>Ga0256832_1003965_pt1 | contig 10025 bp, 7 predicted proteins | sample 134614metaG_FD_190534 | JGI IMG/M metagenome (GOLD analysis project Ga0256832, IMG submission 190534) | Hydrothermal vent microbial communities from Lau Basin, Pacific Ocean - 134-614 | ecosystem: Environmental > Aquatic > Marine > Hydrothermal vents | place: Pacific Ocean: Lau Basin | collected...
GCCTTCAACCTCAAGCTGCTGGGCGAGGAGCCGCTGCCGATGGGGACGGTGGGCAAGGACTTCGGGCCCTATGCCGAGTGGATGGATCGGTTCGGCATCGATCGGCGTTACGTGAAGGAGATGGACACCTATACCGCCCAGGCCTTCATCACCACCGACGAGGACGACAACCAGATCACCGCCTTCCATCCCGGGGCCATGAACCTGTCCCACGAGAACCGGGTGACCGACGCCGAAGGCGTGAAGCTGGGCATCGTGGCCCCCGACGGGCGCGACGGCATGCTTCAGCATGCGGAACAGTTCGCCGAGGCCGGCATTCCCTTCATCTTCGATCCGGGCCAGGGCCTGCCCATGTTCGATGGCACCGAGCTGCTGGACTTCGTGGACAAGGCCACCTGGGTGGCGGTGAACGACTACGAGGCCCAGTTGCTGGAGGAGCGCACCGGCAAGTCGCCCCACGAGATCGCCGAGCGGGTCGAGGCGCTGATCATCACCCGCGGCGCCAAGGGCTCCCACGTCTATACGAAGCAGCACCGCATCGACATCCCCGTGGCCGAGGCCCGGGCCATCAACGATCCCACCGGCTGCGGCGACGCCTATCGCGCCGGTCTGCTCTATGGCCTGCTCAACGACATGGACTGGGAGACCACCGGTCGCATCGCCGCCCTGATGGGCGCCATCAAGATCGAGCACCACGGCACCCAGAACCACCTGTTCACCCTGGACGAGTTCTTCGAACGTTTTGCCGAGGCATTCGGATACCGTCTGTAGGGCATACCCGTTGCGCAATCCGTGATTGCAAACTGCCATCTCTGACAGTTTCTTGATCCAGCTCAATGAGACTTCGTCCAGATTCTCTATCATGCGGGCGCTTTTCCAACCCCCCACGATGGAGAATCCATGTCCGAGTGCATCTTTGAATCCGGTGATCACCGGGTCTACCTGTTCAGCGATCTGGTGACCGGCGACGGCATCCAGTCCAACCAACTGTTCATCTACGACAACCACCATTCGGCCCTGTTCGATCCCGGCGGCCAGCTCACGTTCCAGCCCCTGCAGATGGCGATTGCGAAGATCTGCCCCATCAAGGAGCTGGACTACGTCATCGCCACCCATCAGGATCCGGACATCATCACCTCGCTGGATCGCTGGCTGATGTATTCCGAGGCCAAGATTCTGATTTCCCGCCTGTGGGAGCGTTTCCTGCCACACCTGGTGCCGGGCTACATGAAGGGCGGCGGCATGGCCGGGCGCATCGTCGGCATTCCCGATCAGGGCGCCAACATCAAGTTCGGCAACAGCGTGATCAAGGCCCTGCCGGCCCACTTTCTCCATTCGGTGGGCAACCTGCACTTCTACGATCCGGTGAGCAAGATCCTCTTCTCCGGCGACGTCGGCGCCTCGCTGGTGGATGCTGATCACGGCAAGCCGGTGGAGGATTTCGACGAACACGTGAAGGCCATGCAGGGCTTCCACGAGCGCTACATGGGTTCCAACCGCGTGTGCCGCCTGTGGGTACACATGGTGCGCCATCTCGACATCGAAATGATCGTGCCCCAGCACGGACGGATCTTCGTCGGCAAGAAGATGGTGGACCGATTCCTCGAGTGGTTCAGCCAGCTCGAGTGCGGGATCGATCTGATGAATCAGAATTTCTATCGAGTACCTTGAAAACAGGGCCGAGGGACGAGTGGCGAGGGACGACGACTGCAGATACAAGGGTGCGTTCGCGCAGCAACGCACCAACCATGAACAGGTGCGATACGCTACGTTCTCGCGCCCTACGCATCGAAGCCACGCAGAGCTTTTCCTTGTCCCTGATTTTTGGTGCGTTGCTGCGCGAACGCACCCTACGTATCGGAGCCACGCACCAGCTTTTCCTCGTCCCTCGCCACTCGGCCCTGATGTTTGGTACGTTGCCGCGCGAACGCACCCTGCGGGTTGCCAATTACCCTGCGTATCGTACTCGCCTGAAACGATCCTGCAGGATCAGCGTTCCCAGGCATCCTCCGGCCACCGCGCCGAACAGGTGGGTGGTGACGGCGATGTTGTCGGCAAGGAAGGGCAAGCGGCCCGAGAGTGGAGGAAAGGTCTGTTCCTGAACGAGTTTGAGTGTCAGAAAGAGGATGAGCAGTGAGGCCAGCCGGGGGGCGGTCGGCCAGCATCGCAGCGCACCGAGCACGAAGAGTCCGTGCAGGATCCCGGACAGACCTGCATAGCGGTCCAGGCCGGGATCCAGCCAATAGGTCAGGGCGCCGGTGGCCAGGGCAATCGGCAGCGTGGCGATCAGCAGCAGGCGGGTTGTGAGCTGGTGCCGGAACAGCGCGAGCACGAGAAACAGGCCAGCGAGGTTGAGCAGTCCGTGTGCCAGGTTGACATGGACGAAGTTGCCGGTAACGAGCCGCCACCATTCCCCCTGTGATATCGCAATCCGGTCGAATGCCAGCCAGGTCAGGCCCGCCTGCGGCAGCAGGGCAAGGGCGAGGGGGCCTGCCGCAAGGGCAAGCCCCGCGCCGTGGATTGCCGGAAGACGGCGTTCGGACTTTCCGGTTCGCCTGCCGAGGGTCCAATCAGCCATTGTGCCGCCGTGCAAACGCGCCCAGCAGGAACCAGGCGAGCGCCAGGGCGATGAGCGTTGGCCAGTCGATGGCGGCAAGACCGGTATCGCCACCCGTGGGCGGCGCGGAACTGTCCGGCGGGGTTGGCGCGGAGCAGACATCGCTGCCGGCCGACTGGACGCAGGTGGTTTCGGTGTCTGTATTGTTCGCGGCAATGCTGTCGAACATGTCGGAGGTCACGTTTGCCTGATTGGTGATGGTTCCTTCCGTCATCGGGGCATCGACGTCGACCACGATATTGACCACGCCGGTGGCGGCGAGGAACGGAATGGCGCATTCCAGTTCGGAACCGTTCAGGGTACAACTCGCGCCGGGAGCGTTGGGGGTCGCGGAAATGGCGGTCGTTCCCGACGGGAGGCTGTCGGTGACCACCAGACGGGTTGCGTCGCTGGGCCCGTTGTTGGTGATGGAAAGCGTATAGCTGAACGACGCGCCCGGCTCGACCGGATCGGCGCTGTCGGTCTTGACCATGTCCAGATCCGCCCGGGTATCGAAGGCGCTGATGCCGTCGCTTTGCTCGAGCGCCGCATAGAGGTAATGGCCATCCGGGCTGACCAGCAGTCGCCGGACGAGATTCAGTTCGGTGACGCCATTCTCGCCCTCGACCATCCAGCCCAGCCAGGTCAGACTGCCGGTTTGCGAATCGCGGCGGAAGACGTTCACCGCATTGTTGATGCTGTTGCCCAGGTAGAGAAACCGCTGTTCCGGATCGGGACTGAAGGCAAGGGCTTTCGGTCCCCAGAGCGTGTCCCAGTCGGGGAAGGAGCGCCATTGGGTGGTGTTGAGAACGCGTTCCTGAAGCGTCAATTCGCCGGTGGTGGTGTCGCGCCGGAAGATCATCACGGTGTATTCGTCGTCGCCCGAGGTGAGGGGATCGTTTTCGATCATGCCGGTGGTGTAGACGAACCGGCCGTCGACGGACACCGCGACGTCGAGTGCCTGGTCCAGGCCCGCGAGATCGCGCAGCGACTGTACATGCGTCAGGGCGCCGGTTGTCGCGTTGCGGGCGAAGACCACGATCGCATTGGACGAATAGGATACGACATACAGGTGTTGTCCGTCGGCGCTGAGGCTGAAACGTGTCAAACCGGTGAGATCGCGCGTTCCGCCGGTGACGGCCTGCGTGTCTGCACGCCCGACGTAGGACAGGGTGCCATTGGCCGCACGACGGAGGACGACGATGTGGCCGTTGTTGGCCTGGGCTGTGGCGTAGAGATAGAAGCCATCGGGGCTGAAATTGAGTTGCCCGACGGGCGAGCCGTAACTGCCGCTCATGCTGCTCTGGGTAATCTTGCCGCCGTAGGTCAGCAGACCGGTGTCGGCGTCGCGCGTATACCAGGCAATGGCCGGTTCATAGGGGTCGATATTTCGGCCAGACGCGAAGACCTGTTCCCCGTTCGGGCTGATTGCCAGTCCTTGCATGAAGCCCAGGCCGTTCGTATCGCTGGTGAGTTGCTGTATCTGGGTGAGGGTGCCGTTTTCGGGATCGCGCCGGAAGACGGTGAGGGTGCTGACGGTGCTGAAGGTCAACGCATAGATGAAATCGCCGTCCGGAGAGATCACGGCATCGTCCAGGAGGCCGTCAGGATCGTTGACGGGCTGAAAGTCCACGTAGCCGAGGATGGCGGATGTGGCCGGCAGATTGAGAGACATCAGGCAGAGGAAAATGAGCGCACGGAGTCGGTGCGTAAGGACTTTTCGAAGGTGCATGGCTTCTTCCCTGGTGTAATGCGGCTTCCTGCCCGACGATCGATGCTGTGGGTATCTTTACGATTTCGTGTCGGAACGCATGCAGGCAAGCACGCGGTTCTACGGTACGATAAAAGGCTGACATCCAGGCCGATGCCGAATCCGGCAACCGGCGGATTGCAGTGGCTGTCACGGCGGGCAATTCTATCGCCCGGTTTTCTTCCAGGCTATCAGGAAAAAGGTTTAATACTCATGATGCACAGGCTTGTTGTGAAGATCTGCAAAGTGCATCGACGTCGGTTCGTCCCGCAGCGTTACGGCTCGAGCGGATAACGCGTTTTCGTGTTCTAAAGATCCGCCAGCTTCCGCACCGGCGCTTCGCAGGCGGTGCCGCGGCAGATCCAGGCGGTAACGCCGGTGGCCGGGGCGGGGCGTTGGGCGAGGAGGCTGGGGAGTTCGGGTGCGTCGACCGGGATGGCGAGCACCAGGCGGCGGGGTTGCCAGGGATGGGCGAGTTTCGTCTGCCAGGCGGGCAGTTCGGTCGGGTCGCCGCGCAGGACGACGATTTCCGGATGGTGCAGGGATTCCTCGAGGGCATCGAGCAGGGCGCCGTGCAGGGAGGCGTACTGTTCGAGGTGGCTCCAGGCGCAGTGCAGGGTGGCTTCGGCGGCTTCGAGATAGCGGGTCTCGCCCAGCAGGTGGCCGAGGCGCAGCAGCACCCTGGCGGCGATGCCGTTGCCGGCGGGGATGGCGTCGTCGGCGATGGGCTTGGGGCGCAGGATCAGGGATTCGTGATCGGCGGGGGTGAAGAAGAAGCCGCCGGCCAGTTCGTCCTGGAAGTCGGCCAGCACGGTGTCGGCCAGTTCGATGGCCAGTTGCAGATCGGCGGGGCGGAAGCGGGCCTGGAGCAGTTCCAGCAGGCCGTCGATCAGGAACACGTGATCGTCGAGATAGCGGTTGGGATTGACGCGGCCGTCCTTGATGCCGGCCACCAGCCGCCCGTCGCGGTAAAGGTGGTCGCGGATGAAGTCCACGGCACGGGCGGCGGCGTCGATGAAGTCCTCGCGGCCGAGCAGCCGGCCGGCGCTGGCCAGGCCGCGGATCATCAGGCCGTTCCAGGCGGTGAGGATCTTCTCGTCCCGGCCCGGATGGACGCGCCGCTCGCGGGCGGCGAACAGCTTGCGCCGGGCCGACTCGCGCAGGCGCAGGACGTCTTCGGGTGAACGCTTCAGTTCCCGGGCCAGATCCGCCGGGGCGATCATCACCCGCAGATGCCACTTGCCCTCGAAATTGGCGGGCTGGTCGAGGCCCCAGAGGCGGGCGGCCACGGCGTATTCGTCGGCGTCCAGCAGGGCGCGCACCTCGTCGGGTGTCCACACGTAGAAGCGGCCTTCCTCGTCTTCGCTGTCGGCGTCGAGGGTGGACCAGAAGCCGCCATCGGACGAGGTCATCTCCCGCAGCACCCATTCCCCGGTCTCTTCGGCAATGCGCCGGAACAGGCCGGTGCCGGTGGCGGCCCAGGCGGCGGCATACAGGTGCAGCAGCGGGCCGTTGTCGTAGAGCATCTTCTCGAAATGGGGGATGGACCAGTGCTCGTCCACGGCATAGCGGCAAAAGCCGCCGCCGAGCTGGTCGTAGATGCCGCCGGCGGCCATGGCCTGCAGGGTATTGGTGACCATCTCCAGCGCGGCGTCGTCGGCCTGGCCGGCGTCGCGGGTCATGGCCCAGTGACGCAGCAGGCGTTCGAGGTTGTTGGGATGGGGAAACTTGGGCGCGCCGCCGAAGCCGCCGTACTGGCGGTCGTAATGGGCGCCGAGCTGCTGGCGGGCCTGATCCAGCGGCGCGGCGTCGAGGCGGGCCGCCTGTGTGGGCCGGGGGTTGAAGCTGGCCAGGGCATCGAGCAGGCGTTCGTTCTGGGCAGAGATTTCGTCGCGGTTCTGATGGTAGAAGGCGGCCACCTGTTCGAGCACGTCGCGGAACGATGGCATGCCGTGGCGCGGCTCGGGCGGGAAGTAGGTGCCGGCGAAGAAGGGCACGTGATCGTCGGGCGTGAGAAACACGGTCAGCGGCCAGCCGCCGGCGCGCTGGTTGAGGAGCTGGAAGGCGTTCTGGTAGATGCGGTCGAGATCGGGGCGTTCCTCGCGATCCACCTTGATGTTCACGTATAGCCGGTTCATGACCTCGGCGGTGGTCGGATCCTCGAACGACTCGTGGGCCATCACGTGACACCAGTGGCAGGCCGAATAGCCGATGGAGAGCAGAATGGGCTTGCCGCTGTCGCGGGCCAGGGCCAGGGCTTCGGGATTCCAGGGATACCACTGGACCGGGTTGTCGGCGTGCTGCTGGAGATAGGGGCTGGTTTCGGCGGCGAGGGCGTTCATGGGGATCCGATATAGTTGAGCAAATGAGTCGGGTATTATAGCACATGGACGCCGGCGGCCATCTCCGGCAGACTATGCGCTTTCCGCGAACGATGAACCCGCCCGCCGTGAATCCCGCCACCGAGTTCCCCGTCCTGCGCCTGAAGAAGCGGGAGGACCGCCGCGTGCGCGCCGGCCATCGCTGGATCTACAGCAACGAGGTGGATACCCGCGCCACGCCGCTGACTGCCTTCACGCCCGGCGAGGTGGCGGTGGTGGAAGACGCCCGGGGCAAGCCCCTGGGCATGGCCACGGTCAACCCGGCCACCCTGATTTGCGCGCGGATCTACAGCCGCAGGGTACCCCAGCCGCTGGACCAGCCATTCATCGAGAAGCGCCTGCGCCATGCCCTGGCCCTGCGCGAGATGGCCTTCGACGAGCCCTTCTACCGGCTGTGCTACGGCGAGAGCGACGGCCTGCCGGGGCTGGTGGTGGATCGCTTCGACAACGTGCTGGTGGTGCAGATGACCACCGCCGGCATGGAGCTGGCGCGGCCGATCATCGTCGATGCCCTGGAGGCGGTGTTCGAGCCGGCCGTGGTGCTGTTGCGCAACGACACACCCGCCCGCGAGCAGGAGGGCCTGGAACGATACGTGGAAACGGTCGTCGGCCAGTTGCCGGGGCGGGTGCCGGTGGTGGAGAACGACACCCGTTTCGAGGTGCCGCTGGCCGGCGGCCAGAAGACCGGCTGGTACTACGATCACCGCCTGAACCGCGAACGCCTGCGCCGCTACGTGGCCGGCAAGCGGGTGCTGGACGTGTTCAGCTACGTGGGTGCCTGGGGCGTGCAGGCGCTGACCGCCGGTGCCCGCGAGGTGATGTGCGTGGACGGTTCGGCCACCTTCCTCGAGATCGCCCTTGAGAACGCCCGGCTCAACGGTTTCGACGAGCGACATCTGCAACTGCGCCACGGCGACGCTTTCGATACCCTCAAGGCCCTGCGTGCCCAGTCGGAGCTGTTCGATGTGGTGGTGGTGGATCCGCCGGCCTTCATCAAGCGGCGCAAGGACGTGAAGGAGGGCACCATCGCCTACCAGCGTCTCAACCGGCTGGCCATGCAGGTGTTGCGGCCCGGCGGCCTGCTGGTCTCGGCCTCCTGTTCCTGGCATCTGGATCGGGACAGCCTGCGCGACATCCTGCGCAAGGCGGCGGCCATCAACGGCACGCCCCTGCAGATCATCGAACAGGGGCATCAGGGGCCCGATCATCCGGTCCATCCGGCCATGGCCGAGACCGACTATCTCAAGGCCTTCTTCTGCCGCGTGGGCTGACACAGGAGTTTCCGGACATGGTCGTCGATTTCGATCCCGTCGCCTTTCATCTCTTCGGCTGGCCCGTGCACTGGTACGGGCTCATGTATCTGTGCGGTTTCCTGGCCGCCTGGTGGATCGGCCGCCTGCAACTCAAGCGTCCCGCTGGGCGGGGCTGGACGGCGCAGATGGTGGACGACATGCTGTTCTACGGCGGCCTGGGTGTGATCCTCGGCGGGCGCATCGGGTATGTGCTGTTCTACAACTTCGGTGCGTTTCTCGACGATCCGTTGATGATCTTCCGCATCTGGCAGGGCGGCATGTCCTTCCACGGCGGTCTGCTCGGTGTGCTGGCCGGGTTGTGGTACTGCCACCGCAAGTTCGGCAAGGGCTATTTCGAAATCGTCGACTTTGCCATTCCCATGATCCCGCTGGGCCTCGGTTTCGGCCGTATCGGCAACTTCATCAATGGCGAGCTGTGGGGCAAGCCGACCGATTTGCCCTGGGGCATGATCTTCCCGGCCGCCGGTCCCGAGCCGCGCCATCCCACACCCCTGTACGAAGCCTTGCTGGAAGGGCTGGTGCTGTTCGTCATCGTCTGGATCTACTCGGCCAGGCCGCGACCGACCATGGCCACCTCCGGCGTGTTCGCCATCGGTTATGGCACGTTCCGCATCCTGGTGGAATTCGTGCGCCTGCCCGACACCCACATCGGCTATCTGGCCTTCGGCTGGGTGACCATGGGCATGGTGCTCTCCCTGCCGCTGGTGCTGGCGGGTATCGTGCTGGTGTGGCTGGCCTACCGGCAGCCGGCCATGAAGGAAGGAAAGGCATGAAGCAATATCTCGAACTCATGCGCCACGTGCGCGACCATGGCGTGCAGAAGGGCGATCGCACAGGCACCGGCACGCGCAGCGTGTTCGGTTACCAGATGCGCTTCGACCTGCAACAGGGTTTTCCGCTGGTGACCACCAAGAAGGTGCACCTGCGCTCCATTATTCACGAACTGCTGTGGTTCCTGAAGGGCGAAACCAACATCGCCTACCTGCACGAAAACGGCGTGACCATCTGGGACGAATGGGCCGACGGGAACGGCGATCTCGGCCCGGTCTACGGCCGGCAGTGGCGCGCCTGGCCCACGCCGTCGGGCGAGCACATTGATCAAATCTCTCAGGTGGTGCACCAGCTCCGGCACAATCCCGACAGCCGCCGCATCATCGTATCGGCCTGGAACGTGGCCGATCTGCCCGACGAGACCATCCCGCCCCAGGAAAATGTTCGCCGAGGAAAGATGGCCCTGGCGCCCTGCCATGCCTTCTTCCAGTTCTACGTGGCCGATGGCCGCCTTTCCTGCCAGCTCTACCAGCGCAGCGCCGACATCTTCCTCGGCGTGCCCTTCAACATCGCCTCCTATGCCCTGCTGACCCTGATGCTGGCCCAGGTCTGCGATCTGGAACCCGGCGAGTTCATCCACACCCTGGGCGATGCGCACCTGTATGCCAACCACATGGAACAGGTGGCCACCCAGCTCGCCCGCGAACCGTACCCGCTGCCGACCATGAAGCTCAACCCGGACGTGAAGGACATCTTCGGCTTCCGTTTCGAGGATTTCACACTGGAGAACTACCAGTGCCATCCGCCGATCAAGGCGCCGGTGGCGGTGTGATGTTGTTCCGGCTGGGTGGAAGGTACACGGAGGGCACGGAGGCACGGAGAGCACGGAGGTTTTTGTTGAATGTCCCGATTGGCCGAACAATCGCGGCGAGGGCGCCGCTCCTACAGATCGCTACCCTTTGAAATGATTGATAGCAATACGAAATATTGGTGTTTCAGAATTATCGATTCTCCGAGTCCTCCGTGTCTCCGTGCCCTCCGAGTTCATGCCACTATAGGCTGACAAATGACAAGAATCGCCCTCATTGCCGCCATGACCGACGATCGTGTGATCGGGATCGAGAACCGTCTGCCGTGGAAGTTGCCGGCGGACATGAAGTGGTTCCGGCAGCACACCCTGGGCAAGCCCATCGTCATGGGGCGCAAGACCTTCG
>Ga0256832_1003966_pt1 | contig 10024 bp, 10 predicted proteins | sample 134614metaG_FD_190534 | JGI IMG/M metagenome (GOLD analysis project Ga0256832, IMG submission 190534) | Hydrothermal vent microbial communities from Lau Basin, Pacific Ocean - 134-614 | ecosystem: Environmental > Aquatic > Marine > Hydrothermal vents | place: Pacific Ocean: Lau Basin | collected...
TGGCCGGGAATAGAGCGCATGACTTATTTTGTGCTGTTTCCGACACTGATTTTTGTTGCCCTGTTAAAGGCGCAGATTAACCTTGTTCTGCTTGCCCAGGTGCTTGTGGTGGTTACGTTTCCGGCGATTATATCAGGCTTGCTTCAATGGCTTGGCTTTTTGTCAGCGAAGCTGCAAAAAGCGACTTTCACATCCATGTTTCAGGGCGCGGTACGCAATAATACGATGGTGTCACTGGTGATCGCCGCGTGGCTGGTACCAACAAATGGTCTTGCTATTATGGCGATAATTATTCTGATTATGGTGCCGTTTAATAATTTTAGCTCGATCTCGGTGTTGCTACGCTATGGAAACCCTGCTGAAAGTAATGTCTCGGAAAAGTTGTGGATAGGCATTATCAAAAATCCACTGATTATTGCCTGTCTGCTGGGTTTGGTGTTAAACATACTGGACATAAAACTGGCAAAACCACTTGTGAATACGGCAGATTTTCTTGGTAGAAGTGCCTTGCCGTTTGCGCTACTTGCCGTGGGTGCCGGCTTAAAGTTTGGCTCAATCTTTGAAAAGAAACTGGCGATAGTGCTTTCCAGTTTTGCCAAACTAATCCTTACGCCATTACTTAGCTGGGGCTTGTGTATTGCACTTGGTGTGGATTCTGATCTTGGCAGGGTGGCGATTATTTTCAGTGCCATGCCCACCGCAGTTTCATCATTCATCCTCGCCAAACAAATGGGAGGAGATGCAGATGCCATGGCTCAGATAGTGACTCTGCAAACCATTCTCGCCGCATTGACTATTCCGTTCTTTTTATTTGTTGCACAGCATTATTAATACGGCTAATACGGTTGAAAACAGTTACAAGCCTTGATAGCAGAGCAGCTATACAGGGGGGAGAAGCAGGGGGAGAAGAATGTGAGTTGACCTGTAAGCCGGGTTCTGTCTTGAGCAATCATTCATCTGGGTAATACGTCACCGTACACCTCAAGCGATCTACCCGGACGCGGTGCGGGTCACACCTGTTGCGTCCCTATTTGATCTTGCTCCGGATGGGGTTTACCTTGCCACAAACTGTTACCAGTTGCGCGGTGCGCTCTTACCGCACCCTTTCACCCTTACCTGATTAACTGAAAAGCAATCAGGCGGTCTACTCTCTGTTGCACTTGCCGTCAGCTCGCGCTGCCCAGACGTTATCTGGCATCCTACCCTGTGGAGCCCGGACTTTCCTCGATATGCCCTGTCATATTTTCCAGGACATAGCGCGATTGCCTGGTCAACTCACTGAGCCAGTATAGCAAAACAACACAAAAAAGTATCAAAAACAGGGGGGATGGGTGGGTGGCAGAGGACAGAGGACAGAGGACAGAGCAAATGTAGTCAGCCTGCGTTGAGTATGCGAAACGCGGAATGGCACGTAGTTAAGCACCGCTCCCGTATTTTGTTTGTTCCTCAATACAGGCTACAAAAAAATATGTAAAAAACAGGGGGGATGGGTATCAGAGGGTAGAGGACAGTCTTGTACGGGCTAGCCTAAGCGTAACCCGACAAGAGCGTGGCATTATGCTGGGTTACGCTACGTTAATCCAAGCTGCGCATTGAGTAAATCAACAGGTTTAACCCGGCACTATTTCAGTTCTGCAAGGCTAAGCCAGATCAGCCTGCACTCCAAGTGCTTCAGCAATCTGTGCGAAGGCTTCTTTTTCTCCTTCGCTAACCCGCGTTCCACCAATACCCAGGAAACCGCCTTCCTTGGCAGCCTTTGCCACTTTTTCGGCTATTTCCATTGACCAGGCTTTATACTCCCTGGCTTCTTCCGGGGTCGCTTTTTCATCCAGGATTCTTGCAACTTCCTTTGCGTCTGCAATCAGTTGTGCGCGTAATTTTTCGCTACTGTCGATTCCAAGCTTCTTTAGGCGTTCAACGGCTTTTTCCCGCAGCTCGCTGGATTTGCCCATGGCTTCTTTAAGCGAGGTAACACTTGGCAATATTCCCGTAATGATTTCATTATCAGGATATTCTTTTAAGCCCCCAATAAACGTCTTTGAACTGGCAAACATTTCCTTGATTGTTCCCAGACCACTGCCTTCGGCAAATGCCATAACAGTACCTATTTGCGTAGGCGTTGTTGTCAGCAAAAAAATTTCATCTTCTGTAAATCTGTCTTCCAGTGACATAAAAATATCCTCTTTGTTTGTCTTTAGGTACGCTGCATCAGTCCTACCGATTCAGCTTAACAAAACCAAGTATAGAACAAAAAAAACTGTATTTTTTGCTGCAAATAGTCTCAATTAGCGGCGTTCATAAATTGCGCCATCCCCTAAATATTAAAAAATTGACACTTGTCAATGTTTCTTTTTTCGGAATATCATAATATTAGCACTAGCTAAAAAGCTTCTATCTTTAAGTATTACTAACCTCCTAAGTTGTTTACCTTAAAGATTAGCCCGCATGGATTTATTTCTATGCGGGTTTTTTATTGGTGTTTTGTAATTATCCATTTAAAGGCGTGTTAAAGACGTGCTCTCTTCCAGGGAAAATACCTTTTCCTTACCCGTTTCGGGACAGCAGAATTTCAATCGCACGGCTTTTAGCTGTAAGTTTTCCCGTTCTTTATCGCCATTATCATCATTGTAGCCATACAAGCGGTCGCCTATTACAGGAAAACCAAGCCCGGCGAGATGCTTTCTAATTTGATGTTTGCGTCCGGTTTTTATTTCTACATTTAATCGGGATAGCGGCTTACCTGCGCTGTCATTATCTACATTAAGCAGTGAAATCTGGCTTTCGGCTTCTTTGCCATCTATTTTTTCGGTGATAATCAATGGTTTTCTGGTTGCTGCTGTTGAAGCAGAAGAAACAGTTAAAACAGTCGAAAAGTCGCCTTTGACCCAAACCTGATAGTGCTTTTCAATCTTGTGTTCCTGAAACATCTTTGCAAACTTTGCTGCTGTCTTCTTTTTGTGCGCAAGAATGATTAAACCACTGGCAGCACGGTCAAGACGATGTACCAGCAGGGCAGGGCGCTGAGGTTGAAGATGCTTTTCTGCCCAGCGATAAATCGTGCAATGATCCCCCCATTTTGAACCCTGGGAGAACATCCCGGAAGGTTTGTTCCAGATACTATAACTGCCTTCGTCACTGAGTAGCCGGGCTTCTGGCGGATTCATGCCGAGTATTTCCTGATTGTAATAGCAATGCAATATCTCACCCTTTTTCAAACTTTTTTTGGCGCGACGCAAACGCTGTGTATAGTTTTGTGTTTCGATCCAGACACAGCCTTTTTGCATTGCATCCTTTATTTTTTGCCGAGAGAGAGCCGTTGCCCCGGATAATAAATCGAGTGCGTTTAAAGCATTTGCGTATACCTCAATATGGTATTCATTTTTCAGAGTCATTTACGAATATACCTTCTGCCACCCATCCCCCCTGTTTTTTACATATTTTTGCGTAGTGTGTTGAGTTGCGTAGGGTTGGTGCAGCCATGCGCAACCAACCGAATCTGGTTGCTTGCGTAAACTCCACCAAGCCTACATGCAGTCCTCTATTTTCTGTCCTCAGTCTTCTGTCCTCAGTCCTCTGACACACCCATCCCCCCCCTTTTTTCATATATTTTTAAGTCTGCCTGATAATCACTGCTTTATTCTGCTTATTGCGATACGATGCCGGGCAGTCTGACCCATATCAACAAATAACTGTTTTACCGGGGCAAGAAGCTGATATGCAGCTAAAATCAGAAGCCAAAAGGCGAGAATTTTAGATGCGAGGATTTTAAAATGAAAAGAAACACTTTGATACTAACTTTGTCGTTTTTTCTGCTGGTAGCTTGTGTTTCTGTTAAGGAAGACAGCAGCAACTGGTTGCCGTTAAAACCATTGGCAGATTATAGCAGTAAAGATTTTAAACTCAGGGAAGATCTGCAGTATCTGGAGGTGCGGGAGTATACCGAGTCTATACGGTCGTTGCCGGCACCGTACAGAACTGTCAAAAAGCCGTTTAATGCAAACGAATACAAGATCTTGTACAAGATATATCAAAAGCCATTGGCATCTTTTGGCAACGATATTGTTAAAAGATTTAAAGCCTTGAAGCCAAACCTGACAAAAACAACGGATATCAAAAGATCGGGGGGTGGCGCTTTGGGTCTTGTCATCAGGAATTTGTCGAATCTCTTTTATATACTCAATAATGGCAATAAAGTTGAAGTGGGGAGTAAATCCAGGATTAGTGAGGTGCTTCCGTTACTTGGCGAGATTGACAGACCTGCCGAGGCACAGATGGTTCTGTGGTTGCATAACAAGCACGAAGGCAAATCCTACCGCAAGGTGAGCAATGGCTACGAAGTATTAATTGAATACGAGAATGCGGTTATCAATTTTGGTGAGTGTGGCTGGTTTCGATACAGGGCACATATTGGTCGCCATGGCAAGATACTTGAATACAAACTCTTAAAGAAGAGGAAGCTCAAAGGAGGATGTGCTGTTATATGACTGTTGCATGATTGGCTTACAAAACCCAGCCTGGCTCGATTTCATCTGCTTTTAGGGGCTTGACTTGCAGCTCTCGTTCTTCTTCGCCAGGAATCCCGATAAGCACCGTGACTTCATCTCTGTCGCGTCCCTGGCTATAACGTGCAGTAATGGATGCCGCCAGATACAGGTCTTCAGCAGAAATATCCGAGCCATCCAGGAGGGTGAGTGGACCACTGCAACTGGCTGTTTTGATATAGCTGAACTGTTTTTTATAGCCCTGTAAAAAGCGCGTTTCGCCTTCTTCGCGGGAGACAATCATTTTAAAATTCTCGCGCGGGCGAAAGTGGCGACCGATTTTGAGTAGCATGATGTCGTCCAGTTCATAGCTTTTTCCGGCGGGGCGGTGCTCCAGCAGGTCTTTCATTTTTCCCGAATAGTTGGGATCGGTAAGAAAACAGCAGCCGCCCGCGGGCTGGGCATAATCATTCAGCTTCCACTGCTCTGCCAGTGCCATTTGTGGCTTGCGGTTACGCCCCGAGAAGTCAAACAGCTGGTCACGGTTAACCCATCCTTCACGTTCCGGTTTGGTTGCGGGCAGGTTTTTTGCGCACAGCGGGCGCAGCAATAAATCATCTGCGCCAGATTCGTTGGCAATAATTGGCATGGTCTCCTTGCGTTGTGACATGGGGCGCTGACCAACGACTTCACCAGTGACAATAAAGTCAAAGCCATGCTCTTCGATCCATTCATGTGCTTTTTTGACCATAAAGATTTTGCAATCAAGACAGGGGTTTAGATTTGCACCATAGCCATGTTTGGGGTTAAGCACGACATCTTTATATTCTTCAACGATGTCAACAATATGCAGTTTTATGCCGAGCTGTTCGGCAACCCATAAAGCGTTATTGCGTTTGGGCTTGCTGGCTTTTTTCTTGCGGATGGCATGGGTATGCCCTTCAACACAAAAGCCCGTGAAAAAGTTTATGCCTTCTACATGAACCCCCTGCTCAAGCATTGCTTTTGTGGCTAACAGTGAATCAAGACCGCCAGAAATAAGGGAGATGGCTTTGCGTTGTTTTTTGCTCATGGTGTATCTGGATGATAAGCTGAATTAAAAAACGGGATTATTACAGTTTTCCTGCCGTTTGTGATACCCATCCCCCCTGTTTTTTACATATTTTTTTGTAACTACTCAGCTCACCCTCTATTTTGCCCAATAGCTGCGTTAAAAGTGCTCATTTATACTTATAAACTGCGCGCTTTCGCCTTGCTCTTGAACAAAATAAAGGGCGATCTGAACAGTTACGGATTGTGCTAAATAGTTATTATTTTTTATCTGGCGGATTAGACTCTTCCGGCTCCTACCGCCTTTCTTCGCCAGTATTTATTAAATTTGGCGACAGAAACCCGCTTTCCTCTTCGGGGGGCATGGATGAATTTTCCATCACCCAGATACAGACCGACGTGGTTTACCCGTGTTCTGGTTCGGCGTGTATGAAAAAAGATTAAGTCGCCAGCGCGTAGTTTGGAGAGTGCAATCCGTTTTGTTTTTCGGTATTGCTCTCTTGCGGTTCGGGGAATGTGTATCTTGATGCTTTTAAATGCGTATTGTATCAGTCCGCTACAGTCAAAGCCCGTTTTAGGTGAGGTGCCGCCCCAACGATAGCGTTTGCGTAACTGCTTTTTGGCACTGAGTATGACTCGCTGGCGACTGTTGCTATATTTGCTGCGTTGTGCCGCGGCATTTCCTGCTTGCCTCTGTTTTGCTTGCGGCTGCAGGAAAAGCTGGCTATATGCCTGCCTTAGCTCTGCGCTGATGTCTGGTTTCTTTATTTCTGCCGCTGCTGGTTGCATTAAAAGCAATTGCGCGCACAGTCCCATTCCTATTAAATAGGAGCGATTAATTTTAAGCCCTGTCAACTTTTTCTCCTTTGGCAACGATGTTTAGTTTTTATTGTTGTTTTTTGTAACTACTCAGCTTGCTCTTGGGCAAAATAAGAGTAGTTACTTTTTATCGTAAATCAAAAGTGACTATAGGATAAAACAGAGCTTAAAACAATTTATTACAGATAATCAGGCGATTTGATAGTCATGTGTGACCTCTGCCGTTTTTCCCAGCATGATAGAAGCCGAGCAATATTTTTCGGCAGAAAGCTCAATTGCGCGCTTCACCCTTGCTTCTGAAAGATTGTTGCCTGACAGGACAAAGTGTAAATGAATCCTGGTAAATACTTTTGGCTCGGTTTCTGCCCGTTCTGCTGTGATTTGAACTTCGCAGTCAATCAAGTCCTGTTTGCCTTTTTTTAGCATGGAAACAACGTCAAATGATGCGCAGCCGCCCAGACCCAGCAGCAGCATTTCCATTGGGCGTACACCAAGGTTGCGCCCTCCGGCCTCTGGCGGACCATCCATGACCACAGAATGCCCGCTGCCAGATTCTCCCACAAAGCTCATATTGTCTAGCCATTTTACCCGTGTTTCCATAATGTTTTCCTTTGTTTTGATTTTAGCTGTTTAGTGTTATTTCAATTTCATCCATCAGTAGCCCGGCAATATTTGCAGAATAGATGCTGTCAAGTTCGCGTATGCAGGTCGGGCTGGTGACATTGATTTCAGTGAGGTAGTCACCGATGACATCCAGACCAACAAACATCAAGCCCATTTCTTTTAAGACAGGACCAACAGCCTGGCAAATTTCGTGTTCTCTTGCAGTCAGTTCAGCCCCTTTGTAAGTTGCTCCTGCGGCGAGATTGCCTCTGCCTTCGCCTTCAGCCGGAATGCGTGCAAGTCCGTAGGGGAAGGCTTTGCCATTGATTAAAAGAATGCGCTTATCCCCTTTTTTATATTCGGGCAAAAAGCGTTGCGCCATTACTGTCTGTGTTCCATTTTGTGTAATCGCTTCTATAATGACGTTTTTATTGGTATCTCCATCACGAATCTGAAAAATCATCGAGCCTCCCATGCCATCCAGAGGTTTGACGACAATGTGCTTCAGTTCTTCCTGAAAGGCTTTAAGCAGATCCATGTCGCGCGTCACCAGCGTTTCCGGTGCGTATTCAGGAAACCAGGCTGTAAACAGTTTTTCATTTGCCGAGCGTACACTGGCGGGGCGGTTTATGACAAGACAGCCCCTTTTTTCGGCTAATTCCAGCAAATAGGTCGAATAAATATATTCCATGTCAAACGGAGGGTCTTTACGCATTAAAACTGTAGAAATTTTATGCAATGGATGAGTCTCTTCGTCTTCCAGTTCATACCATTTGTCTGCATTATCAAAAACCTTAACGGGGCGCATTCTGGCAAAGACCGTTCCATTCCTTACGAACAAGTCGGATTGCTGCATATAATAAAGATCATAGTCTCTGCGTTGAGCTTCAAGCATCATTGCAAATGAGCTATCTTTTTTTATATTAATTGTGTTGATAGGGTCCATAATAACCCCAATACTGATTTTATCACCTGGCATTTTCATCTGGTCTCCTGGGAAAGTCCGTTTATTGTACTAAATATGTATTAGGTCTTTTTGTTTTTTTATATTTTGCTGAGGGATGTTTCAATAAGAACAGATGAGGGAAACAAGAGGGAAGATGAGGGGAGAAGCAAAAGCAAAAAAAAAAGCGGACATAAAGTCCGCTTAAAGTTGCGAGGGAGACGGTATAAGCAACATTTTGTTAGCAATTTGTTGCTCGTAAATTATCAGGTTGGTAAATAATCCCCATTGATTTGGACAACCTTGATGCCCGCTGAGTGTGAATAGTTTTCATTTTGGTTCATATTTCTTGAAAATTATTTCATTTTTGTGACGATTCAGTCTGTCTGGATTTAATAATCTATTGATATTATTGAGGTAGAATGAGGTAAAGTAGTTACCTGAGCTGAGACTTTAGCGCCGCTATAGGGCAAAATAGTGGACAAGCTGAGTGGTTACATAAAAAATTAATATTTTGAACATATTGCTATCAACTAACGACACAATCTATAAGGTGCAGTTTTGAGAGAAAAGAATAAATCTCCGGGCGCTGCGCAAAGCATAGCCGACAAAACGCTTGCGGATACTATTCTGTTAAAACGAATTGCCGCAGGTGATCGTGATGCTTTCTCAGAACTTTATAAAAGTTATCAGCCCAGGCTAATAAAGTTTTGCAGTCGCATTTTACAGAACGATGTTGCTCTCGCGGCAGATATTGTTGATGAGGCAATGATTGAAATTTGGCGTTCGGCAGGAAGTTTTTCAGGTAAATCACAACCATCTACCTGGATTCATTCGATTGCCAGATTTCGTTTAATCGGCTATTTGAGAAAAAACAAGGAGGTTCTGCAGGATGAAAGCTCTGAATGGCTAAACTATGAGGATGATGCACTATTGCCTGATGAAGCAATCGAGCATTCAGAAAATAGCGAAGAGATCATCAGGCAAATTGGAAAACTGAGTGATAAACATAAAGAAGTGATTGAACTTGTCTATTTTCGTGAATTATCAATTAAAGAAATAGCCCTTATGCTGGATATTTCTGAAAATACGGTTAAAACAAGAATGTTTTATGCGCGAAATCACTTGAAAAATATTCTTTCCAAAAAATTGTCAGGGAGCCTGTCCGAATCAAAAAATATTGAATAGATTGAATAGAGTAATAATCGTAAATGAGCAAGAAAACACACCACATTCCTGACAAGGCACTTAAACTGTTGCCATGGTATGTAACGGGACGCCTGTCGCCCCAGGAACGCGAATATATGCAAAAAACATTGGCTCAAAACCTGGAGCTTCGGAATTTGCTGGATGCGGAATACAAAGTGCTTGATGCGCTAAAAGAAGATAGCAGCATACTTGATCAATCCTGCCTGGAATCAACCGATGCCAGACTCGGCAGGCTTCTTGAACGTCTTCCGGAAAAACAGCAAGAACTGGATGGCAGCAAGAAAAGCAGACAGCCACTTACAATCAGGACAAATATCATTGCTTACCTCTCAAAGCTGCTTTCAGGGTCTTCCGCCAAAACACAATACATAGCATTCGCAGCACTCTCAACATTGGCATTAGCCCTTATATTTTCTTTTGTTTCGCCATTGCTTGAAGTGCATGACGAGCAGCACAATACCTTTTACCCTGCCTCATCAGCAACACTAAAAACTGACGCTAACCAGGTCACTACGCTTTTGGTTGGTTTAAATACCGAACCTGACGATCCTCAGCTGTTATCACTTTTAAAAGAAAATAAAGCGACGATAAAAGCAGCATCAGGTAAAAGCGGTATGCATTATCTGAAATTGTCTGTTAAACTTAGCCCTGATCAAACAAAAACGTTACTCAAGAAGCTTACGGATAATAAAGAGTTATTTTGGTTTGCAGGCGAAAATTATTAAAAAATTATTAATAGCGTCTACCCTGTTTTTATTCCTGATGCAGACAGGGCAAGAGGCTCTGGGCGCACAGACGACTGCTGACGGATTTTCCGAGCTGCCATCTGTCTGCGTCACCTTTAATTTAAGTGCGTCTTGCAGACCCAAACCCAAAGCAAAGCCTATTCCAAAGCCCAAAAAGGTTGCGCCAAAGCCAG
>Ga0256832_1003967_pt1 | contig 10023 bp, 5 predicted proteins | sample 134614metaG_FD_190534 | JGI IMG/M metagenome (GOLD analysis project Ga0256832, IMG submission 190534) | Hydrothermal vent microbial communities from Lau Basin, Pacific Ocean - 134-614 | ecosystem: Environmental > Aquatic > Marine > Hydrothermal vents | place: Pacific Ocean: Lau Basin | collected...
CCCGGCCCGGTGGTTACGCGGATATCGCCAGCCGGCGATTTCTGGGAAGCCGAGCCGGAACACCAGAACTACCTGGAACGCCATCCCGGCGGTTATACCTGCCACTTTCCGCGCCCCGATTGGGTGCTGCCGGAATCCAGAGAGTAACCGTCAAGACCCGTCTATGATATGCCAAGCCTTGCAATACACGCTGCCAACCGAACCTAACGCCTGCCGCCAATCCCGCTCAGACATCGACTGGAGGCGTTGACGAATCGTCGGCAACGATTCTCCAGCCTTTTGGTTCACCATCTTGGCCAGCGGCATTGCGGCACGACGCGGCACACCAAGCAAGCGCAAGGTAATAGCCTCGTCCGTCGCCACACCATAGAACACTTGTGACGGCAGATTGGACAACCGACTGCGTTCCTCTTCGGAAAGATTCGAGGTCGTGATGGCCAGTAACGCATTCAAGCCCCAAGAAGAAGTTTGCGCGAGCTTGCCGAACAGATTCTGCCCACATTTGGTAAGTGCCGTTACTTCATCTTCATCTTTGTTATTGAAATAACGCGCGGCGATGGTCGTCAACTCTTCCCCATTGACCCAATCCTTGAGAATGCGTGCAAGCTTGTCGCTATCCGGCGTTTTTCCACCCAGCACCGCCTTCAGGTTATCCCGCAGTTCGGGAACCCGGAGGAGCACTCCCATCATCTCCTGTAAAGTGCGGTCTCCATCCTGGAAAAGCCGTTCCCGATTCCATGAATCCGGCCCGAGACTACCGCGATACCTCATGACTGTGCGAATGCTCTGCAAGGAAAACCCTGTGCTATCCACCAGTTTCAGGGGTTGTTGAGGCTGGGCTACATAATCGACATAAGAACGAATTCCTCCAAGGAGTTGGCGCGCCAGCCGACTGTCCTTCGCGCGCAGCTTTTCGAAGCCCAGTGTCCCGCGCAACACCTCCTCGATCCGATCGGCATAATTATCGGGCGCGCCCATCTGCCGGTAGGTATGGACGAGATACTGCAAGAAGCTCGACCATTCTGGATGGTGGTATACGATCTTGCCTAGGTCAGAGAGTTCGTCGGCCGCAGACTGAGCAAGCTCTATCAAGGCCGAATTGAGATCGCCCGTTTGCTCATTAATAAACTTTCTACGTTTTATTACCTCTTCTTCATTCCTGGCTACTAAAGCAACCACACCAAGCTGCCCTTGAGAAACGCGTCCCGCACGGCCGGCAATGTTCCAAAAATCCTCCGGCGGCATGGAGACTGAATTTTTGCCTTGCGGATAATGAGTGGATGCCATGACCACACCGCTGACCGGGAAGTTCACCCCTTGAGCAATGGTCGTGGTAGCTGCCAACACCTCAAGTTCTCCTTTCTCGAACAGCCATTCCATCAGCACGCGGATCTCTTCCGGCAGGCCGCCATGATGTACACCGATTCCATGAGCTAGCAATTCGATCAGGGGGAACTGCTCTCCAAACTCAGCCGCCACATACTCCTGCACGAAGTGCACATCTTCTGATACGGATCGTGATTGCCCGGATTTGATCTTCTCGGCGAGCTTCCAGACATAATCTGGGCGGCTGTGCATGGCGATAACCGACCCACGCGCTTTGAGCTTGCGTGTGGTGATAGCCGCCAGTGTGCCAATATCTCTGGCCTGGAAAAACGTTTTGGCCAGCGATTCATCCTTACCCAGCGGAAAGACCTCGTCCAACACGATACTTGGACGCGTAGTGTGAACCGATTCCCAAACCAACCGGTAGTTTCGGCTGCGTCTATTCAGAGAACCATCGTCTTTCGGACTCACGATACCGATGGCTCGGTCGTTGGGCTGCCAATCCACACCGATACTAATATCTTCCGAGCTTTGACCGCCGAGCCAACGGGCCACCTCGCCGGCATTTTTTATGAAAGGCGTTAGCAGCAGAAACTGGGCATTCCGGCACTCCCGGTTTATGGTGGCCAGCAACATCTCCAGGCGCAAGCCCCGTCCCTTATCTTGAATGTTGTGTGCCTCGTCCACCACCACCAGGGCCAACGGCCGATCAATCTTTTCCTCCCAACCCTGGCGCAACATCAGGTCGAGCTTCTCGGGCGTAGCTACAAGGATGCGGAAACGGGCCTCATCACGTGACTCTGTCAGCACTTGCGCCTCAACATTGTCAATCTCCATAGCCGGACTGATGCGCTCTACTACCAACCGCAGAGGCTCAAAATCCCGGCGCAGTTGCCGCGTGACTTGATTCACCAATGCCCGTGTCGGTGCGAGATAAGCCACCCAACCCTTACGGTCTTCAAACTGATTGAGCGCCTGCAACATGCGAAACTGGGCAATGAGCGTCTTGCCGCTGGAGGTAGGCAGACTCACCACTATCGCTTCACGGCTGGAACCGAGTAGTCCCCGCTCGGCCAAGGTGCGCCTCTGCGGCGGCAGCACATCGAACAAAGCGCGATCCCCGCGGCCTTGGCTGACCAGTTCGCGCACAAATTTAGTCACCCGCGAGTTCACCTTCCGCGTAACCGTCCATAAGGCATTCTCGACCATTTGCTCGGCGGCGCGGGAAAGCAATCGAACGAACGGCTCCAACTCGACGAGCCGCGCAGCCTCGCAGGCATCGACGGCCCGGTCGAAGTGGCCGTCCAACAGCGGCTGAATCTGGTAACTGCCATCCACTACGCCGTCAGTGATGTAATGGGCCAGCACATCGGCAGCTTTCGCAAGATGATAGATCGCGATCAGTTCCAACGCGCTGCGCTTGGCCTCCAACGGATCGAACGCATGCAGATAGTCCCGCTCGAATGCCTCTTGCGCATCACGCAACGCCGTCACACGCTCCAAAACCGCATCCCGGTCACTCCAGCCCTTCTTCCGCACAAGCCGTAGCCAGACATCGATGATCGTGGCCTGGCAACGTTCACCCCAATCTTGGGACTCCATCGGCAAATCTGGCCACTGGCCTTCGGCTTCCAGAGCACACAACCACCGCGCCGCATCCGCCCCTCGATCCCCAAGCACCGCCAACACCGAGGCACGTAGCAGATGGGCGCCTGCCGCCATGGCCTCTTCGGGGTGAGGCAATACGCGTAGCAAACGAAACCCCTCCACCGCTGCCTGACGCGACATCTCCAGTTGCTCGGGGTCATCAGCGAGGCGATCGATCTTCAGATCCAGCACAGCGATTTCCAACGCGGCAGCCGTCTCTCGTAGCAGCTCAGCATCGAAATCCGACAGCGTCCGCCCCATCTCCTGATAGAACTGCACGCGGTCAGCTTCATGCAGCGCCCGGCGGCGTTGCTCCGCCATCGCATCCAGCAGCCAGTGACTCATGCGGCACCTCTCTGGTCGATGGCCTGCGGCAGCCGCGCGATGGGCCAGGGTAGATAAAGCGCGACGAGATAGCAGCGTGTGGGGGCTGCCAGATGGTTCGCCAGTTGGTAGCCCCGCGCCTCCAAATCAGACTCGCTGGGGCTTTGGTCACGCACCAGAACTCCGAAAAGCACCAGTTCACGGCGTTTGGAATTGAAATACCGGGTACATGCTTCATCAAAGGCAGACTCGTGATCTGTGCCTTTCACTCTCGGTAACAGCCACTTGAGCAACTGGCAGATGGCACCAAGGTTATGGGCAAGTCTGTCAAGCTGGTGAGGCATGCCGCTTCTGCCACTCATTACATGGGGTGGAGATTTGGCTTCCGATGAGCACTTCACCTCACCTAGCGCCAAGCGGTGGGAATTGCCATCGCGCTGGAAACCAACGACATCCGCCCCTGGCAAAGAAGCAAAGGGGTTGCGCTTGTCGCGCTCCGTATTCCAAGGCAGCACCACCTCGTGCTCCGCCTCCAATACCGCCTCGGCGAGCGCCTCGCCGGCCGCCCAGTCACGTGTTTCGGGCACCTCGGCGGAGAGCACCTCCTGCAGTGCTTCCTTCCCCATGCCGGTAAGGCTGAGACCCTGTAGATGTTCGGTTAGCGCCTGACTGCCTTCATCATCATTAAGGCGAGCAGCGACAGGCCCTCGCAGGAACTCAACCAGCTCCTGTCCATCCTGGGCTTGTTCTCCTTGCCAGGAGACGCATCCCTTTGACGAGTGAAAAGTGGTTTGCCAGATCATCCATGAACCTCATCAGATGAAGTGAAAAGCTGTTGCATCAGGCATTTCTTGTTTTACTGCGTACCCTTCGTCCATGGGTTTTCCGTTTTTCGAGGCCGCTCTTCACACCCGTGGTCCAGGCGCGGAAACTCACCATAGCCCGGACTATGGTGAATTTCCGCAACAACGCCCACAGGCGCGTGAAGCAGTCGCAGTATCCGAAAATTCCTGGGCGAATAAGTATAACGACTTGGAAACGAGTATAGCCGCCACGTTTTTTCTAATCAGAAATCCTCATGAAACATGAGCCACTTCCGCATTATTTCATGAGATACCAGCAAGTTATGCCTATTTCTCCATTAGCACTCATGATGCGGGGTGGCATCACCCCGGATCATGAAAAATCAATGATTTGGCATACTTGCACATTTCCACCTTCGTGGGCCGCTTCAACCGCAGCGGAACCAGCTACGACGATGCCGCGCAATTGCACCGCTTCCACCGCCAGTCGCTCGCAACAGAATCAATCCGCGCTTCCCTCCTCGCCCCGCCCGATAAAGATCGCGCGAAAGGCTTGTGGCTTCAGCACCACACCCTTGACGTAGCGGCGGTACTCCTCGCCGATGCCCTTGACGAGGATTATGCCGGAGACCCACAGCGCCGGGAGGAAGAAGATGGCCAGCACCCAGCCGTAGTCTCCCGGCATGACGAACGAGGCGAGGCCGATCAGGTACAGCGGCCAGCTGAACAGCAGACCGCGCAGGCTGTGCTTGAACACCAGCGCGGCGGTGATCAGCCGACGCTGGCGGCGTTGTTCGGGGGTATGGTAAAGGGCTTCGCAAACGCCGCGCTCGAACGGGTTGTCGATCTCGTCGAGACGCTTGCCGATGCGGCGCATGCCGTGGGTATCGATCCAGGATTGGGACATCTCAGCCTCGCGCGATCTCGTCGATCAGTACACGCAACTCGGGCACGCATGAGCCGCAGTTGGTGCCGGCCTGAAGGCGTTCACCGAGAGCTTCCGGGGTGGTCGCACCGGCGCGGATCGCCTCGACCAGGGTATTGCGCCCGACGCCGAAGCAGGAACAGACGATCGGGCCGATGTCTTTCTGACCCGGCCCCGGGGTGCCGGCGAGCACGCGCTGACGTTCCGGTCGACTCAGGCGTTCATTGGCGAACAGTCGCACCAGCCAGTCGCGTGGCGGCAGGTGATAGTCGGGACCGATGAAGATGCAGCTTTCGAGACGGCCATCGACGATGCGCGCGGCGCGGTAACGATTGGCGGCGGAGTCGAACATCTCGCTCCACTCGGCATTCCCGCCGGCCTCGCACAGCAGTTTGCGCGCGCAATGCGCCCAGTCGGCCGGGGCCTCCTCGCCCGCCAGTTCGTAGTGCCACAGACCCTGGCGGCGAACGCGGGTCCAGTAGGTGGCGTGGTCCGGACGCAGATCGCAGCGGGTCAACAGAAAGCCATGCCAGACGGGCCGGTAGGGCACCACGCGCACCGGCGTGTGCTTGAATTCGGGCTGTCCGGAAAGCGGATCGAGCACTGGATTGACCAGGGCGCCGATGCGCGCGGCGGAGGCGAACTGGTCGTTCCAATGCATCGGCGCGAAGACATGGCCACGATGCTGATGCGGCGAGACGCGCGCGCGCACGATGGCCTCGCCCCAGCGGCTGCCGACCTGAACCAGTTCACCGTCGTCGATGCCGAGACGTCGGGCGTCGTCCGGATGCAGCTCGGCATAGGGTTCGGTGACATGACCGGAAAGACGCGGCGAACGACCGGTACGGGTCATGGTGTGCCACTGGTCGCGCACGCGGCCGGTATTCAGCACCATCGGGTAGTCGCTGTCCGGCAGATGGCCGGGCGGGCGCGGCGTCAGCGCAACAAAGTTGGCGCGCCGGCTCGGGGTGAAGAAGCCACCGCCGCCGAACAACCGGCGGGCGCCCTTCCCATCGCCGCGCAAGGGCCATTGGAAGGGACGCAGGGCATCGTAGCCGCCATCGTCGAGATCGGCCAATGCGGCGATGTCGAAGTCGCGCTCGCCCCCGTTCTCGAAGCCTGACAACGCAGCGTATTCCCGAAAGATCGCGGCCGGGCCGTCGTAGTCGAAGCCGTCGAAGCCGAGCCGGCGCGCGACGTCGCAGAGCATGCGCCAGTCCTCGCGCGCCTCGCCGGGTGGCGGCAAAAAGGGCCGCTGGCGCGAGATCCGCCGCTCGGAGTTGGTGACGGTGCCGTTCTTTTCGCCCCAGGTCAGCGCCGGCAGCAGCACATCGGCATGCGGCGTGGTGTCGTTGTGCACGCAGTCGGAGACCACCACCAGGCCGCAACGCTCGAGCGCCCGTCGTACCTGGTTGACGTCGGGCAGGCTGACGGCGGGGTTGGTGGCGATGATCCACACCGCCTCGATATCGCCGGCCTCCATGCGGTGAAACAGGTCGACGGCCTTCAACCCCGGCCCTTGCGCCAGGTTCGGCGCCCGCCAGAAGCGCGCCACCAGATCGCGGTGGTCCTCGCGCTCGAAATCCATATGACAAGCCAGCTGGTTGGCCAACGCACCGACCTCGCGGCCGCCCATCGCGTTCGGCTGGCCGGTGATCGAGAACGGCCCCATGCCGGGCCGCCCGATCCGCCCGCTGAGCAGATGGCAGTTGATAATGGCGTTAACCTTGTCGCTGCCGCTGGACGACTGGTTGATCCCTTGCGAGTAAACGGTGACGGTGTTGCGCGTCTCGCCGAACCACCGGTAAAAGCGCTCGACCCGCTCGACCGGAAGCCCGCAGTGCTCGGCGACCGCGACCGGCGATGGGGCATAGAAACTGGCCATGCGCAGGCATTCGTCGAAACCTTGGGTAAAATCACGCACATAGTCCGGATCGCCGAGGCCGTTGCGATGCAGCCACACCAACAGGCCGCTGAACAGGACGGCGTCGGTGCCGCTGTCGAGCGCGAGGTGCAGATCGGCGATGTCGGCGCTGGCGGTCTCGCGCGGATCGATCAGCACCACGCGCAACGAGGGCCGCGCGCGCTTCGCGCGCACCAGGCGTTGGTACAACACCGGGTGGCACCAGGCCAGGTTGGAGCCGGCGAGGACTACCAGATCGGCCTGCTCCAGATCTTCGTAGCAACCGGGCACGGCGTCGGCGCCGAAGGCGCGCTTGTGGCCGGCCACCGACGAGGACATGCACAGGCGCGAGTTGGTATCGATGTTGCCGGAGCCGATGAAGCCCTTCATCAGCTTGTTGGCGACATAGTAGTCCTCGGTCAACAGCTGGCCGGAGACATAGAACGCCACCGCCCGCGGGCCCCGCCGCTCGATAACCTCGCGGAAGCCGTCGGCGACGCGCGTCAGAGCCTGCTCCCAGTCGGCCGGGCGGCCATCGACCCGCGGCTGGAGCAGACGCCCCTCGTCGCCGAGGGTCTCGGCCAGCGCCGAGCCCTTCGAACACAGCTTGCCGAGATTGGCCGGGTGCGTCTTGTCGCCGCGCACGCGCGCTTCGCGCGGATCGGCGCCCGCCTCCAGGGTGACATCGACGCCACAGCCGACCCCGCAGTACGGGCAGGTGGTGTGGGTGGTGGTCATCGCCTCAGTGGGTATCCGGCAAGACGCCAACCTGTTCCATCCCGGCCAGCCCGATCTCGCGCGCGTGCTGCTGGAAGCCCGGATTGCGCCAGAAGAAGCCGCCCGGCATGGTCGTTGGGATCACGAGCGCGTAGAACATCGCGCGCCCAACCAACAGCGTAACGAGCACCAGCGCCGCGACCAGCCCCCAGAGAAGCAAACCAGCCGCACCGTCCACGCCGCTGAGGCCAAGGACCAAGGTCATCACCAGCCCCAAGGCCAGACCGAGGTTGCGCGCGCGGTAGGTTTTTCCAAAGTCGGTGGACTGCACCCACAGCGCGGCCTCGCCCTCGCCGCCCCGGCGTTTCATATCGCGGGCATGAAACCATAGCCCGACCATCTCCAGCACCAGGCCGAGCGCGATCATCCCGGATAACGGCTGCATCAACGCGGCAAAGGGCTGCCCGTCCGCATACGACACCGCCGCCGAGACCAGCCCGGCGAGCAGGCCACCCAGGCTCAGCATCGCGCCATAGAACGAGGTCAGCACCTGCCAATGGTTCCAGAACGGGCGCGCCGGGATGCGATAGATGCGGTGCATGAAATAGAGCGCAACCAGGCCGGACAGCGCCGCGCCCCAACCGCTCAAGGTAGTCAGGCCCGCGACCAGCCCGGCCGGCAGCCAGTCGGTCAATAGCGGCAGGCCGGAGAGCACCGCGTAGGCGCCGAGCAGGTTGTAGAACACCGCGACACCGGCCACCTCGCGACTGACCGGCGAATAACGCAGGTTGTTGAAGGCGCGATAGAACCGGTGTGGCCGGCCAAGATGCAAGGTGGACAACACCAGGGCGATGGTCTGGATGCCAATCAGGCTGAACAGGGTCATCGGCCAGGCCACCGGATGACTTTGCGGGGTGATTACCGGCAGGCCCAGCATCGGCCCGAGGAACAGCACGAGAAAGGCGCCGACCACGGCCTGGGTCACCAGCGTGAAGATCACCAGCGGATTCTCGCGCGTGCTCAGGCGGTGCAGGTTCCAGGCCCGGGGGCGTTGATCCTTCGCCACCTTGGCGACATAGTCTCCGCCATCGCCCTGGGTATCACGCTCGTAGCGCAATGGCACCGAGTCGGTGCGCTTGAGCTCGCGCGGCAGTGAGCGCACCTGCTGGAAACGGATATTGGGATGGGTGATCTCCGGGGTCGGAAAACCGGGGATGCGGGTCTCCAACTGATGACGGTTCTCGGGGGTGGTCTCGATGACGCCGAAATCCAGCGCCCCGCCGAGACAGGCCGCGGCGCAGGCGGGCTTCAGGCCGACCTCGAGCCGGTCGACGCACATATTGCACTTGGATACATGCCCGGCCCTGGTATCGAGCTGCGGCGCGTTGTACGGACATACCCAGGTGCAGTAGCCACAGCCGAAACAGATATCGGGGTCTTGCAACACCGCGCCATACTCGGCGAACTTGGTGTAGGCGCGTGTCGGACAACCCTTCAGGCAAACCGGGTTGTCGCAGTGGTTGCAGGCCATCGAGATGTTCAGGCGCTGGAAGGCGGGATAGCTGCCGCCTTCGATATAGCCGACCGAGCGAAACGCCAGATGCGGCGGCAGGTCGTTCTTCTCCGAACAGGCGGCCTCGCAGGCGTGACAGGCGATGCAGGCATCGGCGTTGAAATAGAAGCCGTGCTGCTTGTAACGGTTCGGGTTGTCCGGGACCGAGGCATCGCCGTTGATGTTCAGGCTCTTACCACGCCGCGCGTCGCCTTCCGGCACGGTCTCGATCGGCTTGCCGTAGCGGTTGGTTTCCGGGTGCTCGCTTTTGGGCACCCAGGCATAGTCGCGTTCTTTGGGTCTTGGGGTAAACATGCTTTGTCTCGGGTTCGCGAGTAGTGATTCATGCGCGGGCAGGCAAGGGGTCGCTCCTTTGGCCAGCCCGTGAAGCCGCGCGCCACGACGGGTTGCTCAGTAGGCGCGCGCCGCCTTGTTACGGATGGCCGCGGCCTTCTGGTCGGCGATCCGCTCCACCTTCACCGCGCTCTGTTTGTAGGCCGGCTGACGTGAATAGGGGTCGAGCAGGCCGAGGGTCAGACGGTTGACGCATTCGTGGTAATGGAAGGGTACGAAGACCATGTTCGGCGGCATGCGTTGGGTGGTCTGCACCAGTACGATGGCATCGCCACGTCGCGAGACCAGGCGCGCGTACTCGCCATGCTTGATGCCCAGCTCGGCGGCCGCGTCGGGGTTCATCTCCATATACGGGGTCGGACTGAATTTGTTCTGGTTGCCGATCTTGCCAGTGCGCGTGCGGGTGTGGAAGTGTTCGACGACGCGCCCGGAGTTCAGCCAGAATGGGTACTCCTCGTCCGGGCGCTCGTTG
>Ga0256832_1003968_pt1 | contig 10022 bp, 8 predicted proteins | sample 134614metaG_FD_190534 | JGI IMG/M metagenome (GOLD analysis project Ga0256832, IMG submission 190534) | Hydrothermal vent microbial communities from Lau Basin, Pacific Ocean - 134-614 | ecosystem: Environmental > Aquatic > Marine > Hydrothermal vents | place: Pacific Ocean: Lau Basin | collected...
GACTCTACCGGCACGGCAGTGAGATCGTGCTCGCTAGCACCGGTGATTCTGACCTCGACAAAATCTCCCGGTTGCAAATCCCACTCACAATCCAATAGTACGTTGCCATCGATTTCGGGTGCATCCCAGGGACCACGCGCGACGATATGCCGTTCATTCACCTCGTCCACCAGCACAACCACCTTCCGACCCACCTTCTGTTGTAGTTTGGTTCTGCTGATGTCGGCCTGCTCCGCCATGAAACGGGCCAAGCGCTCCTGCTTCTCCGCCTCGGGTATCGCGCCATCCAGGTCGTTGGCCGCCGCGCCATCGACAGGCGAGTAGGTGAACGCGCCGACCCGGTCCAGCCGGGCTTCACGCAGAAACAGCAGCAAGCGCTCGAAGTCATCCTCGCTCTCGCCCGGAAAACCCACGATAAAGGTGCTGCGCAAGGTCAGTTCGGGACACTGGTGGCGCCATGCGGCAATCCTGTCGAGCGTCTTCTCGGTTGCCGCCGGACGCCGCATGGCTCTCAACAAAGGCAGGCTGGCGTGCTGAAGCGGCATGTCCAGGTAAGGAAGTATCGCACCATCCGCCATCAACGGGATCAGCTCATCGACATGTGGATAGGGGTAGACATAGTGCAATCGCACCCAGGCGGGCAGTTCCGCAAGCATTGATGCCAGTTCGGTGATCCGACTACGCACCAGACGACCATTCCAGAAATCGGGACGATACTTGAGGTCCACACCGTAGGCGCTGGTATCCTGAGAGACCACCAACAGCTCCCTTACCCCGCTGTCCACCAGGCGCTCGGCCTCGCCCAACACCTCGCCGGCCGGTCGACTGACGAGATCGCCGCGCAATGCGGGGATGATGCAGAAGCTGCATCGATGACTACAGCCCTCGGAAATCTTCAGGTAGGCGTAGTGGCGTGGTGTCAGCTTGATACCTTGCGGCGGCAACAGATCGAGGAATGGATCATGCGGCGCGGGCAGATGCTCGTGTACATGTGTCATGACCTCTTCATAGGCATGCGGACCGGTAATCGCCAACACGTTGGGACAACGCCGGAGAATCGATTCCGGCCTGGCGCCGAGACAACCCGTGACGATCACCCGGCCGTTCTCTTGCATCGCCTCGGCAATGGCGTCCAACGATTCCTCCACGGCGGCATCGATGAAACCGCAGGTGTTGATGATGACCAGATCCGCCTCGGCATAACTGGCGCTGGTGGTATAGCCCTCGGCCCTCAGCTGGGTAAGAATGCGTTCGGAATCCACCAGCGCCTTGGGGCACCCCAGACTGACGAACCCTATGGTCGCCGCGTGTTCCATGACCTCAGTGCTCCAGTTGAAACAGGGCTGATCGGAATCGCTTCAATACCTCGTCCTGCCCTTCGAGCAATTTGAACAATGCGATCATGCACTGCTTTGGCAGACCGTCGCGATAGTCCGGGGCATGGCGAACAAGGTACAGCAGATGTTCCAGCGCATCCTCGTACTCATCCGCGATCACCAGGCTGCTCGCCAGTTGAAAGCGTGCATCCGGATCATCGCTGGACTCCAGTCTGGTGAGCAATTCGTTCTGGTCGGCGCTCTGTATCCCTGTCTGCATGATAATCAGATGGGCATGCAAACTTGACAGTTCGTCATGTGTTTTCAATTCGTCCGGCAGCGCTTCGAGTATCGCCAAGGCATCATCGATACGTTGCCGACGCATCAGCAGCTTCACCATCAGCACCGGATACCGGGGCTCCTCCGGCATTGACACGGCGGCCTCGGCCAAGACGCGCAACGCTTCATTGGGCTTGCCGGCCTGCCACAAGCGTAACGCTGATTCGATCGCCGGCTCTGCGGCATCGCCAAGATGCCGATCGAAGATCCGCGCATAGTCAGCCTCTGGCTGTACACCATGGAATGTCTCGATCTCCCGGCCATGCCGAAACAGCTTGAACACCGGCAGGCTGCGGATATTCAGTTGGCTGGAAAGTCGAGGGTTTTCGTCGGTATTGACACTCACCAGCAGGAAACGCCCCTCGAATTGTTTCGCCGTGCGTATCAGCAACTCGCGCTGGCGCAGGGAGGGCCCCACCCATGGCGCCCAGAAATCGACCGCCACCAAGCCGTTTCGTGAGTTCTGAAGTACCAGCTCATCGAAGTTGCCTTGGGTACCTTCAAGGATATAGCGCGGATTCTTTGGCATGGGCAAACACGATCCCGGCGGATTTTGGGTGAGGATAAGGCGCGGTTCGCACTGTTCGGCGACACGCCACACGGATAAAAATTGATCCAGATTAATTACAGCCAACCAGATCAGGGCATCATAATATAGAAAGTTATAATAATAGGCATATAAATTTATTATGACTTATATTATTACTTATAAAACAATATGTTACGTTATACTTATCGAGAGAACACAGAACAATCAAGTGATTGTCAGTATGGAGTAACTATGTAATTATCCTTAGTCAACTAAGCAATATCATAGCAGTCAGTAGCCGTATCCATGACGAAGAGATCAATCATGAACAAAAACTCCACCGCTATCGAAAAAGATGAATGCTGCAATTTCGGCAAGGTATGCAACGACCTGCCGAGTATCTGCATTATACTTCAGATCATCGCCGTGCTCGGCTTGGTCGGCGTGCTGGGTTACCTGTTTGTCGCGCAGGAGCTGCTCAGCTAACCCCCCTCCGAAAGCACTTTGACCTCAACTCGATGAGTATCTCACCTCCTCCGTGGACACCTTTCGGCACTACCGAGAGAACCCCGCCGAACGGTTGATAATCGACACGACAGTGGCGGATGCCCCGCCGCTGTTTATGCTCGTCGCCCATGAATTTTCGGCCACTGCGGCCGCCCCTCGTACCCTTTTGCACGATGCCGCGTTGCTCGTCGTTGCGGGGAAAGCAGCCCCTCGCGCCAAGGACGAGACGACACACACTGAGAGATACCTCGCGTGGATGACGAAGCGATAACGCGAAGAGCATTCCCCTGCTGTCGACAGGATCAGCGTGCAAGACGATGTTATCATCGATATACATATCCACGGGCCCCAACGAGTAGACCATCATGAACATCCTGCTGGCGAATCCACGCGGTTTCTGCGCGGGAGTCGATCGAGCCATTGAGATTGTGGAACGCGCACTGGAGATCTTCGGCGCGCCGATCTATGTCCGCCACGAGGTCGTGCACAACCGCTTCGTCGTGGATACGTTACGCGAAGCCGGCGCGGTTTTCGTCGCCGAGGTAAGCGACGTACCCGACGGCGGAACGGTTATCTTCAGTGCCCACGGTGTATCCAGGACCGTGCGCGAGGAGGCGGAGAATCGCCAGCTACAGATATTCGACGCCACCTGCCCGCTTGTGACCAAGGTGCATCTAGAGGTCGCTCGCTATTGCCGCAACCACATCGAGGTCATCCTGATCGGGCACCGAGGTCATCCGGAGGTCGAGGGCACAATGGGTCAGTATCGCTGCGAGAACCAACCCGGCAGCGGCATCTACCTGGTCGAAACCACGGCGGATGTTGACGAACTGGAGGTAAGGAATCCCGACAAGCTGGCCTATGTCACGCAAACCACTTTATCCGTCGATGACACCACCAAGGTCATCGATGCGCTGAAGGCACGCTTTCCCGCCATCCATGGCCCAAAGAAAGACGACATCTGCTACGCCACGCAAAACCGCCAGAACGCGGTGAAGAAGCTGGCGCAAAGCTGCGATGTGGTGCTGGTGGTGGGTTCCCCGAACAGTTCCAACTCCAACCGTCTCAGAGAGATCGTGGAACATCAGGGCCATCCGGCTTACCTGATAGACGGCGCCGAGGACATTCAGCCAGAATGGCTGGCGTCAGCCAAAAGCGTGGGCGTAACTGCTGGAGCCTCAGCGCCGGAGGTGCTGGTCAGCCAGGTCATGGATCGCCTGAAATCCTGGGGAGCTGAACATATCGAGGAAATCAGCGGCCGCACCGAATCCATGTTCTTCTCACTGCCGAAGCCACTCCGCAAGCCCGATCACCAGGGGTGATCACCGTTACCAGCAACCGTCACCCAAGGTACCACTTCCCGTCTTGGTGCCAAGGTGGTCGACAAAGAAGCCAGTGCAGGCAGAATCGCCCGCCTGTGGCCCGCCTGATTTTGGTGTAACGCTTACGCTAAAACGGGTTGCATTGTTCGTGACGTTGACCGCAAAATCATAGTACCTCGCCACGGAGGTGGCTGAATTCGCGTTCCATTCAGCGTTATCCAGTCCGAGGTTGGCGATATCCGACAGACTGTTGCTGGCCACCGCCAGGTAGACGCCGCGACGACTGCGATACTGCTCCTCCGCCAAGGCCAACTTGGTCGCCGCCGCCTTGGCCTCCACGCGACGGGATTTTTGCATCTGCGAGGTATAAACCGGGTAAGCAATCGCGGCCAGAATGGACAGGATCGCCACTGTCACCATCAATTCGATCAACGTCAACCCCGCCAATCTACGCACCGTCACGCTCCCGCTGCTTCGCGCGCCGCAAAATACGTATCTCCGTTATCGTCCGGGCATTCCCCTTTCCCGTGGAAAACTTGATCTTGACAATATCGCCGCGACGGATGCTCGACAGCGTTCCCCAGCGAGCCTTGCTCAACCAAACCCTTACCCCGGAAGCAAGACGATAACCTTCGTCGTCGATCCATATGCGGCGTTTCAACCTGTCGATTTCATCGACACTGCCCAGCTCTGGGACGCGTGTGAGTACCGACCGCAATCCACCGGTATTTGCCGCCACGGGATGTACGCCGGGACTACTCTTTCCGACAAACGTGGCGTCCTCTGCTCGAAGGTACCCCATCAAGGTCAATAGTAACAAGCAGGCCGGCAATAGATATCGTTTGAACATTTTGCTGATACTCCCATAGACGGAACTAGAAGTTGAAACGGCCCCAGGCGCTACGCAGGCCCTTCTGGCTGATCCCTTGAATCGAACGTGATTCGACATTGGCACCGCTGGTGGTATCCACAGGCAGCAGCACGATGCCCGCGCCATGATCGCCGGTAACGATGGTCGGCTGCCAATAGATATCACCCGAGTGCACGCCCGAGGCATTCTGCCCCGCTACCACGTCATCGCCGTTAAAAGTGCCATTCCCATCGACGTCTAGGGCGATGAACGCCGGTTCCGCGCCAGTGACGTAGTTAGCCACCATCAACCAGCTCTCGCCAGCCGAATCGCACTTATTCGATGTCGGCCCGGCGGCTTTCGGTGTCAAGGTCGCCCAGACCACCAAGTCACCGAACAGCAATGGAGAGGTAATGCCGCGTTCCCCATCCTCGACATAATCGATATACCAGCCCTTGTCGGGATTCGTGGCTGCTGAATAATCCACCAGGTTATGACTCAACAAGCGCACGTCGAAAGTCGCTCCTCCGACGGTTTTGGTCGTCGTGGTGATGGTTTGCTCGACTAGGTCGGATCGCGTTTTCGGAGAAGAAGAGCCATCGTCCCACACCGTGTAGAAACTGTGCTTGGTGGCGTCCGATTCGTCATCCACCGCGATCAGCTGCCCGCTGCTGAAGCTCACCAACAGGTTCGGCGCGGTAGATTCATCCCGCATATAAGGATGTTTGGCGACCGAAGGTTGCGCGGTGATGGCAGCGGGCGCGCCGCCAGTCGTCGGCGCCACGGATTGGCCGGGCGCGGTGGTGGCGGTAAAAAGCTTGCGCTTGGTGCCGTTCCAGGCGGATTCCGTCGCATTGGTCAGATCGAAGGTCCATAGGTTGCCCTTTACATCGCCGGCATAGACACGGTCGGCCCTGCCGTCACCGTTGATATCCGCCACCACCGGCGACGACATCCCGTTGCAATCACTCGCGGGATCGCTGCAATCGGAATTTACCGCGGTACCGACGCCAGAATCCAGCGTCGTGATCACGCTGCCGTCCGATAACTTGATGACAAAGATCTTCGCCCGGCCATCGCCGGTATTGTCGTACCCATTCCCGACGATAACAGCCCAATCCTGGGCGGCATTGTTCAACTGAACGATGGTCGGCTGCGAATACGAGAATCCCATATCGGATTGACTGAATTCCCACAGCACCTTGGATGGTGCGGAGGAAGGCACGGAGAGTGCATCGGGATCGGTAATATCCAACGCGTACAGCCCCTTGCCACCACCACCCAGCCCCCCGACCAACACGGTATGCCAATCGCCACCGAAATAGGCATCTCCAGCCGCAATCGTTTGATCGACATAATAGCGATGCTCGTAGTCCGCCTGGGCCAGCCAGTGCAAACCGAGACGATTATCGGAAGAGAATAGCGATTTGGGGATATAGGCGAACAGTTCCTCTCCGGTAGCCGCGTTGAAGGCATGCAGCATCCCGTCATTACTGCCAACATACACGACCTGGGTACGATTGACTCGCGCGGCGGCATTCGCCCAAGTCTGGTAAGAGGTCGTTTGCACTGGGGATACCGGCTTGCCGACAAATACCGGCGCCGAGTGAATAATGTCCCCCAAAACATGTCCATTGCGCTCGCGGAAACCTTGGGCGTTCGCCCCTTCGTTACTTCCATCGCCATGAAAATAATCGATCAGATCACTGAGAAAGGTAGTTCTCGCCGCCCCGGATGCCGGCGCATTGACGAGTAGATCGGCAATCTGGTCCGGGTGCAGTTCGTTGGCCGCCGGACTGGTATAATCCGCCGGCATCTTGAATTCGACCCCCTGACTACCGTTATAGGTCAGCAGGGTTCGTGGATTGCTGTTCATGTTACGGGCAGCCAGTAGATCATCCGCATCCCATAGCGGCGTGAGACCAATACCACTGGCGCTCACCGGATAGGCGCTCAGCGAGCCGGTCCAATGAGTGGAATCGAAGCCTGCCTGAAATAGCTTCCCGCCAGCCTGGACACTCGTGGAGGTAACCGCAACGGCCGCCGCCGCCGACGCGCTACGCTCCTGGATATCACGAAACACCCTCTTCAGCGCGGCGATCAGCTCATCCGCGTTCTGCGCGCTGAGAAACTGGCCACGTCCGTTCCATGCCGCGTGATACATATCATCGGCGCTCAGCGCCTCGCCATTGTGAGTAGAATTGGAAAGAGACGTCGGTGTCACCCAACCGCTGAAAGGTAGCGTGGCATCCGCGGGATCGACGCGTGGATCCACATCGCCACTCAGCCCGAAAGCAATGGTATAGGTCACCATGTGCTGGCCTGGGTTATTATCCACCCGGCCGGCGTTTCGCGTAAAACCACCGCTCATGTCGGGTTCTGTAAGGAAGGTGGGGTCGACCCGATTCGCCATCGACGTAAAATCCCGCTGGTAGTAGTACATCGCAATATCCGCTAGGGTTCCGGATATGGAATCAGCGAAGGAGCCACTGTTGAAATAAGGCGGGCCGCTGGAGCTGGGCGTGGTATCGGGATCGGAGTATAACGAAGTAGAAAAACTCCCGTTACGCAGCCCGTCTGAGAACAGCAGGGTAAAGTTCTGCTGGCATTCACCGCCATCCGCGACCGACAGGAACGGCTGCGAAGGGTGCTTGTTTCCGGAACCGAACAACCCTTTCGTTCCCGTCTGGGTCAAACCGGCAAAATAACGCCCAGCATTGTCCAGCGCCTTACGCAAGGGCGTGCCCCCATTGGAGACCATGCGAAACATATTTTTCAGCAAGGCTTTTTTATTCGCCCGCGCTATCGCAATATCGGCGGCGGGCTTTCCCACCGTCAGGTCGTCCATGTCCTTGATCTCGACACCACCAACGCCGTTAGTTGTCGTTCCCCCATTGGCTTTATAGCGCTTGTTTAGATTGATGCCACCCAATCCGATACGCTCCTTCGATGTCCAGACCACCTCTGAAATCGCGCGGCGCACCACCAGTTCACGCCTGCTGTAATAAGTAAACCAGTTTGCATAGTTGGTCTGAGAGTTCGGCAGATTCGGGTTGCTGCTGGTAAGCGGCAATGCAGCGACAAAGCCGGAAGTCTGGCATTCCCCCGGGAATCCGGTAGCCGGGTTGGGAGGATCGGGAACTCCATTGCCATTGGCATCAACCCAGTTGTAGTAACGAATACCCGTATAGATCATTCTAAGCGCCCCATCCGACGCTCGAAATCGCAGATTGCCGGAATTATCCAAGGCTGGCGGCCAACCGAAAGCGGCCATGTTGACCCACAGCCCACCACCTAGATCTATCTCCCAGCCGGCACCAATATTCCGATAGCTGAAATCATCACGCCAATTCTCGGAGGTATTCCAATAGTTTCCCGTCGCAACGAGATTCGTCGCGGAGCTACCCGCCGGCCATGGATTTGTCCGCGCCGCCGTCGGATCGGAGTCCGTGAAAGGATTGCCCGCGGAATCCTCGCCTTTCCATGGGGTATACGTTCGCGCGGGATTGTATGCAAGCCCGTTGCGGCAGACATCGGGCGGGCCAAAACCCAGGCTATCGGGAATATAGCTACGCGTCATGCTGCCTGAATCATCCAGCACGATCATGATATTTGGCGGTACGGCCTGGGCCAGAAACAATGGAACCTGCGAGAGTTCGCCAGGCGCCGACGCCGCCATTCCCACACCGGGAACGATGACGTATAAACCGGAAGCACAAGCCAACAGCCAGTGCCGAAACGAATGACCTATCTTCTTCATGAATCTCATCTTCATCTCCTGCCCACCGGTTCAAAGCGGTGTCTGGTAGTTACTTTGCAGCACGTAACGTGCATTGGCGTCTTTACCCCAGGCCATGGTCGTGATGCGGAACATATAGCGTTTGGCGCGCGCCGAAGTGAGCTGATAGTTCTGCGCCGCGACATTCTTCGCCCCCACCTCGTAAGAACCAACATATTCGACGATCAGCTTCGGTTGGTTTGCCACGGCTGATCCGCCGCCTATGCTTGGCAAGGTCGAGCTTTGTGAATTACCGCTGGCGTCCTTTACGGTGATACTGTCGCCCAGGGCTAACGCGCCCTTCACCAGCTTTGCCGTATCATCCCAGTCGTCCTCTTCGGTTGGATCGAACAGGCAGTTAGCCAGCGTCGCGGAACATGGAAACACCGCTGCATAACCACTTCCCGGCTCGGAATAGGTCGCGTAGAGTCCGGGGACATTGCCATTTCCGGTGGAAATCACCGATGGAGCACTCGCGCTTCCGGCATAGAACTCATTCCAGTCGATACCGCTATCCGCCGTATCGTTGCCTTTCTCGAACATCGCCGCATGCACGTCTGACGCGATCCAGTCCTCGACCTCGCGAAGCGCGATCTCCGCCGCCTGCTGGGCGCTGATGGTCTGGCCAAAGTTCCCCGCCATGCGCTCCTCCATCACGGTGTTGTCCATGCCCGAGACCGCCACGAGCGTCAGTACCACGATCAACAACAACGCGGTAATCATGATGGCCCCCCCCTGCTGCCGCCTGCCCGGCAGCGAACGGACACGAAAAATCTTGCTCATAAGAACTCCCCGACCTGATTGCGTAATTTCACGGTGAATACCACGTCCCGAAGCACATCGACATCCTGGTCGGCCTTGCCGCTGGAATCAGTAACCGGCCGCCCGCCGTTGACGCGCAGGGTGACGCGGACCGATGAAATGCGCCGCAGCGGCAGAGTCGAACTCCAATCCACATATCTGTCGGCGGAACCATCGAAGGGCGAATCGTCGATACCAAACTGAACCTGGAAATCCTCGACACCTTCGATCAATTCATCCGCCTGGGACAGCTTCTGTCCGATCTTGCGCATCTTCAATGAACTGATGGTCTTGCCAGCGACGGTTTTCGTCGCGAGGAAGAAGCGTACCGCTTCCAGCTTACGCGCCCAGGCGGGTTTGCCACCGAACACATGCTCGATACCCGCCGATGTGTTGCCGGTCGTGCTATGTTGCATGCTGGCTACCGCCACCGGTGTGGTGGCCGTGACCGAAGCCGCCGCCGCTCCCGCGGGCAGACCGTTGGTCAGTTTGAAGACGGCGCTGCGTTCACAGTCTCCGACGACCATCACCGAACCGTTATTGACATTGAAATTTGTCAGGTGTTTCTCATAATTCTTGT
>Ga0256832_1003969_pt1 | contig 10021 bp, 8 predicted proteins | sample 134614metaG_FD_190534 | JGI IMG/M metagenome (GOLD analysis project Ga0256832, IMG submission 190534) | Hydrothermal vent microbial communities from Lau Basin, Pacific Ocean - 134-614 | ecosystem: Environmental > Aquatic > Marine > Hydrothermal vents | place: Pacific Ocean: Lau Basin | collected...
AGGGCCTGCGGACGCGGGTTCGATTCCCGCCGTCTCCACCAATTCAATTTCCAACAACATCCAAAGAAGCCCACAAGCCCGCATAACAGCGGGCTTTTTTTATTGCCTACCTGTCCGATAGCGTCTAAAGTTACCCCATAGAATCCTGAATCTAGCAGGGGTAACTTTTGGGGTTATCCCAAAACTGACGGAGCAGTTACCCCAAATGCCACTGACAGACACCGCAATCAAGAAAGCCAAGCCCAAGGACAAGCAGTACAAGCTGTTTGATGAACGTGGGCTCTTCCTTATCGTTACACCAAAGGGAGGTAAGTGGTGGCGGTTCAAATATCGGTTCGATGGCAAGGAAAAGCTGCTCTCTCTTGGAACCTACCCCGATGTCAGCCTGAAACAGGCCCGAAACCGGCGGGACGAGGCCCGCAAACAGGTGGCTGCGGGTATCGATCCGGGAGAGCACCGCAAGGCCAAGAAAGGGGCTAAGGTAACCAAGCAGGCCAACAGCTTCGAGGTCATTGCGCGGGAGTGGTATGCCAAATATTCCCCCAACTGGTCAGCCAATCACGGCGACCGGATCATCCGCCGCCTGGAACGCGACATCTTCCCCTGGGTCGGCGGTTCTCCGGTCGCCGACATCACTGCCCCGCAACTGCTGGAAGTGATTCGACGGATCGAACAACGAGGCGCGCTGGAGACCGCCCACCGCGCATTGGGAGACTGCGGGCAGGTTTTTCGCTACGCGGTCGCCACCGGGCGGGCGGAACGTGATCCGACCGGCGACCTGAAAGGTGCGCTCCCGCCAGTGAAGGGCACTCACTTTGCCGCCGTGACGGCCCCCAAAAATGAGCGGCCACGGTTTCCGCGCCATGGCGCGAACCATCCTCGATGAAGTGCTGGGCTTTCGCCCCGATTACATCGAACACCAGCTTGTCCATGCGGTACGCGACCCCAACGGACGCGCCTACAACCGTACTGCCCACCTGCCGGAACGGCGCAAGATGATGCAAGACTGGGCGGACTACCTCGACAAGCTGAGAGCAGGCGCGGAGATCGTTCCGATAAATCACAAATCAGCCGGGCGCTGACTTGGACGCACGCAGCGCGCCCGAAAAGTGTGCGCCATGGATGGTGAACATCAAAGCACCTGAATAAAGCCACAGACCCAATCTGCCGGAGCTTGCGGAGGCAATCTGGCGGCCCCGAACCTGACACGGCATAACGCGGCCCGGCACTTGCCGCGTAGCCAGCAAGCGGGGTGACGGGCTGTCCGAATGAATCCGGTCTCCAGACAGACAAAAGGCCCCGCACCTTGCGATGCAGAGCCTTGGATCAGAGGCCCCAGTCAGTTTGTCATCACCGGCTGAGGTCTGCTACCCGGAGGTAGTCTTACAAGCCCGATTTATCGGGAACATCCATATTATGGTCCCTGGATGCTGTTGAATCAAGCTGGATTGACGAGCCCCAGGGCGATCATCACGCCCCGGCGGATAGCCTCCAGGTCGTCGGCGGTCACCGGATCGGCAACGTAAATGCGCCTCCCGCCGGGTTCCTTCCCGACCATTACCCGGTCCAGCCGCGCCAGCGAGACGGTAGCCAGCATATCGCACTTGGCCCAAGTCTCTTTCCGCGCCAGCTTACCCGGCAACGAAAGTGGGTCCATGCGATGGTGAAACGGCTCCAGGGGACTCGGCACCGTGGTACTCAGTGGCACGATGGTGCAAAGCCGGTTCGAGCGCCGGGGCCGGGGCGAGATCACCACCACCGGCCGCCGCTTGATCATTTCAGGGGCCTTGAAGCCGGTATTGAAATCGCAGATCAACACCATCCCGGGTTTGGGGTGAAAGGTAAGCGGCATCCTGTGTTAGTAATTCCTGTAAAAAGCTTCGGCAACGAATTTCATGAATTCTTCCGTTTTCTCTTGGCTGCGACTGATCACCTGCCACGGCTCCAGTCTCGCCACCTCGGTTTGCAGATCCTTAGCGGTCTTCGCGCTACAACCCAATATATCCTGAATGGAACTCGCTGATACCCCCTCGCACTGGAAGATGTAGGCGAACTCCAGCAACTCCTGGAAATTGAAGAACTTCTGCTGGTAGTCGTTGGGCGACTGAGAAGCGAAAAAGACCACCACCCCCTTGGAGCGGCCCTCGCGGATGATGCGCTGCAAGAAGATATTCTTCTGACCCAGGTAGTTGTGCGCCTCATCAATCACCAGAATGGTACGGATGGTGCGGTGCCCATCCTCCACCGGGCTGTCAGGCAGGGAAGCCATCTCCTTGTAAAGCCGTTCGATGACCAGATAGGCCACCAGTTCCTTCAATACCGGCATGGCGTGCACGTCGATCAGGAGGGTGCGGTTGGAGATCTTCTCCATGGGCTCGGTGTCGTCGCCGTGCTTCCAGAACAGGTCGAAATCCGACAGGTCCCGCAACACCTCGATCAGGCTGTCGTCCTTCTTGTTCTCCTCCTCATACATCAAAGCAGCAATCTCCATGATGTCCTGAAAGTCCGGATACGGCTTATCACTGGCCGCACGCTTGGCATAGCCCGCGCGAATCGCCTCGGTCAGCGCGCCCTTCTGCACCACCCCTAACTTGGAGTTGATGGAGGCGAAGCTCTCCGCCTTTTCGCGCGCCGACACATTGATGCTCTGCTCATCATAGGACGGCAGAATAAAGGGATTGATGGGCAGGCTCTGGCTGCCCTGTAACAAACGGTAGGGCGTGCACTTGGCGACCTCCAGAAACCGCTGGTTGTCCACCACGTCGCCCTTGTAGTCGAAATAGATGAAATTGGTCTGATAGTTGGACTGGGCGCGGATGTCGGCCAGGATCTTCAGCAGGTACTGGGTTTTTCCCACGCCGGGCTTGCCCATGATCGCCAAGTGCGAGTTGGCATGCCTGGCGGTGTTGTTGAGTTCCATCACCACTTCCTGGTTCTGCAACACCGTGCGGCCGATGAAAATATCCAACCCCTTGCCGGCCATCTCTCGCCGCCCCTCGAACTCCACCGTTTCCAGCAAGCGGGCCAGGAGTTTGTTGGCATCGCGCCCGGCCTCGATGAACATCTTCTCCAGGTGCTTGCAGCCGCTGTCGATGTGGTTCTTGATGATGGACTTGTTGGAGAAAAACTCGTCCTCGCCGATCTCGGCCCGACCATAGAGCTGTGAGATCAGCGCGCGGATCAAGGCACCATCCTGGCTAAGAAAGCTCGACTGGCGCATCTCACCGCCGCTGAAATTGGTGCTGGGCTGCACCTCGGCGCCATCCTTCACCATGGAAAGGCTACAGGCCATGCGCGCCAGCACCGCCTTGTCCAGCTTGGTTTCAAAGCGCAGGCCGCTCAGCACCTCGTCGGCCTCCATGGAGAGATAGAGTCGGTCCGCCATGCTCAATGCTCCCAAAAATAGCCGGGGCGGAAGGTGGTCAGCTCCCGCCGCTGGTCGAATTCCAGAATCCCCGCCCCGCTCAGATAGGGCTTCAGTTCCTCGTAATAGGCGCCATCCACCTCCGTATCGGTGGACAGGATCACCACCTGCTCACCGGCATTGGGGAAGTAGTTATTGACGATGCTGTTACGGTGGGCGCTATCCAGGCGCGACAGGGGTGTGTCAATGATGATCGGCAGGTCAAGCTGGCTGGTCTGGGCAAGCCCCCAAAGCAGGGAGACGGCAAAGATCTCCTTTTCGCCGGCCGAGAGGCCCGATTTCTTGATCTCATGGCCATTACGGTCACGGATATTCACCTCGTAAGTTTTCGGGTCGATCAACATATCCTTGATCAAACCACTCTTGCTGGAGAGGCGCATATACATCTCGAAGGTCTTCTCCTGCAACAGATGCACCTTGTTCTTGCGCAACCGCACGGTAAACTGGTTCAACAGATTGGCGATAGCATCGCATTCGTTGATGAAATCCGCCTTCTCTTTGGAAACATTGTGCTTTTCGTACAGGCGGTTGATCTCCGCCTCGATCTCCTGCACCCGTTTTTCCAGAGCCAGCACTTCCTCCTCCAACAGGCGAAGCTGCTCGGTCTTGCGGCCGATCTGGTTGGAGGCGCTCTCCATCTCCTCCTGAAGCTGCTCGAACAGCTCGCGCTCGGTTTCGCTGGCCGCGCCGATCTGGGAGGCCGCCTCCAGTCGCCGCAGCTCCACCTCCAGCTCGCGTTTCTCATCCAGCAGGGGGGCTATGAGAAACACCTCGCTGCCTTCGATCTCTTCCATGCGGTGCAGCACCCGCGCGGCCTCGCGCTCGGAGAGGTTGAGGAGCTTCTTCACCTCGCCGATGCCCGCTCCCCCCTTGAGCAAACGCAGGATGCGCCGTTCCAGCTCGGCCATCTTCTCCGGCGTCAGGCGCTCGTGGTAGATGGGCTCCGGCTCTTCCACCGCGCGCACGATCTGGTGGGCCAGGGCCTCGGCGTTCTCGCGGATCGCCTCCTGCTGGCTGGATTCCCGCTCCGCCTCGATCTGGCGGCGCAGGTCGCCGAACAACTTGCCGGCAATCCCCAGGGGCATAAACTGTTCGGCCAGGGTTTTGATCTCGTTTTCCACCTGACCCAGCCGGGTGGATACCTGGATGCGCCGTTTCTCGTTGGCGCGGGCCTCTTCCCGTGTCTCCGGTTCGGATTGAAAGGCGGCCTGGAAGCGCTTCTTCGCCTCTTCGTACTGTTCCTTGAAATCGTCCAGCGCCTGCTGCACCTCGGCCCGTTCCTTGCGCTTGCGCTCCAGCTTGCTCTTTTCCTTTTTTAGCTCGCTCTGCTTGAATTCCAGGTCCTCGTCGGAGATCTCCACAAAGCCCTGCCGTTCCTGGTTTTTGATATGCAGGATGTCGTCAGCCAGGCGCTTGACGTACTCGATGCCCAGCGCCGCCTCCAGCGAGGCCTGCAAGCGCACCTCGGAGTGATCGTCGGCGGCAATCTCCTGGATCTTCTCGCCATCGAAAAAGAAGAACTGGGTGATCCCCGGCGGTACCAGGGAACGGATGAAGTCCTGCCACATCTGCTTGTTCTGCACCGAAACGCGCTTGCCATCGCGCACCACCACCAGCTTTTCTTCCAGGTCCTTAGCCTTCGGTTCGGGCACGGTGCCGGCGGACCAACTGCGCTTGACCACGATCTCGGCCAGGTCGTCGGTTTCCAGCACCAGCTCGATGGCAACATGGGCATTGCCCCGGGCCAGCTCCTTACGATTGATGGCCTTGTAGATCAGGTCCGGCTTGGCGCCGTAGAGGCAGATGGTGATGGCCTCCATGAGTGAGGTCTTTCCCGCGCCATTCATGCCGCCGATGAGGAAGATACTTTTGCCATCGGCGCCGGCGGGAAACTCGATGGTGGTCTCGTACTGGAAGGACTTGTAGCCCTCAATGGTCAGCCGCTTGATTCTCATGGATTATCGTCCTGTTCCGCCAGTTCCCAGATGCCGCGTGGCGAGTTCTTCTTCAAAATACCTTCTTTGACCAGCGCATTGCGCTCCCAATGGGCGTTGTTCTCCCAAATGATCTCGCCGGTTTTCCGTTTCATCAGGTCGCCTGGAAGCAACTGCCCTGCCAGCATTTCACGCATTTTGTCTATCACCTCCGAGCACCTTGCCGATCCGCCCAGCTCGCGCAATGCCGTGAGCAGGTATTCGCGCAGCACTTCCTGGCTGGTGCGTGGGGCCTTCTCCTTGCGTTTGCGATTGCCCGTTGTCGAAGGGCCTTTCCCCGACCGTTTGCCGGCAATCAGAGCCGCGTCGATCTTTACCAGCAGGGGCCGCAGGCCTTCCGCCCACTGTTTCAGTTCGGCCGCCGTCTGCTCGCCGTTTTCCAGGCGCATCATCAGGTCCAGCTTGAGCCGGCGCAGGTCGTCTGGGATGGGGTGACCCTGAGCCTGCAAGCGCTCGCTACTGCGCGCCACCTCCTTCAACTGCGCCTGCAAGGCAGCCTGTTCGCTGGCAGCCTCGGCCAGCCTGCCCAGTTCCTCCTTGAGCCAGTGCAGCACAGTGTCCCGGTCCAGCGGCGCATCATCCATGACCTATCGCTCCAGCGCCTCCGGCGGCATTTTCAGGATCTCGCGCAAAGCGTCATAGACCCCGTGGCGGCGCTCCTTGAATTCGTACTCGCGCACCGTCTCCAGCAGCTTCAGCACCTTGTGGATGCTCACCCCGTGCTGCTGGCACAGCTCCTCCAACAGGGCGAGGTCTTCGTCGGCTAGTTTCATGCGGCAATGGCCTCCTCGATGAGTGCTTCGACGCGGTGTTTGGCTTGTTCCAGCAGGCGTTTGGATTCTTGCTGCGCCGCCAGGCTTTCCCGCACCAGGTCACCGATGGCCTTTTGTTTATCTGGATCGATCAGCGGCACCACGAACTTCGCAATATCTGAAGGATAGAGCTCAGCCTGAGCACTGCCCCGAGCATGTTTTTCCGTCTGGAAGGCCCCCACCGGCGAGGAAAGCACCATGGCCATGTAGGCGGGGTCGATGTCGCCCCGCAGACGGACAATGTGGACATGGTTACTGGCCAGTGCGGGTTTATCGCTCAGATAGACATTGGTTCGGCCGATATAGGCGCCAGTGGAATAAATCAGAATATCGCCATAGCGAATATGTGCTTCCGGATTTGCCACAAAGGCTGCCCGCGCGGTTTTGGCGAAGGCGTCATAGTCGAGGTGCTGACGTCCCAGATGCTGGCTGTTGACCACATCCACTTCACCATCTTCGACATAGACCGGCTGCACGCCGCGCCAGTTTTTCTCGGCCAGTTGCCCAAGATAAGCCCATTGGCCTTGCTTGAGGTGTTGTATGAGCTGTGCATATCGAGGCCGGTAATGGCCCGCATCCAGCCGATGAGACGCCGCCACCTCACTAAACCGCGCCGTGTAGCTGACGGGCTTGTCGAAGGCCAGCTTGTCCAGGCCGAGTTCGGATTCGAGGAGGGATTGGGCTTGCTTAAACAAATTATCCGCCTCTTTTCTTTGCCTGTACCCCTCTTCTGCTAATTCTGTAATTTGACGTTCCTGGGTGGGCATCCTAGGAACGAGTATTTTTTTTATGCTCTCAATGTAAAGATTTGGTTGAACATTGCCCGCGGTATGCTTTTTCGACTGAAAGTATCCGTATTTGCTATTTAGGAATACCGATAAATAATGCGGCGAAAGAAGCGAAGACTGCTTCACGCGAATTATCCCCACATGCCGATCACAATTTGCGGGTAAAATCTCTGTTGGAACTACTGCGGCATTTCCTATTGTCCCTACAGTAGTAATAATCACATCCCCTTCTCTAAGCTGCGTTCGCGGGTTTCTCTCATTCTGAACGCGACTTATCTTCAGGGCATCGTCTATGTCGAAGTGGTCAGGTTTCACGCATTTTGCGGAAATATACGTTACTCCGGTCTCATCAACGTCTGGAGACGTATGTATTCCATCAGTTATATCAGCAATCCTCACCAATGGAATTGGATCAGAATATCTCAGATCTTCTTCTAACTTTTGATACGTTGGTCGAAAATACTCTGGATTCACTCGTACCGATGAATCAAGGCGACTGATCGATATAACACTCCATTCGGCCATCACTCCACCTCCAAAAAATCAAACTCCTGCTCCTGTGCAAAGCGCACAAAGGCCTCGGCGATGCAGAGCTCTTCATCAGGTAGCTTGCTGGCGTCCACCAGATCCTCCGGCCCCAGGTCGTAGTTGACCAGGTCCTGATCCACGATGTGACCGGGGTGGCGGTGGTCTTCGGGGTTGTCGATGTAGTTGCCGTCCTCGTCGGTAACGAAGACATACTCGCCGGAGTTGTCCTTGCCACCGCGCTCGCTGACGGCCATGAAGATGGGGTAGTCGAGGCGCTTGGCCACCTCGGCATCGATCCAGCGTTCCTTGAGTTCGCCAATGAGGTCGGGGTCGGCCAGAATCAGCTCCAGTTGGCCCTTGTTGGTGAGGCGCTTGCGGGCCTCTTCGGCCTGAGCAATGGCCTTGTCCAGTGCCTTGATGCGGGCCTTGAGCTTTTTCTGTTGCTCCTTCTGCTCGGTCTTGAGGGCCTTGATCTTTTCCTTGTATTCGTCGCGAACCTTTTTGCGCTCCTGTTGCAGTTCGCGCTTGGTGCCCTGCCAGTCTTCCCCGAGAATCTCGATCTCCCGGTCACGCTGTTCCTCCAACGCCTCCACATCAGAGGCGAGGTCTTCCAGTTGCTGCTTGGCCTGGAGTAGTTCATTGCGCAGGCTGGCGATTTCGTCGTCGGCCTGGGCCACGCGGTCTTCCAGTTCCAGCGATTCGGTGGCTTCGGCTTCTTCATCTTCGCCAGCCTCGCCGTTGCCGTTGTCCGGCTCAGGTTCCTGGAAGGTCTCCAGTAGCAGTTCGGCGATGGCCTCGGGGATCTCCTCCTCGGGAATGGTGAGGTCTTCTTCGTGTTTGGCCAGCAGGTCTTTGATGGACTGCTCGTAGTCGGGGCAGGCCTTGGCGACGTCCTCTTTCACGTTGTCGATCTGCTTCAGTTCCTTGTCGGTGTACTTCTGCACGAACAACACCGAGGTCTTGGTGCCGGTATGGGGCTTGAAGGTGTTGGGGTGCAAGCCCACCACCGCCAGCAGGCGCGCCTTGCGCAGTATCCATTCACGGATGAAGGCCAGCGATGAGTTGTTGAACTTGCCCTGGGGCAGGACGATGGCGGCGCGGCCGCCGGGTTTGAGCCACTTGAGGATGCGCTCGATGAAGAGCACGTCGCGTTCCTCCTTGGCGCCCTTGTCCTTGGCGCGCTTGAGGGCGGGCCTGGCCAGGTCGTAGTGGGCCAGCATCTTCTTGTCCTTCATCTCGCCCGCAAAGGGCGGATTGGCGAGGATGACGTCGAACTTGAGTTCGTCGAAGTATTCCCAGGCCAGGTCTTCGTCCTTGAGGGTTTCGTTGTCCGGGATCTTCTTTTTGGTGAGCTTGGCGTCGCGCAGGGCCTGCATGAGTTTTGTGCCGGAGCCGGTGTTGTACCAGGTGCGCGGATCGAGGCTGCTCACGTCCGGGCCGAAGATGTTGGTGTGGCCGTCACCGGCAATCAGCATCAGGGCGCGGGAGGTCTTGGCGGCGCGGGTCTCGAAGTCGATGCCCCAGAGGTACTTGGCGGCGTAACGGTGCTTGCGCAACTCGCGGGCGTCGGCATCCTTGGCCGGGTAGCACCAGTCCATGGCGTGCAGCAGGAAGCCGCCGCTCCCACAGGCCGGGTCCATCACATAGTCGGTGCGTTTCGGGTTGAGCATGCGCACGCACATTTCCACCACATGACGCGGGGTGAAGAACTGGCCCTTTTTCTTCTTGGCCTCGGTGGGCAACAGGTATTCGAAGGCGTCGTCCATGATGCGCAGGTTGGAGCCCATGAGGCGCACGCCCTCGATGGGGCCGACGCAGACCTGAAGGTGGTCCTTGCGCAGCTTGATGTCCTCGCCTTCGTCGAAGATGCCGGGCCACTCCTCGCAGGCGCTGTGGAAGAGTTTGTTAATTCGGTCGTAGGTGATCTCCGGGTCCAGCGCCTTACCGAACTCCACCGTCTTCTTGCGCTTGGGGTTTTCCTGGGCCTCCTTCTCGTCCCAGATCTTGGCGAAAATGAGCTTGAAGATTTCGTTGAATTCGTCGGCGCCGCTGTCGGCCAGCACCAGTTCTTCCAGGTCCTGGATGATCTTCTTGAAGTTGAAGTCCCGCTTGAGGTCGAGCAGGGTCTTTTTCTTCTCCAGGACCGCCGAGGGCTCCTCGCCCCGCTTGGGTATGTCGAACAGGGTGTCGTCGAACTGCTTGGGATAGGGGCGGTAGAGAATGATGCTGTCGGCGCCGTTGGACCAAACACCGATGGGCGAGCCTTCGGCGTTGAGGTAGCTCTTGAGCTGGTCGATGCCGTCCTTGCGCTTGGGCTTCTTGATCTCCAGGACGATCTTGGGCGTGGTCTTGGTGTTGTCAAGATAAACCACGATATCCCTTGATCCCCGGATAAGCTCTGCCCGCCGGCTGATCAGTGGCTTGCCCTGGATGGATTTGAGGTTTTGAGCCTCGATGGGGCTCCAACCAGGCCTG
>Ga0256832_1003970_pt1 | contig 10019 bp, 9 predicted proteins | sample 134614metaG_FD_190534 | JGI IMG/M metagenome (GOLD analysis project Ga0256832, IMG submission 190534) | Hydrothermal vent microbial communities from Lau Basin, Pacific Ocean - 134-614 | ecosystem: Environmental > Aquatic > Marine > Hydrothermal vents | place: Pacific Ocean: Lau Basin | collected...
CCTTTTGCTTTTAGACCTTTATCTTGATATTTCCACTCAAAATTTGGATACCCCAAACCATTTTCATAGTTCCAAGTAAGCGTAATAGCAGAGACTCCCTCTTGTTTAAAATAGACTAACTTCTCTATGTCACCCTCTATTGCGTCACCCTCCTCTATGGTTAGAAATGCTCCTATTTTGCCTTGTTTTTGTGCTTCTACTAAATCCTTATGGGTTCTACATAGGCTAATGGTTTCACTATTTAAAGCTAACTCTCGTTTAAAATTTTGCAACATCTCTATACAGTAGGCATAAGAGCTATCATGCTTCCCTTTATCTATATACATAGCAAAAAATTGAGCTAAGGCTTCACCCTTTTGTAGTTTTTCTATATCTATTTTTAAGCTATTTTTTTTAAGTGGTTGGTTTTGTTCTAGCATGGCAGAGGCTGTGTCGCAGTGGAAATCTATAAAGTTCATGGGTTCTCTTTTTAGATATTATATACTTTTTATGTTAAAATGCAAAAAATAAAACTCGTAGGTGTGACTGTGTCACATATGTGTTTACTCGTTCCCACCGTCTCGGTGGGAATGCATAGAAGAATTATTTTATTAAACAATGTTTTTGTAAATAAAATTCCAACATGCATTCCCAACGAGGACGTTGGGAACGAGAAATTCGGGTGTAAACACGCCGATTCCGAAAATGCAGATGGCATATAGGGAATCGACGGCTTTAGCCTCGCCTTATATTGATATATCTGTAACATGATAACACCTACGGTAAACAATGAGAATACAATAATGAAAATTTTAAACCCAACCTATATCTACATCAACGGTAAATTCCAAGAAAATTTAGCTGTAGCATTTAATGAAAAAATCGAAGCCATTGATAGCTTAGAAAAGCTACAAAAAAGATACCCAAACGCAACCATAGAGGAGACAGAAGAGAACGCTGTACTCTACCCAGGTTTTATCAATACCCATGTCCATTTAGAGTTCTCAGCTAACAAAACAACCCTACAATACGGTAGCTTTATGCCATGGTTGGACTCAGTCATAGAAAATAGAGAAGAGCTGGTAGGAGAGTGTAGTAATGATTTAATGATGCAAGAGTGTCAAAACATGATGAGGTCAGGTATTACCACCTTTGGAGCTATCTCCTCTTTTGGAGCAGAGCTTGAGGTCTGTAGAGAGACCCCTCAAAAGGTTATCTTCTTTAATGAGCTTATAGGCTCTAACGCCTCTACTGCCGATATGCTATACAATGACTTTTTAGAACGTTTAGATGAGTCTAAAAAATACTCTAATAATGGAATTATTCCTGCTATAGCCATTCACTCACCCTACTCGGTTCACCCTATTGTACTAAAACGTGCCATCAATGTTGCTAAAACTGAAAAGTTACCTCTTAGCTCTCACTTTTTAGAGTCACAAGCAGAGCGAGAGTGGTTAGAGGATGACTCAGGCGAATTTTTAACCTTTTTTCAAAAGTTCTTTAACAGCTCCAAATCTGTAACTAAGATAGATGAGTTTTTAGAGAGTTTTGATGAAGTTCCAACCCACTTTGTACATGTGGTACAAGCCAACAGAGAAGAGCTTCAATATCTAGCCAACAAAGGTCACTCCATCGCCCACTGCCCTCGCTCAAACCGACTACTTGGGTGTGGGCGACTTCCTATTGAAACCCTAATAGAACTAAACATCCCTTTTACCACAGCAACCGATGGTCTAAGCTCAAACAACTCACTAAGTATCTTAGATGAGTTAAGAGCTGGACTCATGCTCCACCATTTAGGCTCACTTGAAGAGTTAGCTTCACTTCTTATTAGCTCCATTACCTCTAAACCAGCTGAGATTTTTTCACTAAATTCAGGAAAGATTGAAATAGGAAAAGATGCTGACTTTGCCTTAGTAACCCTACCTGCCAAGCCCTCCTCTTTAGAGAGTATTGCACTACAGACCATTTTACACACCCAAGAGGTCTCAAATGTTTGGATAAGTGGTAACAGAGAGATTTAATGAAAAACTTACATAATGCACTGCTCCTAAAACAGCTCTATCAACTCAAAAACTTAGGGTACAGATATACCGATGAAAGGCCCTATTCACATGAAGAGAAAAACCTTTTAGAGCTACCCAACTCTCTACAAGCTCTAAAACAACAAGCCAAAAACTGTCACCTCTGCTCTCTGAGTAAAGGTCGAAACCATGTTGTTTTTGGAGAGGGGAACAAACAAGCCGACATTATGTTTATAGGCGATGTCCCTTTAGAGATAGAAGACAACGCAGGAGCTATCTTCTTAGGAAGAGGTGGAGAGATGTTAACAGCGATGATAGAGAAAGTTCTAAACCTCTCACGAGAGCAGGTCTACATTACCAACCTTTTAAAGTGCCATCCTCTTCTAAGTAAAGAGGTTCATGAGAGTGAGTTTCACACCTGTAAAGCCTATCTTTTTAAAGAGATTAAGTTAGTGAAGCCTAAGGTTATTGTGACACTTGGAGAGAGAGCTTACCACTATTTGACTAATGATTTTACAGCGTTAAAGGAGGTGAGAGGTAGAGTGATTCAAAAAGAGGGTTATAGTGTTGTTCCTACTTATCATCCTAATTTTTTGTTGAAGAACCCCTCTTTTAAAAGAGAGGTTTTTTTGGATTTAAAAAGAGTAAAAAAACTACTCTAAATCAAAAGCCATATCATTAGCCCAAGTGGTCAATGCTTTTTTATCTGCCTCTGAAAGTTTAGCCTCTTTATGAATGAGCAAGTAACTAGGAAGTGGCATTTTACTCTTAATTGCTTTTGGAATCTTTTGAAGATACTTAAGCTTCTTCTCATCATCATACTTTTCCCATGTTGAGAAGTTCATATGTTCACGCCCCTCTTTTACATGAAGCTTAGTAAACCATGATATAGGAGCTATGTTACTGTACCATGGGAACTTTGTATGATTTGAGTGACAATCAAAACAGCTACGTTTTAAAATAGCTTGTACATTTTCGGGAGCTTGTAGCTCCTCATCAGCCTTAGTAGGCACCTCTGCTGGGACATCCATTGGAATGAATTGAATCCCTATAAATATTAATAATGCAAGTAGTGTTAATTTTTTCATAATTAATTATACCAAATAATAATAAATATTCTATTTAATATCTACAACTACTTCACCATCGACTACATCAAAAGTAACAGATGAGCCTTCAACTACCTTATCTTCTAAGATAAGTTCAGCTAATCTATCTTCTACCACATCATATAAGGCTCGTTTAAGTGGTCTTGCACCATAGACTGGGTCAAAACCAACTTCTGCGATGTAGTTTTTCGCATTTTCAGTTAACTCTACTGTAATATCTTTTGATGCCAATTTCTCTTTAATAGACTTAAAGAGAATATCAACAATACCTCTAATAGCCTCTTTATCGAGTGGGTTAAAGATAACAATATCATCTAAACGGTTCAAGAACTCTGGTTTAAAATGTCTTTTTAGCTCTTCGTTAACCGCTTTTTCTCTGTCGCGTCTATCTATAAACTCCATAATTTTATCTGAAGCGATATTTGATGTCATAATAATGATGGTATTTTTAAAGTCAACAGTAACCCCTTTATTATCTGTTAGACGACCATCATCAAGCACTTGCAATAGTGTGTTAAAGACATCTGGATGAGCCTTTTCAATCTCATCAAAAAGAACTACCGAATAAGGCTTTCTTCTTACTGCTTCAGTAAGTTGTCCACCCTCATCATACCCTACATATCCTGGAGGAGCCCCGACTAGACGTGACGCTGCATGTTTCTCCATGTACTCAGACATATCAATTCGTATAAGCGACTTTTCAGAATCAAAGAGGAACTTCGCCAAGGTTTTAGCCACTTGCGTTTTACCTACACCTGTTGGTCCTAAGAACATAAATGAACCAATTGGTCGATTGGTATCACTAAGTCCTGCTTTATTTCGTTTAATCGCTCTAGCAACTGCTTTTAAAGCCTCATCTTGACCAATAACCTCTTGATTTAAAATCTTCTCAACATTCAAGATTTTCTCTTTTTCTGTCTGTAACATTTTGGTAACAGGAATACCTGTCCAACGACTTACAATACTTGCTATCATCTCTTCATCAACAGAGTTTTTAAGCAGAGTTCCCTCTTTGCTCATCTCTCTCCAACGCTCTTCAAGAGCCTTAACCTCTTGCTCTTTGGCTGGAATCAATCCATGTTGAATCTCTGCTACTTTTGTAAAGTCACCCTCACGTTGTGCCGCTGCTGCTTTATTTTTTAGAGACTCAATCTCTGCTTTAAGTGCTGCAATTTCATTAAAAACTTGTTTTTCAGTCTCAAATTGACTTTGAAGAGCAGCTTTTTTCTCTTCTAGGTCAGCTAACTCTTTCTCTATCTCTTCAAGACGTTTACTATTTTTATCACTCTCTTCCATTAGAAGAGCCTCTTTTTCAACCAAGAGTGTTGCTAGTTGTCGTTTAACTTTAGCAAGTTCAGTTGGTTCACTCTCAATCTGCATCTTTAATTCAGCCGCCGCCTCATCAATAAGGTCAATCGCCTTATCTGGTAAGAAACGGTCAGTAATGTAACGGTCACTAAGCTTTGCAGCAGCAACTAATGCTGAGTCTGTAATGGTTACATTGTGGTGCGACTCTAGTCTCTCTTTAATACCTCTTAAAATCTGTAACGCTTCATTGATACTTGGTTCATCTACTTTAACAGGTTGGAAACGACGTTGAAGAGCTGTATCTTTTTCAAAATATTTACGATACTCTTTAAGTGTTGTTGCACCTATTGTTCGTAACTCTCCACGTGCTAGAGCTGGTTTTAAAATATTGGCTGCATCATTACCACCTTCACTTCCACCTGCTCCGATAATAGTGTGAATCTCATCAATAAAGAGGATAATATTAGAAGACTCTTTTACTTCATCAATTACAGCTTTAAGTCGCTCTTCAAACTCACCTCTATACTTTGCTCCTGCGATTAAACGGTTCATATCTAGTGAAATTACACGCATATTTTGTAAACTTAGAGGAACCTCTTTGTTCACAATACGTTGTGCCAACCCCTCAACAATAGCTGTTTTACCAGTTCCTGGTTCACCAATTAAAATTGGATTGTTTTTGGTCTTTCGAATCAGAATCTGCATCATACGTTGCACCTCTTCATCTCGACCAATAACAGGGTCTAACTCTCCATCAAGAGCTCTCTTATTTAGGTCAATACCATACTGTTCTAACGCTTCTAATGCCTCATCTGCACTTTGAGACTCAATGCTCTTTCCACCACGAATAGCCTCTAGCGTCTTTTTAAGCTCTGTTAAATCAACATATTTTCCTAGAGTCTCTTTTATAAACTCTTCATCAATATTAGCAATAATCCATGCATCAACAGCAAGATATTGGTCACCATTGGCTGTCATTACCCCTTCTGCTTTTTGTAATGAAGCTACCATCTTTTGAGAGAGACGAATATTCTCTTTAGTTACAGTAGATACTTTTGGTAATTTATTGACAAGACTCTTCACCTCTAGTTCAAGAGCAGCCTTATCTGTATTCATTTTATTCAGTGCTTGATGTAACAATGAATTAGTATTAGTTAACAAACCCCACAACACATGCAGTGGGTCTACCTCTTGATTTTTATTATGGAGTGCTAATGAAACAGATGACTCTATTGCTGCAGTCATCTGATTGGTCAATTTTTCTAAAATACTCATATTGTTTTCCTTCTATTACTATTTTTATTTTTCTGATTGCCATTCTAGTATAATTTTATAGAAAGAAATGCCACTTTAGTACCAAACTGTAGCTTTTTAGCCTATAATCTCATTAGACTTTTATCAATTTACGATAAAATATAACTCTTAAAAAACGATGGGATAAATAATAACTAGATGATAATTAAAAACAAAAAAGCAATCTTATTAGGCTTTATATCAACCATAACTGCCTCAATCATTCTTACAACAAGCTCTGCACAAGCTAATAGTTACGAAACACAAAACAGAAAAAATTCTAAACTAGAAGCTTATATAAAATTTACAAATATAGTACAGATTATTGAGGAACAATATGTAGATGATCTTAATGCATCAGATATTATAAATAAAGCACTTAAAGGGTTACTTTCAAACCTTGATGCACACTCCTCCTTTATGGATGCAAAAGAGACCAAAGAGTTACAAGTTCAAACTCATGGTGAATTTGGTGGATTAGGAATTACTGTCGGAATGAAAGATGGAGCATTAACTGTTATTGCACCACTTGAGGGAACACCTGCCGATAGAGCTGGTATTAAAGCTGGTGATATTATTTTAAAAATTAATGACCAAGCAACTATCGGAATGACTATTGATAAAGCAGTCTCACTCATGCGTGGAAAACCTAAAACAGAGATTACCTTAACCATTGTTAGAAAAGATGAGCCTCATCCTTTAAAAATTAAAATTATTAGAGATATTATAGAGATACAATCTGTTTATGCAAAAACTATTGGTGATGATATTCTCTATCTACGAATTACCTCTTTTGACCAAAAAGTAGTACAGAGTATGAAAAAAGCTATTAGAAAACATCCTAATACCAAAGGGATTATTATTGATTTAAGAAATAATCCAGGTGGTCTTCTTAATCAAGCTATTGGTACTGTTGATATGTTTGTAGATAGTGGTCCAATTGTTAGTCAAAAAGGAAAAATTCCTTCTGAAAACTTAGTCTATAATGCAACAGCTCCAAATACCGATACCCAAACTCCAATAGTAGTATTAGTCAATGGTGGTTCTGCCTCTGCATCAGAGATTGTTTCAGGTGCATTACAAGACCATAAACGTGCTGTGGTTGTAGGTGAGAAAACTTTTGGTAAAGGTTCAGTACAAGTGGTGATGCCTGTCAATGAAGATGAAGCTCTACGTTTAACTATTGCTCGTTACTATCTACCAAGTGGGAGAACCATTCAAGCTGTTGGTGTAACTCCAGATGTTGAGGTCTCTTATGGAGAGATTAAAAAGGCTGAAGAGGGAATCTCTATAAAAGAGAAAGATTTACGAAAACATCTTGAGAGTGAACTTCAAAAAGTAGATGGTAAAAAAGTTAAAAAAGATGAACATAAAGATAAAACAGTCATAACTGAGGAGCAAATCTATAAAGATTCTCAGTTAAAATCAGCTATTGACATTCTTAAAGCTTTGATGATTACAAAAAATAAGTAAACTAAGGACATATAGACAATGAAAAAAACAGCACTGCTTTATGAAGGTAAAGCAAAAAAAATTTGGAATACAGAAGATGAAACTCTTTTGATTTCAGAGTTTAAAGATGACTTAACTGCATTTAATGGAGAGAAAAAATCCTCAGAAGAGGGTAAAGGTGCCTTAAATAACAAAATTTCAACTGAACTTTTTAAGATTCTTAATGAAAAAGGTATTCCAACACACTTTGTTAAGATGTTAGATGATAACAACATGTTACATAAGAGATGTGATGTTATTTTGATTGAAGTAATTGTAAGAAACATCGCTACAGGAAGTTTAAGTCGTAACCTTGGTATAGAAGATGGAAAAGTACTTCCATTTACTTTAGTCGAGTTTGACTATAAAAATGATGAACTAGGTGACCCTAAACTTAACGACCAACACTGCCTTATTTTAGAGTTAGTTAAGAACAGTGAAGAGCTTGACTACATTCGTTTTATGGCAAGAAGAGTAAACACTATTATGCAAGAGTTTTTTGCAGACAAAGGTTTAACTGTTGTAGACTTCAAACTTGAATTTGGTCGAGATATTCATGGAAATATTATCTTAATTGACGAGCTTAGTCCTGATAACTTTAGATTTTGGGACAAAGAGACAGGTGAAAGCATGGACAAAGACCGATTTAGAAAAGGTCAAGGTGGACTCAAGGTTGCTTATGAAGAGGTTCTAAACAGAATCTTAGGAAATAAATAGCAAAATTACACGTAGGGGCGACCTCCGTGTCTGCCCTATATAATAAATTAGGAAAAAAAATGACTGCAATTGTAAACATATTTTTAAAACAAGGTGTACTTGACCCACAAGGAAAAGCGATTCACCATGCACTCGATGCCATGAACTTTGAAGGTGTTGAAGATGTTAGAATGGGGAAACAGATTGTTTTAAAACTCTCTACTAACAACAAAGAAGAGGCACAAAAAGAGGTTGAGAAGATGGCTGAAGAGATTTTGGCAAATACCGTTATTGAAGATTATACTATCGAGTTAATATAATGAAACACGTTGCAATTTTACAATTTCCAGGAACCAACTGTGACTTAGATACTAAGTATGCATTTGAAAAACTTGGGTGTACCACTTCAATTGTATGGCACAAAGAGAGAGAACTCCCTTCAAATGCTGACCTAGTTGTTGTTCCTGGTGGATTCTCTTATGGTGACTACCTACGCTCTGGAGCAATTGCTAAATTTTCTCCAATTATGAGTGCTGTTGAAGAGTTTGCTAACAATGGTGGAAAAGTTTTAGGTATCTGTAACGGCTTTCAAATCTTAACAGAAGTAGGACTTCTTCCTGGTGCTTTGAAACGAAATATTGGGCTACACTTTATCTCTAAATTTCAAACTATGAAAGTAGTTAATAACACCAATGACTTTTTACAAAAATGTGATAAAGATGAAGTCTTAAATATTCCTATAGCTCATGCTGATGGAAACTACTATATAGATGAAGAGTCATTTAAGGAGTTAGAATCTAATGAACAGATTTTATTGCGTTACTCTAATGAAAAGGGTGAACCTGTAGTTGTTAACGGTTCGGTTACTTCTATTGCTGGGGTTTGTAATAAAAATAAAAATGTATTTGGACTTATGCCTCACCCTGAACGTGCTTTAGAGACTATTCTCGGCTCTACAGATGGCATAAAAATGCTAGAGGGACTTATAGCTTAATGAGAAACATATACTCATATACCTTACTTCTAATTATATCTCTTCTACTATTTTCAGTCAATCTTATGGCTGAAAATATCAACTATAGTTATGTTCCTAAAAAAGTATATGAAAAACAAGTTTTTCCTATTAGTTTTTTAACAAATGTTCAAGACTCTAAAAAGATAAAGTTTGAATTTTATGGAGATAAAAAACCTGTACTAGATGAACCTGTTATTATTAAAAATGGTTCTAAGGTTTTCTACACTTTCTATTTTAAAGCTTCAGGAAGGCTCTTCTATATTCCTAAAATAGTAGTAACTATCAATGGTAAAAAAGAGAAACTTTCAGGAGTTAAGATACCTGTTAAAAAACTTCCTAAAAGTAAAAACTTTTCAGGAGTCATCGCCTCTGGACTCAAGATTAAAAATCACCAAGTCTCTGTCTATGATGAAAAGACCAATCTTATTGCTCTCTCTCTTGAAGCTCATGATGCAAACTTAGAAGATATCTACATTCCCTCTGCACTTAAAGATGGTACAGAGAATGCAAAAAGAGAAGGCTCTAAAATGGAGATAAACTACTATATTGTTTTACCTGCTGAAGATGGAGTTCTGACCTTTACCTATTTTGATACTATTAAAGAGAGTTTTGTAGAGAAAACCATTCCTATTATTATGCAAGATGCTTCAGTCGCTGCCCAAACAGACCTTAACCCAAAAGATGATAGTTTTGAGACTTTAAAAAAGTATATACTTATTGGACTCTCTATTCTCTTTGTAATTCTATTTTTATGGAAAAGAGACTTTTTCTATTTGGTAATGGCAGTTATCTCATCAGCTGTACTTTTAACTTTTTATACCCCTTTAGCTACTGTTTGTGTTAAAGAGGGGTCGCCTCTTTATATTATACCTACATCAAACAGTACAACAAGTATTCATATTGATAAAAGATACAAAACAACCAAACTTGCAGAACGAAATGATTTTGTAAAAATAGAGTATATAAATGGAACCATAGGATGGATAAAGCATGAAGACCTTTGCGACAATTAGATTTTATTATGGTTCGGCTGTTATCTCATTTATAGCAGCTGGAATCATGGTTCCACTGCTAATAGTTTCACCAAAAAGTCGTTCTTGGATT
>Ga0256832_1003971_pt1 | contig 10019 bp, 6 predicted proteins | sample 134614metaG_FD_190534 | JGI IMG/M metagenome (GOLD analysis project Ga0256832, IMG submission 190534) | Hydrothermal vent microbial communities from Lau Basin, Pacific Ocean - 134-614 | ecosystem: Environmental > Aquatic > Marine > Hydrothermal vents | place: Pacific Ocean: Lau Basin | collected...
AACGGGTGATTCCATTTTACACAAAACAAAATTACGGTGCCGCAAAAAACTGTGGGGGAGGGGACTGCTCATATGTGGCTATGTTCCGGTCTCGCTCAAAGGCGCCCGTTTGCCGCCAGCGTTTTGATTTTAGTTATCCGTGCAAAAATGCGCATCATCAAAAGTAAAAAAAAACAGTTTCATTAAGTTCAGTAAAATTTTTTCGAAATTTAACGGGTAGGGTTGCTGCCGCGCATGGCCAATAACAGTCAAATTATGCTGTCGGCATTGTGTGGCGTTCAGGAATGACGAAAACCATAGACGGCAGTCGCCCGAACCCAACGGTAAGGTTTGGAAGCAGTTGAAAGATTTCCCGTCGCGGATTTCCGCTACTCCGACCCGATAGACTGTTTATAAGGCAATTATGGATAGATACACCTTTAAAAGGAGAAAATATGCGATTATTTACTTTTTTTATGTTATTTCTGACGGGCCTGGCCTTTGCAACGGAGCAGGAAGAAGGGTTTAACGGCTTGTCCGATGAACCTGTTACCCCGCCCGTGGGGGAATTCACCGCGCCCGCGGTTTCTTTTCCCGTAAGCGCCAATGATGATTATTTTCTTGTCAATGAGCTTTCGGGTTCGGCGAGTAAGCAGTTTACGCGTACGGCTATTTCCGATAATAATGTCACCATCGTTGTATGGTCGGATTTCCGCAGCGGTTATTACAACGTTTATGCCCAGCTGATAGGTGCGGACGGCTCCAAAATCGACTCAAATATCATCGTTCCCGTAACAAAAACATACGTGCAAAATATGGACCCCTATGTTGTTGCCAATGGAGACCGCTTTTTGGTGGTTTGGAGGGACAGCCGTACGGGATATCGTACCTATGGCCAGTTTATAAGGGATGATGGAACCCTGGTGGGCGAAAACTTTAAAATTACCGATGATGACTCACGGGGCTCTTGTTACTATCCCTCTGTGACCACTAACGGATCGGAATATCTGGTTGTCTGGAGCGACACGCGCGAAGGCGGTAAATGGGATGTCTATGCTCAGTTACTGGACTCCGGGGGCGCCAAAATCGATACCAACTTCCGGGTGAACGGCTCCCCGCAGAGTACGACCAAATATTATCCGCGGGCAGCCATGGACAGTACCGGTAACATGGCTTTTGTGTGGTATGAGTACGATAACGGTAACTATAATGCCGCCTATGCGCAAATTTCGGCTTCGGGTGTTTTGCTGACCGATGAGGGAGAAGTGTTGACGGATGACTCTACGGTTACGCGCAGCTATTCCCCCGATGTGGCCGTGACAGATTCCGGTTTTATCGCTGTGTGGTACCAGGTTGTAGGCGCGTATCGAATTGTCGGGCAGCTTTTTGACTGGAGCGGGCAACGGGTGGATTCCAATATGGTGATGAGCGCCCAGGCGGAAGGCTCCGAATATGACCCTTCCGTAAGCAGCCTGCCCGGGGGGGAATATCTGTTGACCTGGAGAGCAAGGGCAAGTTCCTACACGATGGTTAAAGGGCGTGTTTTTAAGGGGAGAAAACCACTGACGGATGATTTTTATGTTTCCGGAGATGAGGATGAAGGCAGTAAAGCCTGGGCACACAGCCGGGCCAATGCCGCCGGCTTCTATGCGGCAAGCTGGATAAAAACGCCAAGAGGCGATTATAAGAACTCTGAGATCTGGGCGGTAGCCCGTGATATCGACGGTGAGGCCCTGTGGCCGCAGCAAAGGGTAAGCGAAGACGAAAACAGCAGCAGTCAGTACTACCCCGATCTGGCCCTTTCCGCGGACGGCAGTTTTAAGATAATCTGGGCCGATTACAGAGACAGGAATGTCTACAGGCCATACTTTCAGGGTTATTCCCCGGATGCCGCGCCGGTGGACAGCAATCGGACCCTGGAAGGAAGCACCTATCAGTCTGACCCACAGATCGCGGCCGGTCCACAAAACACCTATTTGCTTTCCTGGCGGCAATATTATAATTCTACTTATGAAATCATGGGTGCCCTGATCGCCGATAATGGCGATACGCTTAAGGGGCCGTTTCTGATATCCACCAATACCATGAACGGCTATCCTTCCTATAACAATATCGCATCGGATGGTCAAAAACACTTTCTGGTTAGCTGGAGTCAGCGGATAGGAAGTTATAATCGTATTTTCAGCCAGCTGCTGGATAGTCAGGGAAATCTGATCGGTGGGAATATTCAGGTTTCACAAGATACAACCGTTAGCCATTACTATCCTGCCGGGGCGGTGGATACCAGCGGGGCCTTTGCCGTTGCCTGGAACTACTACGCTTCACTCAGTAAAATATATCTTCAACGCTATAACAGTCAGCGTCAAGCTCTGGACTCTGCCTTACATGTGGGTGATTTTGAGCAATATGTTCAATATCAGCCGGCCCTTGCCGCAAATAGCAATGGCGATGCGGTTGTGCTCTATCGTGAGTACCATAGTAATAAGTACGGCCTGTATTATCAAAAATATAAGGACTTTTTTTCCGAAGCGTCGTTTTCAAAAGAGGGTAACAGCCGGGCGGTTTGGGATGATGGTTTGCAAAGTTCAACAAATCCCGCCGTGGCCCTGGACGAAGAGGGGAATATCGCCTTTGCCTGGCAGGCCAGCAACAATGAGAGCGTGGATGTGTTTGCCACGGTTCTGTTAAGCGGGGATACCGTCGCCCAGCAACCCTTTGTTTTGATGTATGCGCCCGAATCCCGGGAGGAGAGTCCGGATATTGCCATTCAGGATGGCTTCGTCTATGCCACCTGGCAGAGCAATTACGGGTTTAGGAACGGCTGGAATATTTATGGTTCCGTTACCTCCGTTGCCGATGTGGTTTCCGCGATTAATGAACGGGAAAATTCCCCGGCCGGGTTTGAGCTGGGCGCCAACTATCCCAATCCCTTTAATCCGGTAACGCGCATTGTTTATAAACTGGCCGCGGCCCAAAAGGTCACCCTTAAGGTATATGATATCAGCGGCCGGCTGGTGCGCACGCTGGTGGACGGCAGGCAGCCGTCCGGCGCGCATACCGTGGATTTTAACGCGGAGGGTCTGGCCAGCGGACTCTATTTTTATACACTGACCACCTCCGAGGGAATGACTAAAACGCGAAAAATGATACTGCTGCGCTAAAAGGCAATGCCGGCAGTTGAGTTAAAGAAATGGAAAAGGCCCGCCCACTGGCGGGCCTTTTTTTTAGTTCAGTTCCGGTACCTTACCGGTAAGGGATTTTAGAAAAGCCACAATATCGTCCAGTTCCTTATCGGAAAGCGTCTTGTTAAGCTGGCTTTTGGCCATAATATCGACCGCCTCCCTTAAGTCACCGACACTTCCGTCATGAAAGTAGGGATAGGTTTTTTCAATATTCCTCAAAGAGGGTACTTTAAAGAAATATTTATCGGCTTCGTTACCGGTTACGTCAAAACGGCCGTTATCGATCTTTTTACTTTTTGTGTATTCCCAGTAATTTCCAAAAAGTCCGAACTTCTGGTACATGGTGCCGCCCAGCAGGTTACCGGCATGGCAGGTGGTGCAACCGCTGTTGATGTAGGTTTCAAGTCCCGCCTTTTCCGTATCATTCAATGCCGAGTCGTCTCCGGCAAGATAGTCGTCAAAACGGGATGGGGTTATCAGTGTGCGTTCAAAGGCGCCAATGGCTTTTGCCATATTGCTAAAACTGAGGGGCTTTTTTTCTCCGGGGAAAGCTTCCGCGAACATCTTTACGTATTCGTCAATGCCCGCAAGTCTCTTCTCCACCGCTTTTTCATCGGGCATGGCCATCTCCACCGGATTGAGAACCGGTCCGCCGGCCTGGGCTTCCACATCGGGTTCGCGGCCGTCCCAAAACTGGGCAAAATGCAGCGCGGCATTCAGGGTGGTGGGGGAGTTCCGGCCGCCGGGCTTGCCGTCGTTGCCTTTGGAAAAGGATTGATTGTCGACGCCAAAGGTGCTCAGATTATGGCAGGTGTTGCAGCTTTGGGTGTTGTCTTTTGACAGGCGGACATCAAAATAAAGTTTCTTTCCCAGGGCAATCTTTTGTTCGCTTAAAGGGTTGGCCGGGTTTTCCGCCACACGGGGCAGGGTGGCGAACAGGCTCTGTGCTTTTTGCTGCAAAACAGTCGGGGACTTTGTCCGGGCATGGTCTTCCGCCTTTTTGTCTCCGCCACAGCTTGTTAATAAAGCCAGAACAAATACAAAGATGAATAATTTATTCATACCGTCTCCTGTGTTTGGTGTAGATTGTTATATCTATTATGCGGGGTTTAATACTATTATATCTTAAATGAAATTGTTCCCGTTTGGATACAAGGCACGAATCGGTTTCGCATCCCGCGGGTAAGCGCTAATTTAATAGGTAAAAGCTGTTCAAACTAATAAAAAAAGCACCGGCCTGATCTTGTGCCCACAGACCGAAAGGTAAGCCTGTTTCCTCCGCGCTTAAATGCCAACCTTTAATGGCCGGCAGGTATGGTAAATTGGCGCCTTATAGCCTTTTTCTGAATTCATGCTAATGATTTTCCGTAAAAGGCCGTAAAGTAAATTTCTTAAAATGCAGATTGTGCTTCATTTAATTAAAAAATAACTTGCATTACTAAATAAAAAATAGTAATTACCGCCTTCGGCTTAAATAATAAACAAATATAGGATGCGGATAATGGATGAAATCGACCTGGAGTTGTTGTCTGTTTTGCAAAAGCAGGGACGCATGAAACGTAATGAACTGGCGGAGAAGGTGGGGCTGACCACGCCGGCCGTCAGCGAGCGCATGCGCAAGATGCAGGAAAAAGGCATTATAAAAAATTACGCGGCCATCGCCGATCCTCTTTCCCTGCAACTGGACATGGCTGCCTTCATTTTTGTTACCAGTGAGTCTTCGCAATATTACAGGGAGATTATCACCCATGCCGAACAGGAGCCGGAGATATTGGAATGCCATGCCATTACCGGAGACGGCTCCCATATTCTGAAGGTGCGCACCAAAAACACCGCCGCTCTGGAACGGCTGCTGGCCCGGATACAAGCCTGGAAGGGCGTCATCCGTACCCGTACCAATATCGTGCTTTCCAGTTACAAGGAGAGCAGTGCCTTGCCATTGAATCATTTAAAACCCAAACAGGAGGATAAATAGATGAGCGCCGAAAGAGAGAGCCATAACCTTTTGGACTATTTTGGAATCAATACCTTTAACGATACGGTAATGCAGGAACGCCTGCCGAAGGAAATTTACAAACGTCTGCAGGCAACCATCAAAAAGGGGGCTCGTCTGGATCAGGATGTGGCCAATGCCGTTGCCCATGCCATGAAGGAGTGGGCCGTGGATCGCGGCGTGACCCATTTTACGCACTGGTTTCAGCCCATGACCGGCCTGACGGCGGAAAAACATGACGCTTTTCTGGATATCGATAAAGACGGTAAGCCCATTCAGCGCTTTAGCGGCAATATGCTCATTCAGGGCGAGCCGGACGCTTCCAGTTTTCCCAGCGGCGGTATGCGCAGCACCTTTGAAGCCCGCGGCTACACCATGTGGGACCCCTCCTCCCCGGCTTTTATCATGGAAAGCGGCAACGGGGCTATTTTGTGCATTCCCACGGTGTTTATCAGTTATAACGGTGAGGCCCTGGATAAAAAAGCGCCCCTGTTGCGCTCCATGCGCGCCATCGACAAGGAGGCCTCGCGCATTCTGGCTCTCTTTGGCCGCGAGGGACACCGGGTAACCATTACCCTGGGGCCGGAACAGGAATACTTTTTGGTGGATCAAAAATATTTTGAGCAGCGCCCCGACCTGATCATGGCCGGACGCACCCTGATCGGAGCGGCGCCTCCACGGGGACAACAGATGGAAGACCATTATTTCGGCAGCATCAAGGAGCGGGTGCTGGACTTTATGCAGGATGCCGAACATGAACTATATAAGCTGGGCGTTCCGGCCAAAACGCGGCACAACGAGGTGGCGCCTCATCAGTTTGAGATCGCGCCCATCTTTGACGAAGCCAATGTGGCCGCGGATCGCAACCAGCAGATCATGGAGGTGCTGAAAAAGGTGGCCATGCGCAAGGGGCTGGCCCTGTTGCTGCATGAAAAGCCCTTTGCCGCCATCAACGGCAGCGGCAAACACCTGAACTGGTCCATGGTGGACGGCGCGGGGCATAACCTGCTGGATCCGGGGCAGACCCCCAGCGAGAATCTGCAATTTCTGGTTTTTCTGGTGGGCGTGCTGGAAGGGGTATATAACTACGCCGATCTGTTGCGGGCGGCCATCGCCTCCGCCGGAAACGACCACCGCCTGGGAGCCAATGAAGCCCCGCCGGCGGTGATGTCCGTATTCCTCGGCTCCACCCTCAGCGCCATTCTGGACAGCATAGAGTCCGGCAGCAACGGCGCGGTCAGCGAACAGAAAATCATCGATCTGGGCATTGCCAATCTGCCCAGGATTATGCAGGACAACACCGACCGCAACCGTACCTCGCCCTTTGCCTTTACCGGTAATAAGTTCGAGTTCCGCGCCCTGGGCAGCGCCGCCAGCATCTCCACGCCGGCGACCATTTTAAACGGCGCCGTGGCCACGGCCCTTAAGGCCATGGGTGACGATCTGGAAGCCCGGATAAAGGAGGGCGCCAGCCTGAACGAGGCCTGTTTCAGCGTGTTGAAAAAATATATCGCCCACAATAAAGCGGTGCGTTTCGAGGGCAACGGCTATTCGGAAGAGTGGCTGGCCGAGGCGGAAAAACGCGGTCTGCCCAATCTGAAAAATACCCCCGCCGCCCTGGAAGCCTATACCTTCCCGAAAAATAAAAAAATGCTGACCCAAACCGGTATTTACAGCGAAGCGGAAATCAGTTCGCGTTACAACACCAAGCTGGAGCGCTATTGCAACACCCTGGGTATCGAATACAGTATGCTGCAATCGTTGACGCGGACCCATGTGCTGCCCGCCGCCGTGGAATATCAAAATACACTGATTCAAAGTATTGAGGGGCTGCAAGCCCTTAAGGATATTCTGGATGACGACACGGTTGCTGCTCAGGGGGCCCTGTTGCGCAGGGTTAGTTCGGAGATTGCCGCCCTGCTCAAGGCCAATGACGCCCTGCATTCCGCGGCGGAAAAGGCCGAAGCCCTGGAGGATGAGCAGGAAAAGGCCCATTTCATAGCCGAAAGTGTGATCCCGGTAATGGAACGGGTGCGCGCCCACTGCGACGCCCTGGAGGAGCTGACGCCGGACGATCTGTGGCCCCTGCCCAAGTATCGCGAGATGCTGTTTATCATGTAACATCCTGCTATTTGTCCCCATCCGGGGGATGCGGGTTCCATATACACCATGGATCAAAAAAAAGCCATTGCCGGAAGGCAATGGCTTTTAATTTTTTATCCCTTGGGATGTTTTATTTTTTCAGTTCCTCGATCATGCGCGGCACCACATCAAACAGATCGGCCACGATACCGTAATCGGCCACCTTAAAGATGGGCGCTTCGGGATCCTTGTTGATGGCCACGATATATTTTGAGGAGGACATACCGGCCAGATGCTGAATGGCGCCGGAAATACCGACGGCGATATAGAGGCTGGGGGATACGGTTTTACCTGTCTGACCCACCTGCTCGTCGTGGGGCCGCCAGCCGGCGTCCACCGCCGCGCGCGAGGCGCCGTTGGCCGCGCCCAGCAGGGAGGCCAGTTCCTCGATCAGGTGCCAGTTTTCCGGCCCCTTCATGCCCCGGCCGCCGGAAACGACGATATCGGCCTCGGTCACGTCCAGTTTGCCCTTGGCTCCGCTGATGATTTCGGTAACCATGGTTTTAAAGTCCACATCGGCGGCCTGCTCCTCCACGCTGGCGGAGGCGGGGCTTTCCGTGGCGCTGAATACATTGGGACGCACGGTAATGACCTTTTTGGCCGAGCTCAGTTTGATGGTGGCCTGCACCTTGCCGGCGTACATGGGCCGGATGATCTTCAGCTCATCCCCTTCACGCTCCACCCGGGTGCAGTCGGTAGCCATGGCCGCGTTCAGTCGGGCGGCCACCCTCGGCCCCAGATCCTTACCCATGGCCGTGGCGCCCATGATCAGCACATCGGCGTTGCTGCTTTCCATGGCGTCGGCCAAAAGACGGGCATAGCCGTCGGGGGTGTATTTGCTCAGTGCGTCGTTCTTAAAGTGAATGACCTTTCCGGCGCCGTATTTTCCCAGCGTTTCGGCCAGTCCGGCGATCTCTCCGCCGATGACCACGCAGTCAAAATCCAGTTCCAGGTGGCGGGCCAGGGAGATGTTTTCAAAGGCGATTTTTCGTATGCTGTTTTCACGTTGTTCAGCAAAAACAAGTGCTTTCATTTTTTATCCTTTCTGATCCTGTATTATATCACTTTGGCTTCTTCATGAAGCAGACGCAGCAGTTCCGGCACGGCGTCCGCGCTGTCGCCCACAATTTTTCCGGCCTCTTTTTGTGGCGGATAGTTGAACTCGGCCACGGTCAGGCGGTTCTCGCCGAGGCTGACGCTTTTTTGCTCGATCTGTACCCGCTTGGCAGCCATGATGCCTTTCAGTGAGGCGTATCGCGGTTCGTTCAGTCCGCGCTGGGCGCCGATGACGCAGGGCATATCACATTCGATGATCTCATGGGCGCCGTCCACCTCGCGCTCGCCTTTTACATGGCTGCCGTCGATCTCCAGCTTAACAATCACCGATATGGCCGGGATGCCCATCTTTTCCCCCAACAGGGCGGCCATTTGGGCATGGTCGTCGTCGATGGCCTGCTTGCCGGTAAAGATAAGATCGTAAGCGCCCTCCTTTAATACCTCCGCCAGGGCGTCGGCAGTGACGCCGGGATCGGTGGGGATGCTCTCCGTGGTGATGTGGATGGCCTTGTTGGCGCCCATGGCCAGGGCGCTGCGTATGGCCGCGGTGACGCGATCCGGCCCCAGGGAGATGATGGTGACATCGCCCCCGTGGGCTTCGCGCAGCTTCAGCGCCTCTTCCACGGCAAACTCATCATAAGGGTTAAGTATAAAATTAATATCGTCTTCAACGATGCTTTTTTTATCATCGCTGATACGGACCTTGGTTTCCGTATCGGGTACCTGTTTTACACAAACGGCTATGTTCAAAACAACCTCCTGTTTCGGTTCGCATTAAGTTTTATGGTTATCGGGTCAGGTACGCGGCCGGAAAAGTTCCCGGCCGTACCCTGTTTTAAAGCGGCTAATTTACACACTTTTAAAACGGAAAAAAACTATTCCGTTTCAAAGGGATAAACCTTTTTTTCCGAGATAAATTCGGCCACTTCCTTCATCTGTTGGTCGTCGTTTTTATCGACCATCAGCAGATTGCGGCGTACCCGGCGCCAGGCCTGCTCGCAAAAGAGATTACATATTTTGATCTCTTCGGCCGCCTTTTCCGCGCCCACATCATTTATCCGCGTATCGACGCGGCTGATGGTGGCGATCATGGCAAAAAGATCGGTGGCGGCATTGGCCAGACGCATGGTGATCATTTCCCGGTAGATGATGTCCCGGCCATGCTCCATTAACACCCGCTCGCTGGTAAAGCGCAGGTTCTTGGCCCAGTTTTCAAAATCGGTCTTGGCCTTGGTCAGCGAAGGGTGCACCTCGCGGATGCGCTCGGTGGTGATTTTATCCTTGACCCAGTCCGAGGCAAAATCGGTCAGCAGACCGAAGCCCTTGATCGGGTCGCGCAGGGCCTTACCGATTTTTTTCAGGTATTCGCCCCGTTCCTGCACCCCGGCCAGGGCGATAAACAGGCGCAGGATTTCGTTGGTGCCTTCAAAAATCAGATTGATGCGGCTGTCCCGTACAATGCGTTCATAGGGATATTCCTTCATATAGCCGATACCGCCGGCCATCTGCATGCATTCGTTGGCGCCGCGCCAGGCCACCTCCGTGGCCACGATTTTACACATGGCCGATTCCAGCGAGTAGTCCACATCGCCGCGGTCATACAGGGCGGTCGTCAGGTAGACCATGCTTTCGGCGGCGTAAAGATCGATGGTAATCTGGGCCACTTT
>Ga0256832_1003972_pt1 | contig 10017 bp, 8 predicted proteins | sample 134614metaG_FD_190534 | JGI IMG/M metagenome (GOLD analysis project Ga0256832, IMG submission 190534) | Hydrothermal vent microbial communities from Lau Basin, Pacific Ocean - 134-614 | ecosystem: Environmental > Aquatic > Marine > Hydrothermal vents | place: Pacific Ocean: Lau Basin | collected...
GCACGGGAAGTGATTGGGCGTTGGATACGCCACTACAATACTGAGCGCCCACACCAGGCACTCGGTTATCAGGTGCCTGCGCAAATAGCTGCGTAGGTTGTGCAAAAACCAGGGGGTCATTACATTGAGTCTGTTTATACAAAGCCGCATGAATGCGCTTGCGCACGGAAGTGTATTTTGAGCTTTCTGGTGTGGCAGCCAGCTTCGCCCGCACTGGATTCAAATCCACATAGGCCATGCAAGCCAACAACGCCGCCTCATCCAACAGGGCCTGGGACTTGAAACGTCCCTCCCAGAACCGTCCGGTGCAGCCGTCCTCTGCATTGGCCTGACGGGCAATGGCCTCGTTCAGGCAGCGCATGAACCAACTGATGGACATCAGCCGCTCCCGCCAGACCTCCGCCTGACGGGAAAGCTCGATCTCCTGGGCCTCATGCAGGGGCTTCCCGGATAAAAAAGCCTGAGAAATCAAGGTGCCGGCAAACAGCTGGTGCCAGCGTTCCACTACTTTTCGTAACGACCATGCCAGGGCCATATCCCTGTCTACATGTAAAACCACATGGGTATGGTTGGACATGACCGCATAGGCGCAGACATCGATGGCAAACACCCTGGCCAGCGCCAGCAAACGGGATTCCACCCATTCACGGCGGTGTTCGAAAGATTTTCCGGTAACCGGGTCTTCCCCGCAAAGGAAAGCGCGCCTGACGCAGCGGGAAACACAATGATAATAGGGCGTATCGTCCAGGCTGATGAGGGCTTTTCGAGGCTTGGGCATGGGAAATCCTTTTCCATGTTGTTCTGTAATAGTTCTCTATTCTGCCAATTGCTGGGAAGGGTGTCAATTAGTGGGTGTCTCAAACTTACAAACTTAGTGATTCTGATGTTCGTAATGGTAATATCCTTTGTATTCGATCCGATCCAAAATGGGGTGAGCCGTTACATGGAACACCAGGCGGATGTCTATGGTATGGATATCTCGGGTGTATCAGGTGAAACGGCAGCTACTGCGTTTGACAGGCGCTCTGCCTATAACCTCTCGGATCCCGATCCCAATCCATTTATCGAGTTCTGGTTTTATGACCACCCGACACTGAAAAAGCGCATGGCATTCGTACGTGAGTATTGGTAATGAATCCGGGGGAATGAATTCAGAAAATCGGGATTGCCACATCCGCCAGCCTGTTTGACGACAATGATGAGAATGAACCACCCCGGGGGGAATCAGCATGGACTTGATCACGACACTCACTGAGGTCACCGGCAATATAGCTGGCATGGCATGGGGCATTCCCTCCATCGTGCTGCTGGTGGGTACCGGACTGTACCTGACCATCCGTCTGCGCATGGTGCAGGTGCGTGGATTCAAGCATGCGGTCAACCTGATCCGCGGCAAATACGATAAGCCTGATGATCCCGGTGAAGTCACACATTTCCAAGCACTGTCCACCGCGCTTTCGGCAACCATAGGTACCGGCAATATTGCCGGTGTGGCCACCGCTATCGCTTTTGGTGGCCCCGGGGCCGTATTCTGGATGTGGGTCACCGCCCTGGTAGGCATGGCCAGTAAATACACCTCCTGCACCCTGGCGCTGAAATATCGCATCACCCACCCGGACGGCTCGGTTTCCGGCGGTCCCATGTACACGCTCAGCCTGGGTTTCAGTGAAAAACTGGGTATGAAGAAAACCGGCGCCGTGCTGGGTTTTCTCTTTGCTTTGTTCACTCTCATTGCCTCCTTCGGTATCGGCAATATGGTGCAGGCCAACTCGGTAATGGATGGCCTGACCTTTATCTACCCTGACGCCGGCAAGTACAAACTGTTTATGGGAGTGATTCTGGCTATCGGTGTTGGCCTGGTCATCATTGGTGGCATCAAGCGCATCGCGAAGGTAGCCTCCCGCATTGTGCCATTTATGGCCATTGCATACTGCCTGGCAGCATTGGCGATCCTTGTCCTCAACGCATCAGCAATCCCGGAAGCCTTCTCTACTATCTTTAATCTGGCACTCAATCCGGCTGCTGCGGGTGGCGGCGCCATTGGCGCAGCAATTCAATATGGCGTTGCGCGTGGCGTATTCTCTAACGAATCCGGCCTTGGTTCGGCCCCTATGGCTCATGCTGCAGCACGTACCAAGGAACCCGTACGTGAGGGCCTGGTGGCGATGATGGGACCATTCATTGATACCATCATCATCTGTACCATGACCGCACTGGTGATCGTCATCATGGGTGCGTGGGGCGATGCCCGCCCGGAGGAACTCAAAGGTGCCGCACTTTCCGCGTATGCCTTTCAACAGGCCTTGGGTGGCTTTGGTGCATGGGTGGTCGGTTTCGGGCTTATGTTCTTCGCCTACTCCACCATCATTGCGTGGTCCTATTATGGTGATCGCAGCGCCGAATACCTTTTTGGTGAGAAAGCCGTGTTACCCTACCGCATCATCTATACCGTGCTGGTGGTCATCGGTGCCGGGATACCTTTGAATCTGGTATGGAACCTGGCGGATATCGCCAATATATTCATGGCCGCGCCCAACCTGATCAGCCTGATTGTACTATCCGGGGTGGTGGCGAAACTGTCAGATGATTACTTTGAACGGTATGAGATCAAGTAGAGTCCTGATCATTTAATTCCTAGATTCTCCAAATTCCGGGGACAGATCACTTATCTGTGTATCACACTCCCGTCCATGGAAAGATTCGCAAGCGTTGTATTGCCGGGATATCTGCATCACAGCACCCAGTGCAGCAACCACCGTCAGAAACTGTTTTTCCGTGATGAAGCTTGCGAAGCTTATGCAATGAGTGGGTGTCCCAAACTTAGTTACCAAACTTAGTTACCAAACTTAGTTCTCATAAGTACGGTACTCCGGAATGTTTCCAATACACAGAGAATAGATAGAGAATGGAGAGAATAGAAAGAGCGTATAGAAGATGCTCATCAATTGATGACAGATACGCAGCACACCCGAAAGGCTGGTTTCTTGTGAAAATTAGTGGGTGTCCCTATCTGGAGCTATCTGGCCTTCTCACTCAGCATGACAATACTCTGTCATGCTGGCGGCCAAGGGAGCAATCTGGGTAGTACGATCGTATTGAGTCAGCTTTGATCGTTTATCCAGAGCCTGCCAAAGTGTGCTGGACTGCTTGAAATAGTCACAAGCCGCTTCAGTCCTACCCGCTTGGATATTGATTTTGCCTGCGTCCTGAAGGGTTCCTGCCAGATCTCTCTGCAGGGATGTATTCTCCGGGTCAACCACTATCAATGCCTGATAGCTTTTCAATGCAGCTTCAATAGTGGTTTGCGCTTTTTGATGCGCGCCTTCCCCGGCTTGGGCAAACGCCAATACCTGCAACAATGAGGCACGGTTGCGTTGCGCTCCCTTGTCTCTTGGGTCGAGCTCAACCAGACGATCAGCAAGCTCCAGGCCTTGTTTGGCATAGCGTTGGGATTTCAGCCAATTCTGCATACGGGTGTACATACGGGCCAGGTTGGCATTAAAACGTAATCCCTGGACAAGATACACAGAGTTGCCAGGAGAGCTTTGCAGCCCCTCATTGTAGTACTCAAGGGCTTCCAGAAAGTCAGCTATGGCCAGTTTGGTTTGGCCTGAGTCTGCATGCAAATCCCCCTTCATCCCAATCAAGTAAACCCTTTTAGCATCATAGTTGGGTAGATTGAGCTGCAGCTTTGGGGTGTCCAGTTCTTTCAAATAGGTGGTGACGAGCGTCAGCGCCTTGTCGTTTGCACCTTCCCAATTGAGCACCTTCAAGTAGTCGAAACGAGTATTCCATTTTCGGCTCTCCAAACTCCAGTCAGGTGGCAGTTCCTTTCGGGTGCCTTGTTCCGCCAGAGCCAAACCCTCCAGAATATGCTGTTTGGCAGCAACGGTATCCATTTGGTACGCCAGCATTTGGTTGCCCAGCAAACGCTTTACCCAAATCATTTCTGACAAGGCATGGCGGTTATCAGGATGCCTGGCAAGCAATTGCCTGAGTACCTTCTCTGCCTTGAACAATAGCGCCATGGAACGCTCGGTGTCGCCAAGATTGGCGATGCCAACACCACCATATAGATCAGATAGACGAGTGTACTGTGCCCCCAGATCAAGGAGAATATCGTCTGGGGCATAGGGGTCCTGAGCCAGTTTGTCCAGATAATCGACACCTACCTCTGCCAGTGCTTCCCGGGCGTTCAAGGTTCCCTGCACATCCTTCATCAGATCATACACATCATAGAAGACCTTTTTCGCCAACTCTCGGGCCTGGTCGAAACGAAGATCCGCACGTTCGCGCTGGGCAACAGCAACATGATACTGATTGAGGGTAATGATATAGGATGCGCTCAGGGCGATAACAGCAACCGCGGCAGCAGCAGCCAGCCATTTGTGCCGCCAGACGAATTTACGAAACCGGTACCAGGGCGCACTGCCCCTTGCCTCTACCGGCAGCCCGGATCGGTAACGCTGAATATCCTCGGCAAAAGTAGCCACTGAAGAATAGCGCTCAGACGTGTCAACACTCAATGCGCGCAGCACGATGGCATCGAGATCACCCTTGAGCGTCTTCCAACGCTTGTCTCCACGTTGTTTGAGGCGTTGACTGGGTTTATCAAATTTTTGCTGCGTGACCAGTTGTTTCAACTGCGCAGTATTCATACCGCTGGAGTTGAATGGCCGTTCCCCGCTGAGGCACTGGTAAAGAACAATGCCCAGGGAATAAACATCACTGACGGTGGTCAGTTTCTTTCCAGTGATCTGTTCCGGACTGGCATATGACGGCGTGAACGCGAGTTCCATTTCTCGTTCGCCTTCACCTGTTGCGTTGTCGAAGGTCTTGGCGATTCCAAAATCAAGTAACTTGGGCTGACCATCATTGGTAACCAGAATATTCTCCGGCTTGATATCCCGATGAATCACCAAACACTCGTGAGCATAGCTGACAGCGGAGCAGATCTGCTGAAACAAATCCAGGCAATCTTCAATACCCAAGTCCTGACAGCGGACATAGGCATCCAGAGGAATGCCTTCTACATATTCCATCACCACATAGGGCAGGCCGTTGCTTGTAGTACCACCATCCAAAAGCCCGGCAATATTGGGATGTTTCAGATCAGATAAAATTTGCCGCTCCTGCTCGAACAAGGTGATTGCACGATTGCTGAGCGCGGTGCTGCGAATAATCTTGATCGCAACGGTTTGCTTGAAACTGCCGTCAACCCGGTTAGCCAGGTACACTTTGCCCATGCCGCCCACACCCAGCAAGGACTTGATGGCATAGGCTCCAAGACGTGTTCCAACCAGTTCATCCTCTCCAGAAGTGTTTATGATGGTGGTCTCTGGATCATTGTCACAACTGACATCATCAGCAGTCTGCAGTAATTTCTGGGCGCGCTCTCGCAATGCCTTGGGGCACTGCTGATGCAACCAGCTACGGCGTTCTGCCGGTGCCTTGGTGAGCGCTTCTTCCAGTAATGCCAAAAGCTTCCGCTCATCATCAGTAGAAATTGAAGCAAACTTGGATTCAGATGAATTCATGCCATACTCTTAATACAATATGGGGCAATAAAAAGGAAAAACACGACTTACCATGACAGAAGTTACCAAGGTTCTGCTCAACTGGTCCAACGAATCGACGGATGAACGCGGCAAGGTGGTCGCGGCTCTTTACCAGGAGCTGCGGGGCCGTGCTGCGGGCCAGATCAACAGAAACGGCAGCACCCTGGGTCTGCAACCTACGGTGCTGGTCAATGAAGCCTACATGCGCCTGGTAAAACTCAACCGCATAGATCTTAACGGCAGAACTCATTTCCTGAGTCTGTCCGGTCGCGTCATGCGGGAAGTATTGATCGATGAAGCCAGGCGCCTGCGCGCAAAAAAACGTGACCTGGCACTGCAAACTCAGCTCACCGGTGATTTCGCCAACCATGATACCCCGGTGTTGGATATCCTCGAAATTGACGAAATTCTGAAAGGCCTGGAAAGCATCGATCCCCTCTATGTACAACTGTTTGAAATGCGGGTCTTCGCCGGCATGACCATCGCAGAAACCGCCGCTGCCCTGGACATTTCCACTGCCACGGTCAAACGAAAATGGAAAGTGGCGGTGGCATGGGTCAAAGAGCATGCGGGGATTGCCTGAAAACTTCATCCCTGGACAGCGCCTAGAGATGAAGTTTTCAGATGTTGGTCATTACTCCCAAATAGCATTGATAAATTTTTCATGGGTACTTGTGGGATTGCTATAAGGCACATACGTGCTGCTGCTGGACGTTCCGTAGCTGCTATAGCCACCGGAGTATGGTTGCACCGGCGTCAGGTCGTAGTAGTCCAGGCTGGGAGCAAGGGTGCCATAGTCGCTGGAAATTACATTGCCATAGATATCCACTTGAGAGTCATAGGCGTACGGATCGGTGTAGTAGATGTTGCCGAACTGATCAACCTGCTGCAAACCGTAGGGGTCGATAACACCCCAGTTGTTATAGTCGGCAGCGCTGGCGATATTGGCAATCAGAGTCAGGGCAGCAGTAGCGGCGAATTTTTTCATGCTGGATTTCATGGTTCATTTCCTCTTGTTTGTGGTTTCAGACCTGTTCAACATTGAATGGCCTTCAACTGTATAGGCGAGGAAAGGGCAGAAAGTGGATCAAGCAATTGAAAAAAATTTAAGGCCCTGAGTTTTGGAGTTCTGTACTGAGCGAGCGGGAAGCTTAGGGAAGTCCCTCTGTCAGGCTGTTTTGACGCCGGAATATACTGCATACCTGTAGTATTGGTACCAGCAATTTACCGTGGAGAATCCGGTTTTTTCCAACAAGTCGAGCTGTAAGGTCAGGGGCAAGGTCTTGTCAGATTCCATTCTTTTCATGGCTACCTTGATTTCCTCCGGGGTGCAGCCGCTGGATTCCGCCTGTTCAAGCCAGGCTTGTTCATACATCTGCTCGATGCGGGGCGTTCTTCCCAGTATCTGATCGGCATTGATGAAGATGCCTCCGGGTTTCAAGCATGAATATACTCTGGAAAAAACCTGATCAAGCTGGGTTTCGGTAGAATGATGCAACGATAATGCGGATATCACCACATCGTATTCGCCATCAATGGGTTGAGCAATGTAATCATGGTTCAGATAGTGGATGCCTGTTGTGCCTTTGAATCGTTCCCGGGCTTTTCCCAGCATCTCGGGTGAGATATCCGTCAGGGTGAGGGTGACGTTTGGATAGAGGCTACGCACCATTTCCGAGAACAATCCGGTGCCCGCCCCAAGGTCGAGGACGGAAAAATGTTCGTCTGCTTTGAATGGAATCTGTTCGATGGCAACTCCATAGAAATCATCGAAGCAGGAAATATACTTTCTCCGGGTCGCATCATAGTCGTTTGCTGCAACATCAAATATTTTTGCAATGCGCAATGGTCTCTCCTTGTCATATCCGACTCGCGGTCAAATATTTCCCTGGATAAGGAGGATCTTCTTTGACCTGTGAATAGGGCGTTTTGTAAGCCATCGCGGCCTGGATTGGCTGCCTACATGCCAAACCCGAATTGGTCGTTGCTGGTGATACCGCTCTCACGCACGGGTCTCAACGCATCGGCATAGGCGCGCAGCACCTGCAATGACCAGAGAATGCGTTCACGGAAATAGCGATCGGCTTCTTCTGAATTGTCGGCAGGATCTTCATTCAGCACAGATTCTACGTTGCGGATGATCACCTGCTCGGGAATATAGCAGATACGATTGTTCTTGTAGCTGCTCATGCGTAGTTCTGCCACCGGGTAAGCGCCTCCGTCTGCGGAAGAGACGGTGACGATGAGGGCCGGTTTATGGCCCACTTCGTTCTTGCCTGTGATGAGAAAGAAATTTTTCAGTCCGGCAGGCACCTGGCCGTGCCATTCTGGCGCAATGATGACAAAGGCGTCGCTTTCCTGCAGGGTTTTGCGCAGGGGGGCAAGCAGCCGCTCCCATTTCTCTTCTCCTTCCCAGATGCCCTGATCCCACAAGGGGAGAGGGTTGCCTTCCAGGCTGAAGATCTCGGCCTGCTCGCAGATGCCCTCGTCCAGCAGGGTTTTCTGGATGTGGTCAGCTACCTTGCGGCTTTGAGAGTTGGCGCGATGGCTGCCGCTGATGATGGTGATTTTCATGCTTGTTTCCGGGTCAAAGGTCGTTGGAAACTATTATAGCCGCGAAAGTCCGGGAGCTTGTCCACAGGGATCCTGGACAAATCTCCGTGTTTGCTCTATCGACTACAGGCGGCAATTAATCTGCAATGCCCAGGCAGGTGCCCACATGCAGGGCGCTCTTCACCCAGGGATGATCGACCGGAACCAGTTTTTTGTTTCCGGCCACTTCTTCCAGAGGTACGGGTACTGCATCATCTCCCTGCGAAGACACCATGACGCCATAGTGCTCGTTGGCGATGAGATCGGCGCAGGTGGTGCCCAGGCGGGTGGCCAGCAGCCGGTCGGCAGCGGATGGGGTGCCGCCCCGTTGCAGATGGCCCAGGATGGTGACCCGGGATTCCAGACCCGTCAGCTCCTCAAGCTGGCTGGACAACAGCACCGTGTTGTTGGCGTAGTCCTGAGCCAGCCGGGCCAGGGCTTGTTTGGCTTCCTTCTTTTCTTTCTTGTTGGTGGCATTGAGTTTGCGTTGTTCAGCCTCCCGAACCAGGCTGGCCTTGTCCTCGGGCAGGGCACCTTCCGAAACGGCGACGATACTGAAATTCTTGCCACCGCGCTGGCGCTGGCGGATAGCATCGGAAACCACGTCGAGATTGTAGGGTATCTCCGGCAGCAGGATGACATCCGCCCCCCCGGCGATGCCGGATCCCAGGGCCAGCCAGCCGGCGCGATGCCCCATGATTTCCACCACGATGATGCGGTGATGGCTGTGGGCCGTGCTGTGCAGGCGGTCGATGGCTTCGGTGGCGATGCCCAGGGCGGTATCAAAGCCGAAGGTCACGTCGGTGCGGGCCACATCGTTGTCGATGGTCTTGGGCAGGGTAATAATGTTCAGCCCCTTTTCCATGAGCCGGAGGGCGTTTTTCTGAGTGCCGCCACCGCCAATGCACACCAGGCAGTCCAGATGGTTGGCGTGGTAGTTCTCCACGATGACATCTGTCATGTCCTGGGTTTTTCCTCCAAACAACATACGGTGGGGCTTGTCCCGGCTGGTGCCCAAAATGGTCCCGCCGCGGGTGAGTATGCCCGAGAGGGTATCGCCGTCCAGGCGCCGGAAGCGGTTGTCCACCAGTCCGCGGAAACCGTCGAGAAAACCTATCATCTGCATGTTGTAGTGGCCTTGGGCTGCTTTGCCTACGCCACGAATGGCGGCATTGAGTCCTGGGCTATCGCCCCCTGCGGTAAGTATGCCGATGTGCTTGGTCATGGTTTCCCCTCTTCAACCGGTGTTCTACTGATACAGAAGTCCAACTATGCCAGCAAAATTCTGGAATGAGAAACGACCTGGATCAATGAAATGCCGGTCTTTTCCTGACGCCGGCTATGTTAACCTTGAGTCAGCCAGTTTCCCCGGAAGATGATATGCCCATGAATATTATGCGTTTTATGCTGTATTGGCTGTTGACTGCGATGGCAACGACGCTTTGGGCGGAAAATGTTTCCGACAGCCCGGTAGCGGTAAGCAAAGAACAGCTGGATACCGCCATAGCGGAGGTGGAATCCAGCAGTGGCTTGACTGATGAGAACCGTAAAAACATTCTTGCCACCTACAAAGAGGCTCAGGACTGGCTGGCGCGGGAAAAGAAATACCGGGACAAAACCCGGGAGTATCTGACTTCCCGTACCGAGGCGCCGCGCCAGTCTGAAACCCTGCAACGCGAGCTCAAGACGCAAAAAAGCAAAAAGCTGGATGTAGCGCCGCTGAAGAAAAAGAACCTGGAAGAGCTGGAACAGCTTCTGGAGACGGAAAAGGCGGCCTATACGGCCAAGGAAACCCGGGTGGAGAGCCTTTCCCAGGCGGTGGCTGATGAAACCGGGCGTCCGGATGCAGCCCGCGCCGAACTGGCGG
>Ga0256832_1003973_pt1 | contig 10017 bp, 7 predicted proteins | sample 134614metaG_FD_190534 | JGI IMG/M metagenome (GOLD analysis project Ga0256832, IMG submission 190534) | Hydrothermal vent microbial communities from Lau Basin, Pacific Ocean - 134-614 | ecosystem: Environmental > Aquatic > Marine > Hydrothermal vents | place: Pacific Ocean: Lau Basin | collected...
CCCTGAATCCAGTTTCCAGCGCGTCAACCAGCGGAGTTTTTCCTCGGTGAGTTACCAGGTTCTGGCGCGCAAATGGCGTCCCGCGACGTTCGACGAGATTGTCGGCCAGGAGCATGTGCTGCGGGCGATGATCAATGCGCTGGACAATCAGCGTTTGCATCACGCCTATCTGTTCACCGGCACGCGCGGGGTGGGCAAGACGACGCTGGCGCGGATTCTGGCCAAGTGTTTCAACTGCGAGGAGGGGGTGTCCTCGAAGCCCTGCGGCCAATGCCAGGCCTGCACGGAGATCGCCGAGGGACGGTTTGTCGACCTGATCGAGGTGGACGCCGCTTCCCGCACCAAGGTCGATGACACCCGCGAGTTGCTGGACAACGTGCAGTATGCGCCCGCCAGCGGGCGGTTCAAGGTCTATCTGATCGACGAAGTGCACATGCTGTCCACGCACAGCTTCAATGCGCTGCTGAAAACGCTGGAAGAACCGCCGGCGCATGTCAAGTTCCTGCTGGCGACCACGGATCCGCAGAAGTTGCCGGTCACGGTGTTGTCGCGGTGCCTGCAATTCAACCTCAAGCGGGTTCCGGAAGATCTGATCGCCGGTCATTTGCAGAAGATCCTCGAAGCCGAGTCCGTGGCCTTCGAACAGCCGGCGTTGCGACATCTGGCCCATGCGGCCGAGGGCAGTCTGCGCGATGCGCTGAGCCTGCTCGATCAGGGCATTGCGTTCGGCGATGGTCAGGTCACCGAGGCGGATATCGGCCAGATGCTGGGCAGCATCTCGCGCACCCATCTCAACCGCATGGTGTTGGCGGTGGCCGAGGGCGACAGCGAGGCGGTGATGCAATGCGTCGATGAGCTGGCGGCTCTGTCGCCGGACTATGACGCGGTGCTGGCGTCGCTGATTACGCTGCTGCACGATCTGGCGCTGGCCCAGCACATTCCCGGCAGCCTGGAAATGCACGGGCTGGATGTTCACGAGCTGTCGGGGATCGCGGCGAAGATGTCGCCGGAGGACATCCAGCTCTATTACGAGATCGCGGTGCGCGCCCGTCGCGACTTGTCGCTGATTCCCGACCCGCGCCATGCGCTGGAAATGGCGCTGCTGAGAATGCTTGCCTTTCGCCCGGCCAGCGGCGGAGACGAGCCGCCCCGTCGACCGCCTCCCTCGAAGCCATCATCGCCGCCAGGGCGACAGGCTTCCGCCGCTCCGGCAACCGCCAGCGCCGCGCCGCCTCCGCCCGCCTCCGCCTCGCCACCGGCGACCGACGATTGGGAAGGCCTGCTCGCCAGCCTGTCGCTCAGCGGCATGGCGCGCGCCTTCGCCTCGCATTGCGCGCTGGAAGGCATCGACGGCGATACGGTGTCGCTGACGCTGGAAAAACGCCACGAATCGTTGAAAACCGATTCCATCGTGAACAAGCTCTCCAGGGCGTTGAGCGATCATCTGGGTCGTCCGGTCAAGCTGCGCCTGCGGATCAGCGAGGCCAGCCTGTCCTCGCCGGCGGAGAAACAACGCGCCGAGAATGAGCGGCGTCAACTCGAAGCCGAAGCCGCGATCGCCGCCGACCCGGTGGTGGGGGAGATTCAAAAACAGTTTGGGGCTGATATCATTCCCGGATCCATCAAACCCGTCCAGGAGAGCTTATGAAAGGTGGACTAGGCAACATCATGAAACAGGCGCAGAAAATGCAGCAGGACATGCAGAAGGCGCAGGAGGAGATCGCCAACCTGGAAGTCACCGGCGAGTCAGGCGGCGGCATGGCCAAAGTCGTCATGACCGGCAAGCACGAGGTGCGCCGCGTGGAAATCGACGACGCTCTGCTCGGAGACGACAAGGATATGCTCGAAGACCTGATCGCAGCCGCCATCAACGACGCCGCTCACAAGGTTGAAGCGGCCACCCGCGAGAAGATGGCCGGCATTACCGCCGGTTTGCCCGCCGGCCTGAATCTGCCGTTCTGACGACCGGGCGATGAACGACGCGCCGTTGCTGCAACGCCTGATCGATTCCCTGCGTTGCCTGCCGGGCGTCGGGGCCAAAACCTCTCAGCGGATGGCGTTTCATCTGCTGGAACGGGACCGGGCCGGCGCGTTGCGACTGGCCGACATGCTCCGCCAGGCGGTGGAAAGCATCGGCGAATGTCAGCGTTGTCGAACCTTTACTGAAAATCCCGTTTGTGAAATCTGCGCCAACCCGGCCCGCGATCCCTCGCTGCTGTGCATCGTCGAGCATCCCTCCGATGTCCTGGCGATCGAGCAATCCACCGGGTTTCGCGGCTACTATTTCGTCCTCATGGGGCGTCTCTCGCCGCTGGACGGCATCGGCCCCGACGAACTGGGCTTCGACAAGCTGGAGCAACGCCTCGCCAGCGGCGAAGTCAACGAAGTCATCCTCGCCACCAATCCCACCGTGGAAGGGGAAGTCACCGCCAATTTCATCCACGAAATGGCGCGGGGCCTTGACATCCGCACCAGCCGGATCGCCCACGGCGTCCCTTTCGGTGGCGAACTCGAATATGTCGATGGCCAAACGCTGGCGCACGCCTTTGAAGGGCGGACCGAATATTAGCGGAGTTCAACACCTATGACTGACTGTATTTTTTGCAAAATCGCATCCGGCGAGATTCCCGCCGAGATTGTTCATGACAATGACGACGTGGTGGTGTTCCGGGATCTCAATCCGCAGGCGCCGACGCATCTGCTGGCCATTCCGCGCCAGCATATCGCCACGATCAATGACCTGGAGCCGGATCATGCCGAACTGGTCGGCAAGCTCTATCTCGCCGCGAAAGCCGTGGCGGCGGACGAGGGCCTTGCCGAGCGCGGCTATCGCACGGTCATGAACTGTGGCGAGGGGGCCGGGCAGACGGTTTTCCATATCCATCTGCATATTCTGGGTGGGCGACCGATGCAATGGCCGCCGGGATGATGCAGGAAACGCTGATCGTCCAGACCCGGGGGCGGGGCAGCTACGATCTGACGGCGGAGGTGAGGGCGCTGGTGGAACGGGCGGGCGTGGATGCCGGCCTGGCCCACGTCTTCGTCAAGCACACCAGCGCGTCGCTGATGCTCTGCGAAAACGCCGATCCCGACGTTCGCCGCGACCTGGAAACCTTCATGGCCGGGCTGGTGGTGGACGGCGACCGGCGCTTTCTGCACCAGAGCGAGGGGCCGGACGATATGTCGGCCCATGTGCGCTCGATCCTGACCGGCATGGATCTGACCATCCCGGTGACGAAAGGGCGGTTGCAACTGGGCGTCTGGCAGGGCGTTTACCTGTGGGAGCACCGAACCGCCGGCCATCGGCGTCAGGTCGTCGTGACCGTGACGGGGCCTTGAGTGCGAGAATGTATACTTCTCGCGCCCAAGAATACCCCGTTCAGGGTGCGTAAGTTTTTGTCGAGAGCAAGGCGTAATAACGCAGGCATAGTGGCGCTACGTCAAGTTTTTACAACGCAGCTGTCGGCGAAAAGATGCGCGCCATGAATGGGGTATTCTTGGGCGTGAGAAGTATAGGGTGGATCGAGGAGCGAAGCGACGGATCCACCGAATACATCCGTACAACGGTGGATCCGCTGGGCTTGGTCCACCTACGCCGCGCTTGCGTTTGGGTGGGCGGCGGTGTCGGCGTTCACCAGCCGGGAGATCGCCGAGGCCAGTTCCTGAGGGTTGAGTTTGGGTACATAGGCGTCGGCGCCCACGTTTTCTCCCAGGTTCTGGTTGCTCTTGGCGGACAGCGACGAATGCATGATGACCGGCACGCCGTCGAAGCGCGGGTCGCTCTTGATGTTCTTCGTCAGCACGTAGCCGTCCATGCCTGGCATCTCGATATCGGTGATCACGCAGTCGAGTTCGTCCTTCACCAGGCGGCCAGCGTTTTCCGCCCGCTCGGCAATCTTTTGCAGATGGTCCCAGGCGGCCACCCCGTTGACTTCGCTGGAATAGGACACGCCCATGTGATCCAGTATCTTGCGCAACTGTCCTCGCGCCACGATCGAGTCATCGCAAAAGAACACCCGGGTGCCTTGCAGCAGGTTGGCCTCTATGCCCTGAATCTTGGCGCTATGGCGCAATCCCAACACATCCGACAATACCTTCTCGACATCCAGCAGCATCAGCGTGCGGTTGTTTTCCATGTGGTAGATCCCGGTCAGCAGACCGGTATCGCCGAGGCCTGGAGTGGTCGGTGGCGGCTTGATGTCTTGCCAGGCGATTCGTTCGATGGTCTCCACCTCGCGCGCCAGCAAACCCTGCACCTGGCGGTTGTACTCGGTAATGATCAGAATTTTCGGCTCGTCGGTTGACTCGATGCCGCAGAAAGCCGGCACGTCGATCACCGGAATCGACAATCCCCTGACGGTTACCACGCCGACCAGATGATCCTGCGCATTGGGCAGCGGCGTGATTTCCGGAATCGCCATCAACTCCCGGACCTTGAAGACATTGATCCCAAAAATCAGTTCCTTGCCCGTCCTGGCGTCGCGGCCCAGGCTGAATAACAGGGCTTCGAGATGGTTGCTGCCAGCCAGTTTGCTGCGTTCTTCGACAGAGGTGATCAGGTCTTCCACGGGCAATGCTCTCCACAAACGAAAGGGTTCTTCCCCCGAACGGCGTCACGTTATTGACGCTATCCGGGCGGATCCGGATTTTGGGAGAGAAAATGCAAATATCGGGCCAGCGCGGCTGACCGGGAGGTGGGTCGCGCCGCGACGTAGGCCGGGCGCCAGTGCGGGTCAGTAATGCGCTTCCCGGCCCAGCGAGCGGATGCCGCAGACGCTGGGCGTATCCGCATCCCGGGCGTCATAGACGGCCATGATGGATTTCAGCTCGGAGAGAACCTGTTTTTGCTCAAAACGGCTCAAATGCGCCAGCGCATCGACGGGTTGACGTTTTTCCAGGCGATGGATGGTCCGATAGACCTCCGCGCATCCCTGGCGGCAGAGATCTTCAACAGCGGTTTCCACGGGGTGAGTGGTTGTCATGCAAACTCCGGCCAGCGGGATCAGGCTGTGATTGTATGCGGTTTTCGCCGCCGCGCCCAGGCATCCCGTTCAGGAATCGGCGTCGCCGCGGGCGGGAATCCGGGCGATTCCGCGCTACACTCTGTCCATGTCTGTCGATCTTTTTCATCCGGCGGTCGCTGGCTGGTTTCGCGACCGGGTTGGCGAGCCGACGGCGGTGCAGCGCGAGGCCTGGCCGTCGATTCAGTCGGGGGCGCATACCTTGCTGGCGGCGCCGACCGGCTCCGGCAAGACGCTGGCCGGCTTTCTGGCGGTCATCGACCGGTTGCTGCGCGAGGGACTGGAGCGGGGGCTGGAACAGCGCACGCGGGTGCTCTATGTCTCGCCGTTGAAGGCGTTGTCGAACGATATTCAGCGCAATCTGCAGGAGCCGTTGCAGGGCATTCGCGACGAGCTGCTGATGCAGGGTCTGCCGGATGTGGAGATCGCCGCCTGGGTGCGCACCGGCGATACGCCGCAGTGGGAGCGCAGCCGCGCGGTGCGCGAGCCGCCGCATATTCTGGTGACGACGCCGGAGTCGGCCTACATTTTGCTCACGTCGAAGTCGGGCCGGGAGATGCTGGGCAGCGTGGACACGGTGATCGTCGATGAAATCCACGCGCTGGCGGGCAACAAGCGCGGCGCGCATCTGACCCTGTCGCTGGAGCGTCTGGAGGCGTTGACGGCCAAGCCCTTGCAGCGCATCGGTATCTCGGCGACGCAGAAGCCGATCGAGGCCATGGCCGATTATCTGGTGGGGCGGCGCGATGCGCCTTGCGCCATCGTCGATACCGGCCACGTGCGCGAGCGGGATCTGGCGCTGGCGTTGCCGGGGTCGCCGCTGGAGGCGGTGATGTCGAACGAGGTCTGGCAGGAGATCTACGACCGCTTGCAGGCGCTGGTGGAGGCGCACCGTTCGACGCTGGTGTTCGTCAATACCCGACGGTTGGCGGAGCGGGCGGCGCGTTTCCTGGCCGAGCGGCTGGGCGAGGAGGCGGTGATGGCGCATCACGGCAGCCTGGCCCGGGAGCAGCGCTTCGAGGCGGAGCAGCGGCTCAAGCGGGGCGATCTGCCGTGCCTGGTGGCGACAGCGTCGCTGGAGCTGGGCATCGATATCGGCGATGTGGATCTGGTCTGCCAGTTGGGGTCGCCGCGCGCGATCGCGGCGTTCCTGCAGCGCGTCGGGCGCTCCGGGCACTCGGTGGCGGCGACGCCGAAGGGGCGGCTGTTTCCGCTGTCGCGGGACGATCTGGTGGAGTGCGCGGCCCTGCTGGACGCGGCGGAGCGCGGCGAGCTGGATCGCATCGTCATTCCGGAGCAGCCGCTGGATGTGCTGGCGCAGCAGATCGTGGCGGAGGTCAGCGGCCGGGATTGGGAACAGCAGGCGTTGTTCGAGGCGTTCCGTCGGGCCTGGCCCTATCGTGACCTGAGCGAGGAGAAGTTCAACGCTGTCGTGCGGATGCTGGCGCAAGGGTTTTCCACCCGGCGCGGGCGGCGCGGCGCGTATATTCACCATGACGCGGTCAACGGGCGGTTGCGGGCCCGCCGGGGTGCGCGGCTGACGGCGCTGACCAATGGCGGGGCGATTCCCGATCTGTTCGATTGCGATGTGATCCTTCAGCCGGAAGGCCTCCGGGTGGGGACGCTGAACGAGGATTTCGCCTTCGAGAGCCTGCCGGGCGACATCTTCCAGTTGGGCAATACCTCCTACCGCATTCTGAAAACCGAGATGGGCAAGGTGTTCGTCGAGGATGCGAAGGGGCAGCCGCCCAATATCCCGTTCTGGTTCGGCGAGGCGCCGGGACGCAGCGATGAGCTGTCGGCGGCGGTCTCGCGGCTGCGCGAGGCGGTCGACCAGCGGCTCGACGAGGGCGGCATGGAGGCGGCGGTTCGTGAGCTGATGGCGGCGAATCATCTGGATCGCGGCGCGGCGGAGCAGATCGTCGCCTATCTGGCGGCCTCCCGCGCCGCGTTGGGGGTGATGCCGAGCCAGCGCCACATCGTGCTCGAGCGTTTTCTCGACGAAGTGGGGGACATGCATCTGGTCATCCACAGCCCGTTCGGCTCGCGCATCAACAAGGCCTGGGGGCTGGCGCTGCGCAAGCGGTTTTGCCGCAAGTTCAATTTCGAGCTGCAAGCGGCGGCGCTGGACGACACCATCGTGCTGTCGCTGTCGGCGACGCACAGCTTCCCGTTGACCGAAGTGGCCGGGTATCTCAAGCGCCAGACGGTGCGTCATCTGCTGATCCAGGCCCTGCTCGACGCCCCGATGTTCGAGGCGCGCTGGCGCTGGAACGCGACCATCGCGCTGGCGGTGCGGCGCAACCACAACGGCAAGCGGTCGCCGCCGTATTTCCAGCGCTCTGATGCGGAAGATCTGGTCGCGGTGGTGTTCCCCGACCAGATCGCCTGCTTCGAGAACATCGCCGGCGAGCGGGAAGTGCCGGATCACCCGCTGGTCGAGCAGACCATTGGCGACTGTCTGCACGACACCATGGATATCGTCGGGCTGGAGCGGCTGCTGGAGGGGATCGAAAACGGTACGATCCAGGTTACCGGGGCGGATCTCACCGCGCCGTCGCCGATGGCCCAGGAAGTGCTCAACGCCCGGCCCTACGCCTTTCTCGACGACGCCCCGGCGGAGGAACGCCGCACCCTGGCGGTGCAGGCGCGCGGCCGGCTCGACCCGGTGGATGCCGCCGAACTGGCGCGACTCGATCCGGCGGCGATCGAGCGGGTGCGAAAAGAAGCCTGGCCCGAGCCGCGCACCGCCGACGAGTTGCATGACGCGCTGGTGCTGCTGGGCTTCATCACCGCCGCGGAAGGCCAACGCAGCGCAGGCGTCGGGCTGGATTTCGGCTGGATGCATCTGCTGGAAACCCTGATCGCCGACCGCCGCGCCACGGTGCTGACGCCGCCGGGGGGCGAGCCGCTGTGGGTGGCCGCCGAGCGCCTGCAGGAGCATCTGCTGGTTCACCCGGGGGCGTCGCTGGCGCCGGAGATCGCGCCATTGATCGACCCGCAAACGCCCACGGAGCGGGAGCAGGCCATTGTCGAACTGTTGCGCTCACGCCTGGAAGGGGTGGGGCCGGCGCGCGTCGATCAACTGATCCGACCGCTGGGCCTCTCCGAGACCGAGGCGGCTGCCGCGCTGCTGGCGCTGGAGCAGGAGGGCTTTGTCGTGCGTGGCCAGTTCACGGGTGAGAACCTCGGGGAGGAATGGTGCGAGCGGCGTCTGCTGGCGCGGATTCACCGCTACACCCTCAAGCGGCTGCGCAGCGAGATCGAGCCCGTCACTCCCGCGGATTTCATGCGCTACCTGTTCGACTGGCAGGGCCTGGCCGAACGGCGCGAAGGGCCGGAGGCGCTGGCCGCCTGCGTCGCCCAGCTCGAAGGCTTCCCCGTCGCCGCCTCCGCCTGGGAGAGCGACATCCTGCCCGCGCGGCTGGCGCGCTACACGCCGGATCAGCTCGACGCGCTCTGCGCCGCCGGGCGGCTGGTCTGGCTGCGGCTGACGCCCGCCGGTCAGGGCAACGGCAAGGCGCGTTCGCCGGTGCGGCACACGCCCATCGTCCTGCTCGCGCGTGAGAACCTCGGCATCTGGCGCCGCCTCGCGCCGCTGAACGTCAGCGCCGCCCAACCGGGCGCCAACGCCGCGCGGGTGCTGGAACTCTTGCAGCGCTCGGGCGCCGCCTTCTTCGTCGATCTGGTGCGCGACTCCGGCTTGCTGCGCACCCAGGTCGAATCCGCGCTCGGCGAACTCGTCAACCTCGGGCTGGCGACTTCCGACCATTTCAGCGGCTTGCGCGCCCTGATCGCCCCCGCCGCCAAACGCGCCCGCTTCAGCCAGCAGCGGCGGGGGCGTCAACCCGCCATTTCGCCATTCGACAGCGCCGGTCGCTGGAGCCTTGTCCAGTCCTCGCGGCCCGATGACTCACCGGAGAATGAAACGGAATTCATCGCCCACCTGCTGCTGCGGCGCTACGGCGTCGTCTTCCGCAAACTGCTGGAGCGCGAGGCCAGCCTGCCGCCCTGGCGCGACCTGCTGCGCGTCTACTGGCGCATGGAAGCGCGCGGCGAAATCCGGGGCGGCCGCTTCGTGCAAGGCTTCTCCGGCGAACAGTTCGCCCTGCCCGAAGCGGTCGGCGCGCTGCGCCGGAGCCGCCGCGAAACGCCCGACGAGCAACTGATCGTCCTCTCCGCCGCCGACCCGCTCAACCTCATCGGCGTCATCCTCCCCGGCGACAAGATCCCCGCCAGCAGCCGCAACCGGATCGTCTTTCGCAACGGCGCGCCCATCGCCGTCCAGCGCGGCAAGCGCGACATCGACTACCTGCAAGACGTCGACAAGGAAACCGCCTGGCAAGCCCGGCTGCTGCTCACCCGACGCAACCAACCAGCCAGTGTTCTGTTGCCGTCGGAAGGGCGTCGGGGTGTAGCTACAGCATGATGTAACATGTAAGTCACTGATTTTAAGGGGCGTATATTTTGGGTTGGCCGAGCAAGCCAAAAAATAGCAGTTTACGCCCCATATTTTATGCTTTCACCGGTTAAAATCGGCGTTTTCTTCCCCAACAGCAGTGCTTGGTTGCCCCAAAAAGATGGGGGAAATAGGGATTTACATCATGCTATGGCTACACCCGGGCGTCGTCCCCCGGCGGGGATGGTTTGAATGGAATTCGCGACCGATCCACCATGACGCAGGGAAGATTCACCACAGAGAACACAGAGAGCACAGAGAGTTGGTTCTCGTCATTCCGGGCTGAGCGTAGCGAAGACCCGGAATCCAGGCGGCCTTGCAGCGTTTTGTCCAAGCCTCAGGCGCTGTTCCTCTGTGTCTGTGGTGAAAATCAAATTCAAGGGCGGTCGAGGTCACCCGGTGAATCAATGGGTGGTATCGGTGACGCCTTGCATTCCCGGAAAACAGGGGTGATTCGATGTATGCTTCGGTTTGGTTATGGAATGCCTGCATCTCTCATGATCCGGGCTCGCTTATCAACGCCATTGAGAATTGGCG
>Ga0256832_1003974_pt1 | contig 10016 bp, 5 predicted proteins | sample 134614metaG_FD_190534 | JGI IMG/M metagenome (GOLD analysis project Ga0256832, IMG submission 190534) | Hydrothermal vent microbial communities from Lau Basin, Pacific Ocean - 134-614 | ecosystem: Environmental > Aquatic > Marine > Hydrothermal vents | place: Pacific Ocean: Lau Basin | collected...
CTAAACTGAAAGCAAATTGAAACCAAGGCTTTTGGTTTGCATTGGATCATCCATGAAAGGCGATTCTCTGGCCGCGCCGCCGCCCGCAGGTGAACCTGCGGACTAAAAACGACGCCCCATAAATGGGGCTATGGCGCATGTCGCGCGCCGCAGGAAGCCGGGTTCACCCGGCGTCGTTTCGTAGCCCGGCGCTTCAGCGCCGGGTGGCCGAGGCCGAAAACACCTGATTTCAAAATGCGTTTAGTTTAGCTTACCTCTTCATTCTAAACCCTGTCTATGAGCTGGATCAACCTTTGTTCCTGTGTCTGACCCCTTTTCGCCCATCTGGTGGCCTCAAACGACGAAGCCGGGTAGAATAAAGGCCCGTTTTCTCACCTCCTTGCAGCCATGTCTTCATCAACCATCCTCGTGTTCACCCAAAATCTATTCTTCGCCGAGCCCATTGCTCGCGCGGTGGAGAAAGCGGGCGGCCGCGCCCGGATCATGGAGGATGTCGGGGCGCTGGCGGACACCCTGGCCGAGCGTCCGGTCCTCGTGGTGGTGGAGATGGGCCGCGTGGGCGAGGGTAACTGGCTGGAGGCCATCGCCCGCGTGCGTTCCCGGACAGACGACACGCCCATCCTCACTTTTGGCTCTCATGTGGATGTGGCCGCACGCGAGGCGGCGCGACGGGCGGGCAGTGATCATGTCTGGGCCAGGAGTCGTTTCATGCGAGAGTTTCCGGCGTTTGCGGCGGGTTATCTGCGGGATGCGTTGGCTCGGGCCTGTTGCGACGAGCCTCCGCCCGAGCGCGTTCGGGAAGCCCTGATGCTTTTCAATCAAGGCGCATATTATCGTTGCCACGATGCGTTGGAAGATGCGTGGCGGGCGGAGCCGCGAGCCTGCCGCTTGCTCTACCAGGGCATCCTGCAACTGGGCATCGCCCTCTATCAGGCGCAGCGAGGGAATGTGCGGGGGGCGGAGACGATGTTCGGGCGAGCAGCGCGGAAGTTCGTGGCGCTTCCCGATTACTGTCAGGGGATCGATGTGGCCCGGTTGCGGGCGCTGACCGCACAATGGCATCGCCAACTGCGCGAGCTTCCCCCCGACCGCGTTCCCGAGTTCCCCACCACCCCGCAGATCGCCATCGATCTTGACACATAATGAGGGTTTGCAAGTTTGCAAGTCGCAAGTGGCAAGTCCTGCTGGCAGCGAATTTTCACCTGCTACTTGCTACCTGCCACCTGCTACTTTTCCCTTCGCGCCTTCGTGTCGTCGTGTCTTCGTGGTTTTTTCCTTGCTATGAGGGAGTAGGTGTATAGTTACAGCCGTTTTGCCTTCTGTTGCAGGGCGTAGAGGAAGTTGAGGGCTTCGAGGGGCGTCATCGTGTTGATGTCCACTTTTTCGATCTCTTCACGGATGGGGTCGGGGCCTTCGCTAAACAGGGCGAGCTGCATCGCTCCCTCGCCCACGTCCAGGGCCTCATGCTCCCGGCCCGCTTCCTCCAGTTGACGCATGATCTCGTTGGCCCGGGCGACGACCTGTTTGGGCAGGCCCGCGAGCTGGGCCACGTGGATGCCGTAGGATTTGTCGGCGCGGCCGGGACGGACTTCGTGCAGGAAGACGACCTGATCGCCGTGTTCGGCCACGGCCACATGGAAGTTGACGATCTTGGGCAGGCGGTCGGCCAGGGCGGTGAGTTCGTGGTAGTGGGTGGCGAAGAGGGTGCGGGAGCCCAGTTTGGGGTGGCTGTGGATGTATTCGAGCACGGCCCAGGCGATGGCCATGCCGTCGTAGGTGCTGGTGCCCCGGCCCAGTTCATCCAGGATGAGCAGGGAGCGGTCGGTGGCATGGTTGAGGATGTTCGCAGTCTCCACCATCTCTACCATGAAGGTGGATTGGCCGCTGTGGATTTCGTCCTGGGCGCCGATGCGGGTGAAGATGCGGTCCACCAGGCCGATGCGGGCCGCGTCCGCGGGCACGAAGGAGCCGATCTGGGCCATGAGGGTGATGAGCGCGGTCTGGCGCAGCCAGGTGGAATTGTGGCTGATGAAACCTTCGGCAATGAAAGCATGGCCCTGGGGGACGGAAAAATCGTAAACGCGCGCCCGGCTCGGACGTTTTTCAACGATGGGGTCGTAAAAGTAGTGGTTCGCTCGAATCTCCTCCAATTCGGGGCAGGGGATGTCGTTTTGGTGACAGTAATCAATCAGCTCATCCAGCTTGCGATAGCTGATATTGCGCCCCTGGGGGATGTAGGTGTAGAAGATGCTGTTGATGGATTTGACCCGTTTCAGGGCCACGGGTTTGTCGGTTTTGGCGACAATGCGTTGCTGAATGGTTTTGAGGGTGCGTTCCAGATGGGGAATGCCGCCCACGTTGGGCATCCGCAAATCGGAAGCCAGTTCCGCCCGCTTTGCTTTGCGCGGCAGCCGGAATCCCACGCGTTGATGGAATCGAATGGCGTGTTCGCCGTTGACGCCCAGACGATAGGACATTCGCCGTTGGGTAGGTTTTTCTTGAATGGAGGCCAGGATGCCCAGATTGAGCAGCAGCATCCGCACCTGGCGGACCAACGCCTTCGACGAAAGACTGAGGCGGATGTTGCCATAGCGGTTTTCCGCAGTGCCGTCCGTGTCGAACAGTCCTTGCAGGAAGGCGATGACAAGCTCGCGGGGGGCTTGCAGAATAGCCTCGGGCACAGTTTTTTGCCATGATGGGTGATAGCCCAGGCCGTTGGCCGCCAGAAAGGCGCGTATCTGAATGCTGGAGACCACATGATCCTTCCCATTGGATTTGACGCCTGGCGTGTAGCCAAATTGTTCCTGCATGATGCGGGTGAATTCCCGAGCAATCCACGGATCTCCCGCGCTGAGTAAGAAGCTCTCGCGATAGGTCAATGTGCCGTCCCCCACCAGCAGGCCGAAAAGATAGGCCAGATCCGGGTTGAGTTCCGTGGGGAGAGAGTAACGTTTGGCCCGACGATCTAGCTCTATCTGGGGCGTGCTCAGCCGCGTTTGGGTTCCCCATAGCTCGCTGCCATAGCGAATGGCCACGTAATCATCCTCCCGCAATTCATCCAACCGCCGCCATCCTTCCTTCCCATCCGCGCTTCGCACCCAAATGCGGTGCTCGGGCGTGCCTTCCAGCTCGAAGCCGGTGCGGGTGCGGATGCGGATGGTCGCCTGTTCGCCGCCCGAGTAGACATGGCTCGTTTCTACCGGGCCGTGGGGCCCGTCCAGGGTGATGACCAGGGGGTGGAAGGTATCGTCAGGTTGGTTGGGGGTTGCGAAATGCGCGATGGGGTGCAGGCCCTGCTCCGTAAGGGTAAGCGTGTCCCCTGTCACGCACTTGCCCCCCATATTCGGGCCCGTGAGGATGATAATGGCCTGTTCGGGAGTCATGTGGGCGTCGTTGGGGGTGAAGGCGGCGCCCTCCAGGGTGAGTTCCACCACGGGATGCCGTCCGGCCCGGATGTCGAGGACCCGGTCGGGGGTGAGTTCGGGCCGGACGTAGCGCCGGTCGGCGGCGACGTCGGCCAGGGCCGCGAAAACGTCGAGACGGGCGATGGCGTCGGCCGCGGCCAGCAGGCGAGGAGCCAGCTCGGCCAGTTGCTGCACCACGCTTTTGAAAAGGCTGCTTTCCAGGTCCAGCAGCCGCTCCTGGGCGTTGAGGATGAGGGATTCGTATTCTTTGAGTTCGGGCGTGATGTAGCGTTCTGCGTTGACCAGGGTCTGTTTGCGGATGTAGTGGGCCGGGGCTTTGTCGGTCTGGGATTTGGGGATTTCCAGGTAGTAGCCGAAGACTTTGTTGTAGCCGACTTTGAGCTTTTGAATGCCTGTTCGCTGGCGTTCTTTGGCTTCCAGGCCCGCGATGTAGGCCCGGGCGTCTTTTGCGGCCAGGGTGATGCTGTCCAGCTCGGCGTTGAAGCCGGGGCGGATGACGCCGCCGTGGGCGAGGGTGGCGGGCGGGTCGTCGGCGATGGCGGTTTCCAGCAGATGGAGGGCCTCTTCGTTCAGGTCCAGGCCCCCGTCCTGGCCCACGCGGGCGGCGATGGCTTTCACCTGCGGCAGTGCGCGCAGGCTTTCCCGCAGGCCCACCAGGTCGCGCGGGGTGACGATGCCCTGGGTGCAGCGGTTGGCCCAGCGCTCGATATCCCGCACCGGACGCAGGGCCTCTCGCAGTTCGGCCCGTTCCAATGGCGCATTCACCCAGGCTTCCACCGCGTCCAGGCGCTGGTTGATGCGGTCGATATCCAGCAGCGGCTGGTTGACCCATTTGCGCAGCAGCCGCCCGCCCATGGGGGTGAGGGTGCGGTCCAGCACCCAAAGCAAGGATCCTCGCCGCGCGCCCTCGCGCATGGTTTCCACCAACTCCAGGCTACGGCGGGTGGCGGGGTCGAGGAGCATGTAGTCCTCGGTCGAGTAGGTGTGCAGGGGTTGGAGATGCCCCAGCGCCTGTTTCTGCGTCTCCCGCAGATAGGCGATGAGCGCGCCCGCGGCGCTGATGGCCAGGGGTTTGCCCTCGCAGCCAAAGCCTTCCAGGCTGGCGACGTCGTAATAGTCCAGCAGGGCCTGGCGCGCGGCTTCGGTCTCGAAGCGCCAGGGCTCGTAGGGCGTGATGCGATACTCCTCCAGGCCCGGATAGCCCCCGGCGTCGGGGATGAGCAATTCCGCGGGGGCGAGACGGGCCAGCTCCTCGCGGGCGCGGCGGGCCACCTCCTCGCCCCGGATTTCCGTCACCGCGAACTCGCCTGTGGTCACGTCGGCATAGGCGACGCCCGCGCGCTTGCCCCCTTCAAAAATGAGCGCAGCGATGTAGTTGTTGCGGCGTTCATCCAGCAGCGCAGGCTCCAGCAGGGTGCCGGGGGTGATCACCCGCACGACTTCTCGTTCCACCAGCCCCTTGCCCACCTCGCCCACCTGCTCGCACACGGCCACCTTGTAGCCCGCGCGGATGAGCTTGGCGATGTAGCCTTCCGCCGCGTGCCAGGGCACGCCCGCCAGAGGCACCCGCTGCCCTTTGCTCACCGGGCGGCTGGTCAGGGCCACGTCGCACACCTCGGCGACGATCTTGGCGTCCTCGTCGAACGTCTCATAAAAATCCCCGAGCCGGAAGAAGAGAATGGCGTCGGGGTATTGTTTTTTGATCTGGAGGTATTGTTTGCGCATGGGGGTGGACATGGCTTCGATTGTAGCCAATGTCGCGCCTCGCGCCAAATCACCCACCCCACAAAACCAGCGGCCAATAGATCACCGGCATCAGCGCGTCCCAGAACCATTGTACGGTGATAAACCAGAGCAGCGCGCCCACGCCCGCGGCCGCCAACGCCTGCCACAGCCCGCGAATCCAGCCTCGCCAGCGCCCGATGGCCAGGGCGAGGAAAATGTATGGCAGGATGAGGATCAGCCAGCCCACCGACCAGATGGCCAACATGCTCAGCAGCCAGAAGAAAAAGGCGGCGAGCAAGAGCCAGCCAGGCGTCCGTCGGATCAGAGCCGCGGCCGTTGCAGCCAGCGCTGCAAAAAGAAATATCCAGAAAAGGTAAGGCAGGATCGTCTCGAAGAGCATTGTTCAAACTCCTTTCCAAAGCAAAATCGCATCGGAGCCGTGGGGCGATTCGGCCAAAAGTTGGCCCTGCGGCCCCACCAGCATGGCCCCGCCAAAGGAAGGCTCGTCCACGCCCACCTCCAACGCATTGACGATGGCCGTGGTCGCGGCCAGGCCCGCAGCCGCATTCAGATACGCCTGCCGCTCCTCCCGCTCCCAGCGGTCGGGGTCAGGCGAGCGCCCGGCAAAGGCTCGGGCCATGGGAACCAGAACCAGGTCGAGGGAGGCGTCCAGTTGGGCCCGGGCGTCGTCGGCAAAGAGATCGCCGCAGATGAGGATGCTCACCCGCCCGAACTCGGTATCCACGCCGCGAACGTCTTGTCCGCGCAGGAAAGGCGGTTGTTCGTTGATTTTGCGGTGCTTCAATGCGATCTCGCCGCGGCGGTCCAGCAGGATGGCCGTGTTGTAGACGCCCGCTGGAGTCCGCTCCAACAAGCCGAAACACACGGCCACATGGTGTTTTCGGGCCAATCGAGCCAGCCTGTCCACGGTCGGGCCGGGAACAGGTTCGGCGAAGCGTTCCAGGTCCGCGGGCTCGTAGAGATAGCCCATCAGCGTGCATTCAGGAAAGATGACCAGGTCCGCGCCCGCGTCCGCCGTCTCCTCCAGGCGACGTTCGAATTCCCGAAGGTTGATGTCAGGCCGTCGGGGGTGGGTTTTGAGGGGAATGAGGGCGATGACGCGAGATGGAGGGATGGTCATTGGCTCGCTGCCTGGAAGATGGCGCACTGCATCTCGAAAATATAGTGCGGGAGATGGGCCGCGTCGGGCGGGATGGGCGCTTTCGCTGCGCCCGTCACCGGCAGCACGCCCGGCGGCGGGCTGAGATCGGCCGGGCGACGCAGTTGGATGAACAGGCGGTCGTCGTAGCGGGTGAGCACGCCGATGGCGGAGAGGGTCATGCCAGGCGTGAGGGCCGGAAGTCGCCAGGAGGCCCGGAAGGGCGGTTCGACGCGTACGGGCCCGCTGCCGTCGTCCAGCCAGAGGCCCTCGTTGTCGATTTTCGTGATCCTGCCCGCCACGCGCAACAATTGGGCCATGCTGCCGTCGGCCACCAGGCCCGTGCGCAGGAACTGGGGCGCCACCGGCGTTCCCGGCCCCAGCCGTGTGAGCCCTTTCGGGCTGGGCAGAACGAGCTCGCGCTGCCCATGAAAGTCCTTGAGATAACCCGACGCTCGCACACGGTCGCCCTCAACCAGATCGGGATACTGCCCCTGGCGCAAATAGACCATCAGGCCGGCGTCGGCGTCTTGGATGACGATGACGCGGGGATGGAAGACGCCGGGCGGCACGGTGACGACGCCTTCCACCGTGAGCCGGGATTCCGTCGGAAGCTGGTAGGCGGCCTGGATGGGTTGCGGCGCCTGGTCGGCGATATCGGCTGGAGGAGATGATGGCGGCGGCGCGGGAGGTGGCGTGGGGAAGGGGCGGTTGGGCTGGCCGGGGGTGACGAAGATGCGCAGCCACGGGCCCGTGCCGTCGGGATAGCGGCTGAAGGAGCGATCGTAGTCGGGAAAGCTATTCCAGGCGAACGCGTCCACCACCTGCCAGCCATCGCCATCCGGGCGCACGAGGTGGAGGACGCCATGGGACGCAGGCAGCCTCAGTTTGCTTTGACGGCGGAAGATGAGGGGGAAGCTGTGGGGTTGGATGATGGTGTGGGGCGGAAACTGGAAGTAGTAGCCCGTGGGCAGGCCGTCGTCGCCCAGAGGGCCGCGCCACAACCGCCAGCCGCTGATTTCGACCGGTCGATCGCCCCAATAAGCCAGCTCGATCCACTCATCCAGGTAGCTGGCCGCGCCGTCGCCATCCCAATCCTTGTGCTTGGGCGCAGGCAGAATCTCGTTCAGTGCGATCTGGTCGGAGGCGGGAGGAGGCAGAGGCGTGGGCGTCGGCGTGGGCGCGATATTCGGACCGCCTGGGCTGGGTGGATAGAGCATGGTCCAGCCCCCGACGCCATCCTCCACCCGGGCCCAGGGCGTATCCGCCGCGGTCTGGTTGTAGGCGAACGCGTCCACTTCCCGACCATCGGGCGCGAGGAGGCGCACGCTGTCCGCGTCGTTGTTCAGGGCAATGTGGATTTCGGCCCGAAAGAAAAGGAGAAAGCCGCGGGCGGCGATGACCGCATCCTCGGGCAGTCGCCAGGGACGGCTGCCTCCATCCGCCCGATCATCCAGCGTCCACCCCGCCAGGGCCACAGGAAAGTCGTTGGGATTGTAGAGTTCGATGTATTCGTCCAGCAGGTTGGCCTCGCCGTCGCCGTTGAAGTCGATGGCTTTGGGCGCGGGCAGGAATTCGTTGAGGGCGATGAAACCGGGCGGAACCGCGGTGGGAGACGGCGTGGGCGTAGGAGTGAGGGTGGGCGTGGGGGTGGCCGTGGGCGTCCCTGGCATGGTGGGGGTCGGCGTGGGCGTTTCGCTCGGGGGCAGGTTAGGCCCGCCCGGACTGGGGGGATAGGCGTCGGTCCAGGCTCCCACGCCATCCTCCATCCGCGACCAGGGCGTATCCCCGCGCGTTTGGTCGTAGTCGAAACGGTCGGCTTCGGTGGTCTGGTCGGGCGCGAGGAGGCGCACGCTGTCCGCGTCGTTGTTCAGGGCGATGCCGGTGTCCTTGCGGAAGAAAAGGAGGAAGCCGCGAGCGGGGATCACGGTTCCCTCGGGGATGCGCCAGGGCGAGCTGCCGCCGTCGGGCTTGTCATCCAGCCACCAGCCGCCCAGGTCGATGGCTGCGTCGGTGGGGTTGTAGAGCTCGATGTATTCGTCCAGGTAATTGGCCTGGCCGTCGCCGTCGAAGTCGATGGTTTTGGGCGCGGGCATGATCTCGTTGATGGCGACGAAGGGCGCGGGCAAAGGCGTGGGGGTGGGCGGCTGGGGCGCCATCCAGAAGTCATTGTCGGGGTAAGTGCCGCTGGCGGGGACGGTGAAGCGGATACGATCGGGCGGGAAGAGGTCGCCGTTAGGTGAGCTGACGCCGTTCCAGGTAAGCCCGTCGCAAGGCGCGGGCCGCAGCATGTAGTAGAGATAGAGGCCCTGAGCCGTGTCGAAATGGATGGCGTAGCTTCCATCTCCCCGCACGTAGCCATTGACCAGCCAGCGGGCGTCGCTCTGGTTGAGGTTGTCGAAGCCCCAGAGCCCGATGTTGTGGTCGGTGATGACCTGACGGCGGTCGGGAGGCGCGCCCAGGTAGAGATGCCCGCTGAAGTCGAGGACCGCAGCCCGGTTGGGCTGACCGGGCGAGGGCGGGAATTTCTCCGTCCACGCGGCCGCGCCATCCCCCATGCGGGACCACGCGCCGCCCTTGCGGGCGTGGTCGTAAGCATGACTGTCGCGCAGGGAGCCGTCGGGCGCAAGCAGGCGCACCTGATCGCCACCGTTGTTCAGGCCGAAGTTGCGTTGGAAGAGGAGGAAGCCGCGGGGAGGGATGACCGAACCCGCGGGGAGGGCGTAGGGCCGCGTGCCGCCCTCGATATCGTCCAGCTGCCAGCCGCTCACGTCCACCGGGAAGCTGTTGGCGTTGTAGAGTTCGATGTATTCCTTCTGGCCCGAAGGGGGCGCGGGCATGTATTCGTTGATGAAGACGCCTCCGGAGATGGGCGTGGGCGAGGGGGCGGACGTGGCCGTGGGAGAAGGCGTGGGCGTTGATGTTGCTGGGGGTGGAGGTGCGGTTGTCTGGGTGGGCGTGGGGCTTTGGGCGGGGCCTGCGCAGTCGGCCACATGCCAGTCCAACCCATCGAACGTGTCCCTGGGAAATCCATCCCATTGGGCTGCCGGATCGAAGGGATCGTTGGGATTGGCGTCGCCCGCGGCCACCCAGGGCTTGCGCCGCAGTGTATGGTCTTTCGTGCCCACGTCTCCCGAACCCCATTCCGAACCTGGATCGCCCAACGTATCTCCGATGAAATCGATGATGGCGCCATCTTTGACCAGGGCGACGCCATCGTCGCCATTGAAATCGAGGCTGCTGGTTTTCAAATCCGCGTCGAACGCGGCGGAACTGTGGGCGACCACGAACACGTCACCGCTGGAAAGCATCCCCGAAAGAGGAATCTGCCGGTCGAAAGCGTCGCCGCCGTTGCGGTAGATGCGGATTTCATAGCCGGTCAGGTCGATATCTTGCCCCAGCCCGTTGAAAATCTCCACGCCCTTGTTATAGCCCGACCCCTCGACGTATTCCGAAAAGAACAGCGATGTGCAGGCGGCTGCGCCGCGGGCAGGATCCTTTCCCCACGCCCACCCACTCACGAACGCCAGCACCCAGAGGACGATCAGGGCGGATCGCATCGATTTCACGGCGCACCTCCTGAGAGAAACGCGACAGTCTTGTGACGAAGCTGCAAGCCGGAAAAGGAAACGATTGGCCTGGCCAATCAAGATTGCCGCACATGCTACCGCAATATCGAGAGTTTTTCAAATGGGCGTTTGAGGGGG
>Ga0256832_1003975_pt1 | contig 10015 bp, 9 predicted proteins | sample 134614metaG_FD_190534 | JGI IMG/M metagenome (GOLD analysis project Ga0256832, IMG submission 190534) | Hydrothermal vent microbial communities from Lau Basin, Pacific Ocean - 134-614 | ecosystem: Environmental > Aquatic > Marine > Hydrothermal vents | place: Pacific Ocean: Lau Basin | collected...
TATTATCTTTAAATAAAATATTGTATAAAATATACTCTCCCGGTTTAGCCGTTTCACCCTGATTTTTTGAATAAATCTTAAACTCTCCTCTATGATATTTCAACTTGGAAAAACCATCGTTTTTATGTTCTGAACATGATAAAAGGATAAGTAATGACAACAATGATAATAAAACTTTCATAAATTATTGTTTTATATAAAAAGGTAATATGGATTTAAACTTATTAATCACTGACTCCAATTTAGCATAAGCATGACCTCCTGCTGCATTTTTATGTCCCCCGCCTTTGAAATTATCTCTTGCGATTTCCTGAACGGAAATATCTCCTTTGGAACGTAATGAAATCTTAACTATTGTAGGTTGTTCTGTTATTAAAGCTGCTATCCTGATATTTTTTATCATTAACAGGTAATTTACAAGACCTTCGGTATCTCCTCTCTGAATATCAAAATCTTTATAGTCCTGTTTCGTCAGGTATATTATCCCTGCATGAAATTCAGGAATCAATTCCATTCTTTTATTTAAAGCAAAACCTATTAGTTTAACTTGTTTTTCAGACAGACTGTTATATATTTTATTTTGAAGTTCATTTAAATCAATGTCATATTGCATCAGTTTGGATGCTGTTAAAAATGTTTTTGAAGTTGTGCTGTATTTGAATGAACCGGTATCAGTGATGATTCCCGTCATGATACATTCGGCAATTTCTTTGTCAATATTTTTATTATTGTCCAGATATTCAAAGAAATCGTACATCAACTCGGAAGTGGAACTTGATTTAGTATCTGATAAAACATAATCGGCAAAAGGTTCCGGTTCAATATGATGATCAATGTGAATTTTTATCGCATTGGAGTCCTGTACCAATTCCCCCATTTTATCAATTCTGTCGAGTCCGCTAAAATCCAAAAAGAAGATCACTTCGGTTTTTTTTATTATTTCTTCAACTTTTTTCTTTTCAAAATCGAAAATAATAATATCATCTGTTTTAGGTAAAAAAGTATAGATTGAAGGAAATTCACTTGGGAAAATTATTCTGGCAGTATGACCTGATTTCTCCAAATACAACTTTAAAGCCATTGATGAACCAATAGCATCTCCATCAGGATTCCTGTGTGAAAATATCACAATGTCTCTGGGAAAAGATAATACTTTCCTTATTTCATTTATTCCCTCCATCAATTTATTTTTTTGAGGTAGCAAAGGTAAGAAAACTTTGATTATATATGATTAAAAAAAATAATTTTTAAATTTTCATCAGTTTTAAAACGGGTGCATTTCATTTTTTCGCTTTTCCCTTCCTTTGCCTCTGACTCCTCCCAAAGGGATAAATAAAGGAGAACCCAACCCGCAATGCGAAAAAATGAAATACACCTTTTAAAACTGAATTCACAATAGTATTTATTTCAATTTCCGAAAAATTTATTTTTAAATAATATTCTTTATTTACAATTTTTGAATGTATTTTTGGACTATTAATTATATCAAACCAGTGCATCAGGATTAAAAATTACAGAATTATGAATATAAGCAATATACTTTTTTTAGATATTGAAACAGCTCCTGTTTCAAAAGAATACAACGAATTAACACCTGTCATGCAGGAACTTTGGAAGAAAAAGAGCAAATACTGGCTTAAAGATAAAGAAGAAAGTGATGAAATATTTGCTGAATTGTTTTCTGAAAAAGCCGGGATCTATGCAGAATTTGCTAAAGTGGTTTGTATTTCGGTGGGTTATATAAAAGAAAGTTCAGGGAAAAGAGAAATGAGATTAAATTCTTATTATGGCCATGATGAAAAAAAAATATTAAGTGATTTTTCAGAATTATTAAATAAACATTTTAATAATCCTGATAAATACTTTTTATGCGGTCATAATATAAAAGAATTTGATATTCCCTTCCTTTCAAGGAGAATGATAATTAACGGACTGCCACTTCCTGCGATGCTTGATATTGCAGGTAAAAAACCATGGGAAACAAAACATCTTTGCGATACTTTGGAAATGTGGAAATTCGGAGATTATAAAAATTATACATCCCTCAATCTGTTAGCAGCTATTCTGGGTATTAAATCTCCGAAAGATGATATTGACGGCTCTATGGTTGGGAGGGTTTATTGGGAAAATAATGATCTGGAAAGAATAAAAATATATTGCGAAAAAGATGTTCTGACAGTTGCACAGATTTATCTTAGAATGCATAACCGGCCTTTGTTAGAAGAAGAGTGATTTTATAGAAAAAATATTAATTGGAAGCACTAAATTTCCAACAATTTATACTGGATATAAATTAATTTTACGTATCTTTGAGTTTGATTTGATAATCGCATTTGCTTAAAAACTTAATGATTGAGTTACAATAGCATTAGTGATTATGTAGAAGTATGTTTTGAAATTTATAACTAAAATAGTATTGTTTTGAGAATAAAAATCGGAATTGTTTGGTTTAGACATGATTTAAGATTAAGAGATAACGAAGCACTGACTCAGGCAGCAAATCAATGTGATGTTATTTTGCCAATTTATGTTTTTGATAAAAGGCTTTATGAGAACAAAACAGATCATGGTTTTCGTCAGGTAGGTCCTTACAGGGCAAAATTTATTTTAGAATCACTTAGTTATCTGAAAAAATCATTTGGGGAAAGGAATATTGACCTGATTATCCGATTTGGAAAGACAGAAGATATTATTTATGAGATAGCACATAAAGTAAAATCAACATGGGTTTATTGCAACAGGGAAAGAACACCTGAAGAAGAATTCATCCAGGATGAACTGGAAAAGAAATTATGGCAAATAGGGCAGGAATTAAGATTCACCAGAGGCAAAATGTTGTATCATACAGGAGATTTGCCTTTTCCGATAAAACATACTCCTGATACTTATGCTGCTTTTTACAGGGAAGTTGGGAAAATAGTTCCGGTTAGAAAACCATTGCCTATTCCTGATAAGATTTTACCTTATATGGATAATGTGATGTCCGAACCATTACCTACAATGGAAGATTTGGGTTTTTCCAATGATGAAATTCCCGAAACAAATATTTTTAAAGGCGGGGAATATGAAGCTTTGAGGAGAATGGAGGAATTTATAAAAGATAATTTTAAAGCTACTGCCTTAAGTTTAAAACAAAAGAAGAAAAAAGCCGGAGTCCTGGTTACGCATATGAGTCCTTATCTGAATACCGGATGTATTTCTCCAAAAACCATTTATGAATATATAAATAGGTTTATGGGAAATAAATATCATAGTAATAGAGCTTCCTGTATTATTCACGGACTTATGAGAAGAGACTTTTTTAAACTTCAGGAAAAAAAATATGTTGAAAAGATATTTGAAAAAGGTGGTATAAGAGGATTGGATTTATCAGAATTGACTGATGACATGGATGCTTTCAATCTCTGGAAAGAAGCAAAAACAGGAGTCCCTATTGTTGATGCTTTTATGAGGGAATTGAATCAAACCGGATTTATTCCTTTTGAGGGAAGAAGGATACTTTCACAGTTTTTAATAGAAGAATTGAAAGTTAATTGGCAGTTGGGTGCCGAATACTTCCAATCAATATTGATAGATTATAATCCTTGTAGTAATTGGGGCAATTGGAATACAATGGCCGGTGTCAATTTTGATGCTAAGGAAGACAGATATTGCAACTTTATCACAAAAGCAAAAAAACTTGATCCCAAAGGAGAATTTGTAAGAAGATGGATACCCGAGCTTTCTACTTTAGGCAATAATTATATTCATGAACCTGATAAAGTTTCGGAAGCTGAACTTAAAAAAGCCAATATAGAATTAGGCAAAGATTATCCGATGCCGATAGTAAATACAGAACGTTGGGTATAATCAGCTATAATTAATCAAAAATAAGTGTATAAGTTTTTCTAATGTATTTTTTAAGATTGAGCCAAAATAAAGCAATCAAATAAAATACTATCGGTGATCCTAATGTTAAAAAAGAAATGTAAATGAAATATAATCTCATTTTACTGCTCTGAATTCCGAATTTTTCACCCAGATAAGCAAAAACCCCAAAAGTCGATCTTTCGGTTTTATTTTTTAGCCAATTTTTTAACATTTTAATCTATTTATTCATTAAAAGAATAAACTCCTTTCAATCTGAATATGTATCTGACAGCGATATCATATATACCGAAAACGATAAAACTAAATATAATATTGCTTATTAAGGTACTTCTGAAAAATGGAATACCTGCAATATAACTATTCAATAAGCCTGAAAAATCTCTTGCGTATAGTTCCGGAGAACTTAACCATGATCCAAAATTCGTTATAAGAAAAAATACTATAGCTCCACCTATCGCAGTGAAAAACAATTTTATATAATTAAATTTCTTTAAAAGAAAAGATGCACTAAAAATTATAAGCACAATACTAACATATACCCAAATCATATAATCCGCAAAAAAGATAATCCCTTTTTTATTAGCGAAATATTCAGGATGAACATAGTTGTTGAAAACAAAATCAGAAACAAACAATGCAATTATAGTGACATAAAGAAATATCCTTTTTCTTAAAAACATCGCACCTCCGAAGATTGCCAATCCTAAAATCGGAGTGAAATTATCAGGATGAGGGAATAATTTAATCACTGCAATTAGTAAAATATACAAACTAACTGCTATCACTGTAACAATATTTTTCTTATCTTTATTGATTTTCATATTTACCAAATTTATGTTTTACAAATGTATGATAAATTTTTTAAATATAAAAATCTTAAGTGGATATTTATGATAGGAGAAGAAGCTTTTGTGAAATTGAGTTTTATTAATCAGGTTATAAATTTACATTCTTACACGATTTTTTTAAAATAATATTCTAAATAATTGTAATTTTGATTTTTATCTACTCAGGCAGGAGCTAATCTGAAAAAATAGCTGAAATTAGATTGATTTTTTTTCAGTCATAATTATTCTACCGGAGGAGATTCTGATTTTTTAATAAAATAATAATACTTTAAGGATAATGAAAAATATAAATCTTAATATTAAAAATGCCGGAGCTTTTATTGATGATGATGTTTTCGGTAAATTTATAGATAGTGCATCTAAGAATTTGAAACTGTTAGAATCTGGTAAAGGTGCAGGAAATGATTTTTTAGGCTGGTTGAAATTACCATATTCAGAAGAATTTAGAGAAATAAATAGAGTTGCCAATAAAATCAGAAGTCAGGTTGATACGATCGTTATTGTTGGAATCGGAGGCTCTTATTTAGGTGCTAAAGCTGTTATTTCTGCATTCGAAAGTGATTTTTTGAAAGAAAAACCTGAGATTTTATATGCAGGATTCAATCTTGATGGAGAGTATCATCAACAATTACTTGAATATCTTGATAATAAGGAATATGCTATCATAGTCATTTCAAAATCGGGAACAACGACTGAGCCAGCACTGGCATTTAGATTGCTTAAAAATCATATTGAAAATAAAATTGGCAAGAATAAAGCTTCTCATCGTATAATAGCAATCACAGATAAAAGTAGAGGGGCATTAAAGCAACTTGCTGATAATGAAGGATATCAGACTTTTGTTATTCCCGATGATGTGGGAGGAAGATTTTCTGTTTTGTCTCCGGTAGGATTGTTGCCGATAGCAATTGCAGGATTTGATGTTGAAAAAATAATGGAAGGAGCAAGAGATATTGACAAAGCTACCGATTCATCTAATGGTTTTGGAAATAATGTTGTGATACAGTATGCTGCCGTTAGAAATTCGCTGTATTCCGTTGGAAAAAAGATAGAGATATTGACTTCGTATCATCCTAAATTATATTATTTGACAGAGTGGTGGAAACAATTATTCGGAGAAAGTGAAGGAAAGCAAAACAGGGGTATTTTCCCTGCGGGAGTAATCAATACCACTGATCTGCATTCTTTGGGACAATATATACAGGAAGGTGAAAGGATGCTTTTTGAAACGGTTTTATCTGTAAAAGAATCAAAAACCAGATTAGTTGTAAATGAAGATAAAGAGAATCTCGATAACTTAAATTATTTGGCTGGAAAAGATTTTTTTGAGATCAATCAAAAAGCACAGGAGGGAACTATCATGGCGCATAAGGATGGGGGAGTACCCGTTTTGGAGATAGATGTCGAAGAAATCAATGAATATTATTTGGGACAGTTGATATTTTTCTTTGAAAAAGCTTGTGCTGTAAGCGGATATATGCTGGGAGTTAATCCTTTTGATCAGCCGGGAGTGGAAGCATATAAGAAAAATATGTTTATTTTATTGAAAAAACCCGGATTTTCAAAAGAATAATGCACTTTTTTTATTTTTTTACGTTATAAATAATAAGCCCCTTTTACATAACTTGTGTTTTGTTTCAAATTTATCTTCTTTTTTGGAAGTATAATTGATATTTCTTAATTATCAAATCTATAAGCTATGAACCAACTTTTATCTCTTGTTTTGTTATTATCAGTATTGTTTTCCGGTCACCTGGGAAATACTAATTCAAAAAAAGTTTCTAATTCTCCAAATTCTAATATTATAGGTGATTTTGTCTGGCATGATATTAATGGAAATGGTATTCAGGATGCCGGAGAAGAAGGTATTGAAGGAGTAGAAGTGACTTTGTTTGATATAAATGATAATCAAATTGGTTCAACTATCACTACTGACGAAAACGGACATTATTCTTTTGAAAATGTAGTGCAAGGATCCTATTACTTAAAATTTGATGCAACTGTTGTCAATCCCGGTTATAAAGAAACAGCAGTGGATCAAGGTAATGATGATTGGTTAGACAGCGATGTTGATGGTTCACAAAACGGTACAACTGCAAATTTTTATGTATATGATGGAGAAGATAATCAGGGAATGGATGCAGGTTATTTTTTAACGGCAACAATTGGAGATTTTGTTTGGGAGGATGTAGATGGAGACGGAATTCAAAATTTTGATGATGAAGGTATTCTCGGAGTGGAAATTTCACTGACAGGAGTTAACGGTACAGGTGAATCAATAAATATGGGACCTGTGATTTCAGATAACAATGGATTTTATGAGTTTACAAATTTAGATCCCGGAACATATACTTTGCATTTTGATATTGGAGCCAGTGGAATGGATGCCTTAACATTTCAGGGATCCGGATTACCTGATGATAGTGATCCTGACCCGGAAACAGGCGATGTTGAAGATATAGTTATATCCAGTGGAGAAATTAATAATGATATTGATGCCGGATTTTATAGATATCCTGTTGTTGGAGATTATGTGTGGGAAGATTTGAATAAAAATGGAATTCAGGATCAAGATGAACCCGGTATGGAAGGAATAGAAGTGACATTGGACATTCTTTTTTCATATACAACTTATGTTACTACCACGGACGAAAATGGGCATTACATATTTGACAAGTCGTTGCAACTCCGTCCATCTGAAAGTCAATTGCATTTTGAAAAGCCGGATGAATATGTTTTTACAATAATAAATGCCGGACCGGATTCATTGGATTCTGATGTTATTCCGGGTAGTGGAGTAACATATTTCTTTTCACTATATTCAGGACAAGAAGATTTGACTTATGATGCAGGAATGTATGGTGAAGTAAAAATTAGCGGTGAAACTTGGCTGGATTTTGATTATGACGGCATTCAAGAAACCAATGAAGCTCCTATGACCGGAGTGTATGTCGTTTTGCACAGAGCTTCGGATGATTCGGTTGTTGCTGATACATATTCCAATGAAGACGGGAAATACGAATTTTCCGGCAATCCGGATATCTACCCGGATGATTATTATATTGAATTTGAAAATTTGGAAAATTATATATTTACATTACAAGATCAGGGTGATGAAGATAAAGATAGCGATGTCAATCCTGAAACAGGCTTTACTCCGGTATTTACTTTAAATCAAAACGAGGTAGTTACTGATGTTGATGCAGGTTATTATTTCAGCCCTTATAATGACTGTGATGATAATCCGGCAGGAGAATGTATAGATGCTCCGGTATTTTGTGATCTTGAGGAGCTAAATGACTACTGTGCTACAATGACAGAACAGTGGGAACAGATACAAATACCCGGATGTGGAGTGGGATATGCATTTCATAATCCGTCATGGGTTGCTTTTGTTGCAAATGCGGAAGAAATGTCATTAACTATTCATACGGGAGATTGTGTTGCGGGGGGAGTACAATTAGGAATTCAATGGGGGATTTATGATGACTGTGATTTTAATAATCCGATAGCACTTCAATGTCCTTGTGTTCCTCTTGGAGAAATACCCGTAAATTTGACAGGACTAACTGTTGGAAAGACATATTATTTCTTTATTGACGGTTGTAATGCTACTCAATGTACTTTTTGGTTGGAAGTTACTTCTTCGACAGATGCTCCTGAAATTTCAGGACCTCAATCTATTTCCTGTGACAGCTTACCTGATTGTGACAGTATTTATGCTGGTTCCGATGTTGATTTTACTATGAATGGCATTAGCAATGCTACTGATTATACATGGATTGTATATGACTCGGAGGATATTAATGGTACGGAATATCATACTGAAATACCGACCAAGACTATTCATTTTGATTCGACAGGGACTTATGTCATTTGCGGGTTTGGTTCAAATGATTGCTATACAGGTGATACATTATGCATAACAGTTGAGGTGTTAGATCATGAATGCAATTTAGACAGCATCAATTTTTCTTTGGAAAATAATGTCTGTTTCTATGATTGTAATGGTATGATCGATATAACCGGTATAAATAATGGAATACCTCCATATAATTATAACTGGAGTAACGGTGATAGTACATCTGTGATCGATAGTTTATGTAATGGAATATACATTGTGACAATTACAGATGCTTTTAGTTGCAGTATAATCGATACATTTGTAATATCTTCACCATCTCTTTTGCATGTAGATGCTTATGCAAATGGTGAAACAAAATATAATGCAAAAAATGGTACGGCAGGAGCAAATCCATCCGGAGGTATGCCCCCTTATAAATTTTTGTGGAGCACAGGTGATACCACAAAAGATATTGATTCTCTGGCTCCGGGAATATATACCGTAACTTTAAGTGATTCATTTCAATGTGTTGATGTAGATACTGTTAAGGTTGATGCATTTGTTTGTGCTCAAATGACTGTCAACTCAGTTATTAATAATGCCTCCTGTTTTGGAGAATGCGATGGAACTGTCAATATAGAAAGTGTGGATAATGCTACCTCTCCGTTGGCTTATCATTGGAATACCGGTGTTGATTCTCAATTTATTGATAGTTTATGTGCTGGAATTTACATAGTGACTGTTACCGATTCGTTTGATTGTGTTGTTGTAGATACTTTTACAGTAGGACAGCCTGATGATATAGTAATCTATGTTGATACTGTCATAAATATTTCAGGTTCAAATCTGGGCGCTATTTTAATAACAGCAAATGATAAAGGAAATTATATTTACAGTTGGGCCGGCCCTGATGGTTTTTCTAAGAATAAAGAAGATATTATATTGTTGGATGATCCCGGTTGCTATACTTTAACTGTTACTGATACCATTACAAATTGTTCAAAAGATTCAACGATATGCATTGAAGATCTGACAGATATATATCAATTGGGAAATGCCGGTTTTGATGTAAAAATCTTCCCGAATCCGGCATCTGATATTCTTTATTTGGATTTTAATGAAAATATGAATGATATTCGGATCAGGATTGTAGATATTTCAGGGAAAGAATATAAGATACTAACTGAGAAAGTTTCAGGAAAGATGCTAAAGATAAATGTTGAAAATATGATTTCCGGTCTATATCTGCTTGAGATCATGAATCAAGACAAGATTGTATACAAAAAAGTTATAATAGAGGAATAAGATTTTTTGCAAGATCAAAAAGAGAGACTTTCTAAAAAAGTTTGGTTATTAAAAATGAGCTTTCGCCCAAACCCTGCCAAAGGGATAAATATAGGGTGGCTGATTTTCAATGATTTACCTTAGGTTGCCGAGCTTGTCGAGGTATAGG
>Ga0256832_1003976_pt1 | contig 10010 bp, 11 predicted proteins | sample 134614metaG_FD_190534 | JGI IMG/M metagenome (GOLD analysis project Ga0256832, IMG submission 190534) | Hydrothermal vent microbial communities from Lau Basin, Pacific Ocean - 134-614 | ecosystem: Environmental > Aquatic > Marine > Hydrothermal vents | place: Pacific Ocean: Lau Basin | collected...
ACGGAGTGAGTTTTTTCACTGCCCATTCTCTCGGGTAAAGCGTAGGAGGAAGCGGTTAGCTGGGTCGCCTTTTCTTTGCTTACTTTCTTTTGGCGACGCAAAAGAAAGTAAGTCGTAGCCCTGTGACGGAATAGAGCAAAAGAACCTAAATTTAAAAAGGGCTACGAAAACCTTCACTGATATTCTAAAGAGTGACTGTGTAACATCAGCTCCTAACTAGTTTTCAGTCTTACCTTTAAATATCTATATTCATCCCGACTGACCATGCTTTTTTCTATTAAGACGGTGTATTGTTTATTGTTAGGTGAGTTGAAATTCAATAATAAAAGATACTGACTAACAAAACTACTTGGTTGCAGGGTTACATTTATCGTTTTATTTTTAGAGTTTACTAATGCCCACTCACCTGAAGTATTAATTTTAAGATTTATAATAGACTTACTTAAGCTATACGATACATGCCAAAGATAATAGTAAAGATAGGATATAAACAAACTTAAGATAGTGATAAACAGTATATAAAGGGGAAGTTGAGTAGCTGTAATAAAGATAATAGCTACAAATAGATGCAGCAAGGCAAGAGCTATCGCAATTTTGTTATTAGGTTTAAATGAAATATCAAGTGCTTGGCTAAAGTTGTTATTTAATATTTTCAAATTTATTAATACTTGTAACTGTTCAGATTGAGCTCTGTTTTGTTTGAGTTTAAGGCAAAAAGACGGAGTTTATCCGTATAAATGAGCACTTTTAACGCAGAAATCGGCAAAAGAAAGTGCTAACTGAGTAGTTACTAAATAAGCTCAAGTTATATTGAATAACCGCTCGAAGTTTTCACTACTTATTTTTGCAATATGCTCATAGCTATCACCGCGTAAATCTGCAATTTTTTCCGCAACATATTTAACATAAGCAGGTTGGTTTGATTTTCCTCTCTTAGGTACAGGGGCTAACCAAGGGGAATCTGTTTCAATAAGAATTCTGTCTTCGGGAACTTGCTGTGCAACAAATTGAAGCTCTTTAGCACTATTAAAGGTAACAATACCTGAGAAAGAAATATAGAAATTCAAATCTAATGATTTTTGAGCCATTTCCCAGTCTTCTGCAAAACAATGCATCACACCACCCACACTACTTGCCTTTTCTTCGCTAAGAATTTTTAGAGTATCTTCCTTTGCTGATCGTGTATGTATGATAAGTGGTTTCTTTGTTTCTTTAGCAGCATGAATATGAATACGAAACCGATCACGCTGCCACTCCATATCTTTATCATCATCGCTAATACGAAAATAATCTAAACCTGTTTCACCAATTGCGATGACACGATCACTTTTAGCTAAATGTATAAGATCATCAACTGTTGGCTCTTTCACGCCCTCACTGGTTGGATGAACACCTACAGAACAATAAATATGTGGATATTTTTGAGCAATTTGATGTACGTCATCAAATCGTTCTAAGTCGATACAGACACACAATAAACGACTAACATCTGCTTCTGTCGCGGATGAAATTATATTATCGAAATTATTATCAAATAAATCTAATTTGATTTTATCAAGATGACAATGAGAGTCCGTTAACATATATGCTACTCATTTATAAAAAGTCTGAATTATACCTCGAAGAGGCAACTCAACAAGTTTCTTCTAATGATATCTTAATAGAGGTGATTTAAAGCAGGTTTGTTTGCTAAATCACCGAGTATAGATTCAACCGCTAATTTAATTTTTAACTTGGTTGGACCAAAAAAGACGATACCAATCCCCTGTTGACTATTTGCGCCACTTTTAGATGAAATCCATGCTACTTTTCCTGGAATTGCAATTTTTTTATTAAGATAGGCAATATTCGTCACCACAATGACCTCATCACCAAAGTTAAAATCTTTTTCGGTAGGTACAAATAGTCCACCACCTTTTAAAAAAGGCATATAACTTGCGTGTAGAGAGGTTTTATTACTGATAATGAGTTCTAAAACGTTACGTTGTTGATCCATGTGATTTTTTATTATTAGCTATAATTTAGACCAAGAAAGTAGCATATTTTCGAGAAATAATTGAGCATTTAGCGATGTATGGGCTATCGCTTTAAGCTTTATTAGCTCGTCATGCAAAATCCATAATTTATTAATTGGGTAAGTCCTGTTTATTCTAAGGCTGGGTTTAATAGACTGACTTGAAAAACTCTGTCTAATGAGCTGTTGTACCCAAGTAATTTGCCAGTCTAATAATATTTGTTTTGATAAGGATTGCCATTTTTTTGAAACCTCTATTATTGTTTTATTTTTCTCTAAAACATCGGATAAGTCATTGGCAAATTCTTGTCTGTTTTCAAACTGGCTGCTTTCATCTAGGGATAATGCGGCTATAGGTCGCCCCCCTGCCATTTCAAGCAAATCACTAGGGGTATGTTTTGTCGTTTGCTGAGAGAGCCATTTGAGTGACTGTTTTTTAGTAGGGGTAGCTAAGTGAATCTGTTGGCAACGACTTTTAATAGTTGCTAATAGACTTGATGGCTGTGATGTTAGCAGGATAATAACTGTATTTTCTACGGGTTCTTCCAGAGATTTTAATAAACTATTTGCTGCATTTATATTTAAGGTTTCCGCAGGACTAATAAAAACAACTCGATAAGCTTTATAGCTTCTACTTTTATGTAAAAAGCTATTTAGACTTCTAATTTGATCAACAACTATTTGTGTTTTATCAGGGGCAAGAATAATGTCTTGATAATCGGGGTGAGCACCTGCTTGATGAGTTTTACAACTTTTACATTGACCACAGGCATGAAGGTCTTCACAAGGTGATTCGCAAAGTAAACTATTAACTAAGGTCGTCACAAAAGTATGTTTTCCTGTGCCACTTTGACCAGAAATTAATAATGCATGAGCTAAGTGATTGCTACTACGCGTCGCTACTAATTGATCCCATGCGGGTTGATGCCATGAATAAATCATTTAAATTAAAGTATTTGCTTGCTGTGTATTGATTATATCACTTAATACATCGGCTACTTGCTGCTGAACTTGAGGTAAATCAGCTTGGGCATTGATAATTCTATAGCGATCAGAATGCTGCTTTGCCATTTCAAGGTATTTCGCTCTAATTCTATTGAAAAAATCAATACTCTCTTGTTCGATACGGTCAGTCTCCCCTCTGCTTCTTACTCTGCTTAAGCCCGTTTGTGCATCGAGATCAAACAAGAAGGTATAGTCAGGTCGGCAATCTCCTTGCACCCATGTTTCAAGTGTCGCAATACGACTAACATCAATACCTCTACCACCACCTTGATAGGCATAACTTGCATCGGTAAAGCGGTCACATAGTACCCATTTTCCTTGCGCTAATGCAGGGAGTATTTTGCTTTGTAAATGCTCTGCTCTCGCGGCAAACATCAATAAAAGTTCAGTGTCGTGATGCATTGCAGGAAGTTCTTTAGACAAAAGCACTTCACGAATAGCCTCACTCACCTTTGTGCCACCTGGTTCGCGTGTTAATACTATTGGCTTTCCTGCCTTTTCTAAGGCTTTTGCCACAAATTCAATATTAGTTGTCTTGCCACCACCTTCAACCCCTTCGAAAGTGATAAATATTCCCGACATTATTTATCACCCTGATATCGTTTAGCATTACCTTTTAGTTGATAGCGAATAACTGCCTTTTTATGCTCTGAATATGTTTTTGAAAAATGAGAGGTACCATCTCCTCTGGCAACAAAATAAAGCGCATCGGACTGTGCAGGGTGTAATACCGCCTTAATATCTTCTGCGCTCGGAGTAGTAATAGGCGTGGGTGTTAAACCAGTTCGGGTATAGGTGTTATAAGGATTATCTTTTTTTAAATCGCGCTTACGAATATTGCCATCAAATGCATCACCTAGACCATAAATAATCGTAGGATCAGTCTGTAACATCATACCTTTTTCTAAACGGTTTAAAAAAACACGTGCAATCATAGGACGCTCACTTGATTGTCCTGTTTCTTTTTCTACTATTGAGGCAAGAATCAAGGCATCATAAGGCGTTTTTATTTTAGGATGTACTTCTCGATTTTCCCATTCTTTTTTCAAATACTTTATCATCGCTTTATGACTACGCTTCAAAAACTGTAAATCCGTTGTATTGCGTGGATAGCTATATGTATCGGGGAAAAACCAACCTTCTGGATGATTATATTTATCTCCTTCTACTGTTCCCATTAAGCTCATTATATTACGATAATCATCATCACTTAGTGTTTGTACAAGATTAGTATCAGCTTTAATTACTTTTATTATTTCTTTGAAAGTATTCCCTTCAATTATTTTTGTTTGATATTGTATTGTTGCGCCCTGAGTGAAGTGTTTTAAAACATCCTCAGGTGTCATACCTTTTTTTAGAGAAAACTCCCCTGCTTTAATTTTAGTATCTTGTCCTAAGATTTTTGCTAAAGCGACGAAAGCAAGTGCAGGCTCAAATATTCCTTGTTTTTCTAGATTTTTTGCTACTGTGCGAATACTACTGCCTTTCTTAATTTCAAAGCTTGCTATATCCGCCTGTACTTGCTGTGTTTTATACTTGTTATAAAAGTTATTTCCTACGACACCTAAGACGAATATTGCTATTATCAAAAGCAGAAATAACCATTTTATTACTTTCATCATTGATTGTTCTCTAAAATTTTTAAGATGATAAAGGGAGATGTGTTTCTAATTTATAGATATTATTTTGTAAAAATTTGATGACATCCGATGAAAAGGTATTTTCTTTATAATCAAAGGCTTTATTGTTTAATTGTGCTACAGGCCATAAACCAATAACAGAATTACTAAAGAAGAGTCCATCTGCTGACTCCACGTCATCAATAGAAACTTCTCTTTCGATTAAGTCAATATTCTTTTTATCCAGCAAAGAGATTATATAAGCACGCATAATGCCCTTTATGCCACATTGATCAAGTAGCGGTGTGATAATTTTTTGATGAGAAATCAAGAACAAATTACTCATCGTTCCTTCAATGACATTTCCCTCAATATCACAAACAATACCTTCTTGAAACTTATCTGATAATTCACTACGAGCTAAAACTTGCTCCAACCTATTTAAGTGTTTGAATCCTGAAAGTTGAGGGTTGTGTGCTAAACGAGTATCACAAAATTGAACACTAATACCATGACGACGATAGGCGTGAATACCTTGGGGAACATTATGCAGGCTGAGCAAGCGCGTGGGAAATGACAAGCCTTGTGAAGAATAACCACGCCCACCAGAGCCACGAGTAATGATTATCTTTAAAATAGAATGCCCTACGTCTTTCGTAAAATAAGCAATTTCTTCACGCAACAAAGCTTCGTCTAAGCCTTGTAAGTTTAACGCTTTACATCCCCATTTTAATCGCTCTAAATGTTTATCTAATAATATGGGACAAGAAAAAGAGATAGGTATTGTCTCCCAAACACCATCACCATATTGTAAACCGCGATCCGACACGGCTAATGAATCTGTTAGCTGTCCATTAACCAATGTTGTCATTCTACGAATTGCTTAGATTTTTTTGAAAACAAGTGTTCCGTTTGTTCCGCCAAAGCCAAATGAGTTACTCATTGCTACATCTATTTTTGTCTCACGCGCAATATTTGGCACATAGTCAAGATCACAAGCAGGATCGGGGGTTGTTAGGTTAATAGTAGGAGGAATAATTTGATCACGAATGGCTAAAATACTAAAGATTGCTTCAATACCACCTGCTGCACCCAATAGGTGACCTGTCATTGATTTAGTGGAGCTAACCGCAACAGAACTCGCATGATTACCCATTGCACGTTTTACTGCCTGGGTTTCCGCAACATCTCCCGCAGGTGTTGATGTACCATGTGCGTTGATATAGTCAACATCTTCAGCATTTAAGCCAGCATCTTTTAGTGCATGCGCCATACAACGCGCTGCACCTTCGCCATCTTTAGAAGGAGAGGTCATATGGAAAGCATCACTACTCATACCAAAGCCGGCTAACTCACAGTATATATCTGCACCACGAGCTTTTGCTGATTCATACTCTTCAAGAAGAATAATCCCAGCACCATCTCCAAGAACAAAACCATCACGGTCTTTATCCCATGGACGACTCGCTTCTTCTGGATCGTCATTATTCGTTGATAAGGCTCTCGCAGCAGCAAAACCACCAATTCCAAGTGGAGTTGATCCCATCTCAGCACCACCTGCTAGCATAATATCTGCATCACCATATTGGATCATACGCATCGCATCACCAATACTGTGTGTTGCTGTCGCACAGGCAGAAACAGGCGACATATTATGCCCTTTTAGACCGTGCATAATGGATAGGTTACCTGCCACCATATTAACGATACTGCCAGGCACAAAAAAAGGTGAAATCTTGCGAGGACCACCATCTAAATAAGCTTGATAATTTTTCTCTATCGTACCTAAACCACCTATTCCAGAACCAACAATCGTGCCAATACGCTCAGCATTTTCCTCAGTTACTACGATGCCAGAATCGGCAAGAGCATCTGTACCTGCGCCAATACCATAGAAAATAAAAGGATCCATACGACGCTGGTCTTTGCGTTTTACATAAGCATCGACATCAAAATCTTTGACATTACCTGCAATCTTTACCGTAAAGTCACTGGTATCAAACAGATCTCGGCTGATTACATTGATACCACTTTTCCCTTCAACAATATTTTTCCATGCTGTATCTATTTTAGAACCAACAGGAGAGACAATTCCTAAACCAGTAACAACAACGCGACGTTTTGACACAATATTATTTTCCATATAGCAGATTTATCAGGAAAAAATTTATCCTTTCCTGATAAATCTATATTAATACTTAAAAAATAAAACCGTAGCTTTACAAAAGCTACGGTTTAAAAATTTAAACGACTAACATTTATACGCTATGATTCTCAACGTAGTCAATCGCTAACTGTACTGTTGTAATTTTTTCAGCTTCCTCATCTGGAATTTCAGTTCCAAACTCTTCTTCTAAAGCCATCACTAACTCAACGGTATCTAGTGAATCCGCGCCTAAATCATCAATAAATGATGCTTCATTCGTTACCTCGCTTTCTTCTACGCCTAACTGCTCAATAACAACATTCTTAACGCGTGTTTCGATATCACTCATGATATTTATTTCCTTCTTTTAAAAAATTCTATTGATTTCCAGCGGTGCATTGTAATAAAAATACTTTCATGATGCACTCACTTTAGTGTTAATCCTTAAAAGAGCCTATTATGTCAATCAATAATAGACATTCCTAAAAATTATGCCATATACATACCACCATTTATGTGGAGTGTTTCACCTGTAACATAAGCACCCATATCTGATGCTAAAAATAGCACTGCATTAGCAATATCTTCAGGAGAACCTAGTTTACCAAGTGGAATCCCCTTCAGCATAGCGTTACGCTGATCATCAGATAAGGCTTTAGTCATGTCGGTATCAATAAAGCCAGGCGCTACAACATTGACTGTAATACCTCTAGAGCCAATCTCGCGAGCTAACGATTTCGAGAAACCAACAATACCTGCCTTTGCTGCGGCATAGTTTGCTTGACCTGCATTTCCTGTTGCACCAACCACTGATGCTATCGAAATAATACGTCCCTGCCTTGCTTTCATCATGCCACGTAAACAGGCTTTGCTCAGTTTAAAGACTGAAGTAAGATTAGTAGTAATGATGTCATTCCATTCATCATCCTTCATACGCATCAGTAAATTATCGCGTGTAATACCTGCATTATTGACTAAGATTGAGATTGCACCAAAATCAGCAACAATAGCTTTTAAAGTTGCTGCAATAGAGTCATCATCCGCTACATTGAGCACCATTCCTTTGCCTGTGATACCTGCCTCAGCAAAATAATCGGTAATTGCCTGCGCTCCCGCTTCACTTGTTGCCGTACCAACAACAGTAGCACCAGAGTTTCCTAGTGTTTCTGCAATTGCACGCCCTATGCCTCGGCTAGCACCTGTAACAAGTGTCACCTTTCCATCTAAATTCATTTTATTTAATCCTAAGTATTGCTTAATTCCAACCTGAATCCGTGATTTCAATGCGGATAACAGGGGATAAGATATTGGTTTAGCACGGGATTATAAAAAATCTTAGCTTCACCCTTAGGTTAAGCGGGTATTTTTTAAACCCGTGATGAGTCAATAGCTTATTCACTGTGCCGTAGTGAAGTCACGGATTCAGGTCTAATGCTTTTTCTAATGATGCCGTATCATGCACACATATATTCCCTAACTTTCGATCAATACGACGATTTAATCCAAACAGAACTTTTCCAGGACCAAACTCTATAATGCTATCTGCGGATAAATCATTTTTTAGATTATTAATCGTATCAACCCAGCGAACAGGTTTGAATAATTGCTCAGATAAGGCGACTTTAATATCGTCTGTATTATTTAAGCTTTGAGCATTTACATTATGTAGCACTGGTGTTATTGCATCATTTAGTGTAGTAGCAGATAGTTTCTCTGCTAACTGCTCAGCAGCACCCTTCATCAAAGAGCAGTGCGATGGCACACTCACTGCCAGTTTAATCGCTCGCTTTGCTCCTGCTTCTTTTAGCTGCTCAATCGCTCTATCAATTGCTTTAACATCACCTGCGATAACGACTTGTCCTGGAGAGTTAAAGTTTACCGCTTCCGCAACACCATCTTCAGCTGCATTTGCACACACACTAACGACTTTATCATCATCTAAACCGATTATAGCCGCCATTGCACCCTCGCCTTCAACAACTGCTTGTTGCATAAAACTCGCTCTATTCGCCACTAATGTAATAGCACTTTCAAAAGATAAAATACCCGATGATACTAATGCACTATATTCACCTAAACTGTGACCCGCCATGCCAACAGGTAGCTCACCACCTTGAGATTGCCAAACTCTCCACACGGCAACACCTGCTGCTAACATAACAGGCTGTGTATTTTCAGTGTGGTTTAATGAGCCATCATCTGTTTTTGTCAATGCCCATAAATCTTTACCAAGAACATCCGATGCTTGTTCAAATGTTTCTTTCACTTCCGAAAATGATTCTGATAAGTCTGCCAACATACCTGTTGATTGGGATCCCTGACCGGGGAATACTGCGGCAAATGCCATTTTATTTCCTCTCACTTATTTTTAAAGCTTTATCTAAAACCTGAATCCGTGGCTTCACTATGCCGTAGTAAAGTCACGGATTCAGCTAAGTAAGAATATAGCTTTAAGGGTATTATTTTCATGCTAATTGATATTAATATTTTGTGACCATATCCTACATTGCTACAAGTCCTTTAACATAACAAGAGACTCAGATTAGCAAAATTGTACAAATAAAACACAATTTATAGCTAAATCTAGTGAATGTATCAGAAATCACTTGTCATACAAGGTGAGTGGTGGATAATGCGTCGCTGCTAAAAGTCTTACAAGTTCTGACCATTGCAAATATTATGGTCGGCAATTTTAAGATAATAAAATGATGATGTGTACTCCCCTTTATTATAAATATTTGTTACACATTATTTTAGAAAATTTAAAGAGATTAAAAAACAGGCATGGCTAGAGAAGAACATATTGAAATGGAAGGAACGGTAATTGAAACATTACCAAATACAACGTTTCGCGTTGAATTAGAAAATGGACACATTGTAAATGCCCATATTTCTGGACGTATGCGCAAAAATTATATTCGCATACTGACAGGTGATAAAGTTACCGTACAATTAACACCTTATGATTTAACGAAGGGTAGAATTACCTACCGAAGTAAGTAATTATAAGTCTACGCAGGACAACTGGAGCTTAAGCTTCAGCCTGCGCTTATGATTTAGTATTAAACACGACATTAAAATAAACCTTCAAAAGATTCAAATAGTTATCAGAGGATGATGGTAGCTTCTCATAACTTGCGGGCAGCCTTATAAAACAATAGCTTATAGTGTTTTACAAAATCAGAAATGATTATTTTTATAGCTAAATTTCATTTTTTCACTTTCT
>Ga0256832_1003977_pt1 | contig 10009 bp, 5 predicted proteins | sample 134614metaG_FD_190534 | JGI IMG/M metagenome (GOLD analysis project Ga0256832, IMG submission 190534) | Hydrothermal vent microbial communities from Lau Basin, Pacific Ocean - 134-614 | ecosystem: Environmental > Aquatic > Marine > Hydrothermal vents | place: Pacific Ocean: Lau Basin | collected...
GCGCGGCGCCACCAGGGCCTCGGGAAATTCCGGAGGCGGCTCGCCGCGCGCCAGGGCCTGGCGCTGGCGCAGGCCGTATTCGTCGAGGATCGCCTTTTCGCGCAGCCGCAGATAGTTTTCGGGCATCGGCGGATACTCGGCCAGCTCCCCGGCCTGGTAGCGCAGCACCTCGCGCTTGTACTCCTTGAGCAGGGAGATGGTGTCGTATTCGGGATGGCCCTGGAAAAAGACGAAGCGCAGGCCGTCGTGGCTGGTGGCCAGGTGGACGCCGGCGCTGTCGCTCTCCACCAGCACCCGCAGGCCGGCGGCCTCGAACTGCTCGCGGGTGATGGCGTTCCAGCGCGAATGGGGCACGTCGAAGCAGCTGTTGACGTCGTTCACCAGCGGATGGCCGTCATCCACCACCCGGTGGGGATAGACCCCCCAGATCTTGCGCGGCTGGGGAATCCGCTTCTGGCCGTAGCGGAACTCCAGCACCGCATGGGTGGCCAGGCAGGAGCAGAGGGTGGAGGTGACGTTCTCCCAGGCCCAGTCGATCACCTCGATGAGGGGCTCCCAGAAGGGCTGGGTGGCCAGTTCCGGCCCCACCACGTTGGCGCCGGTGATGATGAGGGCGTCGAGCCCCTCCTCGCGGATCTTTTCGAAGGGCTCGTAGTAGGCTTCGATGTGGGCGCGGGCCTTCTCGCTGCGGGGCAGCTGGGGGAGCGTGAAGGGGTGGACATAGAACTGGGCGATGGGATTGCTCTCCCCCACCAGGCGGAAGAACTGGCGCTCGGTGGCCGCCAGGGCGGCGTCGGGCATCATGTTGAGCAGCCCGATGTGCAGCTCGCGGATGTGCTGGTGCATGGCGCGGCCGGTGGGCAGCACGATGAGCCCCTCGCGGCGCAGGCGTTCGAAGGTGGGCAGATCGTTGTGGGCGACCAGAGGCATCTCAGCCGTCCTCCCGTGCAATGGCGGTTTCGAGCAGGGCCAGGAAATCGGCCTCGTCCCGCACCCCGGCCAGCTCCCGGGAGGTGACCGTGTAGCCGTGGCGGGCGATGGCCTCGTAGCGCGGAATCCGGGCGTGGAAGAGCCGCGGGAAGATCCAGCGGGTGAAATCGTCGGGGTCCATCTGGGCGGCGTAGTCGAGCCCCTGCTCGCGCAGATAGATCGCCAGCTGTTCTTCGAGAAATTCGGGCCGGTAGTAGAGAGGCTTGGGGGCCGACTGGGCACGTTCGATGAGCTTGCGCTCCTCTTCGGCGTCGGTGATCTTGATGTAGAGGATCAGGGTGTGCTCGGCGAGAAACTCGATCAGCCCCGGCTCGTCGAGTTCGCACAGGCTGCCGCCCATGTCGTTGATGAAGTGGGCGTAGCCATACACCTCCCGGGCCTTGCGGATGAATTCGGGCACGTCGCGCACCGCGGCGATCTCCGCCTCGCGGTAGAGGGCCTGGCGGCGCATGAAGTCTTCCAGCGGCACCCCGCCGCGCTCGGGGTCGCCGAGCTTGCCCACGAAGCTGAGCACCGGCCCCAGGTCGTCCACCTTGATGTTGTTGCGCAGATAGATCCAGTCGCGCCGCAACAGCTCGCGCAACAGGGGCTGCTCCATGGCCGCCTTCTTGACCAGATCCAAAATGGGCTCGTCGAGATAGCGGGTGCCGATGCGGTAGTCGCCCGAATAGTGGAACCAGTCGTGGCGGCGGAGGATGTTGGAGATGTAGGTCTTGCCCACCCCCGACATGCCCACCAGGGTGACCTTCTTCTGCTGCCAGGCGCGAAAGGATTCAACGGTGAATTTCAAGGGGACGGATCCGGTAACATGAAGCCATGAGGTTCATTATACCGGCCCTGCCCCCGCTGCCGTGACCAACCCCCTCGCCACCGCCCGCCGCTGGCTGGCCGAGCGCCTGGAGGAGACGCGCCTCCATCTCGCCCGGCCCGAAGCCTTGTTGCATCTCACCGCCCTGGGGCTGGTGACCGGCCTGCTGGCGGGGCTGATCATCGTCTTCTTCCGTTTTTCGGTGGAGCACATCCAGGTGTGGCTGCTCCCCGGCCGGGGGCCGGACGATTTCGAGTCCCTCCCCTGGTGGGGGCGCATGGCCCTGCCGCTGGCGGCCGCGTTGCTGCTGGCGGGGATGTTCCGCTGGTTCTCCAAGGGGCTCTGGGTGCTGGGGGTGGCACGGGTGCTGGAACGCATGGCCTACCACCAGGGGCGGCTCACGGCACGGGGCTTCTGGCTGCAATTCTTCGGGGTGGCCATCGCCCTGATCGGCGGTCATTCGGTGGGCCGGGAAGGCGCCCACATCTTTCTCGGCGCTTCCGCGGGGAGCCTCCTCGGTCAGCGCCTGGAGCTGCCCAACAACGCCATCCGCACCCTGGTGGGGTGCGGCACCGCCGCCGGCATCGCCGCCTCCTTCAACACGCCCCTGGCCGGGGTGATCTTCGCCCTGGAGATCATTCTCCTCGACTATCAGCTGGCCAGCTTCATTCCCATCATCATCGCCGCGGTGAGCGCCACCGTGGTCTCCAACGCGGTGCTGGGCGACGCGGCGGTCTTCTCGGTGCCCCCCATGCACCTGGGGAGCCTGGCCGAAGTCCCCCTGGTGGTGATCCTGGGGCTGGCCGCCGGGGCCTGCGCGGCCGCTTTCATCCAGCTGGTGCAGTCGATCGCCAGCCGCGGGCGTCATTGGCCCATCGAGGGTCAGATGGCGGTGGCCGGCGCGGCGATGGCGCTGCTCGGCGGCGCTCTGCCCCAGATCATGGGGATCGGTTACGACACCATCAACGCCACCCTGTTGGGCGGCTACGGCGCCGGCCTCCTGCTGCTCCTGGCGCTGGTGAAGCTGCTCGCCACCTCGGTCTGTTCGGCGCTCAACGTGCCCGGCGGCATGATCGGCCCCGCCTTTTTCATCGGCGCCACCCTGGGCGGCAGTTTCGGTCATCTGCTCGCCGGTCTCTTCCCCCACCTGCCGATCCAGCCCGGCGTCTATGCCATGCTCGGGATGAGCGCCTTGATGGCGGGCAGTCTGCAGGCGCCTCTGGCCGCCCTCACCGCCCTGCTGGAACTCACCGACAACCCCGGCATCATCATGCCCGGAATGCTGGTGGTGGTGATCGCCGGTCTCACCGCCAGCGAACTGTTCCGCAAGGAGTCGCTGTTCCTCACCATGCTCCGCGCCAAGGGGCTGGACTACCGCCAGAGCCCGGTGATGATCGCCCTGCGCCGAATCGGCGTGGCCAGCGTGATGGACACCAGTTTCGTCCAGGTGCCCCGGCGGATCGACCGCGAACGGGCGCGCCAGGTGTTGGCCGAACAGCCGCGCTGGCTCCTGATCACCGACGAGGGCGAGCCCCGGGCCCTGCTCGCGGCGGTGGATCTGGCCGCCTGGTTGGAGCACAACCCGGTGGAATCGGAAAACGAAGCAGAACCCATCGACCTGATGAAGATTCCCGCCCATCGTCTTCAGGTGGCGCCCGCCCATCTGCGGGAAACCCTTCAAGAAGCCTGGGAAACCCTCCAGAACAGCCCCGCCGAGGCGCTCTATGTACGGCGCATGACCGCACCCGGGTTCTACAAGATTTACGGCATTCTCACCCAGGAAGGCATAGAATCAGCTTATCGGGAGCCCAGATAATTCTGGAAGCTCTGATAAAAGCCATCCCTGGCTTTATCAGAGCGCTGAGCGGCAAACGCGGTTTGCGACTTGCTACAAAATCAATCGCTTGGCGCGATTGATTTTGCCGGCACATCCCTGTGCCGGGGAAGGTCTGAATTTTTCAGACCTTCCCTTGGGAAGCTCTGATAAAAGCCATCCCTGGCTTTATCAGAGCGCGCTGCGTCGCAAACGCGGTTTGCGACTTGCTACAAAATCAATCGCTTGGCGCGATTGATTTTGCCGGCACATCCCTGTGCCGGGGAAGGTCTGAATTTTTCAGACCTTCCCTTGCGTGATTGAAAGTGGCGGGACCTCCCTCTCCCGCACAGGCACCTCGAATTTTTCGAGATACCCTTGAGAAATTCTCCTCCACATCGCTGCGAGATCTGGTGAAATAGGCTCATCGCCCCGCTTCGTCCCGCAAGGAGGAAACCATGGAACTCGGCATGATCGGCCTCGGGCGCATGGGCGCCAACATGGTGCGCCGCCTGCTGCGCGCCGGTGTCACCTGCGTGGTCCACAACCGCAGCCCCGGCCCGGTGGAAGCCCTGGCCGACGAAGGGGCGATCCCGGCTTTCGAGCTGGAAGCCCTGGTGGAGAAACTGACCCCGCCCCGCCACATCTGGATGATGATCCCCGCCGCCCATGTGGACGGCCTCATCGAGCGGCTGGTGCCCCTGCTGGCCCCCGGCGACACCCTCATCGACGGCGGCAACTCCTGGTACAAGGACGACCTGCGCCGCGCCAGGCAACTGGCCGGACACCAGATCCACTACCTCGACGTGGGCACCAGCGGCGGGGTGTGGGGCCTGGAACGCGGTTATTGCCTGATGATCGGCGGCGAGCGCGAGCCCGTGGCGCGCCTCACCCCGGTCTTCGAGGCCCTGGCGCCGGGGATGGAAGCCGCGCCGCGCACCCGTGGGCGCAGCGGCGCGCCGGCCCCCGAGGAGCAAGGGTGGCTCCACTGTGGCCCGGCCGGCGCCGGGCACTTCGTGAAGATGGTCCACAACGGCATCGAATACGCCCTGATGGCCGCCTATGCCGAGGGCTTCAACCTGCTGGCCCACGCCAACGTGGGCAGCGAGACGCGCGCCGCCGATGCCGAAACCGCACCCCTGGCCGAACCCGAGGCCTTCCGTTACGAGTTCGAACTGCCGCGCATCGCCGAGCTGTGGCGGCGCGGCAGCGTGATCGGCTCCTGGCTTTTGGATCTCACCGCCCACGCCCTCCAGGAGAATCCCGGACTCGACCACTTCTCCGGCCGGGTCTCCGACTCCGGCGAAGGCCGCTGGACCAACCTCGCCGCCATCGAAGCCGGCGTGCCGGCCCATGTGCTCTCGGCGGCGCTGTTCAACCGCTTCGCCTCCCGCGGCCGGGACGATTTCGCCAACCGCCTGCTTTCGGCGATGCGTTTCGAGTTCGGCGGCCACCACGAAAAACCCGCTGAGTGACCCATCGCGCGCATCCGAATTGGTGCATGCACCAATTCGGGGCGCACCGATCCGGCCCCTTTTTCCCTGCCACGCCCCAAACCGGCCCTACCCCCCGCCGGTCTCAATCCATATTCCACAATATGGACAAAGTCTTATGAAAACCGCGCCCGAGTGGGCGCATTTTTTCCTCAAATGGCACAAGGTTTGCAGTGGGTGCAGGGCGCGCAATGCCATTACCACGGAGAGAGCAATGAAAAAGTACCTCCCCCTTCTTGGATTCCTGGCCCTGGCGGGGGTTTCGGCGGCATGGGCCGAAGCCACCGGCTGGTTCAGGAACGCCCCCATGAACCCCGCCATGGCGCCGCCCCCCGCGGCTCAGCCGTCGGCCCCGCAGGCCCAGACGCAACCTCAGCCGGCGCAACCGGCGCCGGCACCGGTCGCTCAGGCCAAGTCCCAACCGGCACCGGCACCCACCACCCGCGACAAGGTGGCGATGGAAGACGACAAGCCGGTGAAGATCCTGCGCGGCTTCGACCAGATGAGCAAGGAGAGCGCCACCTGCATGTCGTGCCACCGGGAGAAGACCCCCGGCATCTACGATCAGTGGGGCCACTCCAAGCACTTCGCGGCCAACGTCGGCTGCTATGAGTGCCACAAGGCCGACCGCAACGACAAAGACGCCATCATGCACAAGGATTTCGTGATCTCGGTGATCGTCTCGCCCAAGGACTGCGCCCGCTGCCACGAGCGCGAGGTGGCCGAGTTCGACCGCAGCCACCACGCCACCGCCGGCGACATCCTCGGCTCGCTGGACAACGTGCTCGCCGAAGTGGTGGAAGGCGCGCCGCACCTTTCCGGCACTTCTCCGGTCACCGCCATGGGCTGCGCCGCCTGTCACGGCTCCATCGTGCGGGTGAACTCCGACGGCACCCTCAACAAATCGAGCTGGCCCAACACCGGCATCGGCCGGATCAACCCCGACGGTTCCAAGGGCGCCTGTAGTGCCTGCCACCTGCGCCACAACTTCTCCGCCGAGCAGGCTCGCCGGCCCGAAGCCTGCGGGCGCTGCCACCTGGGGCCCGATCATCCCCAAAAGGAGATCTACGAAGAATCGGCCCACGGCATCGCCTACCGCGCTCATGTGGACAAGATGAACCTCGATTCCGCCAAGTGGATCGTGGGCGAGGACTACAACGCCGCGCCCACCTGCGCCACCTGCCACATGTCGCGCACCAAGGACCTGCCGGTGACCCACGACGTGGGCGACCGCATCGCCTGGAACCTGCGCGCGCCGGTCTCCTTCAAGATCGACGCCAAGGCCAAGGCGCAAGGCAAGGATGTGAAGCCTTGGCTGCAGCGCCGCAAGGACATGAAGATGGTGTGCCGTTCTTGCCACGGCAACAACATCGTCGATGCCCATTTCGAGCAGCTCGACACTTTCGTCGTGATGCTCAACGAGAAGTTCCTGGTGCCGGCCAAGAAGCTCTTCAAGGCGATGTTGGAGAACGGCCTGCGTGACAAGGTCAAATTCAACGAAGCCGCCGAGTGGGATTACTTCCTGCTCTGGCACCACGAAGGACGCCGCGCCCGCCACGGCGCCGCCATGTTCGCCCCCGACTATGTGCATTGGGAAGGGGTGTTCGAAGTGGCCCACCGGTTCTACATCGACTATGTGCCGCACATTCGCGAAGCCATCGCCGAGGCCCGCGAAAGCGGCAACACCGAAGGGGCCGACAAGGTGGAGAAGCTCCTCAACGAGATTCTCGCCTCGCCCCTCCACCGGTGGTTCGAGGGCGGTAAGCCGCCCAAGGCCTGGCGGCCCACCGACACCGACGACCATGGCTACATGCTGATGAAGGCCCGCATGAAGGCCGAAGCCGAAGCGGCCATGGCCGAGAAGCGTCGCTGATCGCCCCGTGGCCCCCTCTTCGGAGGGGGTCCCGAGGTGGCTGCGGACTGCCGGCGGATCCCAGGGAACTGGTGGTCCGGTTGCAGGGACAGGGAACTTCGCATCCTCCGCCGGCAGTTCGCAGTCACTTCATTCCGAGGTTCCGCGTCATCCTCCAGCACAGAGAATTCCAATGGAAACGACCGTCATCGAACTGATTTACGCCCAGGACACTTTCTTTCTCCTGATCTCCGGCGCCCTGGTGATGTGGATGGCCGCCGGCTTCGCCATGCTCGAATCGGGCATGGTCCGCACCAAGAGCGTGGCCGAGATCCTCACCAAGAACATCGCCCTCTACTCCATCGCCAGCATTCTCTACATGCTGGTGGGCTACAACATCATGTATGGCCAGAGCGACAGCGCCTGGCTGCCTTCTGTGAGCTGGCTGTTGGGGCTCGATCACAGCCTGCTGGAAGTGGTTCGCTCCGGTGGCGAGACCCGTCACTCCTATTTCTCCGACTTCTTCTTCCAGGTGGTCTTTGTGGCCACCTCCATGTCGATCGTTTCCGGCGCCGTGGCCGAGCGGATGAAGCTCTGGGCCTTTCTGCTCTTCGCGGTAGTGATGACCGGGTTCATCTATCCCGTGGAAGGCTACTGGAAATGGGGCGGCGGCATCCTCGACCAGGCCGGCTTTCTCGATTTCGCCGGCAGCGGCGTGGTCCACCTGGCCGGCGCTTCGGCGGCCCTCGCCGGGGTGCTGCTGCTCGGCCCGCGCAAGGGCAAATACATCGAGCGCCCCGACGGCGGCCTCCAGCCCATGGCCATCCCCGGCTCCAACATGACCTTCGCCACCCTCGGCACCCTGATCCTGTGGCTGGGCTGGTTCGGCTTCAACGGCGGCTCCCAGCTCACCATCACCTCGGTGGCCGACGCCAACGCCGTGGCCCTGGTCTTCGTCAACACCAACCTGGCCGCCGCCGGCGGCTGCATGGGCGCGCTGATCCTGGCTCGGCTCTGGTTCGGCAAGACCGATCTCACCATGGGCCTCAACGGCATTCTCGCCGGCCTGGTGGCGATCACCGCCGAACCCTACACCCCCACCCCGGGGCTGGCCACGGTGATCGGCCTGATCGGGGGCCTGATCGTGGTGGTCTCCATCGTCCTCATGGACCGCTGGGCCCACATCGACGACCCGGTGGGCGCCATCTCGGTGCACGGCGTGGTGGGCATCTGGGGGTTGATCGCGGTGGTCTTCTCCAACCCCGAGGCGCGTCTGCTCGCCCAGCTCGAAGGGATCGCCCTGATCTTCGCCTGGACCTTCGGCGCCAGCTGGGTCGTCTGGTGGGTGCTCAAGCACACCATGGGCATCCGCCTCTCCGAGCTGGAAGAGTACGAAGGGGCCGACATCGCCGAAATCGGCCTGGAAGCCTATCCCGAGTTCACCCACAAGCTGTGACCGCCATGTTGACGCGCCTGTTCGCGGGCTGCCTGCTGGCCCTGCTCGCCCTCACCGCTCGGGCCGACGCGGCACCGCCGCAACCCGGCCAGGAGCGCCTGCTTCCCGGCGAGCAGGTGATCCCGCGCGAAGAGATCACCGAAGCCGACTGTCTGGGCTGCCACGGCCAGAAGGGGTTTGCCGCGCCGCTCGACGAAGGGGGCATGCGCCCGCTCCATGTGGACGGCGACGCCCTGCACCAGAGCGTGCACGGCAATTATCAATGCCTCGACTGCCACCAGGACATCCGCCAGCTCCCCCACCGGGCGCGCCTGGAGCAGGTGGACTGCGTGAGCTGCCACCTCAAACTGGGCACCGGCGCCGCCCCCGAGCGCACGCCTTGGCTGCAAAGCGACAGCGTGGATCTGGTGATCCAGACCAAGCGCTATACCCACTCGGTACACGCCAAGCGCCAGGGCGCCGAAGACAACGCCGGCTGCGCCGACTGCCACACCGCCCACTATGTCTTTCCGGCCACCGATCCCCGCTCCACGGTGCATCGGCTCAACACCCCGGAAACCTGCGGGCGCTGTCATGAAAAAGCGCTGGAGGAATATCGCCATTCGATCCACGGCGCCAGTCTCAAGACACCGTGGAAGGGCGACAGCGCCACCTGCAGCGACTGCCATTCGGCCCACGAGATCGCGCCCAAGGGCACCCTCTCCACCCACCGGGTGATCGTCCAGCAGTGCGCCGCCTGCCATCCCAAGGAGGTGCGCAGCTACAAGGCCACCACCCACGGCCAGCTGGCCTGGCTGGGCGATCCCGACGTGGCCCAGTGCAAGGACTGTCACCGCCCCCACGACACCCGCAAGGTGGACGACCCCGAATCCCTGGTGGCGCCCGGACAGCGCCTGAAGACCTGCCAGAAGTGCCATGAGGATGCCGGCCCCGATTTCGTCGAGTTCCGCGCTCATGCCGACATCGGCGATTTCGAGCGCAACCCCGAGGTATGGCTGCTGGGCCGCTTCATGGTGGCGGTGATCATCCTCACCCTGATCTTCTTCTACAGCCACTCCATGCTGTGGCTGTGGCGGGAACTCAAGTCGCGCCCCTATCAGTGGGTGGTGGTGGACGGCAAGCGCTTCCGGGTGCGGGCCAAGCGGGTGCGTCACCACAGCGGCAAGGCGTTCCGCCGCTTCAGCTGGTACTGGCGGCTCAACCACTGGGCCCTGGCCCTGTCGGTGCTCACCCTGGTGCTCACCGGCATGGTGGTGATGTTCCCCGACACCCGATGGGCCACCGCCATCATCGACTTCATGGGCGGCCCGCGCACCTTCGGCTATGTGCACCGCACCGCGGCGGTGGTCTTCCTGCTGGCGGTGTTCGGCCATGCCGCGGTGGTGCTGTGGCGGGTGTCGCGGGACAAGAACTTCGACTGGTTCGGCCCCGACTCCCTGCTCCCGCGCAAAAAAGACTGGGAAGACATGAAGGCCCAGTTCAAGTGGTTCTTCGGCAAGGGTGAGCCGCCCCGCTTCGACCGCTGGACCTACTGGGAAAAGTTCGACTACTGGGCGGTCTATTGGGGCGCCTTCGTAATCGGCCTGTCGGGAATCAT
>Ga0256832_1003979_pt1 | contig 10007 bp, 4 predicted proteins | sample 134614metaG_FD_190534 | JGI IMG/M metagenome (GOLD analysis project Ga0256832, IMG submission 190534) | Hydrothermal vent microbial communities from Lau Basin, Pacific Ocean - 134-614 | ecosystem: Environmental > Aquatic > Marine > Hydrothermal vents | place: Pacific Ocean: Lau Basin | collected...
CGGGGATGAGAAAGGAAAAAGAAGTTGATGACGCTACAAAAAAAGAATCTGTCAAAGAATTTAGTTTGTGGAAAGGGCTATTGGTCGCTTCAATTTCCGGTATTTTGAGCGCGAGTTTCGCATTTGGTCTTGAAGCAGGTCATCCTATTGCCGATGTGTCTTTGGCTCATGGAACAAAACCTCTGTTTCAAAATAATGCAGTATTGGTTTGGATACTTTGGGGTGGTATTAGCACCAATCTTGTATGGACATTATTTCTCAATTTTAGAAATAAATCATTCAAAGATTATACGGATAAATCATCTCCGTTATTGAAAAATTATCTATGGGCTATCGCCGGAGGCATTACTTGGTATTTACAGTTTTTCTTTTACGGCATGGGAACCACCTTTTTAGGTAAACAATATGATTTTGCCAGTTGGTCAATTCATATGGCATTTATCATTTTATTCAGTAATCTATGGGGATTGTATTTCAAAGAATGGAAAGGTGTCAGTAATAAAACAAGTAGAATTCTCGCCTTAGGTCTCACAACTATCATTATTGCGATTTTGATGGTAGGGCTGGGAAGTAATCTTTAAAATTAAATAAAAGTGACTACTCAGGTGTTTATTTTACCAATGTTTTGTGCCTAAGGGCACATTGATGTAGTATATTGACTTGATACTAATAATATTGTTCTCTTGAACTAAAGGAAGATATCAATATAAATATAAAACCTATCAATAAAAAAGCACTGGCTATCATCATTGAAAATGCGTAATATGGAGTAAAAAAAGATATGCTCCCCCACAACAAAAGCCCTTGTATAAATAAAATTATTTCGGTTAAAGCAAATCCAATTATAAAGAAAATAATTCCCCAATCCAGATATTTATTTTTAGAAAGCAGTTTTGATTTAATCAAAAATGCAAGGATAAAACTCGTAATAAATCCCAAAGTTACTAGATGAATATACCCGATAATCAATTGGGATTTTAGCATGTAACTTATATTTGAAAATACAGGAAAACTTTGGAGCAATTGCAATGTAGTTTTTAAAATATACATTGATATTGCCAGCCTAATCAGCAAGACCGGATAAGCTTTATACGAATATTTATTCATGTATGTTTTATACAGAAAGTACAGACCTATAATCAATAAAATTGAACTTATAAAGGCTAATAAATGAACGATTATACCTGGTTTGTTCCACAATAATGATTCGCTATAATTAAATATTGTTCCTGTAAAAAGAAAATACAAGGCTTTTTTAAGATTTGACCACATAATCTTGTCAGTGGATTTTTTGTGCTCCAAATCCAAAAAGAATAATGCTACCATTGCAAAAGTTACGAATCCATTGTATAAAAAATGTAAATAGAAGAAGATGTCGTTGTAATACAAAGCGGTTTTTTTATAACCTTTTGCTATTATAGGACCAAGCAACCAAGGTGAAATGCTTGACATAAGATAAAATATAATACCTGCTATTAAAAATTTGTAGCTGATAGTACTTTTTATTTTAATATCAATGTTTTTGTACAGATAATAAAGAGAATAATATGAAAAAATCAAAAACAATGATAAAAACAATATGGAAAATAAGCCATATCCGGTAGCAGGAAAACTTATTGTCATCCCAAGGATAAAAACAGCTAAAATTGTTAGGATAATATTCGTTTTCTTTATTTTAAGCAATTCTTCTCTTCCAAAATATTTAAGAAGAAGAAAATACAAAATCATATACACCCAACCCAAAAATCCTGTGTGGGAATGAGATTGTAAAAGACCAAAATAATAAGAATCAGGGATGACACTTTGGAGTGGAAGCAATCTGATTATAAAACCTAAAAGTGCAGTACTTACCAAAAAAAACAATGAAACTCTTAGCCAAATTTTATCTATAATGTCCATTTAAATAAAATTAAATAAAAAAAGGCTTGGAGCAATTCCAAGCCAATAATTCTTTTTCTAAAATCTTTATTCCTTTTCCAATACTTTTTGGATTGCCTCTTCCAGATTGAATCTTGGATTGACGGCAGCAATAACACCATTTTTATCAACTAAAAATGTTCTTGGGATACTTCTTACACCGTAAAGCGCAGCAGCCTTGCAGTCCCATTTGTCAAGATCACTAACATGATTTTCCCATACCAGACCGTGCTTTTCAATTGCTTTTATCCACCTGGTTTTGGAATTCTCTTTTGCCTTTTTAAGAGCTTCTGCATTGGGATATCTCCTTTGTGCAGTTCTCTGATCGATACCGTCCAATGATACGCTAAATACAGTGAACCCTTTATCTTTGTATTTGTTGTATATCTTAGTCAATTCGGGGAATGATCTCACACACGGTCCGCACCAGCTAGCCCAAAAGTCAATCAATACAATCTTGCCTTTGAGATCAGACAATTTTCGTATTTTCCCGTCAACTCCGGGCATTGCAATTTCGGGAGCTGGTTCCCCAACTTTTATTTTCTGTCTTGCTTGCTCTCTCTGGTACGATTTTTGCAAATTGCTTACAATTCCCTCATATTCTTTTGTAAGATAATTGTCAGGATATTGCTCTTTCATTTTTTTACTTACTGCAGCGTGCAAATCAGCAAAACTGGGTTTTGTTCCATACGTAGAAAATAGTAAAATAGACCCGAGCAAAGGATTTGATTTTTTTGCTTCCTCTTTAATACTCATTATATCTATTTTCCTAGCTTTTAAATCCTTAAGGACATTATTGTATTTTTCTGTCAATTTAGAACCTGAAACATCAGCATAGCTATTATTGAATTTGGTATATTTACCTTGGATATCAATATTATTTTCATTCCCCTCCAAAATCAGCAATACTGAATTTCTTCCTATCCTTACTTTGTATAAACCGGGACCCGGATTTTGTGCGACATTAATGTTAAAACTGCCTTTATCCGCTTTCACTTCCTTAATGGTTTCATTAACTGAATTGAAACTTGTTTTTTCAAAATATACGGGCTTGTTTCTTGCACCCTCGACCGTCCCTTTAATATTAAAACCACTTTTGGAACTTGTTTTACATCCGGTACTAAAAATAATTAATGATAGTATTACCGGAAGTAAATAATTGATTTTTTTCATTTTCATATTAATTTTAATTTTTAAGTATAAAATATTGACAAACTATAAAACTAAACATCCATTAAAAATATTATAATATATTTAATAATTTAGTACTATTCAATTGCAGCATATTGTTGATTAAATTCATCAAGATTACTGAACATCTATTGATGCCAAAAAGTTTAACAATGCAATTTATTAAAGAATAAATTTTTTATTTCAGGACAAATTTAAGAAATAATTATGTATATATTGATGTCAACTTAATTTATTAAATGAATTTTTTTAAATTTTTTATTTTTTTTTAAATATTATATTGCTTTTATGAATAATGTGTACACAACTTTTTATTAGAGACGGAATATATGTGAAATTTATGTTACTTTAAATTTTACATGATTTTTTCCTGTTTTGTAATTCGTTTGATGTTAAAATTATGCATAATTAAAAAAATTAGTACGATATTTGTATAGTTATAGTAATAATGTTTTTAAAAATCAACCGAGGTGATTATGAGAATAAAAATTTTACCGATATTACTTGTTTTAATAATACCTATGAAAGGGTTATTTTCTCAAGACTTTCATTATAGTCAATTTTATAATGAACCTTTAAACTTTAATCCGTCATTATCCGGAGTATTGGATGGCGATAGAAGGCTTATATTCAGCCTGAGAGATCAATACAGGACGGTACCTGTGCCTTATTTTACTTTTTCCGGTAGTTATGATATGAAGTTTATGCCCAAAAAGCAAAAGCCCGGATATTTCTCCGGTGGTGCTGTTTTTAATTATGACAAGCAAGGAGATGCCAGATTCACGATTTTCAACTTCAATTTGGCTGGAAGTTATACTCTTGCTTTGACCGGGAAGGATTTTGTTTCCGGGGGGGGACTTGTGGGCTTTTCTAATCGAGGGTTTTCAGATAATGATTTGAGATGGGATAGACAATATGATCCTACGAGAGGGGTTCCGGATCCGTCAATAGACCCCGGTGAGAATTTTGAAGGTTACAGATTTAGCTATTTGGAAACAGGCTTAGGGCTTAATTATCAACATAAATTTAGTCAAAGAACGAATGTTGTCTTAGGAGGATCTGTATTTCATTTGTTGACACCTAAGCAGAATTATGAAAATGTAGGAAGTGATAAATTGGATATGCGTTTTTCATTTTTAGCATTAGCTAATATTAAGATAGTCAAAAACCTGGATTTGCAAGGCAATTTCCTATATCAACAGCAAGATGTCTATAAAGAATCGATGGTAGGAGGTATTGCTAAAATCTATATCAATAAAAAAAGAGGAAAACAACTTGCATTGCATTTGGGCGTTCTCGGTCGAATAGGAGAGGGTTGGGCTCCAACACTGGCAGTTGAATACAATCAGTTTTACTTGAGCATGAACTATGATATAGCTACAAAATTGGATTTGTCTGAAATAACAAATTACAGGGGAGGCCCTGAATTGCATTTCATTTACAAAGTAAAAGATGTGAAGCCATTACACGATTTTAAGATATGCCCAATATACTAAAATTATAAATTCTTGAAAACGGATTTGATATGAAAAAAAATAATATTTTTATAATAATAATCATCTTGATTTTCAGCAATGGGGTTTTGAAGAGTCAGTCTTTGAAGGCTTTTTTGGTTGCTGCTGAACAATCATTTGAGAACAAAAATTACGGGGCTGCTCTGAAGTATTACCTCGCTGCAAATGAATTCAAAGATGATAGATATGATTTGCTGTACAAAAGTGCCGAATCCGCACGGATGTTCAATGCGTTTAATTTAGCTGAAAGCAAATATCAAGCATTGATAGAAGCGGATAGTACTAATCAGTACGGACTTACATCATTTTGGTTAGCCGATATAAAGCAAAGGCTTGGTAAATACAATGAAGCTATAGATTTGTACAATATATATCTGTCTGAACACGGTGGTGAAGACGAGTATTTTATGAAAAGGGCAAATAAGGAGATTGAAGCATGTAAATGGGCTTTGGGCTTGATTGAAAATCCAAGTGAAAGCATAAAGATCAGCCACATGGACGGTGATGTTAATTCGCCTTATTCGGATTTTGCGGGGATGGAGAATGAGCATATGTTCTATTATACTTCCATGAGATTTAAGAGGAAAAAAGATTCCAATAATCCTCCAAGACCTATTTCAAAAATTCTTAAGCTTGAAAATGATGTTAGTGTTTCAGCTGATTCTACTTTGAATAAAGGCGTTTTCTTGAATGCACATCTTACGTATAACAAAGATAAATCCAAAGCATTCTATACTATTTGTGATTATGAGGGGGTAGCAGAGATAAGATGCGATATCTACTCAGTTGATGCACACAAAGACGGTTCATTCGGAGAACCTGTTAAGTTACCTGATTTCATCAATAATCCAAGTTCTACCAATACTCAACCCAATATTGGTTACAATAGTGTATTGAATAAAGAAGTATTGTATTTTGTATCAGATAGAGAGGGAGGAAAGGGCAAAAGGGATATTTATTATTCAATCATTGGTAAAGACGGAACATATACACGTCCTTTGAATTTGAGTGCAATTAATACAAAAGAAGACGATATAACCCCATTTTACTGTAGCAATACTAACACATTGTATTTTAGTTCCAAGGGTTATATGCATATGGGAGGTTTTGATATTTATGCAGCACCTTTTGAAGAAGAAGATTTTGGTAAACCTGTTCACCAAGGTTTTCCGCTCAACAGTTCCTATGATGATATATACTATTGGCTGTCCGATAGCGGGGATTTAGCTTATTTCTCTTCAAATAGAGAAGGTGCTATTTACTTGGATCCTGAAACAGAGGCTTGTTGTTTTGATATATTCAAAGTTGATATTAAACCTATAGATATTGACTTGAAAATCCTTACTTTCAACAAAAGGACTTTAGGTGAATTACCGGGAACAACTGTTAAGTTATATGATGCCAATACCAATGAATTACTTGCAGAAGTAACGGAGCCGGGAAGCAATGAATCACATTTTAAATTGCTTAGCGGAAGAAATTACTACGTTGTTGCTTCAAGACTGGGATATGATCCTGATACGATACATTTCAATACTTTGGATGTTAAAAAAACAGAAACAGTCACCAAAAAGATGTATTTGAATCCAAGGGATTTGAAATTGAAAGTATTGACATTTGACAAAACTACTTTACTTAAACTTAATGGTGTTGAATTGACCTTGGTAAATGTTACGGATAAATCAGTAAACCCTGTTGTGATAAATAAAGATAACAGCAATGAATTTAATTTTGAAGTTTTGCGAGGCCATACTTACCAAGTAACAGCTAAGAGAAAAGGCTACCAAAGTGTAAATTCCTTTATTAATACAAATAATTTTGATGGAGACGAAATAATAAAAAAGCTTTATTTACCTGACTTACTCAATGCTTATTTGCCTCTTGTAGTGTATTTTGATAATGATAGACCGGATTTGAGATCAAGAAAAAAGACTACAAAGAAGACCTATACCGAGACATACAACAGATATATAAACAGAGAAGATATATTTATCAAAAAATATACTCAAGATATGACAGAAGACTATATGATTACTCAAGCTAAAAATGAAATTGAAAGTTTCTTTGATTATGATGTCAAAGCAGGTAAAGAAAAATTTGACTTCTTTATGACTACATTGTTAGCTGTGTTAGAAAACGGTCATCATGTAGGTATTCAACTAAAAGGATATGCAAGTCCGAGAGCCGATTACAAATACAATTTGATTTTGGCTCAACGACGTGTAAATTCCCTTGATAATGAAATCAGAAAATACAAAGGAGGAATCTTTTTACAATATTTAAAATCAGGGGCTTTGGTCATAACAGATGTTTCTTATGGCGAATCATTAGCACCTAAGGATATCAGTGATAGCCTTAAAGATGAAAAGCACTCAATATATAGTGTGAGAGCCTCTAAAGAGAGAAGAGTAGAGGTTATACAAATTGATACGGACTTAAATGAAAAATAGATAATTATAAATAATTCAATTATGATTAATAAAATACTAAAACTTTTATTGTTTTCAACATTGCTACTCCTATTTTCGACCAAGAGTAATGCGACACATATGGTAGGTGGAGATTTTACTTACCGTTGTTTGGGAAATGGTTATTTTGAAATAAAATTAACGATTCGAAGAGACTGTTACCTTGGAGCAGATGATGCTGAATTTGATGAAAAAGCTGTAATAGCCATTTTTGATCAGTATAATGGTCCATTGAAACCAAACCAAGGCGGACTACTTCTATTGACATATCAAGGTAGTGATACATTGGACGAATCATTGCATAGGAGATGTGGTATTCTCGGGGACGATGTTTGCGTACACGAGGCTGTCTATATTGATACAATAAAATTGCCAAGACCTTTGCCTGGACGAGTACATAGATTGTACTATCAAAGGTGTTGTAGAAATGAAAGTTTGTTAAATATCGAAAATCCGTTAGAGACAGGAAATTCTTACATGATCGAGATTGATGAATTTGCTTATGATGAATGTAATAATTCACCTGAGTTTAAAGATTGGCCTGATATTTATATTTGCGCCGGAGAAAATCTCCAGTTTGACCACTCGGCTTTAGATATTGATGGAGACTCACTGGTATATAGTTTATATACACCTTTTTTAGGAGGTACAAAAGCCAATCCTAAACCGGAAGTACATGCTGATTTTGTTCCGTTTTTAAACAGAAAAGTGACGTGGAAAGCCGGTTTTAGTAAAGATAATGTATTTGGAAGTACCGATCCGCTCACAATTGATCCTCATACAGGGTTAATTACAGGTACTCCGGATAATATCGGACAGTATTTGGTTGGAGTGCAAGTTGAGGAATATAGAGATGGAGAATTAATAGGATTCGTGAGACGGGATTTTGAATATAATGTCAGAGAATGTGTTGCGCCTCCCGAACCGATTATAGAAAGTCCGGATGCAATATGTGGTTCTGCAATAACAGATACTCTAAAGTTGATAAATGCAAGTTTGAATGCTGATAGCTATACATGGAGTATTTATACTTTTTCTACCGGTCAAACAATTACATCTACGAATGCTGATGAAGTTGATTTGGTTTACACATTACCTCAATCAGGAAAGGATACTTTTGATATTACCTTGATAGCTTATAGTCAAATAGCAAATTGCTCTGTTGAGACCACAAAACGTATAATTGCAGTAAAGGATGAATTAATCGCTGACTTCGATGTAAATATCAATGAGTGTTATTCTGATTCGCTTGATATTACTTTGAACCTCGTTGATAAATTTGACCAGTTGAATCCTTTATATACATGGAAAGATAGCAAATGGACTATTAAGTTTCAAAATGATACCTTGTATGCTACGGGAAAAGTTGTTAGTTTAACCGTACCAAAAGAAGATACTGCTTTTATTAATTTGTATATAGATACGGAAGAGGGATGTGAAGCGGAAACAGAAAAGATGGTGCTGCTTACTTTTGCAAAAGTTGTTTTCTTTGGTGATACAATAGTTGTTTGTAAAGGTGATACAAAAAAAATAATTAAAAATCCACATTCCGAATGGACTTATACTTGGAGTACAGAGGAAGGTTTGGATTTCGGTGCTAATCCCAATGACAAATCAAATCCTACTTTTACATTGGATAGAGATATGCAATATTCTGTTACTGTGACAGATGGTATTTGTACCGATTCAGGAACAGTTCAAATGATAGTAAAAGATTATTTTGATATTAAGATTGAAGGGCCTGATACCGTTTGTGTAGATTCAGTGGATTTGACAGCAATCGGAGATGGGAGCCCCGGCAATATTTACCAATGGTCTTATTCCGATTCATTTAATAATATTGTTGCAGAAGGAGAACATGTCAATATAAAACTGAACGGTGTCCTAACAAAAATTTATCTTAGAGTAGATCCACTTACTGCATGCTCAAATAATATTGATAGCATTTCTGTTGTGAATGGAACATTGAGATTGGATTATAAAAAAGAAATATGCTATTTAACGAATTTCAAGACAAGGATCGAAATTAAAGGTGTTGATGATAAAACTAAGATTACTTGGGAAGAGAACCCAATTATTGTCAGTAGCCTTGATTCAAATGTGGTATTTATCCAAACGGAAACAACAGGAGATTACTATTTGGTTTTTCATGCTTATTCGGAGTATGGCTGTGAGTTAACTGATACAATACATGTTTTTGCGGAAGAAGGACCGGAGTTAGTATTGGGTAGTTATTTGCAATGTGGTTCTTATGAGATGTGTTTTGATTTGACTGCACCCAATGGAAGTGATCCTTTGAGTGATTACCATTGGGATTTTGGAGTTGAAGGAGTAGATAATGATACTTCCAATCTTGTAAAAGATTGTTATACATATCCGGGTCCAGGTAAATATACAGTATCTTTGAGTGTGAAAATTGGTGATTGTGATGATAAATCTATATTGGAGAAAGAGATAGAAATACCTGAAATTATAGATGTAACTATTGACTTGGGGGATTCACTTACTTATTGTTCCGGAGATGAGGTCGTTCTCAAGGCAAATGCCAATGTAGAGACTGTTAATCTCGATTGGTACAATGGACAAAACAAACTTGGTTCAGGAGATAGTTTGGTCTTGTATCCAAAAGGTGATATGGAAATATATGTAGTAGGGATAGACGCTTTTGGCTGTTCTGATACTGCTACTATTAATCTTGAAGAGTATGTTTTTGATTTGACTTATGTAGATCCGGGAGTGAGATGTGCAGGAGATACATTACAATTGAATATTATTAATAATACGGATAGTGAGCTTAGTTATAGTTGGTCAGGTAACACTGTAATAGACGGTGCTGATACCAATACTCCTACAGTAGTTGTTACGGAGAGTACCGACTTTGAAGTATTAGTGAAAGATCTCAGTGATATAGGATGTG
>Ga0256832_1003980_pt1 | contig 10007 bp, 11 predicted proteins | sample 134614metaG_FD_190534 | JGI IMG/M metagenome (GOLD analysis project Ga0256832, IMG submission 190534) | Hydrothermal vent microbial communities from Lau Basin, Pacific Ocean - 134-614 | ecosystem: Environmental > Aquatic > Marine > Hydrothermal vents | place: Pacific Ocean: Lau Basin | collected...
AATTTTGAGTGTTTTTGGTTATAAAGAGCCAAAAAGTGAAGTGGTTGAAGTAGCTGTTGATGATAGGTTGGAGTTAGAGGAGTATGGAGTAGATAGTGAAGATGAAAATATCCTAAGAATGGTAAGCTCAAAATCTACTAGATACTTTATAAATGGTTCTCAACTATCCAAAAAAAATCAATTGAATGTTTCAAAAAGTTTTATAAACTATCTAAATTTAAGAGAGTTTAGTGAGTTTGAAAACCGTAACCTTTTAAATCTTTTGGATTTGGTAGCTAAAAAATTAAGTAGTAATCATGAGAAAAATTTAAATGATTATAAAAAACTCTACAAAGAGTATCAGGATGTAAAAAGAGAGCTTGAAAGGATTGATGAAGAGGAGAGAAAGGTAGTAGAGTTAAAGGAGTTTGCAACTTTTGAGATAGAAAAGATTGAGAGTATAAATCCAAAAGTTGGAGAGTATGAAGAGCTTATGGAGCAAAAAAAACTTCTTAGCAAAAAAGAGAAGATTGAAGAGGCTATAGCAAAAGCAGGTGCTATATTTGAGCTTGAGTCAAGTGTGGTAGATGCTTTAAGCCTTTTGGAAAGAGATAGTAGTTTTTTTAGTGATGCGATAAACACCTTACAAATTGAGCTAGAGACAGCAAAAGATGAACTTAGTGAGCTTGATGAAGTTGATATAGAGAGTTTGCTTGATAGATTAGAGGCTTTATCTTCGCTAAAAAGTAGATATGGTTCTATTGAGGAGGCTTTAAACTATCTTGAGGATAAAAAAGAGGAGCTTAAAAGGTATGAAAATATTGAGTTTGAAAAAGAGGAGCTTTTAAAAAGAAGCAAAGAGCTTATAAGTGAGTTGGATACTTTAGGAGCTAAACTTACCAAACATAGAAAAGAGGCGATAGAGGATATAAACAAAGAGATAAAGGAGTATTGTAAAAAGCTTTTTTTAGAGGATATTGTCTTTAGTATAAAAGATGATGAGATTAGTGAGAGTGGATTTGATAGGGTTGAGGTAAACTTGGCTAAAACCACTTTAAACAAGGTAAGTTCTGGAGAGTTAAATCGTATAAGGTTGGCATATCTAAGTGTTAGTAGCAGATATAGACAGAGTGGTGGAGTTTTGATTCTTGATGAGATAGATGCAAACCTTAGTGGAAAAGAGTCGATGAGTGTTGCTAAAGTCTTAAAAGAGTTATCTAGTGTTTATCAAATTTTTGCTATTTCGCATCAACCGCAACTATCATCTTTTGGAGATGAACACTTTTTAGTTTATAAAGAGAGTGGAAAAAGTTTTGTAAAAAGACTTGAAGATAATAGTAGAGTAGAGGAGCTTTCTCGTATGATAAGTGGGGATGAGATTACAAATGAAGCAAAGGAGTTTGCAAAAAAGATGTTAGAGGAAGCTAAGTTAAGCTAATGAAAATACTTTTTATATGTAGTAGCATCAATAGTGAGCTTTTAAATATAGTTGATGCTTTAAAATTATATGAAATAGAAGTTGATATACTAGATATAGTAAGTTATGAGTTTTTATATCATAGTGGCAAAAAGATATATATAAGACCAAAATCTAAGTATAAATCTTTAGAGTACTTTTTTATACTAGATGAGATAAATGAGTATCATAGAAGAAGAGAGATTTTTGATTATTTGAACAGATATGATTCAGTTCATATTTATAAAGCTTGTTATTTTGCAAAGGATTTTAAAGATAAGATAGAGTCGATAAGTTTGAGATATATTATAACACCAAATGATGTGTTATTAAAATCTTCACTAAAGCTTGATAGGCTTTTTAGTGATTCAAATGGTTTTTTATTTTTTGATGAGTTTATTAGGAGTAAATATAGAAAATTATATGGATATGAGTTTATAAATCAAGTTTTGCATCCTCCTGTGAGAGCACTTAAAAATTTTGATGATATTGATAGTGAGATTTATGAAGAGTTTATAAACTATTTGCAGATAGATTTAAATAAAACAAATATCTTTTGTATGTTTAGTGGTTCTAAGATAAAGCAAAAAGATTTGCTTATTAAGCTTGTAAATTTACCAATAGAGATAAAACAAAGAAGTACTTTTATATTATATTTTAAAGATGAAGATGATGAGTTTACAAAACGGATGCTACTTTTTTTAAAAGATATGAAGTTAGATTATATTGTTTTGGGTAAAAAAGTTCAAAAAGAGCAGGTTTTGATGAGTATCAAATCTAGTAGAGCTTCTATCTTTATAGACAGTAGCATATACAATGAGTTTTTGTTAGTATCTTTATACTCTAAAAAGCATATATTTTTATTTGAGCCTAAAGAGATAGATGAGGTATTTAAAAAAGGAAAGTTTTTTATGGATGATTTTAAACAATTTTATTTTTTCTTTAAAGAGGATGATATAAATAGAAGTTTATATCAAGAGATTTTAAAAAGAAATAAAGAACAGATAAAGAGTCTTTTTCATCCAGAGAGCTTTAGTGAAAAGTATTTAAATTTTTTAGTGGAGAGAAAATGATAATAGATACACATTGTCATCTTGATGATGAAAGATATAGTGAGGATTTAGAAGAGGTATTTAACAGAGCTAATGATAGTGGTGTTAAAGGTTTTATAATACCAGGTGCAGATTTGAAGACTCTTCCTAGAGCTGTTGAGATTTGTGAAAGTCATGACAACTGTTATTTTGGGGTTGGTGTACATCCTTATGATATGGATGATTTTGATATAGATAGATTAAAAGAGTATATAACTCATCCAAAGTGTGTTGCCGTTGGAGAGTGTGGGTTAGATTACTTTAGATTACCTAAAGATGAAAATGAGAAAAATGAGGTTAAAAAAAGACAAAAAGAGGTCTTTATAGCTCAAATAGAGTTAGCAAAGGAGTATAAAAAACCTTTGATAGTGCATATAAGAGAGGCAAGCGAAGATAGCTTAAAGATTTTAAATGAGTATGCTGATGAAAAGTTAGGAGGTGTACTTCACTGTTTTAATGCAAGTCCTATACTTTTGGAACTTGAAAAAAGAAATTTTTACTTTGGAATTGGAGGAGTTTTGACTTTTAAAAATGCTAAAAAATTAGTTGAGATAGTACCAAAAATACCAGTTGAGAAGATAGTTTTAGAAACTGATGCCCCATACTTAACACCACATCCATATAGAGGAGAGAGAAATGAACCATCATATACCTCTTTAGTTTTAGAAAAATTAGCCGATATACTAACCGTTAACCAAAAAGTGTTAGAAAAAACTATATATGAAAATAGTATCGAGCTATTTGGGGAGCTTGATATCAAGGAGTAGATTATCAAAGTTTTATTAGTAATTTTACTATTTTTTATAACTCTTAGTGCTAAAGTTTTAGAGATAAGTAAACAGGATGAGATAAGGATTTTAAACTCTTTAGATATAAATCCATCATTCATGAGAGATTATGAGTATAATAGACTTAAAAATAATATAGACAAAGTAACTACAAAGTTTTTCTTGATGTCTTTGAGAAGAGGACAGATATTTTTACCAAATCTTCATGAGATTATTGGAAACTCTGATATACCAAATATATTTTTATATATGGCTATGACAGAGTCTGGATTTATACTTGATGCAAAGAGTCATAAAAATGCAAGAGGATTATGGCAGTTGATGCCCAAAACTGCAAGAACTATGGGGCTTAAAGTAAATGGTGTAATAGATGAGAGGTTAGATCCTATAAAATCAACTGAGGCAGCAGTAAAGTATCTTGATTATTTACATAAAAGATTTAAAAAGTGGTATTTGGTTGCTATCGCATATAACTGTGGAGAAGGAAAACTTCATAGTGCTATAAAAAGAGCTAAAACTGATGATCTTTTAACTTTACTAAATCCTAAAAAGAGATATTTGCCAAGAGAGACTAGAAGTTATATAAGAAGGATTATAGTATCAGCTCTTTTGGCCTTTGACAGAACTATAATACTTAAAAACAATGCACAGCATCTTTTTGGAAATTGTAGTAGTCAAAAGTTAAAAAAAGTAAAGCTTAAAAAGGGTGTATCTATTTCAAAAATTTCTAAAAAATATCATATAAGTATCAAAGAGATAAAAAAGTGTAATCCTCATATTTTGAGCTATAGAGTACCAGTTATAAACAATGAAAGCTATATATATTTGCCAGAGTCAATAGCAGATAAAATCAATAGTTTAAAGTAATAATAATATAATATGTAAAAATTGCTTTATTTGGATAATTGATGGTTAAAATTTATTTTACTTTATTGTTAGTATTGTTATTTAGTGGATGTGCTATGAGAAATCCCTTTGCTAGGACTACTCCTGTTTACTCAAATGTAGATAGTGCTGAACTATATGATAGCAGTGAAGATTATGGTTTTGGAGAAGAGAGAAACTCAGAAGCACTTCGAAAATCAACTATGAAGCCTTATTGTGTAAGAGGTAAGTGGTACTATCCTATTGCAGTACAAGAAGGAGATACATTTACTGGAAAGGCAAGTTGGTATGGTCCAGATTTTCATGGTCATCTTACTTCAAATGGTGAGAGATATAATATGTATGCAAGAACTGCAGCTAGTAAAACTCTACCTATAAATACTTATGTAAAAGTTACAAACTTAAATAATGGAAAAGAGACAATAGTTAGGATAAATGATAGAGGACCATTTGTCGAAAATAGAATAATTGACCTATCATATAAAGCAGCAAAAGAGATAGGACTTATAAAAAAAGGTGTAGCTCCTGTAAGGCTAGAGGTTATTAGTCATGATAGTAGTGCAAATAAGTATGCTACAAAAAGAGCTACAAAAAGAGAGTATTTGAGTATAAAAAAAGATAAAGTAAAGACAAAGAGTTATTTTGTACAGATTGCGACTTTGAGACAGAAGCAAAGGGCATTGGAGCTTAGAAAAAAATATAATTTATTTAAAAGAAAGTATAAACCTTATATCTTTGCAAAAAATAATAGATACAAGCTCTTAATAGGGAAGTTTAAAACATCTACTGCTGCAAGAGAGTTTATCTCTAAAAATGGCTTTAGAGGTGCTTTTGTGGTAAGTGATTAGGGAAATAGAAATGAGTAGTATAAAAAGAGAGACAAAAGAGACTCAGATAGAGGCTAAACTAGAATTATATGGTAATGGCAAGAGTAAGATTGATATAGATATAGGTTTTTTTAAGCATATGTTAGAATCTTTTGCAAAACATTCACAAATGGATATAGAGATTAAATGTAAGGGTGATTTACATGTTGATTTTCATCACTGTGTTGAAGATGTAGGAATAGTTCTAGGAAGTGCTTTTAGAGATGAAGTTTTTCCAGTTTCACAAATAGAGAGATTTGGGGAAGCTAGTATTGTGATGGATGAGGCTTGTGTGGAGTGTGTAGTAGATATATCAAATAGACCATATTTGTATTTTGAACTTCCTTTGGAAGGGAAAGTAGGTGAGTTTGATGTAGAGTTAGTTGAAGAGTTTATGAGAGCTTTTGTGCTAAACTCATCTATTTCTGCTCACATAGTCTATAAAAGAGGTAAAAATAAGCATCATATCATAGAGGCTAGTTTTAAAGCTTTGGCAGTAGCTATTAGAAGAGCTTTGAGACAAAATGAAGGCTTGGGAGTTTTGAGTACTAAAGGTGTACTTTGATAGAGCTTATAGTACTTGATGTAGATGGATGTTTAAGTGATGGAAAGATAACTTATCTTAGTACTACAGAAGAGATAAAAAGTTTTAATGTCAAAGATGGTTTGGCTATCACCTCTTGGATAAAGCTTGGTAAAAAAGTTGCCATCATAACTGGAAGAAGTTCAAAAATAGTTCAAAAAAGAGCAGATGAACTAGGGATAGAGTACCTTTTTCAAGGTGTAAAAAATAAGTTAGAAAAATTGGATGAGCTTTTAGATAATTTAGGATTAACAAGAGAAAATGTCGCTGCTATCGGTGATGATTTAAATGATTATAAGATGTTAAAGAGTGTAAAAAATTCTTTTACTCCAAAAGATGGAGTTGATGAAATAAAAGAGATAGTAGATGTGGTTTTATCTAAAAATGGTGGAGATGGAGCAGTTAGAGAGATGATTGATATACTTATAAAAGAGGATAGCAAACTGCAAAAGAGGTTTAAAGAGCTTTGGATTTAAAAAAGTTTATTTTAGTTGTCTTGGCTTTTGTGATAGAGATTATCTTTTTATCTCAAGATTTAAAATTTTCTGATAATAGTGATTTAAAACAAGATGATATAAGTGTTAAGTTTGAAGAGTCAAAGTCGTATTTTATATCCTCACAAGGTATTGATAAAGTTTTGATTTGTAAAAAGATAGAACAATTTCCAACTTATAAAAAGTTTTATAATCCTGTTGCAACCATTTATGATAAAAACAATACAAAGACAATACTTTCTAAAAATGCTAAGTTTTTTGATAAAAATAGTACTTTAGTATTATGGGATAATGTAAAAGTTATCTATTTTGATAAACATTTAACAACTTCAAAGATAATCTATGATGCCAAAAAGCAAGTAGTTTTAGATAGTGAAAAATTTTTCTTAAAATCAAAAAGTTTTGATGCTACAGGCAGTCATCTTTACTTTGATGTAAAAAACAATATAATAAAAGCAAAAAATGTAAAGTATAGGTTTAAACCATGAAATTTTTCTTTTATTTGATTATTTTTGTTAGTTTAGGATTTAGTAATACACAAATGAGCATAGTCTCAGATAGCTTTAGTGCAGATGAAGCTAAAAAGATATCCATATTTAGTGGTCATGTAAAGATTGTTAAAGATAGTGATACAATCTCATCAAATAAAGTAATAGTTAAATTTGATAAAAATAATAAACCTATCTTTTATGAGGCAAATGGAGCGGTTGAGTTTAGTATATCTTTAAAAAAATCAACTATAAGTGGTAGTTGTGAAAGATTAACTTATAATCCTATGAGCAAGATTTACACACTTGGTGGCAAAGTTGATATTTTAGAGTTACCAAGTAAGAGAAAACTAAAAGCAAATAAAGTAAAAATAGATACTATAAATAGTAGAACTGAGGTAAGTGGAACAAAATCAAAACCAGTTAAATTTATATTTAATATAGAAGAATAGGATTATGGTAAGAATAATAGATGCAAAATTTATAACATCAGCACCATCTATAAAAGAGGCGATAGCAAATGACCTTAGTGAAGTAGCCGTTATGGGGCGAAGTAATGTTGGTAAAAGTAGCTTTATAAACTCTCTAACAAATAGAAAAAATTTAGCAAAAAGTTCTGCAACTCCTGGAAAAACAAGGCTTATAAACTTTTTTGATATAACATTTTTAAAAGATGAGGATAAGTTTTTTGCAAGACTTGTAGATCTTCCTGGATTTGGATATGCAAGAGTTTCAAAAAGTGAAAAAAAGCAGTGGCAAAAGTACTTAACAGAGTTTATAACTCATAGAAGCTCTATAAGAGTTTTTATACACTTAGTAGATGCGAGACATCCAAAAATGGCGATAGATGAAGATGTAAGAGCTTATTTAAAAGAGATTAAAAGAGGGGATCAAGAGGTTATTGAGATATTTACAAAAGCTGATAAACTAAATCAAAAAGAAAAAAGTAAGCTTTTAAAGGAGTTTCCAGATGCTATTTTAGTATCAAATCTCAAAAAAAATGGCATAGATAAAGCAATAAATATAATTTTTAAATCACTATATGGACAAGTCTAATAATGAAGTTTTTAAAAGCAAAGCTTAGTGATATACCTTTTATGCAGATAATAGTAAAAGATGAAGTAGAAAATGGAGTTATTTTATATAGAAGTGATGATGAAATAGCAACAAATATAAGATCATATATAGTTGCAAAAGAGAATGATAAACTTTTAGGTTATGGAGCTTTGCATATACATACAAGTGAATTGGCAGAGGTTAGAAGTTTGGTTATAGACTCTAATAGCCGTGGTAAAGGAATAGGTGGAGAGTTGGTTAAAAAACTTTTAGAAGAGGGAAAAGAGTTGGGGATAAAGAGAGTGTTTACTCTTACATATCAAAAAGAGTTTTTTGAAAAATTGGGATTTTTAGAGATAGAAAAAGAGAGTTTGCCTGAGCAAAAAATTTGGGCTGATTGTATAAAATGTAAACATTTTCCAGTATGCAACGAAGTATCATTAATTATCAACCTATAATACCAATACTACTGTTATTTGGATTAATAGTATATGAATCTATAGCATCTCTTTATATATTTTTAACTCCATTAAGTGGATTGATATTTTTATATTTGGTAACAAATATAAAAGATAAAGAGAAAATAGCTATAAATATAGTATTATTTTTATATCTAACTTATGTAGAGTTTGATAGAGGTCTCATAGTCTTTTCTTCTCTTATATTTTTCTTGATTTACTATGAGTTTATTCATAGAGAGCTTATTAATTCTATAGGATGTAAAAATTGTTTAAAAGTGGTTATTATTATTATCTATTATTTGGGATTTTATATAGTAAATTTGATAATTTGTTTGATATTTGATATATCACTTCCTGTGCTTGATATAACTTATATTATTTATATTGTAACAGATATTATATTGGTGTTGGTATTATGAAAAATAGAGTTAAGTTTGTAATATTTGTTATAGCTATGTTTATGATAGTTTTGATTTCTAGGATATATTATCTTAGTATAAAATCAAATGAATACTATGAAAAACTAGCAGATAAAAATATATATAGAACCTATTATGAAAAGCCGGTTCGTGGAGTTATAAGAGATGCAAACTCTATACCTTTGGCTATAAATATATTGGGTTTTAGTATATATTTAAAGCCAAATTTGAGAGCCAAGAGATATCACGGTGAGTTAGAGAGGATTTTAAAAAAGTTAGTAAAAGAGTTTCCAAATTTAAAGTATGAAAAACTTTTAAAAGAGTATAAGAAAAAAGATTCGCCATACAACCATAAACCTATAGAGGTAGTAAGTTTTATACCATATGATAAAATGATAAATAAGTATGTAAAACTTACATTAAACAAAAATATAATTATAGAGCCTTCATCTAAAAGATTTTATCCACAAGAGAGTTTAGCTAGTCATGTTATAGGATATACAGGAAAAGCAAATAAAAAAGATATAAAAAATGATATAGTTGCAAGGACTATTGGAGTTGTTGGTAAGAGTGGGCTTGAGAGATACTACAATGATGTTTTAGAAGGAGAGTTGGGAGAGGAAAAGGTTGTAGTTAGTGCTGATAATAGAGTGGTAAAATCTCTATCTAAAACAAATCCTAAAAGTTCAGATATAACACTTTCACTTGATATAGTTTTACAAAAATATATAGCTGAGATTTTTGAAGGGAAAAGTGGAGCAGTAATAGTGATGAATGCTAAAAATGGCGAGATATTAGCTGCTGGAAGTTTTCCTGAGTATGATCCAAATATCTTTGTAAATGGAATAGATTCAAAAACTTGGAAAAGGATGATAACTGATTTTAACCATCCATTTACAAATAAACTTGTAAATGGTTTATATCCACCTGGATCTTCTATAAAACCATCTATGGCACTTGCTTTTTTAAACTCTAAAAAAGTAGGAAAATATAAACAGTTTTTGTGTGAAGGTGCTATTAAACTAGGTCATAGAAAGTTTAGATGTTGGAATTCAAGAGGTCATGGTTTAGTAGATATGAAAAAGGCTATAGAGTCTAGTTGTGATGTTTATTTTTATGATGTAAGTTTGGAAGTTGGTATAAAAGAGATGTCTAAAAATATGATTAGGTATGGATATGGTAGAAAAACTGGAGTCGATTTGCCAAATGAGTTTTTAGGAACTATGCCAAGTAGAGAGTGGAAGTTAAAAAAATACTCTCAACCTTGGTATATGGGGGAGACTCTAAATACCTCTATTGGACAGGGAAACTTTTTGGTTACTCCTATGCAGATAGCTGTTACAACTGCTGGACTTGCGGTTGGGTATCAAGCTACTCCTCACTTTGTAAAAAAGATGGGTAAAATTAATCTTGACTATGAAAAGAGAAAGCCTTACAATGA
>Ga0256832_1003981_pt1 | contig 10004 bp, 7 predicted proteins | sample 134614metaG_FD_190534 | JGI IMG/M metagenome (GOLD analysis project Ga0256832, IMG submission 190534) | Hydrothermal vent microbial communities from Lau Basin, Pacific Ocean - 134-614 | ecosystem: Environmental > Aquatic > Marine > Hydrothermal vents | place: Pacific Ocean: Lau Basin | collected...
CCGCGTAGAGCGCTTCGACCGGGACGAGCTCGCCATAGAACGTCGAGTTGCCGACGACGTAGTGGATCGCGCCGCCTCGCGCGACCCGCGGGCGGAGCGCGCGTAGATGCTGTTCCGTGTCCTCGAAGTAACGGTCGAGATAAGCGGCCAGCAGGGGGCCGTTCTTGGGGTGCGCCCCACGCACCTTCGGGAGGATGCGGGCGAGGGCCGCGGGCGCCCGGCCGTGGGTCCGGGCGTAGTCTTTGAGCCGGCTCGTCGCGACGCCCCAAGTGCCTCCGATCGCGCGCCAGTCGAGCTCGCCGGCCTGCCGGGCGTCGGTCAGGTGCCTCGTCCAGTACATGTAGGGGCGAAGCTCACGCACGTAGGAGATCCGGTTGGGGTAGGGCGGCGAGGTGATCACCCAGTCGAAGCGGCGGCGGCCGAGGGGCGCCAGGTTCCGGGCATCGCCTTGCGCAAACCTTGGCCGAGCGCGCGGGCGCCGGCGGGCGCCGTCCAGGACGTAGGCCATTTCGGCTTGGAAGCGGCTCGGCCCTTCGTCCGCTACGTCGATGTCCCGTGTCGGTTGGAACGACATCGAGACGTGACGGAAGGACGCTGCGCTCAACCCGATCATGGTCCGCAAGAAGGCGACCGTCAGCAGGTCGCGTGCTGCGCTTGGTCGCCGCCTCTCGATCTCGCCGGCGAGCCCCCGCAGCCAGCGCAGGACGGGCGGCGACCACCATCGCTCGATGGCATGGATTGGTGGGGCCGGCGCCGGGCGCGCGCCGAGATTGTTCAGGGCGTCCTGGGCGAGCTCTTCGGCGCGACGCAAGACCCGCGCGGGGTGGGGCGCCGCTTTCGCGCGGGCCAACCACACCAGAAATGGGTTGAGCTCGAGGCCGAAGGCCCGCATCCCGCGCTCCGCCGCGCACAGCGGCGTGGTCCCCGAGCCCGAGAAGGGATCGAGGATCCGTGCTTCCTGCGGGGCCTCGTCGAGGAGCGCGCGCACGACCCGGACCGAGTAGGCGGGCGTCAGTCGGAGCCAGCCGTGCCGCCCATGGTGCGCGTTGTCGGCGAAGGTGAGCTCGGGGCGTCGTCCCGTCACTGGGGTGGGCATAGCTCGCGGAACGCGGCGACGCCTGCGTCGATGTCCTCGTCGCGCAGGTAGGGGGCGGGGCCGAAGCGGAGCCTGTCGCCGCGGGCATCCACGAAGACGCCGCGCTCCCGTAGGGCGCGGACGACTTGCGCGGCGCCGGCGACCCGGACGGTCACGAAGCCTCCGCGACGTTCCTCGTCGTGGGGCGTGAGGATGTCGTAGTCCGCCAGGCCGGCCAAGAGTCGCCCGGTCTGGCGCAGGGAGGTTGCGCGCAGGCGCGGCACGCTCATGTCAAGACGCGCGAACTCGTCGATCACGGCGCGTGCCCGGTAGTGGCTCGTGGGGTCGTAGGTCGCGCCGGCGAAGCGGTCGCCCTGGGTGTTCCCGTAGCGCAAGGGGCCGGATGTCTTGCTCTGGAGGCTGGCGAAGTCGCTGAACCACCCCGTCACGATCGGGCGGAGGCGGCAGTCCGGGGGGACGCGCATGAAGCCGCACCCTTCGCCCCACTGCAGGTACTTGTAGCCGCCGCCGACGACGAAGGCGTGGGGGTCGAGGGGCCGCCAGGGCACGACGCCCGTGTGGTGGTAGGCGTCGAGGAGCACTTGCGCGCCGCGGCGATGGGCGGCCTCGCAGGCCAGCTCCAGGCCCTCGACGATCGTGGACGTTTCGTAGAGCACCGTGGAGGCCAGGAGCGCGGCGGTGTCGTCCCGCACGGCCGCGGCGAGCCGCTCGGCGAGGGTCGCGACGGGGGCCACCTCGACGACCGTGACCTCGATCCCCTCTTCGGCGAGGCGCCCCAGCTGCCGCCGCATGCTGTGGAACTCTCCGCCGGTCGTCACCAGGTGCCGTCGGCGACGCCAATCGAGCGCCGAGAGGAAGCGGGTGACGAGCTCGTGGGTGTTGGAGCCGAGGGCGACGTCCTCCGGGCGGCCGCCGTGATGGGCCGCGACCGCGCGCCGGACCGCGTCGGCGGCCTCGGCGGCCCGCGCCCACTTCTCGTCCACGCACGCAGCGGCGTCGTCGAAGGCCCGGAGCATGCCGTCGCGCGCCGCGTCGGGCCACGCCTGGTGGGAGTGGCCCGTGAGCAGCACTCGGCCCTCGACCGCCAAGAAGCGCGCGTAGGCCGGCCGCAGGCTCGTCGGGTTCAGGGGCTCCATCCCGCGATCATAGGCGCCACCGCCGGGCCTTCGGAGGCAAATCCTTCGTCTCGACGAATCCCAGGGAAGGCGAGCGGACGCACAGCGGCGCCTCGCTCGGCGCCGGGATTCTGTTAGCCTGCGTTTCTATGGTGAATTGGCTTAGGGACAAGGGTCGACCGCGCTCTCGATGCGCGGTTCGCGGGGTGGCCGTGGCCGCGCTCGTCGCGGCGAATCTGTGGTTGGCGGCGCCGTCGGAGGTGGCTGCTCAGTGTGAGCGACCTCAAATGCTCCTCGTCGTCGACAAGAGCTCGAGCATGCTCGGTTCCCTCGGCGGCCTGACGAAGTGGGAGGCGGCTCACATGGCCATCGCCCAGGCGACCACGGACTTTGCCGATGCCATCGACTTCGGCTTGATGGTCTTCCCCATGCCCAACCGCTGCGCGCCGGGCGAGGTCGTCGTGGACCTGGGGCGCAACAGCAGCGCGGACATCCTCGCGGGCCTGGGGGACCCCCCGCCCTCGGCCGGGAACTGGACCCCCATGAGCCAGACCCTGGACGTTGCCGCGAGCTACGCGCCGCTGCAGGACGCCTCGCGGGAGAACGTCGTCGTGCTCATCACCGACGGGTGGCAGTGGTGCGATCCCTACGACCCGAGCACGCGCTTCGATGTGGTCGCTAGCGTCGAGCGCTTGCGCGACCTCGGCATGACCGTCTTCATCATCGGCTTCGGCGACGGGGTCGACGCCCTCGCCCTCAACCGGGCCGCGGCGGCTGCGGGGACCGGCGCCACCGGTTGCGACCCCACGAGCAGCGAGCCGAGCTCGCCGCTGAACTGCTACATCTCCGCCCTCGATGCGCCGGCCCTCACGGCAGCTCTTGGCAGCGTCGTCGGCGCGACGGCGGCCGAGACCTGCGACGGGGTCGACGACGACTGCGACGGACGCATCGACGAGGACTTCGATGCCGATGGCGACACCTTCACGACCTGCGGCACCGACCCGGACATCCCGGGCTTCTTCATGCCGGACTGGCTCGACTGCGACGACTCGGAGCCGGCGATCAACCCCTTTGCCGAGGAGATCTGCGACGGCGTCGACAACGACTGCGACGGGGTCACGGACCCCGGCTGTGCGTGTACGACTGGCGAGACGCGCCCCTGCGGCATGGACACCGGGCGCTGCGAGATGGGCACGCAGACGTGTGACGGCGGGAGCTGGACCGAGTGTGCCGGGCTCGTCGGGCCGACGGTCGAGAGCTGCAACGGCGAGGACGAAGACTGCGACGGGACCGTGGACGAGGACGTGAGCTGTCCCGCCGGGTCGATCTGTGAGGCCGGCCGCTGCGTCGACTTCTCCGAACCGCCGCCGCCCATGGACCGCGACAGCGACGGGGACGGACTCCTCGACGGGGAGGAGTGTCCCGGTGGCGAGGAGCTCGACACGGACATGGACGGGATGCCCGACTGCCGTGACCCGGACGACGACAACGACGGAATCCTCACGATCAACGAGCGGCCCGGTTTCGCCGACCAGGACACGGACGGCGACGGGCGCCCGAACCACCTCGACCCGGACGACGACAACGACTCGATTCCCACGATCGACGAGCGCCCAGGCTTCATGGACGTCGACACGGACGGGGACGGCACGCCGGATCACCTCGACACCGACGACGACGGCGACGGCATCCCGACTCGTCAGGAGGCCGACGAAGACACCAGCGCCGGCGACGACCTCGACGAGGACGGTACACCGAGCTACCGCGACATCGACTCGGACGGCGACTCCCTGCTCGACCGCGACGAGGGGGACGGGGACGAGGACGGGGACGGAGCCCCGGACTACCTCGACCCGGCGCCGGCGCCGATGGAGGCTGAAGACCTGGGTTACGCCGGGGGTGGCGGCTGCAGCGCTTCCGGTGCTGGCGGGGGCCTCTTCGCCCTCTTGCTCTCGTTCCTCTTCGTCTTCCGGCGGCGCCGCTAGGAGCTTCCCATGACCACCCGTTCTCTGTACGCGGCGCCCCTCGTCGCGCTGCTTGTCCTTGCGTCGAGCGCGAGCGCCCAGAGCGACTTCGCCCTCAACCGATTCCGGGCGGCGCAGATCCCTGACGACGCCTTCGCCCTCAACGGCCCGGCGGACCAGGGGCACCTGCGCTTCGGCGCACAGCTCCACCTCGACTACAGCAACGACCCGCTCGTGGTGGAGCGGCGCGACGATGATTCCCGCTCGGAGATCGCGCAGACCGTCGCGCATCAGCTCACGCTCCACCTCGGCGTGTCCCTCGGGCTCTTCGAGCGGCTCGTGATCTTCCTGGGCGCCCCGGTCCATCTCTTGATGGACGGGGACGACGCCCCCCGTTCAGGGATGCTCGAAGCGCAGGGTGCGGGTTTCGGCGATCTTTACCTTGGCGCACGGGCGCGGTTGATCGGCGAGCGCACGGACCCCTTCGCGCTGGGATTGCAGCTCGAGATGACCGTGCCCAGCGGCGGCGGTGAGCTGCGCGGCGACGGCTTTTTGAGCTTTCGCCCCACGCTCCTGGCCGAGGTCCGCGTCGCGCCGGTGCGGGTGACGATGAACGTCGGCGCGCTCGTCCGCGAGAATCAGCAGCTCCAGGGGGGCGTCGAGGTCGGTGACGAGCTGAGCTGGGGGCTGGGCGTTGCGGTGACGGTCCTCGGGGAGTTCGCCGACCCCTCCCGCTCGCGGCTCGATCTCATCGCTCAGACCTTCGGCAGCTCCACCATGCAGCACCTCTTCGGGCGCGAGGAGACGGCCGTCGAGCTCCTCGGCGGGCTCAAGTTTCACCACGGCTCGGGGCTGAGCGCCGGGCTCGCCGGCGGCCTCGGCGTCACGCGCGGGGTCGGCTCTCCGGACGCCCGAGTCCTGCTCCAGCTCGGTTGGGCGACACCTCCACCACGGGAGGAGCCGCCGGCGGAGCCCGCCCCCGAGCCAGGCCCGGGGGACCGGGATGGGGACGGCATCCTCGACCAGCACGACGACTGCCCCGACGAGCCGGAGGACCGCGACAGCTTCCAGGACGGCGACGGTTGCCCCGATCCGGACAACGACCAGGACGGCATCCTCGACACCTCGGACCAGTGCCCGCTGCAGCCGGAGGACCGAGACGGCTGGCAAGACGAGGACGGCTGCCCCGAGGAAGACAACGACGCCGACGGTTTCAACGATCCGATCGACAACTGCAAGAACGAGGCGGAGGACCGCGACGGCTTCCAGGACGACGACGGTTGCCCCGATCCGGACAACGACCACGACGGCGTCCTCGACGTGGAGGACCGCTGCCCCAACGAGCCCGGCCCTGCGGAGAACGAAGGCTGCCCGGCCGACAGTGACGGGGACGGTGTCCTGGACAACGTCGACAACTGCCCGGATGAGCCCGGCCCGGTCGAGAACCAGGGCTGCCGGCGCAGGCAGCGGGTGCGCATCGAGCAGGGTCGCCTGGAGATCCTCGAGAAGGTCTTTTTCCAGACGAACCGCGCGCGCATCCTCCGGCGCTCCTATCCACTGCTGAACAACGTGGCGGAGGTCATCCTCAACCACCCGGAGATCCCCCTCGTGCGCGTCGAGGGCCACACCGACGATCGCGGGGCCGATGAGTACAACATGGATCTCTCGCGCCGGCGGGCCCAGGCCGTCGTGGACTACCTCGTGGCGCGGGGCGTTCCGCCGAACCGGCTCCGCGCCGAGGGCTTCGGGGAGACGCGTCCCATCGCTTCGAACGAGACCCGCGAGGGGCGAGCGACCAACCGTCGGGTGGAGTTCAACATCGGCGAGCCGCCGGCGGGGGTGCGGCAGGAGCAGAACGCGCCCCAGGAGGACGCCGCCGACTGATGGAGCCGACGCCGTACGCCGCGCGCCTTGGAGACCGGCGTCTCTTCCCTGAGCTCCAGGCGCGCAGCTACCTCAACCACGCCGCCATCGCGCCGCTCTCCTTGGCGGCGGTCGAGCAGGCCCAGCGTCTGCTGCACAGCTACGCGCGAGGGGGACTGGACGGCTTCAAGGAGTGGCTCCCCCAGCGCCAGCGTCTCAAGGGCACGCTCGCGGGGCTGCTCGGCGCAGAGCCCGACGACCTCGGCTTCGTCCAGAGCACCACGGCGGGGATCGTGCAGATCGCCTACATGCTGCCCTGGCACGCCGGGGACCGCGTGGTGCTCTTCGAAGGGGAGTTCCCCGCCAACGTGACGCCGTGGCAGCAGGCCGCCGAGGTGTTCGATCTCGATCTTGTGTGGCTCTCCCTCGACGCCTTCCACCGCAGCGTCGAGGAGGGGCTCGCGGCCCTTCGTGAGCAGCTCGCGAAAGGTGCCCGCCTCGTCGCGGTGAGCGCGGTGCAGTTCCAGACGGGGCTGCGGATGCCCATCGAGGCGATGGGGGCGCTCTGCCATGACTACGGCTGCGAGCTCTTTGTGGACGCCATCCAGGCGCTGGGTGCGGTTCCTCTCGACGTCCGTTGCGTCGATTACCTGAGCTGCGGCGGGCACAAGTGGCTCATGGGGCCGGAGGGCACGGGCTTCGTGTACGTCCGCCCCGAGCGACGATCCTCGCTCGTGCCGCGGCTCGGGGGATGGCTCGGGCACGAGGACCCTTTGGACTTCCTCTTTCTTGGCGAGGGGCACCTTCGCTACGACCGACCGCTCCGGCGCGAGGCGAGCGTGGTCGAGCAGGGTGCCCAGAGCGCCGTGGGGCTCGCGGCACTGGAGGGAGCGGTCGATCTCATCGCGCAGTTGGGCGTCGAGGCGATCTTCGAGCACGTTGGCGCGTTCCATGACGCCCTCGAGGCAGGGCTCGTCGAACGCGGTTTCGTGAGTGCGCGGGTCGATCACGGGCAGAGCGCGAGTCTCTGCGTGCGCCCGCCCCCGGGCTACTCAGCGCTCGATCTCGCCGCGGGCCTGGGCGCCGTCGGGGTGTCCGTCAGCACCCCCGACGGATGGCTCCGCTTCGCCCCCCACTGGCCGAACGCCCTCGCCGAGGTTCCGGAAATCCTGAGGGCCCTGGACGACGCGCTGCGGAGCGCTTGAGCCGGTCACCGAAACGGGCTACGTCGCCGCTTCGGTGAATTACGAGCTGGTCATCCTCGACTTCGACGGCACCTTCACGGACGTGGAGAAGGAAGCGGGGCCCTTCTTCGCTGCGTACAAGGCCGACGCCAAGGCGCGCCTGGGCCTTGCCGATCTCGAGGAGGCCTGGGAACGTTGCCAGGCCATCGTCGCCGCCGACCCTGCGCACTACGGCTGGAGCTACGAAGGCCACGTGGTCGCGCCAGGGAACGCCGACCCCTATCTGCGCGCGACGGTCATCCTCAACATGATCCTCGATGAGCGCGGGCTCGTCTCCGATCCCGAGGAACGCCGGAAACTCTTGCAGACGCTCTATCACGCGAACTATCCCAAGGCCGACACGGTCTTTCGGCCCGATGCCAAGCGGGTGGTCGAGGCGCTCCTCGCCAGTGGGGTGCCGACGGTGGTGGTGACCAACTCGGAGACTTCGGCCGTCGAGGCGAAGATCGACCTGTTGAGCCCGGCTGGACGCGAGCGCCTGCGCGTCTGCGGCGATGCCAAGAAGTACATCGTCGCCGAGCTGGGCGAGCCTGACCCGCGCTTCGACGCGCTCCCCGCCGAGGTGTGCGTCGAGGGGCTTCGGCGTCCGATTTTGGTGCGGCGGGGGCATTACTACCGGCAGCTGCGCGCGCTGTGGGACGAGCTCGAGGTGGCGCCGGAGCATACCCTCGTCGTGGGGGATATCTTCGAGCTCGATTTGGCTCTGCCGGGGAAGCTCGGCTCCGACGTGCACCTCGTGCTCAAGGAGATGACCGAGGAGTACGAGCGCCGCGCCGTCGAGGGGTGCGCACACGGCGCGGTCAGCGACGGACTGCGGGGCGTGCTTACCCGGGTAGGCCTGTGAGCGGAGCGACGACGGGGAGCGTGCAGAGCCCGAAGACAGACCGCGCATTCTTCGTCTTCAACGCGCTGCTTTCGAGCGCGGCCCTCGCTGTCCTCGTTTGGCTGTTGCTCCTGCGCGACGGTGGCGAACAGGACCTCGACCTGAGCGCCGTGCCCCCGGTCAACGCGGGGCTCAACGCCACGGCGGCGGTCTTGCTGGCGGCGGGCTGGGTCGCTGTGCGCCGCGGGCATCGCACGCTCCACAAGTACCTGATGGTCGGCGCCTTCGTCGCCTCCACGCTCTTCTTTGTCGGCTACCTTGCTTATCACTACGTCCACGGCGACACGCGCTACCAGGGAGAAGGCGTCGCCCGGATGCTCTACTTCGCCGTGCTCGCCAGCCACGTGCTGCTCTCGATTCCTGTCGTTCCGATGGCCCTGAGCGCGTTCTACTTCGCCTGGCGCCAGCGCTTCGAACGACATCGTCGGATCACCCGTGTCCTGGCGCCTCTCTGGCTCTACGTGTCGGTGACGGGCGTCCTCGTCTATTTCATGTTGCACGGTTGAACCCGGCGCTCCTCGGTTCGGGACCGTCGCTCTCCGGGGGCTTTCTCCGGCTCCGCTCGTGTATGGTGGAGCGGTGAACCTCGAGCGTTGCAGTCGAGAGGAGCTGCTCGACCTTCGCCTCTGCGACCTCCCCGGCGAGCTCGCGGGGACCTGGGTCGAGCCGCTCATCGAGCGGGTCTTGGGGCAGCTCGCGGAGCGGGGGCTACGGCTGAGGCCGCACTTCTGGGTGGCCGACGAGTGGTTCTCTCCGGAGGGTATTCCGGGCGTGGCCGTGCCGTTTTACCTCGTGCACCCGCGGCTCATGCGCCTCGAACGGGAGATGATGCTCGAGGTCGAAGGGGGGACGCGGCCGGAGTGCTTGCGGCTGCTGCGCCATGAGCTCGGGCATGCGGTCCAGCACGGTTACCAGTTGCAGCGACGCCGCCGCTGGCAGCGTGTCTTCGGCAAGGCTTCGACGCCGTACCCGGACTACTACAAGCCGCGCGCGTCGAGTCGCGACTACGTCGTTCACCTCGATGGTTGGTATGCCCAGTCGCATCCCGTGGAGGACTTCGCCGAGACCTTCGCGGTTTGGCTCGGTCCGCGCTCGCGCTGGCGGTCGACCTACCGCGGGTGGCCCGCACTGGCCAAGCTCGAGTACGTCGACGAGCTCATGGAGGAGCTCCGGGGCGCCGCTCCGAAGGTGCGGCGGCGGGCGCGTCCATACCGTCTAGCCTCGTTACGCCACACCTTGCGCGAGCACTACGCTCGGCGGCGCGCGCACTACTCCGTCGGCTACTCGGACCAGTTCGACCGAGAGCTCTTGCGGGTCTTCGCTCGGTCTGGGGACGGAGAGCGCGCGGCGGCCTTTCTTCGGAGGCATCGTCGGGATCTCCGCGAACGCGTCTCGAAGCACACCGGCGAGCACGCCTTTACCGTCGACCAAGTCTACAAGCAGCTCATCGGTCGCTGCCGCGAGCTCGAGCTGCGACGGGTGGCCGACGAGGAGTCCACGAAGCTCGAGATCGCCCTCGTGCTCGCCACCCACACGCTCTACGTTCTTCAGCGGCGCGGCGACTGGCACGCCGTCTGAGGCAGGGGAGGGGCCATGAGCAAGCGCAAGCTACGGGTGCTGGAGCTGGTGCACGAGGCGCTCGTGCCGCCAAGATCCGCCGAGAGCATGGACGAAGAGACGTTCCTCGAGGTCAAGACGGAGTGGGACGTCAAGTGCGCCCTCGACGCGTTGGGGCACGAAGTCCTCACCGTCGGGCTCGAGGACGAGCTCCGACCTCTGCGTCGCGCCATCGAGGACTGGAAGCCGCATGTGGTCTTCAACCTCCTCGAGGAGTTCCAC
>Ga0256832_1003982_pt1 | contig 10003 bp, 20 predicted proteins | sample 134614metaG_FD_190534 | JGI IMG/M metagenome (GOLD analysis project Ga0256832, IMG submission 190534) | Hydrothermal vent microbial communities from Lau Basin, Pacific Ocean - 134-614 | ecosystem: Environmental > Aquatic > Marine > Hydrothermal vents | place: Pacific Ocean: Lau Basin | collected...
CCGGGAGGGGGTTCTCCGCCCTCGGAGCCGCCGGTCAGACGTGCATCGTACAGCCGAGAGAAGTCGCCAACACTCTCACAGCGAGAATGCACAAGGGAATCAACACCACACTGGATGAAGGCCAGACGCCGATCGTGGTCAATGCAAGGCAGGATCCGATTTCAGGGTACATTCCCGGATCACTGGACGTTGATGGTGGTACATGGGCCGTCGCGCGTGGGTTTTCCGTTAGGAAGCTGACCCCTATGGAGTGCGAACGACTTCAGGGATTCCCGGATGGATGGACGGACATCATGTTCAATGGCCGCAAGGCAAGTGACACGGCGCGATACAAGGCGCTTGGCAACGCGATGGCCGTCAATGTCGTGCGCTGGATCGCGGAGAGGATCAACATGGTGGAGGAGACGGTTGATGGAATACGGAATGAAGCATGTTGAGTGGAACGAATGCAAGGAGATGATGGATGATGTCGCTAGCAGGATGTGCGGCGATGACATCGGCAGGTTCTGCGCCGAATGCGATGCCGCCTGCTGCCGGTCCGATCTCATCATCCTGCACCCGGAGAAAGGGGATGACGCCAGTGCGTACGATACGGTCGAGGTGACGAACCCGTTGACGGGTGAAAAGGTGCAGGCCCTGCGCCGCAAGCCTGATGGATCGTGCATCTACCTGTCCGGCAGCAGGTGCTCCATTCATGGCAGGCACCCGGTCATCTGCCGCGCCTTCGACTGCGGCAGGATGTTCGATGCATGGGATGCGAAGAAGCGCATGAAGTTCGTGCGCGCCGGGTGGGTGACGCGCCGGATCATCCGCCAGGGCAGGAAGGTGTCGAATGCCCGCAAGGTTGCGGCTGCGACGAAATGAGAACACGATTCATAAAGCAGGAGGATGGAAATGAACATGATGACAAATGATAGTTGTGCTTCAGGCAACCTCGTTGACGATCTTGATATCACGTTCAGGCCGCAACTGAAGCTGATGCGGCCGGAGGACGGCCTGCGGTGGCTGCGCGCCAGCGATGAGGATAGGGATATGGTGTCCACGGTTGGGATGCAGATCGCCTACCGGGACGCGGCCATAGCGTGGCTGCTGGAGCGCCTGCGCGAGGCCACGGCTGGAAACGCGAAGATGCAGGTATTTCATGCCGCCCCGCAGGAAGAACCGCAAGATGAGTCGCAGGAAGCAGACGATAGTGTGTCTGACGAAGTGGTTGGGGAGATGGATGCTGAAGGCATCATCCTCGTGGACGACATTTTTGACGTCGTAAGTCATGTCAGTGGCGTTTCACGCAAGGTGATCATCAGTCGCACGAGGCGCTATTCCATCGTGCCGGCGCGCAAGGCGGTGTGCCTCATGATCTACGTGCTGCGGGAGGATTTTTCGCTGCCGATGATCGGCCGCATTCTGAAGCGCGACCATTCTACGATCCTGCATGCCATCCGCAGCGCGCTCGAGGATATTGAGGCCATCACCATCGCCATGAAGGCTGCGCGCCTTCTCGGTGCCGAGCGCGACATGGTGGAAGGGATCAGGCGTCTTCGGAAGTGTCCTGAGACTTCCGACGCCTGAAGCGCGCCTCGTATTCCGCCTTCATGCGCCCAAGGCGGTAGGCGAAGACGCGATTCCCCATCAACTGGAAACGCCGTCCGGCATCCTCGATCATGTCCAGGAGCCGGGCGGCGTCTGAATTGTCGGAAGGCAGCTCGAAGCGCCCGTAGTGCATTACCGCCCAGACGCCGCAGGAGCCTATCACCATGCGCTCTAGGGCGCCCTTGCGGATTTTCCCGGCCGGTCCCTGCGCACCGAGGCAGCCGCGCATGGCGTGGTGCAGCTCCGATGGCATGCGGATGTAGGATGAAGTGGTCTTGCCGTTCCATTTCATGGGCGCGAATCATAACGGCCGCCTCAACCGTGGTCAAGGCGGCCGCCTAATTGCGCCTGTGGACTCAGTTGACGCTCCGGCACATCATGCCGTTTCGTCGATGAATTCCACCCCCATCGAGTTGGCGACAAGACGCCATTTCTCGTTGAATGAGTCGTCAAGAACGCCGATACTCTGCGTTTCCAGAAGCACCCAGCGGTCATGTGCCATGTCTCCAGCGAAGGCATGCCGGTTTTCCATGTCGACCCAGAATTCAACCTCATTCGCCTCAAGGGAATTGAGCGGTCCAAGTGTCAGGGGGCCGAATTTCGCCAGGCGCGAGATGATGATCAGGTCTCCAAACCTTCCGGAAAACCTCTCCACCTCGCACGGATGCCACAGGCGGCGGGAAGCCTTGTCCAGCCACCCCTTGTCCTTGATGGCGTCTTCGATGATGTGTTTCCGCACCACCTCGTCACCCACCATCTCCAGTGCCTTTTCCATGGCGCGGATCGGCGAGTTGACGCCAATGCGCAGAATATCGTTGTACGCCTCAAGGACCTCCTCCCTCTTCTCCTTCGTCAGGCCGTAGTCGGCATCGCCATGCCCGGCTAGGTTGTTGTAGAATGGCAATATTGTTGTCATTTTCTTCTCTCCTTCATAATCCACTTCCGGATTGTCCGTTCGGTCTGTCGGATGATAAGCCTCGCGTCATCCAGGCTCTCTTTCCGGCCGTTCACGTACACCTTTCCGGAGCCTGCAGATTCCGCCACAATGACGGCGCACCGCAGTCCTTCCGGCGTGGCCGGAAATTCACGTCCGGCGGCCTTGATCATCTTGCATGCTCCATGCTCACAAGAATGTCGATGCCGCCGAAATCGATTGCGTCATTGAGCGCCGCACTGACAGCGGCAATCGGCGTGCGGTAGCGTTCCGGGAAGTCCACCGTGCCTCCGTCCTTGCAGCGTGCGACGATGGCGAAACGCGCTGGCGTCATGCTCTCGCAGATCACCTCCAGGCGCTCTATGCAGTTGTTCTCCATCACAAATACTCCTCTAATGGGATATCCTCGTGGATCGCATAGATGCGGTCTCCTTCATTCTCGATGATCCACTGAGGCAGTTCCCTGCCGTGCGACATGAGCGCCGCGTACAGCGATACGATCATGTCCTCGCAGTGATTCACCAGCCCGGCCGCAACGATCTCCTCCGCCTCGTCTTGCGGTACGGAAACAGGCTTTTCGCCGGACGAGCAATCCCAAAGACGGACGATGCAGGCAGGGTCTTCAAACATCTCCGAATGATCACACATGATCCGCGACCAGGATTCGGCGTCCGAGACGTCGAAGGCGTCCCATTTTACGATCCTGTCTGTTGCCACAAGGCAGCCTATGTATTCCCACGGCTCCTTCATTTTTTGCTCCTTCCGACCTCCATTCCGGCCACGAAATAGCGCGCGGCGACTTCCGCTTGTGCGAATCCGAGCGCCACGGGAGCATTGCTCTCGAAATAGTCCTGCCCATTCCTGACGATGCGGTATCGCGTTGTGCCGTCACCGGGCGACCATGTTGCAAACTCGAAGCCGTCGGGCAGCATCGAATCAAGATTGTCAGTGCGTGTCATGACTTTGGCCATTTTTCTCTCCTCTCACGAGCCGGGCGGCGCTCGTGCCGCCCGCCTGAATTGCTGATTCAGGCGGCCTCCTTCTCTCCGAACATGGTCCTCATGCCGATGCGCATCGGCATGAGGACGGCCAGGGCATGGCTTTTGCCGCCTTCCACACGCAACGCGCCTTCGGCGGACTGCATGAGCAGCGTCAATGTTCCCTTGCTCATCGGATCGAGAACGCGCGCCAGCTGCTTCACGTAATGGGCGCTCAGGCCGATTGTGAACGTGGCGCTTTCCCTCCTATCAGGCATGGACACCGTGCATGGAACGTCGATTTGCGCACCATTGCCTGCCAGTGTCGCGCCGCCGCAATCGTGAATGCGCACGCCCAGTGCATGCCTTTTCCCAAGACCAAGCGACGCAATGGCCTCCAGAAGCTCGCGTGTACGGAACGTGGCGCGATACGGCAGGATTTTGCGCTCAGGCACGACACGCCGCCAGTCAGGATAGTATCCTTCGATATCGACAGGACCACAGATCACGCCGCTGGCGCGGAAATATCTCCGGCCATCGACATTGATCATGGCCGGCTTTTCATCGCGCCATTCACGCAACACGGCCGGCCGCATGATCAGGGCGAGCGCCCAACGCGAGAACATGAACGGCTCGTCCAGGCCTTCCACAGGGACAGGCACATGCACCAGCTTGTGGCCGTCCGTGGCGACGCATCCGCCATCCTCGATGCGCACATCGAGTCCGGCCGCATCCGCGGCAATGGCGAAATACGGTTGCCCGTCGCCGCAGGCGATCCACCAGGCGTCATCCTCGCGCGTAATGGCGGCATTCATGGTGCCGTGCCACAGGCGCGGGATGGACGCCTGAAGGGAGGAAAAAGCGTCAATCGGTTTCATCATCTCATCCATGTCACAATTTATCCTGTCACCATTTTGCACCAGACCGACACCAGGCGCCATTACACTTCCGTCGCATGACAGAATGTCAGGAGTGCGGAAAAACGCACCAGCATGCCCACCGGAAAATTCTTCCGCCCGCCCGGCAAATCCTGCCGGTAGCCGCAATTATCCCTCTTACTATAGTAATTGCCCGCCCGCCTGACGCGCGCAATTACATGCCCCAGTGACGGGAGATAGAGATATTTACGGGAGGGGGTATATACAGGGATTCATAGTCCGAAGGGATTAAGGAGGATGTTTCTCAAGCAGGAACTATGCAAGGGAATAGGTAAGCATTGCTGACGTATCAGGGCGATATATGTCGGATTGATATAATTAGGTAAGCAACACTGACCTATTTTACGCTCATGCGTTAACGTTGCGTTAGGCGGTGTGCGGTACGATAGGCAGTGCAGGTTCTCAATGGAGTAATTACGGAGTCAGGATCATGGACAGCGGAGTTTTCCTTGCGGCGTTGCGCATCCTCGGTCGGGCGGCGCTCGCGGTCGCCATGGCGGCCGGTTTCGTTGTGTTCCTCACGTTCGGCTCGCTCGTGCTCGAGGGGCTCGTGCGGTAGCTGGCGGGCGCTCGTCCTCGCCATCGAGTTGCGGCCGGTCCTCGTCGGCCTCGTCGAGTGATGGAGTGCGGGCCATCCTCGTCCGGCGCCAGGGCGGCCGCGGCTCGCCGACGGGCCATTGACGTTGCCGCGCCGCCAGGCGCATAAAGGTGGCGTACCTTCTAGAGAGGCGTGAAGGCAACGCGTTGCTGCCTCATATCGCCCGCTGCCGGATCAATGGCAGCGGGCTTTTTTGATCAGCGGCGCATCAGCTGGCCCTCGCACATTGATCCGGCAGCGCCGCTGCCACTCGATGGAGGGGGCAAGCGAGCCATCACACCTCGTCCTGGGGGAAGGACCTCGCCAGACTCGCCCTCCTCGCAGCCTTCCCGGTTGCAGCTCGTCCGGCGCCAGCAGCAGCGCCAGCCCGGCCGGTCCTCCGGTGCCACCTCATCGGCCAGCCGGAGTGCATCGAGACGCGCAGCAGGCGGCCGCACGCGAGCGCAAGGCCTCGTCGGCGATAGAAGGCACCAGGCAGGAAAGAAGGCCGCTCACAGGCCGCGAGAATGGCGCATGGCGGTATGCCTGTCAGACATCGCCGCAGGAGCGAAGGCAGGTAGCGGCATTTTCAGGCGGATTCCACCACGGGCTGGGAAGGAGGGCGGGCAGACGCCGTCGCCACCTCGTCGGGAGGAAGGCGGCAAGGCCTCGGACGGCGGGGAGGGGGAGGAAAATATTTCAGGCACCCCGGGGCATCCCCCCAAGGGTCAAGATTTTTCATTATTTAAGACCCCCCCCACAATTCCTCTCAAAATTTCTCACCACCTGAGTTTCCCGCTGCTCTTCAGTCATCACCGGTTTGGATGTAGGTTGCCTTTTCCGCTTCGGCGCTTTTCCGCTCATCGGCTCTGCGGTTCCAGATGCGCAGTGCAGCTTCACGGGAGCTTGCCCATACGTTTGCGGTGCAGATGGCGCATGTTATGATGTGGACGGGTCTTCCGGACGTGGCGCGCATGTTCGGGTAGGCCTTGGCGCCGCAGAAAGGGCAACTCCTTGGTGTGTTTTCGGACATTTTCGCCTCCTCAATTCTGGTGGAAAAAATTAACACGCCGGCCGTGGTGCGTTTCATGGTGTTTCATTTGCGATCATGAGCAGCACGTCGGCGTGGCATGGCTGGCTTGGCTTGCACCAGCATGCGAGGTTGCGTCCGGCGAGTTCGGCGCGGATTTCCTCCGGCGATGGGAGGCTGTATCGCTTGCGGATGTTTTCGTCGCGGATGGCGATTTCGTAGAAGTGCACGACGCCTTCAGTGCTGTCGGAGCTGACGGAGATGGTGGCGGTGTCATCGTCGGCGATGACGTACTCCTCGCCGGGCCTGAAGGGGTTTCCCCATTTCGTGGCGCGATCGACGCGGATTGCCGGCAGGCCGTTGATTGCCTTGCTGCATTCCTGGAGGTTGAAGCCCTTTTCGCGCTTCATCTGGATGCGGACGGGTTCAGTCATGCTCTTTCTCCTCCACAGGCTCGTACGTCTCAATCGGCTCTTTCCATCCTTAGGCGCAGTTTCTCGCTCATTTTCCCTTCTCCAGTCTGTCCAGCCATTCGTCGATGACGCGGTACGACTTCCCTGCCAGATTGCGCGCTTTTTCGGACTTCACAGCATTCTCGACGCCGACCAGCGCCACCATGACCTTCATGTCGTCGCGACCAGGGATGGCAGTGGAAACGATCCACGCCATGATGATGACAACGGAAAGAACTTTGAGCGCCTTCTTTGCAGTTTTTGCGACGAATTTCTCGCCTTTCGTATCAACACCCTCCACAGTGACGATAAACAGCGCTATGCCTGCAAGCGCAATTCCAGTGCCAGAAAGAAGCATAATGAAGAAAGAAGATGCCTTCACACCCAGCGCCACCGTGTACAGGTAATAGAGAAGAGCCCAGTCGTAGGTCATATTCCACCCCTTTCCTCGATGATGTCGCACATGCGCATGATGTTGCGCGCACAGGCGGCGATCCAGCCGCATCTCTTGTGGAACGTGTCCGGCATCATGCGCACGTGATGGTAAGCCTTCAGCGTCTCGTTCATGACGCCACGGTGCAGCGCGATGTCCGCACCCGCCCTCTCCATGTCCGAGGCCCGCAGCAGGGCCTCGTGGAGCGCGTTGAACGTAGGCACGTCGCGAACCTCGGACACGGCGTCCATCATGTCGATGATGCGATCGGCGATTTCCCGGTATGCGAGCATCAGACCATCCTCCATGTCCGGTCAAAACCAATCGTCGTAACAATCCTCGTCAGGATCGACGGCGCGCTTCAGGTTTCTGGCGATGTCCTTGCCCCTTCTGTAGACGGCCGGATCGTCGTCCGTGACGATTCCGAAGCCGGTGGCGGCGTCGTAGAGGAGATCGACCGGCAGAAGAGCCGTGCCGACGGCGGCCTTGAGAAGGTTTTTCAGCATTGTCATTCCTCCTTCATGGATTTTCAACGTCAATATGTTGACATATGTAGCAATACGTTGCAAGCTGTTTCAGCAAACATTCAACATGGAGGTATGCAGATGAGACTCGTGACAGACATTCTCGCCGATTTCGAGGAAGGCGCCGTCCTCGACGAGATCAACGGCGTTCTCGACGAGATCGTGCGTCAGGTGGAACGCACCGGGCGCGTCGGAAAGCTGAAGATCGAGATGACGATCAGGCCGAACGGCGAGGGGCGCGTGACGATCACGCCGTCCGTCAAGCCCAGCATTCCGGAGCCTTCCAGGGCGGCGGCCATGTACTATGTTTCCGAAGGCGGCCTGATGCGCCGCAATCCCAACCAGCACGACCTGCCCCTGCGCAGCGTTGAGAGCATGAAGGATGTGAAGTGATGAACGAACGTGACGACGTGAAGGCGATCGAGGAGCTCGCACTGCGTGCATCAAGGCCCATCGAACTCAGGGATGGGCGCATCGGCATCATCGTTCCCGACGGATGTTCCCTGAAGACGTGGGACGGCACGGAATCCATCCATGAAACCGTCGTCATGGCGGACGTTGACAGTTTCGTGCGCTACGTCTCAGATTTCAGGACGGAGACGACGCGCATTTTCGCGCTGCGGACCGCCGACGATGGCGATGACGCCCTGCGCGTCGTTGCCGAAATCGACTGGCACGGCAGGGACGGATGGAGGCCTGCAGGTCATCGGTGCATTCTGGAGATGCCGCGCTCGGAGCAGTTTTCGGACTGGGAGCATATGTGCAGTGATGGCCGCATCACGCAGAAGGGGTTCGCCGACTTCATCGAGCAGCATGACGTCGACATCGTGGAGCCGGATTCTGCGAAGCTCCTCGATGTCGTGATGAACTTCCGGCGCGTCAGCAGCGTGCGCTATGGATCGTCCATCCGCCTTGACAACGGCGACTTCAGCATCGAGTACAGCGAGAACAGCGGCGTGAAGGGAAGTGTCAAGGTGCCATCGAGGATCGTCATCGGCATTCCCATATTCCGCGGAGACGGGCCGAAATGGGAGATCGGCATATCGCTCCGTCACAGGATCATTGACGGTAAGCTCCACTTCTCCATGGAGATGCTGCGCCGGAGCGAAACCATCATGATCGCCGAGTATTATGTGTTCGACGCCATCAGGAAAAAGCTTGCCGACATTCCGTTCCATGTCGGCCGCGTGGCGCTGAAACGCTGACGATCATGGCGGCATCTCCATGCGAGCGGCCGGAGATGCGGCGCGGCGCCATCAATCATGGCCGCCAAGGGAGACTAAATCCTCCGCCTTCCAGGTCAGCCGCCTCCGCGCCGGCGGCACCGGAGTCGATCAGGGAGAGCATGATGACGAAGATCAGCCTGACGGCGCAGATCGAGGAGCTGGAGCGCGAGATTGCCATGCGCAGGGAGGTGTATCCGCGCCTCGTCGCCCGCGGAAAGTACCGCAGGAGCGAGGCCGACCTTCTCATGGCGCGCATGATGGCGGCGCGCGACACGCTGAAGTGGCTGAACAGCCTCGTTGATGGTGTTGAGCGGTCGAGGATCCCGGAAGTGGTGCGCAAGGCGCTCGGAAAGGAGGAAGAGGAATGAGGGCATTCATCGTCGTGAAGGCAGGCGACAGGGAAATCTTCAAAAGCCGGCACAAAGCCGTGGAGAAGGCGAAGAAGCTGGCAAATCTGAACAGGAGCGAAACTTATCTCGTCGCAGAGATCATGACCGCGATCAAGCCGATCGTGACGGTCCACTTCGAGGAGGTGGAAATGGATGACCTGAATGATCGCGCAGGAAACCGGAGATGAAACTGCCTGATGGAAAATTCGCCGTCATCGTCGCCGATCCGCCGTGGAACTGGAGGGCGTGGTCGAGCAGGGGCGAAGGGCGTTCGGCGAGCAGGCATTACGACGTCATGTCGCTGGACGACATCATGGCCATGCCGGTGGAGGACATCGCCGCGGACGATTGCGCCCTGTTCCTGTGGGCGACGTCGCCGATGCTGCCGCAGGCGATCGAGGTCATGGATGCGTGGGGCTTCACCTACAAGACGGTCGCCTTCATGTGGATCAAGGTGGCGCTGTCCGGGCGGCCGATGACCGGCATGGGCTACTGGACGCAGCAGAACGCCGAGTTCGTGCTGCTTGGAACGCGCGGACGGCCGCGGCGCAAGTCGGCCTCCGTGCACTCCGTGGTCATGGAGCGCCGTGGACGGCATTCGGAGAAACCGGAGGCCGTGCAGGAGAGGATCGAGGAGCTTCTCGACGGCCCGTATTGCGAGCTTTTCGCCCGCAGGAGGCGGGACGGATGGACGTGCTGGGGAAACGAACTGGAGGAAGAGATATGAATCACGTGAAACTGAAGATGGTCGGAGAGGACTTCTGGCTGCATGCCGTCGTGCGCGACCCGATCGGCAGGACGCACGAGATCCCGGTGTCGAGACTGAGCCGGGAGAACGCCGTCATCCTGCTGGCCTGCGGCGTGAAGGCCGCCGACAACGACGAGACGGGAAGGTTCCTCGTCTCGCTCATGGATGTGGGGGAAGGTGAAGCC
>Ga0256832_1003983_pt1 | contig 10001 bp, 5 predicted proteins | sample 134614metaG_FD_190534 | JGI IMG/M metagenome (GOLD analysis project Ga0256832, IMG submission 190534) | Hydrothermal vent microbial communities from Lau Basin, Pacific Ocean - 134-614 | ecosystem: Environmental > Aquatic > Marine > Hydrothermal vents | place: Pacific Ocean: Lau Basin | collected...
GATGGTGCCGTTGTGCAGGCGAAGATGCGGCAGGTCGCGGGTCTCCTCGAAATGCATCGGCAGCAGCGGCGGAAAGTGCTCCAGGTTCTCCCGGAAGCACTCGAACAGGGACTCGCGCACATAACCGCTGCCGAACCCCACCCGCCGCAGCGGCCCCCGGGCCGCGCCGCCGAAGCCGCCGACCTCCACCGACTGCTCGAACAGCGGGATGCGGGTTTCGTCCCAGAGGTCGTGACCGAACAGGAAGGGCGAATTGGCCGCCAGCGCGACCATGGGGGCGGCCAGCAGCTGACCGAGATTGTAGGCGCGCGCCGCCTCGGCCTGGGTCACCTTCAGGTGAATCTGGAACGAGGTGGCGGCCGACTCCAGCATGACGTCGGCATGGGCCAGCCGCAGATGTTCTCGGCCGGCGATGTCGAGCTGCAGGGGCTGCCCGCGGCGCTGCGCCAGCACCTGTTCGTTCAGCGCCCGGTATCGCTTGAGCGGTGACATGCTGGCCAGGGTGAGATCCTCCGGCCGCAGCGTCGGCAGGATGCCGGTCATGAACAGCGCCAGCCCCAGTTCCCCGGCCACGCGCTGGCAGCGGGACCAGGTCCCGGCGAGGTCGGCCTCCAGTCGCGAAAGTCCTTTCCCGGAGAGCGGCTGGGGCGCGCCATTGAGCTCGACATTGAAGCGGGCGAGCTCCGGCACCACGAGGGGATCGTCCATCGCGGCCAGGAATTCCTCGTTGCGGGGCGCCGGCCGACCCGCCTCGTCCACCAGCCAGGCCTCCAGCTCGAATCCCGCCATGCCGCCCCGTCGGGAGAACAGGCCCTCGCGGAACCAGGTCTCCAGCACCTCCGTCTCGCGCGCGAGCGCCTGCTCGAAGCGGCGGAAATCCTCGGGCCGGAAATGCGTGCGTGCTATCTCCTGGCCCATGCGCCCTCCCGCAGCCGGCGATCCAGCTCCGCCAGGCGTGCCGGCGTGCCGACATCGCTCCACAGCCCGGCATGATGCTCGCCCGTCACCCGGCCGGCCGCCATGGCCCTGCGGAGCACGGGCGCCAGCGGAAACCGGCCTTCGGGCAGATCCGCGAACAGTTCGGGGCGATAGACCCCGATGCCGCTGAAACAGTAGCGCGGCTCGCCCTCGGCCAGCACCCGGCCTGCCTCGAGGGCGAAGTCGCCCTCGGGATGGTGCGGCGGATTGTCGACCAGCACGAGATGCGCCAGTCCCTCGGGCTCGGCCGGCAGCCGGGAATAGTCGTAGTCCGTCCAGATGTCGCCGTTGACCACCAGGAAGGGGGCCGGTCCCAGCAGGGGCAGGGCATGGCGGATGCCGCCGCCGGTCTCCAGCGCGCCCTCGGGTTCCGGACTGTAGTCGATATGTACCCCGAGGCGGGCGCCGTCGCCCAAAGCCGCCTGCAGCCGGTCGCCGAGGTGGCCGAGGTTGATCACCAGCTCCCGGAAGCCGGCCTCGCGCAGGGCCTCGATCTGCCAGAGGATCAGGGGCCGGCCGCCTGCTTCCAGCAGCGGCTTGGGGGTCCGGTCGGTCAGCGGGCGCATGCGTTCGCCGCGGCCCGCCGCCAGGATCATGGCCTTCATGCCCGTCGCGCTTCCGCCTCCGCGAGCCGGGGCAGCACCTCGCTCTCGACGAACCGCCCCAGGGGGGCGAGTTCGGGATAGCGGCTGCAGACGCCGACCACGTAATCCAGGGTGCGCGGGATGTCCGCCAGATAGCCCGGCTTGCCGTCCCGGTGCCAGAGGCGGGCGAAGATGCCGGCTGCCTTCAGATGCCGTTGCACGCCCATCCAGTCGAACCAGCGCAGGAAGGTGGCCTCGTCGACCGCCTTCTCGCGGAGGATGCCGGTCTGCTCGGCGAGTTCGAGATAACCCAGCGCCCAGTCGCGGACGCGCTCCTCGGGCCATGCGATGTAGCAGTCGCGCAGCAGCGAGACGAGATCGTAGGTGACCGGCCCGGCCACGGCGTCCTGGAAATCGAGGATGCCCGGATTGTGGGAGGGCGGCACCATGAGATTGCGCGAATGGTAGTCCCGGTGCACGAACACCCGTGGCTGCTCGAGGGCCGAGGCCACCAGCAGCGGGCGGATGTCGTCGAACAGGGGACGGAACGTCGAAAGATCGAGCCCCAGGTGGCGTTCCAGCAGCCAGTCGGGAAAGAGCGCCATCTCGGCCTCCAGGCGCCCGGCATCGTAGGGGGGCAGACCCTCCGTGTCCGCCAGGCTCTGGATGGCGGCCAGCGCCCCGAGCGCATCGCCGTAGAGACGCTCCACCGTCTCCTCGGAGAGCGCATCGAGATAGGCGGTGCGGCCCAGGTCCTCGAGCAGCAGGAAGCCCTCCTGCGCGTTGCTTGCCAGCACTTCGGGCACATGGACGCCGATCGCGGCCAGGCGCTCGACCACGTCGAGATAGGGGCCCAGCGGTTCCTTGTCGGGCGGCGCATCCATCAGGATGCGGGTCTCGCCGTCGGGCAGGGTGAGGCGCAGATAGCGCCGGAAACTCGCGTCCTCGGAGGCCGGCTCGAGTGCTTCGACCGGCATGCCCAGTGACGCGATCCAGTCTCGCGCCGCCTGCAGACGAGGATCTGTCATTGGATGGTCCCTGTCTTCTGCACGAGTGTTCATGATACCCGATCCGGCCCCTCGGGCACCGTGCGCAGGCGGCCGCCCAGGCGATTCCGGAAATCGTCGGCGATCAGATAGAAGCAGGGCACCAGCACCAGGATCAGGAGTGTGGCGGTCACCAGGCCAAAGCCAAGGCTCACGGCCATGGGCGTGAGGAAGGCCGTCTGTCCCGTGGCGAAGAAGATCAGCGGCGAGACGCCGAGAAAGGTGGTCACGGTGGTCAGCAGGATGGGCCGGATGCGCACCCGGCCGGCCTCGCGCACGGCCCGCATCCGGTCCAGCCCGGCCTGCCGCATGCGCTTGATGAAGTCCACCAGGATCAGGGAATCGTTGACCACGATGCCGGTCAGCGCCAGAAAGCCGATCATGGACAGGAACTGCAGATGCAGGCCGAACAGGGCGTGTCCAAGAATCACTCCGATCAGTCCGAACGGGATGGCCAGCATGACCACGAAGGGATCGAGCAGGGATCCGAACAGGGCCGCGAGCAGGAAGAAGATGATGGCCAGCGCGATGACCAGGGCGCGGCGGGCGTCGTCGAGCGACTCGGCGGCCTCCTTCTTCTCGCCCAGGAACTCGATGTGGTAGTCCGCCTGCGGATCGGTCAGCGCCGGAAACTGCCTGCGAATCCGTTCCACGACCTCGTTCGGCGTGATCACGTCGCTGTCGACGTCGGCCGTGACGGTGGCCAGCCGCTCGCCGTCCCGGCGGCTGATGGCGTTGAGCCCGCGGGCGATCTCGATCTCGGCGACATCGCCGAGATAGACCGTGCGGCCGTCCTCGAGCACCAGCGGCAGGCGCGCCAGCTCGGCCCGGGCACGGGCGTCCGCATCATACCTGACCCGGACCGGCACCCGTTCCTGGCCCCGGCTCACCTCCAGCGCCTCGAGACCGAGGAAACCGGTGCGCACGGCGCGCGCCACCTCGGCCTGGGTCACGCCCAGCCGCCGTCCGCGCTCGGTGACCCGATAGCGGTACTCCAGCTTCCCTGCGTCGAGGTCCTGGCGCACGTCGTGAACGCCCGGCATGCGGGCCAGGAAGTCGCGAATGGCCTCGGCATGGCGGCGGATGACCGGGATCTCCGGTCCGATGACCCCCACCTCGATGTCGGCGCCGGCGGGCCCGCCCTGCGGACGCAGGATGGAGAGCCGCCGGATTCCCGGCACCTGGCGCAGCCGCTCGCGCAGCGCATTGATGATGGTCTCGGTATCCCGCTCGCGGGTGCCGCGCTCGTCGAACCGTAGGTTGACCAGCGGAGTGACGAAGCGCTCGATGAACCCCTTCGGCCTGGGCTTCTTCAGGTCGATGATGAGCTGGATGTACTGGCTGCCGAGCACCGAGCGGTTGAAGTCGATGAAGGTGACGCCCACGTTGGTGAGCAGGGTCTCCAGCTCGTCCTCGCCGAGCGTCTCGAACACCACCCGTTCCATCTCGGAGGCGAGCCGCTCGGAATCCTCGAGGCTGTAGGTGTTGGGCGCCTCGGCGTTGACGAAGAACTGGCCGATGTCCACATGCCCGAACTGTTCGTAGGGCAGCCGGGTGGCCGCCCAGGCGAGCGAGAGCAGCAGCAACAGCCCGGCCAGGGCAGTGACGAAATAGCGGTGCCGGATGGCCAGCTCGAGCAGGGCCAGATAGCGTTCGAGCCAGCGCTTCCAGTCCGGCGCGAGACGGCGGCGGCGCGGCGGGGTGACCCGCAGCAGTTCGTTGGCGTGCGACGGCAGCACCACGAAGGCCTCCCAGAGCGAGCCCAGCAGGGCGGCGCTGACCACCACCGGAATCACCTCGATGAAGGCGCCCATGACACCGCCGATCGCGAACATGGGCAGAAAGGCGGCGATGGTGGTCAGGGTGGAGACCACCACGGGCCAGAACACCTCCTTCGCGCCCGCCTCGGCGGCCACGCGCGGCGCGGCGCCGTTCTCCATGTGACGATAGATGTTCTCGTTGACGATGATGGCGTCGTCGACGATCAGGCCCAGCGCGATGAGGAAGGCGAACAGGGACACCATGTTGATGGTGTAACCCAGATAGTGGAGCGCCGCGGCGGCCACCAGGAAGGCGACGGGGATCCCCATCGCCGTGATGAGGGCGATGCGGAAATTGAGGAACAGATAGAGCGCCGCCAGCAGCAGCGCCAGTCCCACGATGCCCGAGGACTTCACGGTGTCGAGCCGGCGCTTGACGTAGACGGACAGATCGCTGAAGAGCCCGGCCTGCACGGCCGGGGGCAGTTCCCCGCGCAGGGTGGCGACCAGCTCGCGCACCGCCTTCGAGACCTCGATCGTCGAGGCATCGGCGGTCTTGGTCACGGTGAGATTGACCGAGGGCTTGCCGTTGAAGTGCCCCAGGGTGCGCGCATCCTCCAGGGCCAGGCGCACGCGGGCCAGCGCATCGAGACGCAGGCTGCCGCCCCGGTCGTCGAACCGCACCGGGATCCGTCCGATGGCCTCGGGCTCCGGCGGCACGCCCCGCCCCCGCAGCAGGATGTCGCCCTCGCGCGCCTCCAGGGCCCCGCCGGGCAGGTCGGGCAGCTGGTCGCGCAGGGCCGCCACCAGCCGGGCGAAGGGCACGCCGTGGTACGCCAGGCGCCGGGGATCGGCCTCGACGTGCAGTTCCCACTCCCGGTCGCCGGCCACCCCCACCGAGGCCACCCCGGGCAGGGCGAGCAGGCGGCGCTTCACGTCGCGAGCGAGTTCGAACAGGTAGCCGCGGCCCACCTCGCCGTACAGGCTCAGGCTGATGACGGGGAAACGGGTCTCGAGCCGCACCATCTCCGGCTCGTCGGCCTCCTCGGGCAGGTCGTCGATCCGGTCCAGCGCGTTCCGGGCGTCGCGCATGAACTCGTCGACATCGGCGCCCGGCTTGAGGCGGACGGTCACGCGCGAGCGTCCCTCGTAGCTGACCGAGGTCACCACATCGACATCGGCCATCCCGTCGAAGGCACCCTCGATGGGGATGGTGACCTGGCGCTCCACCTCGGCCGGCGCCGCACCCTCGTAGTCGGTGGTGATCCGGACCATGTCCTTCTCGACCACCGGAAACATCTCCCGGGGCATGGCCTGCCACCCCAGCACGCCCACGACCACCACCAGCACCAGCAACAGGTTCGTGATGAGGGGCCGATCGATGAAGAAGCGGATGAAGTCCATGCTCAGCGAGTCACCTCGACGCGCTGGCCGTCGGCGAGCGCCGCCACGTCACGCGCCACGACGACGTCTCCCGCCGCCACGCCCGCCCGCAGAACCTGCCAGTCGCCCACCCGCTCGGCGGTCTCGACGCGCGCCCGAACCAGACGGTCTCCCTCGACCCGAAAGACCCAGGCGCCGGCCTCGTCACGCAGCAGCGCCGTCACCGGTACGGCCAGGACGGCCTGCAGGACCGGCAGGGGCAGATCGACTTCGACCCATTCCCCGAGCACGCCCACGCCCGGCGACAGCCGCACGACCACCTCGCGCGTCCAGCTGCGGGGATCGGGGACCGCCTGCACCGCCACGACCTCGCCCTGCCGCGCCTGTCCCTCGAGCCACAGGCGCACCGGTTGCCCCCGGCTCAGGCCGGCAGCGACCGCGGACCGCACCGGCAGACGCACTTCGAGCCGGGAATCGTCGGCCACGACCACGCCCACCTCGCCCACGCGCGCACGATCGCCGACCTCGACATGGACGGCGTCCACCACGCCATCGAAGGGCATGCGCAGGAAGGTACGCTCCAGCGCCAGCCGGGCGCGGTCCACGGCCGCCCGGCGTCGGGCGATCCGGGCCTGGGCGGAGGCGACTTCCGCTTCCAGGCTCGCCACCTCGGCCCGCAGCTGGAGGAGGCGACTCCGGGCGCTCTCCCGCCGGGTGGCGGAGACCAGGGCCTCGTCGCCCAGCGAAGCGAGGCGTTCGACCTCTCGCGTCTGCAGCTTCGCCTCCTCGCGCGCCAGCGCCAGGCGCTTGCGGTCGCGTTCGATCCGGGCGCGCTCCAGGGCGAGCTGCGCCTCGGCCTCGGCGAGCGCCGCCTCGGCCTCTCGCGCATCGATCCTCACCAGAAGATCGCCCTTGCTCATGTGCTGCCCGGGTTCCACCCGCCGCTCCATCACCCGTCCGCCGGTCTCGAAGGCCAGCCGGGCGGTGCGCCAGGGCAGCAGGCGACCACCGACCCGTTCCGTGGGACGAAAGTCGTGGCGGGTCACGACGAGGGTCTCCACCCGGGCCGGCGGCGGAGGCGTCATCTCCAGCCGCTTCTCGGGACGGGTGAGTATCACGAGCACGATCAGTCCCGCGACACCCAGCAGTGTCAGCAATGCAGCAAGCCGCCTGTGTGGAGCGGGCATGGCATCCTCCCTCGTCGGGAAAGCGAACATCATACCCCAGCCGAACCCGGGACTGATCCGCCGCAGGGACGCGGAACCGACGCGCCATTTGAAGTGAAGGACACGATATGCCATGTTACGCATCCCGACAAAAACCGGTCGAATTCCACGCACCCGTGTCGTCAGCCTCGTTTCCACGCCGTTGCCTCGCCGCACTGTTCCTGGCCGCCCTCCCCGCCATGTCCCAGGCAGGCGACTGGGCCTGTCGGCAGGAGCCCGGGGGAGGCTGGCACTGCCTGCCGGCCGGTGCCGCAACCGAAGCCCCTTCTCCGGAGGCGCCTGCCCGCACAGGTACCGCACGGGCAACGGCGGTCTCGGCGCCATCGGCGGCCACCACCGCTCCGGCATCGGGTGCACGCACGCGGCGATCGCAGACGTCGGGCAGCGCGCCGACACCCGGACTCTGCCCTCCCGCACCCGGACTCGTCCGCCCGCTGCCGCCGGCGGACAAGAGCGGCATCGAGATGCTGGCCGATGCGGCCCGGACCGAAGGCAGCCGTTACGTGCTCACGGGCAACGCCCTGCTGGAACGGGCCGGCGAGCGGGTGATGGCCCAACGGCTGAGCTACGACAAGGCGCTCGGTGTGGCCGAAGCGGAAGGCGACGTCGTCTACGAGATTCCCGGCCTGCACGTCGAGGCGGAGCGGGCCCGGGTCCTCACCCGGGAGCGGCAGGCCGAGATCGAACGGCTTCGCTACCGATTGACGAATACCGGTGCCCACGGTGTCGCCCGCCGGGGGGAACAGACCGACCCCCTCCACCAGCGCCTCGAGGACGCCACCTACACGACCTGCCCCGGTCCCCGGCCGGCCTGGCGGCTCGAGGCACGGGAGGTCACGCTCGATCGCGAGCGACAGGTGGCGCGGGCCAGGCACGTGAAACTGCGCGCCGGCTCGGTACCGGTGCTCTATCTGCCCTGGATGAGCTATTCCCTGGACCGCTCACGCAAGACCGGCTTTCTCACTCCGGGCATCGGCCACAGCGACAACAACGGCATCGACGTGCGAACCCCCTTCTACTGGAACATCGCGCCCGAGCGCGACGCCACCCTCACACCCCGCTACCTCGGCAAGCGCGGCCTGCAGCTGCTGGGCGAATACCGCTATCTCGGCCGCAGATACCAGGGCGAGCTGAACCTGGAGGCCCTCCCCGGCGACGATCTCGCCGGCCGGGACCGCTATCTGATCGGATATGAACATGCCGGCTGGTTCACGAACCGGCTCGACGGGGAGGTGCACTACCGCCACGTCTCGGACAAGGACTATTTCCGCGATCTCGGAGACTCGCTCGGACTGGCCAGCCAGACACACATCGACCGCAATGCCCGGCTGACCTGGCATGGCGGGTACTGGACACTCTCCGGCTACCTGCAGGACTTCCAGACACTCGATCCGACCCTGCCGGCCGGCACCCGGCCCTACCGTCGCCTGCCGCAACTCGTATTCAGCGGCCTGCTGCCGCAACGCCCGCTGGGCCTGAAAACCCGGCTCACGACCGAACTCGTGCATTTCGATCAGGACGGGCGCGTCACCGGCACCCGGCTGGACCTGCGTCCGGAAGTGGCGCGCACCTGGGGCGCCGCGGCCTGGGAGGTGACCCCGCGGTTCGTCCTGCGCCACACCCGCTACTGGCTGCAGGATCAGGCGCCCGGGGATCCCGACACCCCTTCGCGGACCACGCCCATCGCCAGCATCGATGCCCGCCTGTTCCTGGAGCGCCCGCGCGATCTGCTCGGCCTGGGGCAGATGCAGACCCTGGAGCCCCGGCTGTTCTGGCTCTACGTGCCCTACCGCGACCAGCAGGCCCTGCCGGTGTTCGACACGGGACTGCGCGACTTCAACGACCTTCTGCTGTTCGCCGACAACCGCTTCAGCGGCGCGGACCGGCAGGGAGACGCCAACCAGCTCACCCTGGCTTTGACCAGCCGCATCCTCGATCCGGTCAGCGGCAGGCAGCGCGCCGCCCTGACGGTGGGCCAGATCCACTATTTCCGGGACCGGACCGTGACCCTGCCCGGGCAGTCGCCCGACCGCCGCAGCGCCTCCAACCTGATCGCCTCGCTCGACGTGCGCCTGATCGCCGGCCTGCAGGCCGGTGCCGGCATCCAGTGGGATCCGTTCGAGTCGAAGACCGATCGCGGCAGCCTGCGGCTGCGCTACCGGACCGACCGGCACCATTTCGTCAATCTGGCCTATCGCTATCGCAGCGACATTCTCGAACAGCTGGATCTCTCGGGACTCTGGTACCTGACCCCTGCCTGGCATCTGGTAGGCCGCTGGAACCACTCCCTGCGCCACGGCGTCCTGCTCGAGGGGCTGGCGGGCATCGAGTACGAAAGCTGCTGCTGGCTGGCTCGGCTGGTGACGCGCAGCTATGTGGACAGCATCGACGGCAACCGCAACGACGCCATCCTGCTGCAGCTCGAGCTCAAGGGGCTCACCCGCATCGGCGACCCCGTGGAACGGGTGCTCGAACAGAGCATCCTGGGTTATGCTGCCAGCCACTGATCCTTTGGAGTCATCGATGATCGCACGTCTGATCCTTGCCGCTTTCCTCGCCCTGCTCTCCACCACCGTCCTCATGGCCGTGGCGACGGCGGAGCCGATCGACCGGATCGTGGCCGTGGTCAACGACGACGTGATCCTGGCCAGCGAACTGGACGAACGCTACCGGCAGGTGCTGCAGCGCCTGAAGAAGGAAGGCAGGCGGCTGCCGGACGAACAGACCCTCAAGCGGCAGGTGCTCGAACGCCTCATCCTGGAGAAACTCCAGCTGCAGCTGGCCGACCGCAACAACATCCGGGTCGATGACGAGGCGCTCAACGCCCATCTGGAACAGCTCGCACGGGAGAACGGCCTGTCACTGGAGGGATTCCGTCAGGCGCTCGAGGCCCAGGGTGTCGACTACGCCGCCTTCCGCGAAGAGGTCCGCAGGCAGATGCGCCTGCAGCGGCTGCATCGGCAGATGGTCCGCAATCGCGTGCGGGTCACCGACCAGGAAATCGACAACCTGCTGGCGAACCGC
>Ga0256832_1003984_pt1 | contig 10000 bp, 12 predicted proteins | sample 134614metaG_FD_190534 | JGI IMG/M metagenome (GOLD analysis project Ga0256832, IMG submission 190534) | Hydrothermal vent microbial communities from Lau Basin, Pacific Ocean - 134-614 | ecosystem: Environmental > Aquatic > Marine > Hydrothermal vents | place: Pacific Ocean: Lau Basin | collected...
CCAGACCATGGGAGAAGCGGAAGCGGAGGGAGGCGTCCTCCTCGTGCAGAGAGAGCCAGGAGGCCTTCATCCATACCTCGCGCCCGTCCCGGGTCTCGAAGTCCAGGCGGGCGATGGCCTGCGGATCGGTGTCGTCATAGACGGTGGCCGCCCAGGTGAAATCGTCCGCGATGCGTGCCAGCACGCCGCCACGGTCCAGCACGGGCTCCCAGTCCTCCTCCATGAGCACTCCCTCCACCCAGCCCTCGGTGCGCGTCAGCCGATCGGGGTCGATGGTCTCGCGCAACAGGCCCGGCAGATGGATTGCATGCTGGTCCTGCCAACGCCGAACGGGTGACATGCGCGCCCCCCCGCCTCCGGGGAGGGGGCAGATCCAGCCTACGCGGTAGCCCCGCCGTTCCAGGGGGAAGGCCTCGGGGTGGTCGGGTGGTGAAGGGGAAAAACGGAATCGGGACATGGATGGACGCAGGCCTCGAGGGTGCGGCTTCAGGAAATCGGCCGAAGGCCGACGAAGGGTGCCATGGGAATGGCCAACATCATAGTTTCCCACTCAAGAAATGAACGCTGGATGAATCCGGCCGGATGGTTTATATATGAACAATGGATAATATTAGAGTTAAATAAAATTACTTATCAGCGGGCATTAGTAATATTTATTTGATTCACTTCGCGGCGCTTTGTGAGACTACGGAGCCAGCGGGTCCACGGAACAGCCGCGATCAATCCACAACAAGGAGACCACGCATGAGCCAGTACGATTCCGAACTCGACGCTTCCGGCCTGAACTGCCCCCTCCCCATCCTCAAGGCCAAGAAGGCCCTGGCGGCCCTGCAGTCCGGGCAGGTATTGCGCGTCATCGCCACCGATCCCGGTTCCGTGAAGGACTTCGAGGCCTTCGCCAAGCAGACCGGCAACGAGCTCGTCGAGCACCAGGAAGAGGGCGGCAAGTTCATCTTTCTCATCAAAAAGGCCTGATCCCAGGCCTTTTTGTTTGTTGACGAAGCGATCGGAGGCCCCATGGGTGACAAGAAATTCGCCATCATCGCCACCAAGGGGACCCTGGACTGGGCCTACCCGCCCTTCATCCTGGGTTCCACGGCCGCGGCCCTGGGTTACGAGGTGAGCATCTTCTTCACCTTCTATGGCTTGAACCTGCTGAAGAAGAAGCTAGACCTGAAGGTGACGTCCTTGGGCAACCCGGCCATGCCGATGCCCATGCCCATTCCGGTCATGGTGCAGATCCTCCCCGGCATGCAGGCCATGATGACCTCCATGATGAAGGCCAAGATGAAGGCCAAGGGGGTGGCGTCCATCGAGGAGTTGCGCGATCTCTGCGTCGAGGCGGAGGTGCGCATGATCGCCTGTCAGATGACGGTGGATCTGTTCGAATACTCCACCAGCGAGTTCATCGACGGCATCGAGTACGGCGGCGCGGCCACCTTCCTGGAGTTCGCCGGCGACGCCGACATCACCATGTACATGTGATCGAGAGGTCGAGCAATGGCCACCTACGCCGAAATGCAGCAGGTTTTCGACGACATCAAGGGCGATTTCCGTTTCGACCACGAACTGAACGGTTGCCTGAACTGCGGCATCTGTACGGCCACCTGCCCGTCCGCCCAGTTCTACGACTACAGCCCGCGCGAGATCGTCCAGCTCCTGTGGACGGAGAACGTCGAGCAGATCTACGACGCCATGCAGGAAAAGATCTGGGCCTGCGCCCAGTGCATGACCTGCGCCGCCCGCTGTCCGTTCAAGAACTCCCCCGGCGGGCTGGTGATGATCATGCGCGAGGTGGCCATCAAGCACGGCATGGATTCCGCCAAGGACGTGCTGCGCCCCTTCGGGCGCGTCATGCTCAAGCTCATCACCACCGGCAACCAGCTCTCGCCGGACATGATCCAGCCGGACCACTTCCCCGACTGGGGCCCCAACATCCAGAAGGTGGAAGGGGATCTCAGGACCCTGCGCAAGGCCATCCCCGTGCGCACCCTGCAGACCACCAGCACCGCCTGGGAGGTGGCCCTCAAGACCTCGGTGGAGATGTACACCATCTGGGAGATGACCGGGGTGCTGGATTCCCTGGAACGCATGGACGAGAACCTCTTCGACGTCATCGAGGACTTCATCGACGAGAAGAAAGAAGAATACGAAGAGTGGTTGGAGGAGCAGGAGGAGGACTGAGCGCCAGCTCCAGCCCTTCGTGATTCTTTCTCGATTTGGGAGTGACCGATATGTCCGAAAAAGACACCGACATCCCCGGCGGCATCGGCAAGAAGCCCGGGTTCAGCAACACCGACGGGCAAGGCATCGCCGGCCACGGCTCGTTCTTCCAGGAGTCCAATCTCAACCCGGAAGAGGCGGTGGCGGCCACCGAGTGGGTGAAGAAGCACGTCGATCGCCGCACCATGGATCTGGGTGAGCGCATGGACGACATCCGCGACCACATGTGGGAGCTGGAGAAGGAAGGCGAGATCATCGTCCATCGCATCACCGACGAGCACGAGCCGATGACGGTGGAGACCCTCTTCGGCTGGGAGAAGAAGATCCCCACCAAGCGCTTGTGGCACCACAAGAGCTGTGGCCAGTGCGGCAACATCCCCGGCTACCCCACCTCCCTGCTGTGGTTCATGAACGAGTTCGGCTACAAGCCGGGGGTGGACTACCTGGACGAGACCGACCAGACCTCCTGCACCGCCTGGAACTACCACGGCTCCGGCATCGGCAACGTGGAGTCCCTGGCGGCGGTGTTCCTGCGCAACTTCCATCAGGCCTACGTCTCCGGCCAGCGCCTGGGGCACGACCCCGGACACTTCTATCCCCTGGTGCACTGCGGCACCTCCTTCGGCAACTACAAGGAGATCCGCAAGTACCTCATCGAGTCCGCCGAGCTGCGCGAAAAGGTGAAGAAGATCCTGGGCAAGCTGGGTCGCCTGGTGGATGGCAAGCTGGTCATCCCCGAGGAGATCGTCCACTACTCGGAGTGGGTGCACGTGATGCGTAACCGCATCGCCTCCGAGTTGCAGAAGATCGACGTCTCCGACATCCGCGTGACCGTGCACGCCGCCTGCCACTACTACAAGATGGTGCACGAGGACGCCATCTACGATCCCGAGATCCTCGGCGGCAACCGCACCGCGCCGGGCACCTCCATCGCCCAGGCCCTGGGGGCGCAGATCATCGACTACTCCACCTGGTACGACTGCTGCGGCTTCGGCTTCCGCCACATCATCTCGGAGCGCGAGTTCACCCGCTCCTTCACCATCGACCGCAAGATCAAGGTGGCGCGTGAAGAGGCCAACGCGGACGTGATGCTGGGTATCGACACCGGCTGCATCACCACCATGGACAAGAACCAGTGGATCGGCAAGGCGCACGGCATGAACTACGAGCTGCCCATCATGGCCGACGTGCAGTTCGCCGCCCTGGCCTGCGGCGCCGATCCCTTCAAGATCGTCCAGCTCCAGTGGCATGCCTCCCCCTGCGAACGGGTGGTGGAGAAGATGGGCATCAGCTGGGAGGACGCGAAGAAGAAATTCGAGGCCTATCTCAAAGAAGTGGAGAAGGGCAACATCGAGTACCTGTACGATCCGAAATTGGCAATCGGGGGGAACGCGTAAATGCAGCAATCGATCCTGGTCGTAGGAGGCGGGCCGGCTGGACTGTCCGCGGCGGCGAACATCGCCGAGGCCGGCCACAAGGCCATCCTGGTGGAGAAGGAAGACCGCCTGGGCGGTGCGCCCATCCTCTCGGGCTACGCCAAACTGGTCCCTTCCGGGGAATGGGCGAAGGACGCCATCGGGCGCATGGTGGAACGGGTGGAGAACTCCCCCAACGTGACCGTCCACAAGAACACCAAGGTCACCAAGCTGGACGGCGAGGCGGGCGATTTCACCGCCACCCTGTCCAACGGGGAAGAGGTGAAAGTGGCGGCCGTCATCCTCGCCACCGGCTTCACCCACTTCGACCCCATCAACAAGCCCGAATGGGGTTTCGGCACCTTCCCCGACGTGGTCACCACCACCCAGGTGGAACAGATGGTGGCCAGCGGCAAGATCGCCTGCCCCTCCGACGGGCGCGTGCCCGAGCGGGTGTGCATCCTCCTGTGCGTCGGCTCCCGTGACCGCCAGATCGGGCGCGAGTGGTGCTCCAAGATCTGCTGCACCGTGTCCGCCAATCTGGCCATGGAGATCAAGGAACTCTCCCCCGAGACGGACGTGTACATCTACTACATGGACATCCGTACCTTCGGGCTCTACGAGGACCGCTTCTACTGGAAGTCCCAGGAAGAGTTCAAGACCAAGTTCGTCAAGGCGCGTATCGCCGAAGTGACCGCCTCCCCCGACGGCCGCCTGCTGGTGAAGGGCGAGGACACCCTGGTCAAGCGCCCCATCGTCATCCCCTTCGACATGGTGGTGCACGCCGTCGGCATGGACCCCAACGTGGAGAACCCGGAGATCGCCAACGTCTTCGGCGTGGGGTTGGAGAAGCACGGCTACATCGACCGCGCCGAGCACTACACCAACACCTGCGGCACCACCCGTCGGGGGATCTACGCCGCCGGCGCCGCCTACGGCCCGGAGACCATCGACGACTCCATCTCCCAGGGCGCGGCGGCGGCCATGCGCGCGGTGGCAGACGCGGAGAAACGCTCGGCCTGAGGGCATGAATACGCCCGAGGTCAAGCTGGAGAGGATCCACCGTGAGCTGCGGACCGATCTGGAAACAGGCGAGCTGGAAGGGTTCGTCGGCCTCCTGCAAGGGAAGGGCGAATTCGTCCGCAACACCTTGCGGGGCGGACTGGACGAGGGCGGATTGCGACGCCTCGCCCAAGTCACCTTCGGTCTGCGGCGAAAGGGCGAGGAGTTCCTGGCGCCGCTGGTCTCCCCGTCCGTCCTGCGGCGCCTGGAAGAGCTGGTCGAACGGCTGCGCCAGGGGGGCGATCCCTACGCCGTCCTCGCCGAAGGCACGCAAGGCCTGGACTTGGATCCGAAGCGCCGCCGCGCCCTGTGGAACCTGGCGGCCGAGGCGGCCCACTTCCTGGACCCGCAGGGGGTGCCCTTGAGCACCGTGTGGGTCACCGGCGACGCCCGATCCATGGGTGTGCTCGACTACCTCTTCGGGCGCGATCCGCAACAGGGGGTGGTCGACGTGCCGGAGCGTCACCAGCGGGCGCGCGAGTGGCTGCAGAGCGAAGGCTTCTACCGCGATCTGCCTTACGTCCAGGACGTGTACTACGCCAAGGGCTACGTCCTTTACATGGTCGAGATGACCGAAGGCCTCGGGTTGCTCGATCAACAGTTCGGCCAAGGGGTGCACGCCGTGGATTACATGGCCAAGCTCCTGGGCATCGACCGCACATCGAGCCGACATTGGTTGCAATAGCTTAGGGGAAGACTATGCCCATTCACGAGAAATCGCTCATCGAGCCGGAACGCATCCTGACGAAGGAATCGTTGGTGGTGGACGGCGTGGACGTGTCCGGCCACTGGAACACCATGATTCTTCCCCGGACGATCACCGAATACGACGATACGTTCGAGGACAAGATCAAGCAGTACCCCACCGCCGCCAACGTGCACCGTTGCTGGCAGTGCGGCTCCTGCACCAATTCCTGCACCGTCTATGCGCTCAACACCCGCTTCAATCCGCGCTACTGGATCTACCTCACCCGCCTGGGCCTGAAGGACGAGCTCGTCAAGGACAAGGACATCATCTGGCAGTGCGTGTCCTGTAACAAATGCACCAACATCTGCCCCAAGGACGTGCGCCCGGAAGGGGTCATGAAGGCCCTGGCCCACTGGATGGAGGACGAGGGCATCACCGAGAAGCGCCCCTCCACCATCTTCGACGAAGAATTCTGGGAGCAGATCGCCGAGCGCGGTCGCATCGAAGAGGGCAGCATCCTCATGAACTTCTTCAAGAAAACGGCCCAGCCCCTGAAGCAGGACTGGCTGGTGGACGTGGTCAAACGCATGACCAAGCACCTGCCCCTGGGCGCGCTCATCCACTCCGGGCTGCATTTCGTCTTCAAGCCCAAGGTCAAGAGCTGGGACCGTACCGGACAGGTGTTGAAGGAATACATCAACGAAAAGAAGGGGGCTGTGCATGGCTAAGGTCGCTTACTATCCCGGTTGCGCGCTGGAAGGGACCGGAGGCCCCTACGACAAATCCACCCGCGCCATCGTCTCCGCCCTGGGCCTGCAGATGCAGTACCTGGACGACTACAACTGCTGCGGCGCCATGGAGGTGAAAAACATCCACCCCATGCTCCAGACCTACCTCTCCTCCCGCAACCTGGCCCTGGCGGCGGAGAAGATGGGCATGGACACCGTCATGGCGCCCTGCAACGGCTGCTATCACAACCTCAAGAAGGCCGAGTACGAGCTGGCCACCTCCGAGGAGTCGCTGCAGGAAGTGCAGGACCTGGCCAAGAAGGCCAACGACCCCGTCTACAAGGGCAACGTGCGTACCGTCCACCTCCTCGAATGGCTCATGGAGGAACTGGGCCCCGAGGGCATCAAACAGCGCATCAAGAAAAAGCTGAATGGCATCAAGGTGGCCAACTACTACGGCTGCATGTACACCCGCCCGCGCCAGATCTTCCCCGAGAAGGACCGTGGTCCGGGGTCCGAGTCCACCTACAAGCCCCACTACATGGACGACCTGCTCGCCGCCGCCGGGGTGGAGAACGTGGACTTCCCCCTGAAGACCGCCTGCTGCGGCGGGGCCCACACCCTCTCCGACGCCGACACCTCCACGCAACTGGTCCTCAACCTGTTGCAGGCGGCCGAGGAGTCCGGTGCCGATGTCATCGCCACCGAGTGCCCCACCTGTCACTCCGGATTGGAGATGCACCAGGTGCGCGCGGAGCGGGTCTTCGGCATCAAGACCAAGGTGAAGATCCTCTATTTCACCCAGCTTCTGGGGCTGGCGCTGGGGATCTCGCCGCGCAAGCTGGCCATCCACGAAAACATCAGCGACTCCATCGACTACCTGAAACAGAAGGGCGTCATTTGAGCGGAACGGACTGCAACGGCTGCGAGTTCAGGGACGATCTCCTCTACGACGACGAGTACCAGATCTGGGTCGCCGTGGAGTCGGATGAAGTCCTGCGCATCGGCATGACCGACCTCTCCCAGACCATCGCCGGGCGCATCCTGCACGTGCGGGTGCGCCGTCCGGGCACCGTTCGCCCCAAGGGCAAGCCCGTGGCCACCCTGGAGAGCGGCAAATGGGCCGGGCCGGTGCCCAACGTCTTCGATTGCGAGATCATCGAAGGCAACCACGCAGTCCTGGAGGATCCCTCCCTGCTCAACAAGGACCCCTACGAACACTGGATCGCCCGGGTGAAACCCCTGGAGCCCATGGACGCGATCCGCGCGCGCCTCATGAGCGGTGAGGCGGCGCGTCGGGGTTATTGCGAGCGGGCGGTGCGCGAAGACATCCACTGCAAACGCCTCTGAGGAGAACGGGTCTCCCCATGGACGATCATTACCTCACCGAACGCGAGGACCAGAAGGTCCTCATCGTCATGACCAGCGGGCCGTCCACCCCCCAGCGTTGCGCCACCCCCTTCTACCTGGGGTCCATCCTGGCAGCCATGGATGCCGACGTGAGTATCTTTTTCACCATGGAAGGGGTGAATCTGGTGAAAAAAGACGTCGCGCCCAATCTGGTGGCCATGGAGGGGGGAAAACCCATCATCCAGTTCATCCGCGACGCCAAGTCCGCCGGCGTGAAATTGCATTTGTGCATGCCCGCTCTGCCGGGTTACGACATCGATCCCGAACGGGATATCATTGACGAGGTGGACGATGTGGTCGGCGGCGGCGTGCTCGCCGATCTCATCCTCACCGCTGACAAGGTAATCACCTTTTGACGACAAGAAAGGAGACGAAAATGGGCGTAGTTCGAGGGTGCGAAATTCCTGAAGATCTTCTCTATGACGTGGACAACAACATCTGGGCGCGCGTCGAAGACGACGGCACGGTGACCGTGGGGCTGACCAGCTATGCCTGCGCCCTGGCCGGCCAGATCGTCTCCTACACCCCCAAGAAGGTGGGCAAGAAGGTGAAAAAGGGCAAGTCCTGCGCCACCGTGGAATCGGGCAAGTGGGTGGGGCCGGCCAAGTCTCCCGTGGGGGGCGAGGTGGTGGCCATCAACGACGCCGTGGCCGCCAATCCCGGGCTCATCAACCAGGATCCCTACGGCGAGGGCTGGCTGGTGAAGATCAAGCCGGACAACCTGGACGAGGACAAGGCCGACCTGGTGACCGGACAGGCCGCCCTGGAGGCCTTCGAGAAGAAGATGGAGGCCGACGGCTTCGGCGGCTGCTGAGGCCGGCGGAGGCAACCCGAACCATGGCGCCGTTTCCGCGGCGCCATGTCTTCTCGACCGGGAGCAGGCAATGAGCGAACGACGCTTTTGGGACGCCATCGGCGAGGTGGAGGCCCTGGAGGACATCCAACCGGCCCCGGAACTGGTGGCCCGGGCCGCGCGTCTCGACCGCGCCCGCCAGGGCATCAATTTCTACACCCCCACCTTCAAGGCCTTCCAGTCCTCGGAGGTGAGCGTGTGCGGGAAGAACGCCTGGCCGGCGGTGTCCATCACCGGGGCCAAGTGCAAGCTCCAGTGCGACCACTGCAAGGCCAAGATCCTGGAGCCCATGATCCCGGCGGAGACCCCCGAGGCCCTGTGGGAGCTGGCCAACCGCCTCATCGAGCACGAAGGGGCCAAGGGGATGCTCCTCACCGGCGGCTCCAATCACCGCAACGAGGTGGAGTACGGCCCCTTCCTGGACACCATCCGGCGCATCAAGGACCGCTACCCCGCCTTCCGTTTCGCCGTCCACACCGCCCTCATGTCCGACGACGACGCCCAGGCCCTGGAGCAGGCCGGGGTGGACGTGGCCATGATGGACGTCATCGGCGCCCAAGGGACCATCACCCAGGTCTATCACCTCAAGCGCAGCGTGGACGACTTCGAGGCCGCCCTCGCCGCCCTGGTGAAGACGAACATGAAAGTGGTCCCGCACATCGTCGCCGGGCTCCACTTCGGAGAGATGCTGGGCGAATGGAACGCCCTGGAAATGGTGCGCCGCCACCGGCCCGACGCCCTCGTGCTGGTGGTGGTCAACCCCATCTACAGCAACCCCCGCCGCCCCTTCCGCACCCCCGATCCGGAGGCGGTGGGCGACTACATGATGGCCCTGGGGGAGCACCTGCCCGACCTGCCCCTGCTGCTGGGCTGCGCCCGCCCCGCGGGGGAAGTGAAGCTGCGCCTGGACACCTACGCCGTCCTCGCCGGCTTCTCCGGCATCGCCCACCCCGCCGACGGCATGGTGGAACTGGCGGTGCGCCTGGGCAAAGAGGTCAAGGTCACCCCCAGTTGCTGTTCCATCACCATCGGTGAGGAAGTCCTGGGGGACGAAGATTCCGAAGCCAGCTTCACCGTGGACATCCAGCGCCTCATGGAGGAAAAGGCAGCCGCCCGGCGCGGGCGCCCGCTGGGCATCCCGGTGGTGGCGGCACGATAGAGGAGGGAGAGACATGGCCCAGTGGCGTTTGCTGGACACCGGCCTGTTGGGGGCCACCGAGAACATCGCCTACAACCAGGCCCTGCTGGACGCGGTACGCGAGGGGCAGGCGGGCAACACCCTGCGTTTCCTGCGTTTTCGCCCATCCGCCCTCATCGGTTACCACCAGAGCCCACGCCAGGAGCTCAACCTGGCCTACTGCGAGGAACACGGCATCGAGATCCAGCGCCGCATCACCGGCGGTGGCGCCATCTACTTCGACGAGACGCAGCTGGGCTGGGAGCTGTACACCACCAAGCAGGCCATGGGCGGCGCCGACATGGGCCGGCTGGCCGAGCGCATCTGCAACGCCGCCGCCGAGGGTATCCGCAAGCTGGGCGTGGAGGCCTACTTCCGCCCCCGCAACGACATCGAGGTGGACGGCCGCAAGATCTCCGGCACCGGCGGCATCATGGACGGCGA
>Ga0256832_1003985_pt1 | contig 9997 bp, 9 predicted proteins | sample 134614metaG_FD_190534 | JGI IMG/M metagenome (GOLD analysis project Ga0256832, IMG submission 190534) | Hydrothermal vent microbial communities from Lau Basin, Pacific Ocean - 134-614 | ecosystem: Environmental > Aquatic > Marine > Hydrothermal vents | place: Pacific Ocean: Lau Basin | collected...
GTTGCGTAAACTCCACCGACCCTACAACTCTGCCCTCTGTCTTCTGTCCTCTGTCTTCTGTCCTCTGCTACCCATCCCCCCTGTTTTTTATATATTTTCATGTCTGTTTTTAGGGGGGAGGGAATATTAAGCGCGTGTTATAGCGATAATTTCTCCGCGACAAAATCAGCATCCTTGTCACCGCGTCCGGAGAGGTTGACCAGAATGTTTTTGTCTGTTGGCATATCTTTGGCGATTTTCATGGCGTGAGCCAGTGCATGAGCACTTTCGAGCGCGGGAATAATGCCTTCCATTCGGGATAATTCCATAAAGGCATCCAGACATTCCTTGTCATCTGCGGTGACATATTGCACCCGTTCAATGTCTTTCAGGTAGCAGTGCTGCGGACCAACTCCGGGGTAATCCAGACCGGAGGCAATCGAATAAACGGGGAGCGGATTGCCTTCATCATCTTGCAGGTTATAGCATTCAAAGCCGTGAATCGCGCCTTTGCTGCCCAGCGTCAGGGTGGCGGCATTATCAGGTGTATCCAGCCCTTTTCCGGCAGGTTCTACGCCAATCATATCAACGTCGTCTTCAAGAAAAGCGGTGAATAAACCGATTGCATTTGAACCACCTCCCACACATGCCATTAAAATATCGGGTAGCTTGCCGTGCTTGTCGAGAAACTGCTGGCGCGCCTCGATGCCCACAACGGTTTGAAAATCACGCACCATTTTGGGAAAAGGATGCGGTCCGACGACCGAGCCAATCGCATAGAATGAGTTTACCGGGTCTTTCAGATACTCTTCAAAGGCGCTGTCTACCGCATCTTTGAGTGTTTTTGTGCCGCGCGTAACCGGCACGATATTGCAGCCAAGAATTTTCATTTTAGTGACATTGGGATGCTCTTTGGCAATGTCGATTTCACCCATGTGAATTTCGCAATCAATACCCACCAGGGCACAGGCGGTTGCCAGCGCAACCCCATGCTGACCCGCGCCAGTTTCTGCCAGCACCCTGGTTTTACCCATGTGTTTGGCAAGCAATGCTTCACCGATACAGTGATTGATTTTATGCGCGCCGGTGTGATTCAGGTCTTCGCGTTTAAGAAAAATTTGTGCGCCGCCCAGTTTCTCGCTAAGACGTTTGGCATGATAGATGGGGCTGGGGCGACCTACATAATTTATCTGAAGATCAACAAGCTCATCCTTAAATGCCTGCGTATTTCTGATTTCCTCGTAGGCATCATTGATTTGATTCATAATTTCAATGAGTTCAGGCGGAATAAGCTGCCCACCATATTCACCAAAGTAACCTTTCTCATCTGGCATTTCCAGAAATTCTTTGCCCATTGTATTCTCCAAAATAAATTAATAACTCTACAAAGGTAGTTTACTTAATCGAAAATTTCCAGATTGAGTAACTGATTTTTCTCTCAGAGGTTATCAGGGGCTAACACTCCAACCCAGTTTGTTTCTCAAAATGTGGTAGTAGTCGTATGATTCGGGGTGCATTAATTGCAATTTATGGGATTTCTCGCGTATGACGATATGATCTCCCGCCTGCAGGTTAATATTCGATTGTCCGTCGAAAGAAACTCTTGCGTTTACATTGCGGTTTTCACACAGTGTGATGTGAATTCGGCTTTCATTGCTGATAACAATAGGGCGGTTGCTCAAGGTATGCGGACATATTGGAACAAGTACCACAGCTTCAAGACCAGGGTGCAATATTGGTCCTCCGCCCGAGAGCGAGTAGGCTGTCGATCCGGTAGGTGTGGCGATGACGATGCCATCTGCGCGTTGTCTGTTAACAAAGTTTTCGTTGACATAGGTTGTAAACTCAATCATGCGTATATCGTTTCTGACATGCAGAACCACATCATTGAGTGCAATACTTCCTCCGAGGCTTTTTTCACCGCGAAAAGCTTCTGCGTATAATAGTGAGCGCGTTTCAATGGTATATTTACCGTGAAGCATCGCTGTTAATTGTTCACTGATTTCAGAAGGCAGTATATCGACCAGGAAACCCAGGCGTCCAAGGTTTATTCCAATAACGGGTATCTCCTTGTCACTGAGCAACCGCCCTGCCTTGAGCAAGGTACCATCCCCACCGACAACAATCGCAAGATCAATGCGCTTACAAAGTTTTTCAGTGTCCATAACTGGAATATCAATAAATTTTGCAGCGTTTTCATCGGCAATAATTTTAAAGTTCTGTTTTTTCAAGAAAGCTAATAATGCGCTCAGCGTGGCTTCAATGCGCTTGTCATTTTCTTTGCAAAAAATCCCGATGGTGGAGAATTGTTTCATGCATGAATCCTGTTTTATACGTTACACTTCAACGCCTATCTTATCCTAAAAGAGAAAATAATGCGGACAGTTCCTTCGGTACTTACTGGTAACTTGTTAATGCTGCTTACTGCTGCTCTCTGGGGCTTTGCATTTGTTGCACAAAAAACCGGCATGGCGCATCTGGGACCGTTTGTTTTTAGTGCCATCCGCTTTGCCATTGGTGCGAGCTGTCTGCTTTTCCTGCTTCGCTGGTTTGGATATAAACGCCTCACCCGGCAGGGAATAATCGCGGGCATTTTCATGGGTGTTGTTTTAACCTTTGGTGCAATGCTGCAACAAATCGGTATTGTAGAAACAACCGCAGGCAAGAGTGGTTTTATCACCTCAATCTATATTTTGCTTATTCCTGTATTCCTTTCATTTTCGGGAAAGCATCTGTCATTGCAGGTTTGGGCTGCGGCATTACTGGTTTTGTCAGGGCTGTATTTTTTAAGCATTGAAGAAGGTGAATTTGACCAGATTAACAAGGGTGATATATGGGTGTTAGCTTCTTCGGTTTTTTGGGCAGCACATATTCTGTTGATAGAAAAGGCGGTAAAACGCCATGATCCATTACGTTTGTCTATCGTACAATTTTATACCTGTTCGTTATTGTCTTTGGCGGGTGCCTTTATTTTTGAAGATATGATTTGGTCTGATATAAAAAGCGGTATTGTCGGCGGCTGGCTGGAATTAGCGTATGCGAGCATTGCCTCGGTTGCTATTGCGTATACATTACAGGTATTTGCACAGCGTTCGGTGCCCTCACACCATGCGGCATTAGTATTGTCACTTGAAGCTGTTTTTGCTGTGATCGGTGGTGTTTTGTTATTGAATGAAGAACTGACCTTGCGAATGATTCTGGGTTTTTTGCTGATGTTTGCAGGTATTATTCTGGCGCAGTGGAAATTTTCCTCCGGGAATCTGCCTGAGAATTAAGCCCCAAGTTTCGGAGTAATGCTAGATTTGAACTCCGAAACTGGAATCTCCTTTTATTTCCGTATTCCCGGAAGGCTCTCAATTATTCAGAAATCTTTTGCACTTTTGTTTCAACCGCTGGAGGGCGAACCGGATCGGTAGTCACAGCAACCGGATACCAGAGTGTTTTTCCCTGAATAAAGACAGGGGGACGACCAATGTGCATAAAGGGTTTACCCTCTGCGATAATTGCCTGATAGTCCTTGTACATATACATCTGTGGTGCGGGGGAAGGCGCAGAAAAAGCATTTAAACGCGCTTTGGGTGCATTTTTTCCGTTGGCTTCCACAGTGATCTGTATATGCTTGTTGTTTTGCAGCAGTGCCTTGAGCTTTTCTATAGTTGCCGGATCTGTTTTGCCACTAATGCTGTAGAACATATCGGCATTTTTATTGCTGGATGATTTAACCTCAGCTTTTACTTTCAAATAAGGATTTCTTAGCAGATTGACCAGCATTTTGGCTGTTTTTAAATCGGTACTTCCATGAACTGTATAAACAGGTGTATCAGTATTGTTTGCTGATGATCTTTTATTTGGGGAGGCTAAATGAGCTTCAGCTTTTACTTTCAAATACGGGTTTCTTAGCAGATTGACCAGCATCTGTGCGGTTTTCAAGTCTGTAGTTCCACTCGCTGTATAGGTCTTGTTATCCATGGGAAAACTGGGTGCTACACTGTTGTCCGGCTTGTTCGCAAACGCGACTCCAGCGGTGAGTACGGTGGTTGCTACAACAAGACTGTTTTTGGAAAATAGTTTCATGTGATTCTTAATCCCCTTGATGTTATGATGTTATTTGGCTACCAGTTAATTATAGACTTAATCAGCGAGAAAATAAGATCAAATTTATCGAAGATAAGAAAATTTTCTCATTTATTGATTTGAGTTATTTCAGGAAGCCCTTTTGTTTGCCACTAAACTTGTGATGCCTGTGAATACTCTTTTGAACTGTACCCAGGTAAAGCGTTTTAAGGAGTAAAAATCAAACCGGGGGATTTCCATATCACCGACAATAATGTCTTTATCCTGATTATAGGTATGAAAACTTAAGGCAGGAAAATCAGGCTGGAGAGTTTCAATTGTTTTTTCCCTGTAACCACCCTCAATCTGTATCAGCTTATTGATATGAAGCTTGTGCCCATAGCGTTTTCCGCAATTTTGTGCCACACGGTAAATGGCATCCCCCTCTTTTATAAAATGCCCGCCCATTCGCGCGTTTGTTACATCTGAAACTACGGGTTCGTCATACAGTTTTTTGAAAGGCTTTGTGAGCAGCTCGGGCGACTTGTAAATGGAAAGCTCATCATTGCATCCTGCGCCCTTGCTTATTTCTGTGGTAAACAAATACCAGCCATCACTGGTTTTTAGTGGAGTTGAGTCTACCGCCTGAATATCAAGCAGTGTTTTGTTTTTCTGCCACTGATAGGGAAATGAAGTGCATTCATACAGATCCACAGAACCAGCATCAGCACTTTCCGGAATCATGTAGAACCTGCCATTTTCTTCAAAGATGCAAGGGTAGGACAGATGATATTCTTTTTTCAGTATTATTTTTGGATTGATCAGTTTGGCATTTTCAGGATCAAGTTCGGCAACCATTAAATAACCATGCCAATCCTTGAATTGTAACTCTTCATAGAAAATGTAATAGGTGTTGTTTTTAAAAATAATAAAGGGATCCGCCTGGAATACACGCGAGTCCGGGATAATTTTTTTCCACGTTGAATCATCTTTATGTCTGAAAACAATCACCCACTGAACGGGAATAAAAGCATCAAACAATTTTTTGGTAAATGATAATAATTTGTAAGCCGTTTTTTCGATTTTGGGCAGCTCTGAACGCTCGTATTCAAGCTGCGTTTCTTCAATCCCGAGGCGTTCACAAAACAGCCTGATTTTGTCTCTGGCACTTTGCAAGGTATTAGACAGCGCTGTCTGCCCTGCTGACAGGCTCGCTGTTTTTATGATTTCTCCATCTTTATAAAATTCCAGTTTAATATGATTTTTAAAGACGGCAGCTTGATAAATACCTCTCTCAAAACTGGATTTTCCCGCTATTTTAAGCGAATAGGTATGCGGCATTTTGCTAGTCCGGATGCTTTAATAAACAGAGGATAAACAGAGGCTACAAGCTTGCCTGCACCTGCCTGAGTTTAGGATTATTCTGTATATTTTGCTGATGCAGTGCCTCATACAGATCCTCATGCTGTTTGACCTGTTGCTCCAGGGTAAAATTATCCAGACAGCGTTGTCGCGCCGCCTTACCCAGTTTTTTAAACTCTGCCTTATCCATTTCTACCATTTTCTGCCAGGCAGCAGCCATAGCCTGATCGTCCCTTACCGGAGTAATCAAGCCAGTATCACCGATAATATAATCATTATCACCAACATCAGTTGCAACACAGGGGACTTCAGAAACCATCGCTTCACCCAGGGTAAGCGGAAACGCTTCGCCCAAAGAGGTCAGCGTAGCCAGATCAAAGGCATTAACGACATCAGGAATATCCTGGCGATTGCCAAGCATGTGAACCCGCTCCTGCAAACCAAGCTCTGCTCGCAGGGATGTCAGCTCCTGATTATTTTCATCGACATTTGTGCCAACCAGCATGTAATGAACCTCAGGATGTTTTTTAGCCAGAATAGCAGCAGAGTGTAAAAAACCAATATGGTTCTTCTGCCGATGAAAACGTGCAATCTTGCCAATAACAAAAGCATCTTCGGGAATACCCAAACTGCGGCGAATTTCCATGCCCTTTGGTTTATTGGGAAAACAGCGGCTGGTTTCAACGCCATTAGGAATTACAATTGCCTTGCTGTTATCAAAGCCCCAATCGAGATGTTGTTCCTGATTCAGGTGGGAAACGTACATAATACACTCAGGCGACTTTGACATCAGACCCCACAGGCGAAGTTGCATACGCTTTCTGACAGGCTCTTTGTCGTAGTGCTCAAGCGGCTCATGCACAGTCCAGATAACAGGTGGTTTTTTGGGTAGAAAACGTCTGAAAACAGTGCCAACCACACCGCCTTCATACATTGTGCCGTGAATCACATCAGGATTAAATTCCTTCAGCAGCGTATAGGCTCTGCGGATATTAAAAGGCGTTTGCTTAAGCGTCAGCGACTCAACAGGAATACCCAGTTCACGGATGCTATCCGCCAGATAAGTTTCCCGATCAAGTGAAATAAGCATCATTTCAAACTTGTTTTTATCCAGCTCACTCAACAAGCGCCGGAGCTGTACTTCAGCGCCACCTGTTTCCAGTCCAGTAGAGATATGGGCAATCTTGATCATTTTCTTCGCCTTTTGTTTTGCGTTGTTTTTATTCATTTGATCTAGTATCTCACAGGCTTGCATAATGTCTGAAAAATTAGCAGACAAGCGGGCTTATATAAGGGACAGCGCAACAACACCGCAATGCCTTGATGGCAAAAACAAGAAACATCCCTGATTACAACCCATCCCCCCTGTTTTTTACATATTTTGCATTTAAACAGCCGCGGAGTTGTGTAGCCATGCGCAATCAACCATAACCGAGGTTTAAATCTGGTCGGTTACGTAAACTCCACCAACCCTACATGCTGTCCTCTGTCCTCTGCCACCCATCCCCCCTGTTTTTTATACATTTTGTCTATAATTTATATGCTGATGCTTGAAAATAAGACAATGCCCATCATTATACAGCCTATGAGTTCTCCACCTGATATAACTGATCGCGCCAGACATCTACTCAAGGTCTTAATCGAAGGCTATATTGAAGATGGTCAACCCATTGGCTCAACATTGCTGGCAAAACGTAGCGGACTGGATTTGAGTCCGGCGACCATCCGCAATGTCGTTGCATCGCTGGAAGAAGCAGGCTATGTTCATTCGCCGCATACCTCCGCAGGACGAGTCCCTACCACACAGGGATATCGTCTGTTTGTTGACACACTGCTTAATGTTAAACCACTTGATGATATTGATTTTCACTCGCTGGAAATTCAACTGGACAAAAGTTCATCAAGCGATCTTGTTCACTCAGCTTCAAATATGCTTTCAGGGCTAACCCAGCTGACCGGCATAGTCATGGTGCCATTATTGGAAAACCGTGCAATCCGCCAAATTGAATTTGTAAAACTATCAGAAAAACAAATACTTGCCATACTGGTCATGTCAAACAATGACATCGAAAACCGCATGCTTCAGTTGCAGCAAGAAGTTAATACTACTGAACTACAACAAAGTAGCAACTACCTTACTGAAATTCTTGCTGGAAAAACCATGCAGCAGGCAAGATCTATTCTGCTGGAAGAGATGGAACAGGTGCGTCAGGACATGAACAGCATAATGCTCTCCGCTATCAGCCTGGGGAAACAGGCGGTTTCCGGTCTTGCCGATTTGCCGCCTGAAGACTATGTGGTCGCGGGACGCACCAAGCTGATGGACTATGATGACCTCTCGGATGTGAATAAACTGCGTCAGTTATTCAATGCCTTTAACCAGAAGCGGGATATTTTAGGTTTGCTGGATCGCTGCATAGATGCTGAAGGAGTGCAGATATTTATCGGGCGTGAGTCAGGACACGAAGTCTTTGATGACTGCAGTGTTATTACATCGCCTTACCAGATAGATGAATCGCATGTTGGTGTCCTTGGCGTGGTAGGTCCAAAAAGAATGCGCTATGACCGCGTGATTCCTGTTGTTGATATTACGGCACGCTTATTATCATCGGCGATGCAAAATAAATAATTCAGGTTTCGCTACGACTCATGTATTCGGCAGATTTCCGGGAGGCTGATCAATGAACCTCCTGAAATAGTCTTGTGCCTAAATACACCCCATTAAGTTTGCTTTATTTTTTTCAGGAGTATAATAAACCCATCCCCCCTGTTTTTTATATATTTTCCTAAAGTCAGATTTAAAACATTTAATGGATAAGAGATAATATTCCACGAACGGAACATAGCCTCAAGGATAATAAATATGAATATTTTAATAAGGACTCGATGGTTTTTGCCTGCTTTTCTGGTTTTTCAGATAACGTTTTTTTTGTCTGCCCCCGTGTTTGCAACAAATAAATCACTCCATGCCAGCCTTTCGCAGGCAACTAATAAGCGCTTTAATAACGATTATGCGTTTAAAAAGTGCCGGGCTTTGCAGGCAAAACCTTTTAACAGGAAAAGCAAAAAGAAAAAAGCGATTATTATTGGTGACAGTCAGGGGTGTGATTTCCTCAATAGCGCACTTGAAAATGGCTATTTAAGAAATTATCAAATTCAGTTCCATTTTATTCCTTATCCCTGCCAAAGAGTGCCAGGAGAATATATATCAAGATATATTCAGCCAAAGCACCGGCGCTTTTGCACAACCAAAGGGCGCACAGATACACTAAAGCAAGTAAAAAAACATATAAAAGATGCAGACTTAATTATTTTCGCCTCACTATGGAAGCCACAGGTCGCTGAAAAATTACCAAAGATTATCAGTTATCTGCATATACAAAAACATCAGAGACTGATTGTTATCGGGAACAAATTTTTTGGCAATATGTCGATTCAGGACTATTTTCACATGAGCACCAAAGAGCTTCGCTCACTCAGAAATAATGTGGGAACCAAAACACTGGAAATAAATTCTATCTTGCGAAAGCGCCTGCATGGTCGAGTCGCTTTTATTGATCCACATCAACTGGTTTGCGGCAATCACTCCACCAGTTGCCCTATCTTTACCAATGACCTGAAATTAATTTCTTATGATGGCAGACACTTGACCAAGGCAGGTGCTCGCTATATTGGCAAAATATTATTTCAACGATCCGTACTGGGCAGGATATAAGCTCTCGGGGACGTAATAATTGGCAGTAATCTTCTCTTGTTTTGTTTAATGTTTTGCTCAAGAGCAAGGCAAAAGCGTGCGGTTTAATAAATGAGCTCCTTTAACGCAGCTCTTGGGCAAACTGAGTAGTTACTTCTACGAAAGATAATCCCGAAATACACCAATCAGTACGCCTTGTATTTCTACCATATCGGCAGGATAAAACATGGATTGCATCTGGCTATTTGCCGGTCGTAATTCAACCACTCCGGTTTCTTTTGGATAATAATATTTAAGTGTTGCTTCGTAACGATCAACGAGCGCAACGATAATATTTCCTTCTCTTGCATAATTTTGCTTTTGTATTACAACATAATCTTCATCCCAAATGCCTGCCTCTATCATTGAATCCCCGGAAATTTTTAGCACATAGCGATTCGGACCACTGAATAGCTGTGCCATATTAATGTTCTGCTGATCCGGTATGGCTTCAATGGGACAGCCTGCCGCAATGCGCCCCATATAGGGCAGGCTGTTTTCGTCTTTAATAAAGTGATTTTTTAGCTGGTAGGCTGATTTTCCTTCTGCTTCTTCCAGATAGTCATTGTTGATTAAAGCACGGATGTGTTTATGGATGGTACTGCGTCCTACGCCTATTTCCTGACCTATTTCTTCCAATGTCGGCAGGTATCCCATTTGTTGTGCTAAATGCTGAATTGTTTGCAGAACAAGTGCCTGTTTTGACGTAAGCATGATATTCTCTCCAAAGTTCTCTCTTTGTTGCTTAGTCTTATTTATAGCGAACAAAAAACAAACTTTCAAGTTTTTTCTGTTAAAATGCCTTTTATCATTTTCTATAGAAAAAAACGATAAGCGTAGAAATGCTTGTTTTTTACATTATGAGTTTAT
>Ga0256832_1003986_pt1 | contig 9997 bp, 9 predicted proteins | sample 134614metaG_FD_190534 | JGI IMG/M metagenome (GOLD analysis project Ga0256832, IMG submission 190534) | Hydrothermal vent microbial communities from Lau Basin, Pacific Ocean - 134-614 | ecosystem: Environmental > Aquatic > Marine > Hydrothermal vents | place: Pacific Ocean: Lau Basin | collected...
ATAGCTCAATACCGTCAGGCCGACAAATTGCAAGCTAGGCATCCAGATGGGTCTGTCTATGTGATGGTCTGCTTTCGCAAAAACAATCCTAAAAAAGGCATAGCCTACAGTCAATAAGGACAAAATGCCAAAAAAGTAGAAATGTAATTGTGCAAACAAAAACATAATAAGAAAAAGAAAAACTAAATGCTTCCTTCGGCCTTTTTCTTCAAAAAGTAAAAGCACGTACAGGTACATAGGCAATACCACCGCATAGGCTAAGCCAAAGTGCCCGGCAAAGCGCAAGAGTTGGGGGGAAAGCATCACAATGCCTATAGAAACCGGTATGCCAAACCAATCCGCCACATCAAATTGGCGGAAAAGCAAAAGCAGAAAAACACCACTCAAAATAAAAGAAATAAGCATCATCCAATGCACAATGGGCGCTATCTCATAAAAAGTATTTGGGGCGAATTGATTGATAAATTTGAGTGTATTGGCTAGAAGTGGTTGATTATCAGTGAACAATACATGTTCGCCGTAAGGATAATTCATCCCGTTGTAGTGCATCCAAGAGTCGTCATGTTTGACATGGTAGAGAATGGTTGCATAGTTTTTGAATCCATCCCCCCCATAGGAAAAAAAGCGGTCATGTCCGCCTTTCATGATGTCTCCAAATTGCATCTGCAAAATACCGAACAAAATAAAAATTAGTAATAAAGTTCCCCCAATTCTTTTGAGACGTTGTGCCATTTTTTGAAAGTATTGTAAACTGCAAGGTAAGATATTTTTTGTTTTTGGTATTCACTTTCCGGATGTTAAAAATTTTTGGAAAGTTTTAAACAAAAAAAATCACATTAAATTTGCAAATAATATTTCTGTTTTGTATGTTTGCTACTCAAAGCTAAAGAGAAAACATTATGATGCGTTCAAAGAACCGGGGCTATCAAGCCCCTGAAGACGTGAGCCCTAGCTCACTCGGTGCGCTCATACCTACCGTTGTGACGGAAGATGAGCCCCTAGATTACCCGGAAGAATTTGAATTATTTGACTCTACGCTCGAAGACGATGTGTTTTGCGACGAATTCGTTGAGGAGATGATTTTTGGTCAAAGAGTAGCGGATGTCGCTCCCCATTTGGACGATTTCGTCTGCTAATTATGACTCTTCCAAATATTCAAAAAGTTTCATTCTTTTGTAATCTGTCAAATCGTATTGTGACGGAACGATAGATATATATCCATTTTCTAAGGCATAATTGTCTGTTCCTTCTACCGTATCTCCATTGTCAAAATGTCCGGTAAGCCAATAATACTTAAGTCCTTTGGGGTCTGTGGCTTCGACGTATTCTTCAATCCATCTAGAATCTGCCTGCCGGCAAAGCTTAAACCCCTTGATTTGGTCATAGGGTAGCGCCGGGATATTGACATTGAGCAGGTAGTTCTCTTTTGTTTTTTGCTTATGTAGAAGGAGCGTCAATAATTCTGCAATATATCGCTCGGCCGCACTGAAATCTGCATCAAAAGAATAATCCAATAATGAAAAACCAATGGAAGGGATGCCTTCTAAATGGGCTTCCATCGCCGCAGACATCGTTCCTGAATAAATGATATTGATAGAGGAATTGCTCCCGTGATTGATACCGGACAGACAAATATCAATGGTTCTGTCTTTGAGCAAAACAGTTTTTCCTAGTTTGACACAATCTACCGGTGTGCCGGAGCACTCGTAAGATTCTATTCCTTCAAAAACACTGACTTTACGGAGTCGGATGGGGTCGGAAATGGTGATGCCGTGTCCTTTCCCGGATTGTGGCTTGTCCGGAGCGACAACAAAAACTTCTCCGAATAGCTTCGCTACATTGACTAAGGCTTTGATGCCGGGCGCTACGATGCCATCGTCATTGGTGACTAAAATGAGTGGTTTGGACATGTCTTTTTTTGGAGTGCAAGTTAGGGAGAAAAATTGGAGTGGTGGTGGATTTTTTTTGGGTCTTTGGTCTTTGGGGCGCGCCGGTGGCGCTTTTGGTCTTTGGCTTCGTGAGTGGTTTGCTCTTGGCTGTATTGCGGAATGATTGACTTTTGTGGTTGGAGAAGTTGATTCACTCGCTTTGCTCGTTAGTTGATTCACTTGTCCTACGGACTTCGTTAGTTGATTCGCTTCGCTAGTTGAGAAAGTTGAGATGTTCGCCTTCGGCTCACTAAGTTGAGACTCGTCCTTCGGACTTCGCTAGTTGAAGGAGTTGATTCGCTCGCAAGCTTCGCTAGTTGATTCGCTTTGCTAGTTGAGAGATTTGGGATTTTGGTGGGGATTTTACTTCATCATGCTATCCCGGTATCGAAAGAGTTGCAGACTTAAAGAGAGGGAAATGTCGAGCCTGACAGAATAGCCAAAGGTAGCCATTTTCTTTGCGATTGCTAAATATTAGGCATAGCGAGTCCCGTTGGAATTTGCAACGCAGAGTAAGGCGAAATTTGAAGCCAATAGAGAATAAACTTGTTTTGGGACAAGCACCTTCAAATTTTGTCTGTAACTATTCAACATGAGTGCTTTTGAGATAAAAAAGAGCTATTTTTTCGTTTGATGAAGCCTATTTTTTTCGGAATAGCAGAGCTATTGCTAAAAAAATAGGCAAAATATAGCGGGGAAAGAGCCTTTTTAGCCAAAATGATTCATGCTGAACAGTTACCTTAATCAAGGCAGGGCAGGCTATGTCGGTTGAAAAATCAGTGACGACTTCCAAGTACAAATCCTTGCAAATCCTTGTGCCTTGACCTTTCTTTCTTTTGTGAATTTTTTTCGCAGGTGTTTGCAGATTTTTGGTCATTCTTTGCAGCTTTCAACCTGCTCACCACTCACCACTCACCACTCACTACTCACTACTCACTACTCACCACTCGCCACTCACCACTGCCCCCTAATTATCCCGATTGACTCGAATGGCACGCCCTTTCACTTCCATATTTTTGAAAGCATGTGCGATACGTTTGGATTCATCCGAGTTTACATCAAAGTAGGCATGCTTTTCCCGCAAGGTGATGTTACTGATGGCGGATTTATCTATCTTGGCATGGTCTGAAATAAAAGAGACTAATTTGGCAGGATTCAATTGATCCATTTTGCCCATATTGATAAAGAAGCGTTTGGCTCCGGGATTCGAACTTCTCCTTTCGGAAAAACGAGTTGGTTTTTTTTCTTCGAGACGCTCCGTTTTTTTGCGACGTTTGCGGTCTTTAAAGTCTTGACGGTTGTCTCTGGCTCGATCTCTACGGTCTCTGCTGCGTCCCCTGTCTCGATCTCGGCGGTTGCGACTACGTTTCCGGTCTCGGTCATAACTGTCTCTGGCTTCTTCCAAATTAAGGTCTTTGCCTTTTGACGAAAGTCCTAGGTTTTTCAACTCATGAATCAGCAATCTTTCAATCAGGTCTTCCTTAGAAAAATCTTCAAAGACGGCCAATACGTTTTGTAAAACTTCCGGACTGATGGTTTCTGTGGTTTCTGTATTGATGACAGCTTCCGCCCAATTATGTAGCCTAAAGACCATCACTTCCTTGTTGGAAGGAATATGGAGTTTGGAAAAATGAATTTTTAGGCTACGCTCCAATTGCTTGATTTTTCGCATTCCGCTGGGCGGCAAAAAAGCAATGGAAATACCTTTGTTACCGGCACGTCCGGTTCGACCACTTCGGTGAGTATAGTAAGCCAGCTCATCCGGTAAGGAGTGGTGGATGACGTGTGTCAGATTGTCCACATCAATCCCCCTTGCAGCCACATCCGTCCCCACCAATACTTGTAGTGCATGGCTTTTAAATCTGCCCATGACCCGATCCCGTTGAGCTTGAGACAGGTCTCCATGCAGGGCATCCGCTTTATAACCGGCGGCCATTAGAGTTTCGGCCACGGCTTGGGTATCTCTGCGGGTTCTACAAAAGATAATCCCCCGCATCTGGGGATTCACATCAAGAATTCGCTTGATGGTTTCCATTTTGTCTTTATTCCGAATCAATACATATTGGTGTTCGATATCAATATTGACTTGATTTTTGGTGTTGACTTTGACTTCTACGGGATCAGTCATATAGTTTTTGACGATATTGCGAATCTCTCGAGCCATCGTTGCCGAAAAAAGCCAAGTGTGCTTGTGATCAGGTGTATGGGAAAGAATATTATTTAGTTCATCCTTAAATCCCATGCTCAACATCTCGTCAGCTTCATCCAAAACGACCACCTTTACTTGATCCAAATAGATTTTTTTGCGGTCAATTAGGTCAATCAGACGTCCGGGCGTGGCAATGAGAATCTGCGGTGTGTTTTTGAGCGCTTGGATTTGGTTGTAAATGGAAGAACCCCCATAGACGACTTGCACGCGAAGGCCTTGGATAAACTTAGCGAAGATTTCAAGTTGTTGGGCGATTTGCTTGCCGAGTTCTCGGGTAGGTGCTAGGATTAGACCTTGAATGTCTCTTTGATTGACATCAACAATATCCAAGAGTGGGAGACCGAAAGCAGCGGTTTTGCCGGTGCCGGTCTGAGCCAAACCGATAAAGTCTTTTTCGCCGTCCACCAAAAGGGGGATGGCTTCTTCTTGGATGGGGGTAGGAGTTTCAAATCCTAAAAATTCAACGGCTTTAATCAAATCAGGAGAAAGGCCGAGTGATGTAAATTTATTCACAATAGGTAAGTTAAAAGAAATGATGATGTCGGTAAAAAACAAACATCAGAAAAGCTATAAAAAAGGATATTTCTCGCTATATGAGAAATATCCTTTTTTTATAAAGAACGAAATAAAACTAGAAGCTTAAAGCTTAATAACCTCTGCTTCGATGCTATATTTTTTCACAATTTCAGAAGCAAAGCGGAAATGTCCTTTGGGAACGACAAGATATAACTCTCCCCGTTTCATTCTGGCAACCGTTCCAAGCAATTGCCATTTACTGGCTAGTTTAGAAGCTTGATCGCTTTTAAGGACGACTTCAAAATAGTCTTTTCGTCCGCGTTTGACACCGGTTACGTCCGGCACGTAAACATCCTCTTCGTCGGAATTTTTACGAACCAATTTAGACGGAGCTTCGTATCCTTCCAAAAGATCGACACGAATATCTTCGTATCCTTTTTTCTTTACGTACTCCGCTAGACTTTCAATGATGTCTAAATTCTCTCCTTTTGTCTTAGTAAGCATAGTTTAGTTTTGAGGTCCACATGAAGCACAAAGATAAGTATAATTACTGAAAACAGAAAGATTTTGAGCCAATTAATAAAAATAACAATAAAGATTCTTCCTTTTTTCCACATTTTAGGAAAAAAAGGGGGCAATAAGTACCTTATGGCAATAAAAAATATATAAAATTAGGTCATTTTTTCCTAAGAAAGTGAGTTTTTAGCTCCCTAAATTGTGGCTGATTAGGTTTAAAAATTCTTGCCTAGTTTCCATTTTTTCAAATTCACCGGTAAAAGCCGAAGAAACTGTGGAGCTATTTTGCTTCTGAACACCGCGCATCATCATGCACATGTGGCGGGCTTCGATGACGACTGCCGCCCCCAAGGGGTTTAAGGTTTTGTCGATGACTTCGAGTATTTGCCGAGTAAGCCTTTCTTGAACTTGAAGCCTTCTGGCAAAAACATCTACCACTCTGGGAATCTTACTTAAACCTACAATTTTTCCATTTGGGATATAAGCGACATGAGCCTTTCCGAAAAAAGGGAGCAGGTGGTGCTCACACAATGAATAGACTTCAATATCTTTGACGATGACCATTTCGTTGTAGGACTCTTCAAATAGGGCACTTTTAAGGATTTCTTCAGCATCCATTTGGTATCCTTTGGTCAGAAAGTGCATGGCTTTGGATGCCCGTTCCGGAGTCTTTATTAAGCCATCTCTGGTCGTGTCTTCTCCTAATCCGGTGAGAATCAGGTTGTATTCATTGACAAGTGACAGTTTGTCCTTTTTACTCATTGGAGTTGTTTTTACTGTAGCCTTTGTAGTTTTAGTTTGTTTATAACCCCAAAAAGGGAAAAAAGTTATGGGAATATTTGAAACCGTTGATATGTTTGCCAAACGGTGTATTTGGCTTTGCTTGTCAGATAAAAACAGGATTTTATCTACTTTCTCGTATGGATTCAAAAATTTTTCGGAGATTTGTTTTTATGGGAAAAAAGGTAGCACATATCAATCCAATACAAGCATTCAAGGCATGGCATCCTAGGGTGTGGGGCTATCATTTGCTATTTTGGGTATTGCTGGCCATTTTATTGACGGCTATTTCCGGGCATACGGGCAGTCTTGTATTTTCCTTTTTCATGGAGCTGTTGAATATGGCTTTTTACGCAAGTCTAGTCTATTTTAATGTCTTTTATCTAATTCCTAAATTCCTTTCGGAAAAAAGATTTGGTGTCTATATCTTGTATCTGCTGGGGGCTGTGGTGGTGGCGACCATGGTCAAAGTGGTGGTTTTTTACCTTTTTCATACCGGAATTAATAAAGGCGTTTGGGTCAGAAACCAATCGTTTATTTTCCTGTCCTTTTTTATGGTGACATCGGCGGCAACGATAGCCAAAATTGTGGTAGATTGGGTACAATATCAGCGCGAAAAGCAGGAGATACGTACCAAGACGGTGACTTCGGAACTCCAGTTTTTAAGAAGCCAAATTAATCCCCACTTCTTGTTTAATACCTTGAATAGCCTGTATGCGCTTACGCTAAAAAAATCAGATATCGCCCCGGAAATAGTGCTAAAGTTGTCCGAAATGATGCGCTATATGCTCTACGAATGCAATGAAAAAACGGTCTTGTTAAGTAACGAAATCAACTATATTCAAAATTATTTGGACTTGGAGAAGTTGAGGCACGGGGCAAATGCCGACATCCAATTGACGATCACCGGCGAAGTCAAAGACCAAAGAATAGCCCCCTTGTTTTTTATCCCCTTTCTGGAAAATAGTTTTAAGCATGGACTGAATCACCAGCTAAAACATGGTTTTGTACATATCAATTTAGATGTTTCTGAGCACCGTGTTCATTTTTCTATCAAAAACAGTAAACCGGAATTGATGCCCATGTCGCCGAGCAAAAGATCCGGTGGGTTTGGATTGGCTAATGTGAGACATCGCTTGGAGTTGATTTATCCTGATAAGCATGATTTGTCGGTGATGGTTAGCCCGCAGACTTATAAAATGGATTTGGTGATTGAGTTTGGGTGATTTTTTTTTGGTCTTTGGGGCGCAGCAAGCTGCTTTTGGTCTTTGGTCTTTGGTCTGGATGCTTGACTGTTGTAGTTGAAAGAGTTGATTCGCTTCGCTAGTTGATTCGCTCGCAAGCTTCGCTAGTTGATTCGCTTCGCTAGTTGAGAGATTTGGATTTTTTGATTGTGATTTTACTTCATTATATGATATTTAGGATTCTGTAATTGAACAGTCTTGCGTTCAATTTGTGCTTCGCACGCCTGCCTGCTGCAGGCAGGTTCAATTTGCCCTTCGGGCGTTCAATTGCCTTTGGCGTCCGCCTGCTGCCGGCAGGTTCAAGGAGCAAGATTTCTTTGCTGCCTAGCCGTTACACCGTTATATCGTTGAGTTTACTCCGAAAAGTATTCTGATGCAAAACCACCAAATTTTATTCTGTTTGGGAATTTTGTTCAATCGTTCAACTGTTCAACTGTTCAATCGAAAGTACTGAAAATCAACTAGTTATGTGCAATCAGTTGAACGCTTGAACGCTTGAACGCTTGAACAGAATACATGCTTCCAGAATAAAATTTTGTGGACTCAAGAGCAAACCACTACTCTCGACTTTTCGGAGTAAACTCAAATTGAGATGCTCGTATGTTTGTTGGATTGCTCTTGCCTATAGCTCGGCGATGTCATTTTTGATGGTTTGGAAATCAATACGACTCCACAATTTGCTCCAATCTCCCCACTTTAGTAATTTATGGGCAGCTATCATGATAATCAGAAAGATGATGATAGTGCTGAGAATCATACCGTCTGTATTGGCATCTTTGCTGATGAAAAGCGCTTCGGTCTGTAGGGTCGAGCCTTTGAAAGTGAGAATCACCGCACTAAAAATATTATTGGCGGCATGAAAACCTAGGGGAATTTCTAAACCATCATCCATGACGGTGATAACCGCAAAGAAAAAGCCTACTAAAAAGTAATAAGTTAACATCTTATAAACCCCAAAAGCGGCTATTTCCGGATTGGCGCCATGGAGTGCCATGAAAATAAGAGATGAAATCAGTATGGGCGCCCACCTGTTTTTGAAGGCGATTCCTAAGCCTTGCATGATATAGCCCCGGATAAATATCTCTTCCAATGACGTCTGCAAAGGAATGATGAAAATAGCAATGGCCAATAAGGTGAAAAAGGTCGCCGGCCGGTAATTCCAAATATAATTGCCCGGATTCATCCAATAATTAATGAGCTCAAATAGGGCTAGAAGCCCAAACCATATCCAAAAAGACCGGAGTATTTTCTTCCATTTAACGCGATTCCATGCCGAAATCAGGGACTCGAATCGCTTTTTATGCAAAGTCCGAACCATCAAGTATAAAAATCCTAATCCAAAAACAAATTGCAGCAGCATCAAAACCAAAAGTAAATTGGAGTCTATATCCAAACCCGAAAAATCCATGCTTTTGATAAATTCTTGGGTTTGAGCTGCCGAAAATTCAGGATGTGTGTTGCGGATGCCGATGGCTACGGCCACTGTAAAAGGCAAAGAGCCCAAAATCATTCCGAAAGCCACAAAAATAATGGTCAGCATGTATTGCCACCAGTCATTGGTGCCTTCGTATTTGGCATTGATAAAAAACATAGTGGTTTGTTTTTGGAAGCTTTAAAGTGACTTCGGGGTTGAAAATGGCTCAAAATTGATGAAAATTGGCCAATAAACAGCTAAATTACTATAGTTTAAATTTTTTTTATCTCCCATTTTTCTACAAAGTATATTTTATGATTTCCATAATATGTTGGTAAATAGTAAGTTATAGCGATAATTTGACTCTTTTTAAGAAAAAATGTCTCTACAAATGCCAAAATTTGTACTTTGACCTAGTATTTATTACCCGGATATTTGAACCATGATTAAAAGTAATCAAACAAAAACTCAACTTTACTAAATTTGTGGGGTACTGTTGGGTATGCAATGCGAGGAAAAACCCGCCTAATTTATTTTAGGTGGGTTTTTATCTTTTAAGTTTCCGGCATATAAATCGTATAGATTAGGGTAGTGGGTGAGTCTATCGAGTATTAATTCTCCAACCCCACCCGGATAGCCTGTACAAACTCATCGGTAACGTCCAATACTTCAATAATAAACTCATTGGTCGCTCCTTTTTGGATTAGGCGGATGGTGGCTTGGCGTTTGGTTTGTTGAGTCCCTTCTTCACGTCCTTCTTCACGTCCTTCCACTTTACCTTCCTGAATTAATTGCTCATACAAAGTCATGACATTGTCTTTTAAAAAGGGTTTTAATTGTTGACTGACTTTTTTCTTAGTGACTAGAATTGCCTTCCCACTTAGATTTTGAAAATGGTTAAATCTTCGTGCCGGATTATGGGAGATTTCCATGGCTTCTTAGTGCACTTAGAGACCATAGTGGTTTTCAAATCCCATAGTGGTTCAGCTAGGCAAGAACTAATTCTCCAATTCCACCCGGATAGCCTGCACAAACTCATCGGTAACGTCCAATACTTCAATAATAAACTCATTGGTCGCTCCTTTTTGGATTAGGCGGATGGTGGCTTGGCGTTTGGTTTTTAGGCTGCCTTTTTTCTCTCCAATCTTCTCTCCCTTATGGAATCCAACTTGTTCTCCCTTGTGGAATCCAACTTGTTCTCCCTTGTGGAATCCAACTTGTTTACCTTCTTGAATTAATTGCTCATACAAAGTCATGACATTATCTTTTAAAAAGGGTTTTAATTGTTTAACTGCCTTCAGGAAATCTCCTTTCTGTGCGTCAATGGTGATTGTTAGATAAACGAAAATAGTATGGAAAAAGTTTTTTCCCACCTGCGTTCTTAGATAGG
>Ga0256832_1003987_pt1 | contig 9997 bp, 12 predicted proteins | sample 134614metaG_FD_190534 | JGI IMG/M metagenome (GOLD analysis project Ga0256832, IMG submission 190534) | Hydrothermal vent microbial communities from Lau Basin, Pacific Ocean - 134-614 | ecosystem: Environmental > Aquatic > Marine > Hydrothermal vents | place: Pacific Ocean: Lau Basin | collected...
ATGTTGGCAAGGGGAGCAGTTTCGGGTTGGGGAGGTATGAGGTGGTTAATGAAAACCATTGGTAGGGAATATGCTGAACAGAAAAACTGAGGAGGGCGTTCGATGGCTAAAACATTTCTCGTGGCGATAGAAACCCAGAAAGTCAAATCCTATCTGTTTGCATCGCCCTTTATACGGGAGACTAGAGGGGCAAGCCTTCTTCTTGATATGTTGAATCGAAAAAAAACAGAAGAACTTTTGAAGAAGGAATTTCCAGGAGCAGAAAATATATATCTTGGAGGAGGATCTGGGCGAATAGAATTTTGCAGTCGTGAGGATGCTGAAAGCTTTAAGAACAAGCTGCTTGATATGTACAGGCAGGAGACCGAAAACGCGCGGATTGCCGTGCAAGTTGTTGAGCAAAAACCTGGAGAACTTTTTACTGATGCCGTAAGCCGGGCGGTTGAGCTTTGCCGCAAGTCAAAATTTTCCAGCTTCGAGGGAAAGTCTGTTACCGGTGGGCGCTGGATCAGGCCGTGTTCATCTTGTGGAAGACAACCTGCTATAAAGGTCTACCATGAATTTGGGAAACACCTGCTATGCTATTCCTGTTTAAAGAAACGAAACGAGGTAAACAAACTTTACGCAGATACCAAACCTGGTGAGGGGTTAACTCCTCGTCCCCTTGCCCCAAAGGAGAAACTGAAAAAGCGATATGGCAATGATTTCATATTTACAACCCTCTCTGAATACATAGAAGGGGAGCTTTTCCTTCCTCAGGATTTTGATGATATAGGAGCTTGCTCATCACCGGCCAACTACATGGGATTTATCTATGCTGATGGAGACAGGATGGGAGAGCATGTAAAAAAACTCGGCAAAAAATTCCGGAATGATGCTAACGCAAAGGAGGCATATAAACTCTTTTCGAAAATAACAGACAAGGCAACAAGGCATGCGGCTATAGAGGCCGTGCTTTCTATAGTGGGAATGCAGCATAAGAACATCAACGGCAAGACACGGCCTTATCTTCCTGCGGAATTCATTATGGCCGGAGGCGATGACCTTATGTTGGTTGTGCCTGCCCATCACGCCCTTGATGTTGCCGTGCGGTTCATGGAGCTTTTCCAGGAGAAGACAAAATATCTGGCCAATGAAAATTCAGACCTTTCTTTCCACGAGGTTTTTCCACAAGGTCTTACGGCCTCTGCCGGAGTAGTTATAGCTCACAGGCAGTATCCGGCAAGCGAACTTATGACCATGGCAGGAGAGCTCATGAAGATGGCAAAGAAAAAGGCAGTGGATCTTGCCAAGCAAGGCATAATCACCAGCGCTCTTGATTTTATTGTGCTTTCAGAGGCAAGCAGCGAGTCGCCCAAAGAGAGGCGTGACGAAGAATACACCTCCACTTCAGCTTCAGGAAAAACCATTATTCTTACAGAGCGGCCTTATACTGTTTTAGAGTGCAAAAAGCGCCTTCAATGGATAAGAGATGCTCAAAAATCAGGCGCACCGAAGACAAAAATAAAGGCCCTCTATCCGGTTATTTTCAAACAGCAGATGGTGGCGCAATATGAAGCACTCAGTATAAAGGAGCGGCTAAAAAAAACGGGAAATTTGTCAGAAGACAGTCCATTAAATGAATTATTTACAGAATTGAATGCCTTTCCATACCGCGACAAGGGTAATGGAATCTGGACAACACCCCTTAGCGAAATCGCTGAACTCTATGATTTTATCAAACCGTAACAATTGAGAGGACGTCATGGAAACCTGGACTTACCAGTTAAATTTCAATTCCCCTGTAAGTGTCTTTTCCGGAAACGGAGTGGCCGGTCTGGTTGACAGGCAGATAATGCGTAACGCAAGGGGACTGCCAGTAATTCCAGGCTCTACCATCAAAGGTCGCTGGCGTTATTCAGCCCTTCGCCTGCTCTCTTCTGCCCCCAAAACACTTGGCTTATCATTTCACAGCGAGGGCAGTCCTCAATGCAAAACTCATGAAAGCGCATGCACAATATGCAGGCTTTTTGGAAGCCCTGCCATTAGAGCTGCCGTTTGGGTTGGGCAGGCAGAGCTTGACCCCAAGCTATTAAATAAAGTCCTGGAGTTGGTGTCAGGCAACAAAAATCCAGTGATAAATGAAGACGTAGAAATACGGCCGGGGATAGCCATTTCTAGAAGGAGGCGTACTCCGGTGCCGAATCACCTCTTCTATGACGAGGCAGCCCCAGCAGGATATGTCTTTACCGGAATCATCCGAGTGCTTTTCCCAATTACCGATGTGGAAAGAAAATTTCTTATAGGGGCAGCAAGGCACATGGACCGAATAGGCGCCAGAAAGGCGGTGGGAAGGGGAGTCCTTGAAGGAGGCATGATCATCCAGACAGGAGGGACTGAGTCGTGAAACAATTTGGCATGAAAATAACCACACTGAGCCCTGTAATGCTCTCTGCCGGGCCTCCTGCGCACAACCTTCTTGAGACCCTGGACTTCATTCCCGGAAACACTGTGCGCGGGCTCCTGGCAGAAAGGTATCTTGATACTAGAGCTGGTTCATCTCCTTCTGATGACAAAAACTTCAAAGAACTTTTTTTGAGTGATGGGACCCGTTTTGGTTTTGCAACCCTGGATGGAGCACTTCCTCTTCCCGCATCGGCACGAACGTGTAAGTACCACGGTGGTTTTACTGCCGAAAAAGGCCACGGTGTTGTGGACTGGATAGGTTCGCAACCAGAGGATGAAAGTATTTGCTGCAAATGCGGTGGACCCCTTGATTACTTTGAAGGCTATTGGCGCCCGATGGATGGAACAAAAAGTGTTTTTAAGAAGCGCATAATTCTCCGTACATCCATTGATGCCAACAGGAACAGTGCCAGTCTAGGCAGGTTGTACAGCAACCAGGTTTTAGGGGAAGGGCAGTCCTTTTTCTGCGAGATTGAAGTTGACAACGACGAAGCGGCAGCCATCATGGCCGGTTTGATAGCCGAGCCTTTCACTGCTGCAATAGGCACTGGACGTTCGCGCGGTCAGGGCTGGGTTGAGGTAAGAAGAGCGGAACACCCCTGCACAGGCCTTAACTGGGGCCAGGCCAGGGAACGTTTCAACCAGTTTAAGGCAAGGGGCGTCAATTACCTGGTGGTAACCCTTCTGAGTGATGCCATCTTTTCAGATGATTACTTGAGAGACCTTTCGGCCCCCAGCGCATTGCACCTGGAGCTCCTTGGAATCGATCCTCAACAATGGGAAACAGAACCGCACTCCGGCTTTTCCTCACTCCGCACTGTTTTCGGATTCGACGGCAATCCCCTTTTCCTGCCAAGAATTCCCAGGGTTGCAGTGGAGGCTGGAAGCGTTTTCCTGTTCAGACCGAAAAATGACAGTGCCTCTGTCAAGGTGCCTTCAGGCAATGGCATTGGCTGGATTGGAGAAAACAACAGGGAGGGATATGGCCGCACTGTTCTGTGGCATCCTTTTCATTTGTCACCGGAGGGCTGGAAATGGACTTAAGATTGATAAGAGACATTGATAACAAACTGACCATTATAAAAATGGAGGAAACCCTGCTCAAAAAGGCGCTTTTGATGCACAAGGCGGGAATAAGACCAGAAAACATCTCCTCTTCTTCGCAGTTTTCAGCAGTCACTACAAAAATAAACAGGGCAGCCAATGTGGAAGAGGCCAAAGAAAAAGTGTCTGCCTATCTAAATAAGCAGATGAACAAGCTTTTGAAAAAACAAAAAGGTGAAAAGAAGGAATCCTGGCTTAGAGAGCCAGATATTGGCAATGAATCAGAAAGCCTGGGAAATATGGTCATAGACTGTATAAAAAATGAGAGCTACCTGCCCGACAAAAGCCTGCCAAACACCTTGGACAGGTTACGCATAATGCGCAGGTTTTGGGGCTTTGTTTCAGGCCTTTACAATTACAGGAAGACCCTTGAAAAGGGCATGCCGATCAAGGAGGAGTAAACATGGGCATTCCATTTGGCCACCATGAATTGCACAATAGGTACATTTTTGAGGGTGTGCTTGAGATTATTACGCCGGTGAGGATATCTAGCGGCATCGCATCGGTTGAGACCGATGCCCCTTTTATAGCCGATTATTCCGGCACCCCGTACATTCCAGGCAGCAGCCTCAGGGGCGCGCTCAGGGCGGAGATTGAAAGGCTCGTTTCCGCCCTGGATAAGACCAAAGCCGGCTTAAGTGCTTGCATATCCTTTGAAAAGGACAGTTGTGCTGAAAAAGTTAAAAAATTTCAGAAGCAGCTTGATGAAAGCCCTGATGAGGAAAGAGATGCTGACACAATGGACCAGCATCTTGCGGAGTTCTTGGAACAAGAACTTTGTGACTTGTGCAGGCTTTTCGGAACAGCAGGCTACGCCTCAAGGATTTTCTTTGAAGACTGCAAGCTAAGAGAACAATCACCCATCAACAAGGTAATAAGGGATGGCGTGGGCATTGACAGGGACACCGGAGCTGCGAGAGACGGAGCCAAGTTTAATTATGAGGTAATAGAAAAAGGCTCTTTCTCATTCAAGATGACCGTGGAAAACCTGGACAAGTCTGGCGCTGACCTCAAACTGGTAAACCTAGTCCTTGCCTTGCTGGGAAAAGGACTTTTTGTAGGAGGAAAGCGCTCCTCAGGCCTGGGTAAAATAAGGCTTGCCAGCTACGAGGTTTCAGGCTTTGAGGAGCCTGGAGTTCTTTGGGAAAAAATTTTGGCCGGGCGGGATCCTTATGGCGATATTGAATGGGATAAGGAGGAAAAAGATGCTGAAGCGCAGACTATGTGAGGCAGTATTTACCTGGAAATTGAGCTGTGAGGGTCCTCTTCTTATTAGAGATGAAAGGTGGTCGGACTTCCTCGGAAGCAAAAAAGATGGCTATCCTGATTCTATCTTTATTAGCCACATTAGCCTACAAGAAATTAAGAAGAAGGCCAAAGCCTGTGCCAAAAATCCTCCATCATTACCATACTATGTACCAGGAACCTCCATTCGCGGCCCACTCAGGGCCCGGGCTGAGATGATCATCCGTTCCCTTCTGCCTGAATATTCCGACGGCCGTATGGGTGCCTGTGACCCTTTTGAACAGGATGACAAAAAAAACATGAGTTGTACCAAAATCATGGAGGGCCTGTCTAAGGATGAGAAGGCATATACCAGGGCTTGTCCCGCCTGCAAAATATTTGGTTGCGGGGGCCTTGCCAGCAGGATTGCCTTTTCGGATGCTGATATAGACAATGGTTATGCTTCTGTTTACAGGGACATGGTCGGCATAGACAGGTTCACCGGCGGGAGCTACAAAGGCGCCTTGATGCGGTTTCACGTGCTTGAAGGCACCAGTTTTACCACCACCGTCCGGCTTGTAAATTTTGAGCTGTGGCACCTAGGGCTTCTTACCTACATATTTCGTGACTTCGAGGAAGGTCTTGTTTCGATAGGTTTTGGCAAGACTAAGGGATTTGGTCTGGTCAAGGGAACGGTTGAAAAGATAGTACTGAATTATCCCAGCTCCACTGAAAAGGTGGAAGACCTTTGCACACTTATGCCTCAAAAGAAAGAGCGTGATAGGTACGGAATATTTGAACATGGTATTGAATCCAGGCCAGGCTTTGAGGAGCAAACTGCTGAGCTTTCGCTGTATCACTCTTATTTGGTCCAAGATATAGCAGGGTTCTGGAAGGATACCGCCCAGGCATTTAATGCCTATATGGACTACCTTAATAACCAAAAAGAATGCCCAGCAAGCAAGGAATGAGAGGGATCCCATGTCAGTGATCGGTTTTATGAAAAAAATGCCCGGCCATCCTGAACTTCCGTCAGACATATTAGACGACATCAAGTTCGCATGGCTTGAAGGGACAATGGAGGCAAAAATAGATTTTTTTTCAAACTTGCCTGAATGGCGAGACCTTGAAAGATGGCCGTCTGGAAGAATATTCGGTCTATCCTGCGAATACCGGTGGCGCCAAAATCCGAAGGACGGCCTTCATGCCGTGTTCATCCTTGACCGCGAGGATCTTCCATATCCCTTTTCAGGTCCAGGCAAGCTCTGCATAGAAAAAACAGGGGATGACTTCATGATTCTTTGGGGAGACTGGGTCGATCCTGAGAAAGATAAGGAGTCAAATCCAAAAGGAGATGCCAAATTTTATGCCCAGGAGCTTCCTCTTGTTCAGAGATATCCCGTGCCGCCAGATGAGGCCAAACGGACAGGGTATTCTCCCAGGATAGGCGTAAGGAGATACCGACACAGGCCAGACAAAGAAAGTGAAACCAAGGCAATGGGAGAATTCGCCAGGTGTTTCGATATCCTAATGGCGCAGGATGAACAGAAAGGAGGAAAATGATGCCCATGGCAAAAATAAATCCCTATAATTTTGTGCCCTTTGTTGACGATGAGCCTAAACGTACTTCCTGGGAAAACCTTCCTAAACACCATATGCTGACAAATCAGCTCTATTCGGGCTTTTTTGATCTGAGGTTCACCTCTATCACACCTGTTTTTATTCCTTCACCTTTAAAAAAAGACCAATTAAAAGAAGACGTTTATGTCAAGGGAAAGCTAGAACACAAAATAACCTTCAAGAAATTCAGCCATCGTGACGTCAGGCCCTGTATCCCTGGCAGCAGTATTAAAGGGATGGTTCGAGCAGTCTTTGAGGCCTTGACTGACAGTTGCATGGTACTGTTTGCAGAAAGTTATAACGGTCTTACGTATCCGAGCAAATATAAAAATCAAGATTGTAATACTGAGAATGGACTCTGCCCTGCTTGCTCAGTTTTTGGAACCATATCCGGAGAGGATATGGTCTTTCAAGGCAAGGTGCAATTCACAGACGCAATTGGCAACCAAGATGATCTGGAAAAAGGTGAATGGAATTTAAAAGAACTTTGGCCACCAAAGCCCGAGAGACATCCTCCTTTCTATGCCAAAGATGGGAAAAATCCTTCCTCTGGCCCAAGGGGACGCAAGTTCTACTTTCATCATGATCCTTCTCTGGTAAAAAAAGGATATTTTACGACCAATAATCACGACCATAGAAACAGAAAAATTTGTCAGCTACTTAAAAAAGACAGTAAGCTAAATGGAAAAGTAATTTTTAAAGGACTTACACAAAATGAGCTTTCCTGTCTTATTTATGCCTTGGAACTAGACTTTACAAATGAAGATGGGAAGTCCCAAAGGACTATGGCCCATAAGATCGGCATGGGGAAGCCCCTTGGCTTGGGAAGCATCTCTATTGATATAATAGATGGAGTAATTGAAGAGGGTACTGCAAGATATAAATCTCTGTCGCAGAACTCTTCATCGGACTCGTTACGAACTACCATTAATGGTCTGAAAAAGGCAGTTGCCCAGGCTCACACCAGACTGGGCGATCTTTTATCTTTAGATAAATACAAACAAGGGACCATTTTATACCCCGACCTTAAATGGTTTAAAATAAACAAGAACAAAAAACTAGGCGAAATGGGAGAATATGAAGGGACGATAACAAAACCGTGGTTTCCCGAAGCCACTGAGGCTGCCATAGATTTTAATAAAAAGATTAATGGAGCCATAAAGGCTATTAAAGATGATCTGGTTATAATAGAGGCAGAAAATGGAACATTATACAAAAGGGCTAAGAAGGTGGCCCAAGGAGTAAAAAAGGGGGAGTTTCAGGTAGGATTAAAAGTGGTGTTATTTGGTAAAGGATTTCATAAGAAAAAGTAGGTGATGCATGAAATGGGGAAATAAATTCTGTCATCTTTTAATCTTTTTTTTAAGAACTAGATGGGGATTCATTCTGCTGTTTATTCTTACTTTATCATGGCTCGGCTATGATTACTCTTCAAATTGGACAGTTGCGAAAAGTTTTAAGGAAATTTGGGGAAAGAATATTGATCCAGTTATTAGTTTTGCAACTTTGTTAGTAGCATTTTCTGTCTGGCTTAGCGAGGCAAAAACGGCCTGGGAAAACAGTTTGCCTAAAAAACTTACAGTAATTTTTTTCTTTGATGGGGCTGAAGTAATGCGGTGCAATTATGCCCATCTAGATCACGAGGCAGATATCAGGAATTTGGGGCAACAAATTGGCTTGCAGATGAGCGGAGTAAAAAAATTAGACTTTTATGCGCCAAATATTAAGCGGGATAAAGGGGAAATATGTAAAGGCAAGCAAGGGGACATCTTCATGCATTATACGGTCAGATTTACTCTAATAAAGCTACCCGAAAAAATAGAACCAGGGAAATGCCTATTATGGGATCCACCTTTTAAAGGCAAGCCAGAAGAGTACAAATGCCAAGAGATCAGCACAAAGTCATTTTAGATATTTCGGACCTATTTGATAAAACAGCCAAATTATCAGATTTGCCCGAGTACATTAAAAAGGCTGAAGCCAGGGCAGGCGAGGGTAATAGTGTAATCCTTACTGGCAAGGCCCCTGTCTGGCTCTACTTGGCTCTGGCTCATGCCCTCCACGGCAAGGCCAAAAAACTGACTTATCGCTCTCCTGTAACCGGGGATGTAGTAATTTTTGACCATGATCCGTTTTAGCAAAAGATTTTAAAGAAGGCCTGCATGGCTGCCAATGTAAAAGATATCCAGTCAAGATTGGAAGAACTGAAACCCGTACTCAAACAGAGATTTAGAATAAATTCTCTTGAACTTTTCGGCTCTTACACGAGGGGGGAACAGACAGAGGAAAGCGAAATTGACCTGCTCGTTGATTTTACCAGGGAGGCGGACCTCTTTAACCTCATGGGCCTGGCTCAATATCTGGAAGAAGAGCCTAAGTGCAAGGTTGATGTGATTCCCAAGAATGCGCTGCGGCAGGAATTAAGGGAAACGGTTTTCAGTGAGGCCCTGTCGGTATGAGAGACAAGATTATAGGGAATAAACGGCTCAGGAGAACAACTAATGCCTTTAACCCTGATACCTGCCGCCGGATAAATAAAAATGGGAGCGCTCCATGACCATTGACTACCATTCCCTTTCGGAGGCCTTTAAAACTGTAAAGGCCAACCATGGTTGTGCCGGGGTTGACGGCGTAACCATTGAAAGGTTCGAATCAGACCTTTCCGGCAATCTCAGGCAGCTTGAAAAGGAGATATCATCAGGCACATATTTCCCCTTGCCGCTCATGAAAATACTGGTTGACAAGGGAAAGGGTGACGGCGAGGCAAGGGCGCTTTGCATACCAACCGTGCGGGACCGGGTGGTACAGACTGCGGTTTTGCAGTTTGCAGGCCCTGTGCTGGAGAAGGAATTTGAGGATTGCAGCTTCGCCTACAGGAAGGGGCGCTCGGTGAGGCAGGCAGTGCACAAGATACGGGAATACTACGGAAAGGGTTACCGTTGGGTAGTGGATGCAGACATAGACGCCTTTTTTGACAATGTTGACCATGCCATCCTGATTGAGAAATTGAGACGCTGTGTACATGATCAGGTCGTTCTGCGCCTCATGGAACAATGGCTGTCTGCCGAGGTGTGGGACGGTGTTGCTCTAAAGGCGCTTGAACGGGGTATTCCGCAGGGATCACCTGTTTCTCCGTTAATGGCAAATCTATTTTTGGATGAACTGGATGAGGAGATGCTGCGGCACGGATACAAATATGTGCGCTATGCTGATGACTTTATAGTTCTTGCTAGGACAAGGGAAAAGGCACGGTCTGCCCTTGAACTTTCAAAGAAGGTTCTGGACAGGCTTATGCTCAAACTGGATGAGGAAAAAATAGTCACCTTTGAAAATGGCTTTAAGTATCTTGGGGTCTATTTTATTCGAAGTCTTGTGATGACACCCTTCGACAGGCCGAAAAAGAAAAAGAAGGTCCTCTATTATCCCCCGCCACTGGACATGAACGTGTATATGCTCCAGAAGCATCTCACCACGAAGCACACGAAGAGCACGAAGAATGAAATTTGACCAGTTGTCCAATCAGGTTATCGGCTGTGCATTAGAGGTCCACAGGTATTTAGGGCCCGGCTTGCTTGAGTCAACGTATGAACAGTGTCTTGCCCAC
>Ga0256832_1003988_pt1 | contig 9996 bp, 8 predicted proteins | sample 134614metaG_FD_190534 | JGI IMG/M metagenome (GOLD analysis project Ga0256832, IMG submission 190534) | Hydrothermal vent microbial communities from Lau Basin, Pacific Ocean - 134-614 | ecosystem: Environmental > Aquatic > Marine > Hydrothermal vents | place: Pacific Ocean: Lau Basin | collected...
GCTGTAGACCGATGCGCCTTTTACTCGTGGGTCCCGAAAAGCATCTGCATGGATGGAGACAAACAGGTCCGCTTTCTGCTGACGCGCAATTTCCATGCGCTTGCGTAGCGGTACATAGTAGTCACCATCTCGTGTCATTACCGGGCGCATTCCAGGCTCTGCCTGAATCAGCGTCTTTAGCTTCTGGGCAATCGCCATGGAGATGTTTTTTTCATGTGTGCCTCTTGGCCCAATGGCGCCCACATCTTCACCGCCGTGGCCTGCATCAATGGCAATAACAATATCGCGCAAGCCATTTTTGTTGGCTGTTTTCACTGCTTCTGGCTTTTTGCGCCCGCTTTCATCCGCTCCATAGAGGTCAACGACAAGGCGGTGGCCATATTTGCTGTTTGGCTTGAGCATAAAGCTCTTTGGGCGAATTTTGTGTTTAAGATCCAGCACCACGCGCAGGTCTTTGGTATTGCGTACGCCACTGCGTACATGCTGCACATAGCGATCCCCCTGGCTGACGGCCGGAATATCCGCTTTCAGGCGGGTGTTGCTGATATCAATAACAAGCCGGTCTGGCTGTGTGAGGCTCATCAGGGTATGGGTGACTGGCCCGCTGGTATCAAAGACCAGTCGCGTATGGTCAGGGGCCGCCCACAGCCGCACACCATTTATGGAGATATTTTTTGCCTGAAGCGGCAAGCTGATCAACAGAGACAAAAAGAAGATAGCGAGTTTTTTCATGACACCAACAGCCTAACCTTCCCCGGATTGATACTCTAAAACTAGCACACCAATATTATTTTTTCTAGATTTTTCTGCCGGATAGATGGCTTTCCTAAATTATTTATCAGGAGTAGCGTCTGTTCCAGGCGGCAAGATCTGCTGCTTGCAGCAGGTTATTACCCTTTTTGCTGTGTGATTTTATCTGCACCTGGCGGCCTTCACCATCGTGACCGATTTCAACTACAAGATCAGGTGGCGGCAGTTCCCCTTCTCCTCTCTTTGGCCACTCTACTAACAGGGTGGCTGCTGGCTGTAGCAGATCCCGAATCCCCAGATATTCAAGCTCTTCCGGGGCAGCCAGCCGGTAGAGGTCAAGGTGGTAGCAGCGTCGATCCGGCAGGTCATACGGCTCCAGCAGGGTGTAGGTGGGGCTTTTTACTGCCTCTTTATGGCCCAGTGCGCGGATAAACCCTCGCGCCAGGGTTGTCTTTCCCGCTCCCAAATCGCCGATCAGGTAGATGACACAGCCTGGCGGGGAGGCGGCTGCCAGGGCGGCACCCAGTGCCTCTTGGGCCTGCTCACCTGCAACCTTCAGGTTCAGCATTGATGCCAATCTGTATTCAGCAGCAGGCGCAGTTCAATCTGGAGATCATTCGCCAGCAGCCCTCGTTCACCTGCCTGCGCGGCCCGGTCTGCGGCAGCCGCATGCAGGCAAACCCCGGCGGTTGCGGCGTCACTCAGGCTTAACCCTTGCGCGGCCATGCCTGCGATGATGCCTGTCAGCAGATCCCCCATCCCCGCCGTTGCCATGCCGGGGTTGCCCGCCGTGCAGACCGATATGGGTGGCTCAGCAGCAGCAATCAGTGTCCCTGCGCCTTTCAGAACCACCACGCCGCCGTACCGCTCCTGAAGTGCCTGAGCTGATGTAAAGCGGTCTGCCTGGACCTCTGCAACACTCACTCCCAGCAGGCGCGCCGCTTCACCTGGGTGGGGGGTTAGAATCCAGTTGTCACGCCGGGTTGGCTCTGATGCCAGCTGGTTCAGTGCATCTGCATCGACAATCAACGGCAGCCTTCTCTCCAGGGCTGCGCCAAGCAGTGCGCGCCCCCATCGGCCCTGCCCCAGCCCGGGGCCGATGGCCATTACGGTGGCGCGCTGTAGCAGCGGCGCAAGCGTGCTGGCATCAGCGACGCCGTGGCACATCAGTTCGGGGCGCGCTATATTCAGCAGCGCTGCATGCGCGGGCTGGGTGGCTATGCTGACCAGCCCGGCGCCGGTGCGCAAGGCGGCCTCTCCGGCCATCCTTGCTGCGCCGCTAAAGCCGTGATCGCCACCCATTATCAGGAGGTGGCCGAAATCGCCCTTGTGCGCGCCCCTTGCCCGCCGCCCGAGCAGCCTGGTCATCATTGACCACTCAACCCGTCTGGCAGTGGGTTGCTCTGCTGCGTAGAGCGCTTCCGGCAGGTCGAGGTCATTGAACACAATCTGGCCACACTGCTCTGGGCCTGCTCCGGTAAATTCACCCCGCTTCAGCCCGATGAAGCTGATGGTGGCATTGGCCTTTACCGCTGCTCCCAGAATCCGGCCTGAATCAGAGTGCAGCCCGGAGGGTATATCCAGCGCCAGCACTGGGGATGCAGAGGCATTAATGGCCTCAATGGCCTGACGCCATGCCCCGGTTATCTCTCGTTCCAGACCCGTTCCAAAGATGCCATCAACAATGACCTCTGTCTCTTTGGGGAGGGTTTTGAACGGTTTGATCTCTCCACCCGCTTCAATAAAGCGCGCATAATTTGTCCGTGCATCGCCTTTGATTTTCTCTGTCTCCCCCAGCTGGAGAAGGTGCACTGTTTTGCCTGCCTGTAGCGCAAGGCGCGCCAGCACATAGCCATCACCGCCGTTATTGCCAACTCCACAAACAACGGTGATGGTCTGTGCTTCAGGCCAGGCCTTGCACAGCAGTTCGTAGGCGGCGCTGCCTGCCCGCTCCATCAGGGTTGTTCCAGGCACGGAGAAGGTCTCGATGGCAATTCGGTCAAATTCGCGAACCTGCGCTGCGCTGTAGAGGTTGCGCGGTAAGTTGTCAGTAAGCGGCATAGTTGTCACCTTTTATCCATGGGCCAAATCAACGAGACGGCATCTATTGAATATCTACACCACGCTCCAGTTCGCCTTCACGGCGCAGCTCCCGTTTCAGGATCTTTCCTGCGGCGTTTTTGGGCAGCGATGTGCGCAGCATAACCTTGCGCGGCACCTGGTGGCGGCCAAGATTTTCCAGGCAGTAGGCGCGCACCTCTGCTGCCGTCACTCTGGCATCCTGTTGCAGCACGACATGGGCAATCGGCACTTCGCCATGCCGGGCATCGGGTTCGCCCACCACTGCGGCTTCGCTGATTTGCGGGTGCTGGTAGAGCACCTCCTCCACCATGCGCGGGTAGACGTTCATGCCGTTGACGATAATCATATCCTTCTTGCGATCCACCATGAAGAGGTAGCCATCCTCATCTTTATACCCAAGATCCCCGGTACGGAACCAGCCGCCAAAAAAGCTCTCTGCCGTGGCCTCTGGCAGATTCCAATACCCTTTCATCACGTTGGCGCCACGCACACACAGCTCACCGATCTCATTCACCGGGAGCTCTCTGCCCTCATCATCAAAGATCTCAATCTCCACATTGGGTACCGGCAGCCCCACCGAGGCTGGTTTGGTCTGGCCGCCAACAGGGTTTACACAGGTGACGGGGGAGCATTCGGTCGGCCCATCCCCTTCGTAAATGGGGAGGCCGAAGCGCTCTTCGAACTGGCGCATAACCGCCACTGGCATGGCCGAGCCGCCGGATATTCCGAAGCGCACGGATGACCACTGCCGCAGCTGCTCATCCGGCAGCCGCAACAGCAGATTGTACATGCTGGGCACGCCAAGAAAGACGGTTGCACCCACTGCTCCAATGAGCGCCGAGATGGCCGCTGGATCGAAACGCGCCGCCGGGGCGAAGCTCAGCCCGTGCAGCAGTGGCGTCAGCAGCCCCACCGTTGCGGCAAAGGAGTGAAACATCGGCAGCACCACCAGGATGAGATCTTCCCCCGTTTTAAACTGCATGGCCTCTGCCACGCTGCAACTGTTCGATAGCAGATTGCGGTGGGTCAGCATGGCCCCTTTGGGATGCCCGGTGGTGCCCGAGGTGTAGAGGATGGCGGCCAGATCTTCAGCCGGGTCGATATCTGGCCGGGGTGGCTTGGCCCGGTTTTGCCGGAGATCCTCGAAGCGGGGATCATCACCCTGTTCCAGCCCGATGCTGGCACAAAATTCCAGGCTGCTGATCCCGGCTCGAAAGGTGGCTACCGATGCGGCAAAGGCGTGGTGGTAGAAGAGCCCTTTGACTTGCGCATCTTGCAGGATGTAGCTGATCTCTTTGGGGTTGAGCAGCAGGTTTACCGGGACGACAACGGCTCCGGCCTTGATGATGCCGGTGTAGATTATGGCAAAGGTATCAGAGTTGATGCAGTAGAGTGCTACGCGATCGCCCTGCTCGATGCCCTGTTCGGCCAGCGATGCAGCGATGGCATCGGATGCCTGGTCGACCTCGGCAAAGGTGATCCGGTGGTCAGAGAAACAGATGGCAGGGGCAGCGGGGTTGGCCTGTGCCGTTGCTCGGAGTACGGCGGGGATGGATGCGTTGGCGTCAACCATGATGTTGATCATTCCAGGTAGTGTGGTGGTGGCATGGCTGACAACAGTTAAGCCAGCCATGCCTGCATATCATTCAAAAAAGCGCTTTACTCTTTGGAAGAGTTATTTAGATGACCCGTGAGAATTTAACCTCACTCTTTTGTGCCAGATAGTAATCAAACACCATGCAGATGTTGCGAATCAGCAGTCGGCCACGCGGCAGCACCTGGATGCCCTTCTCGTCAACCTCAAGCAGGCCATCCTCGATCATCCCTTTCAGCTGGTTCAGCTCTTTTTTGAAGTAGTCGGCAAAGTTGATGCCCCGCTCTGACTCTACCCGGCTGAAATCCAGCTTCAGGTGGCAGATCAGCCGGGTGATTACATCGCGCCGGATCTGATCATCCAGACTCAGGTCAAAGCCACGGAATACCGCCAGCTCGCCTGCATCAATCCGCTCGTAATACTCATCCAGCTCACGCTTGTTCTGGCTGTAGGTCTCCCCCACCATGCCGATGGAGGTGACGCCCAGGCCGATCAGGTCACAGTTGGCATGGGTGGAGTAGCCCTGAAAGTTGCGGTAGAGGGTGCCATCCTGCTGGGCGATGGTCAGCTCGTCATCCGGGCGGGCGAAGTGGTCCATGCCGATATAGACGTAGCCTGCCTTTTCCAGCTTCTCGATGGTGAGTTGAAGAATCTCCAGCTTCTCTGCCGGGGTTGGCACATCTTCCATGTTGATGCGGCGCTGCGGCATGAAGCGCTCAGGCAGGTGGGCGTAGTTGAAGACGGAGAGACGATCCGGGTCAACCTCGATGATGCGATCCAGGGTGCGCTCGAAACTCGCTACCGATTGGTGCGGCAGGCCATACATCAGGTCGACACTGATGGAGCGAAAACCCTCCTTGCGCGCCGCATCCAGCACATCCATGGTCTGCGCCTCGGATTGCAGGCGGTTGACCGCCCGCTGCACCCGCTCGTCAAAATCCTGCACCCCGAGGCTCATGCGGTTGAGGCCGATCTCGCGCAGTATGGCGATGGTCTCGGCAGTGGCCTCACGCGGGTCGATCTCAATCGAGTATTCGCCGCTGTCATCCTCCAGCAGGGTGAAGTGTTCGCGGGTGACCCGCATCAATTCACGCATCTCATCGTGGCTGATAAAGGTCGGTGTGCCACCGCCCCAGTGCAGCTGCTCTACCACGCGGCCCTTGTCGAACAGTGCGCCCTGCATGGCGATCTCTTTGTGCAGGCGAGTCAGATAGGTGCCGCCTTTGCTGCGATCCTTGGTGACCACTTTGTTGCAGGCGCAATAGAAGCATACGGTGTCACAGAAGGGGATGTGAAAATAGAGTGACAGCGGGTTGCCTTTGGCGTTGGTGGCCTGTGCAATCTCCCGGTATTGATCCGGGCCAAAGCCGTCATGAAACTGTGGTGCTGTCGGGTAGGAGGTATAACGCGGCCCGGCATGGTCATATTTTTTGATCAGATCAAGATCAAAAACCAGTGACTGGTTCATAAATTCTTCCTCAATTACTGCTTTGGGCCTGTAGCCTGATGTTACCCGGGCGCACCGGCGAGCTGCTCGGCAGTCAGCAGAAAAACGCCGTCGCCCCCGCGTTCAAAATCGAGCCACAGGAAGGGGATCTGTGGATAACGTGCCTCCAGCGCCTCGGCACTGCTGCCCACCTCTACCACTATGATACCACCGGGAGCCAGGTAGCTGGGGGCATCACGTAAAATCCGTGCGACAATATCCAGCCCATCCTCCCCCGCTTCCAGGCCCAGGGCCGGTTCATGATGGTACTCTGCCGGCAGGTCGGCCAGCTCTTTCAGAGAGACATAGGGAGGGTTGCTGACGATGATGTCATAGCGCTTTTTTTCAATATTGCTGAACAGGTCAGAGTGGATAATGGTGACCCGCTCTTCCAGCTCATGCTGCGTTACATTGATGTGCGCAACCTCCAGTGCCTCTGGTGAGATATCAACCGCATCGACCTGGGCCTCGGGAAAGTGGCAGGCAGAGGCAATGGCGATACAGCCGCTGCCGGTGCAGAGATCCAGCACCCGGCGCACCTCATCAGGATTGACCCAGGGGGCAAAGCCTGCCTCTATCAGCTCGGCGATGGGGGATCGAGGCACCAGCACATGCTCGTTCACATGGAATGCGAGGCCGGCAAATTGCGCTTTGTGCGTCAGGTAGGCTGCTGGTAGCCGCTCATCCATCCGGCGCTGTAGCAGCAACAGCACTTCGCTGCGCTCTGTTGGGGTCAGCCGGCTATCCAGATAGAGCGGTGGCAGGTCATGGTCAAGATGCAGGGCATGCAGCACCAGAGCCAGTGACTCATCCAGCGCATTATCGGTGCCGTGGCCAAAGAAGAGTCCCGCCTCACTGAAGCGGCTGGCACCCCAGCGAATGAAATCCCGCATTGTTTCTAATGAATCTGTATCCAATTCTGTTCAACTGCCGTAACGAGCAAAGCGGGGATGATAGCCGATTTCTGGCCTGTCTCTAAAGCAACTAATGCATCTGGCCGATAGGGTTTAGTAATCGCCATTCATTGAGGTTCTTACCCAACATGGCGATTTTGTCGCTACAACTGAATAAAAATGATGCTATTCGGAAAACAGAAAACCGTACGGACAGAGGATCTGATCGATACGATTCCGCTCTGTAATCTGCCCAGACGGGTGCTTCACTATGTGACCCGTTTGGCCACCCTGGAGCACGCTTCAGGTAGAACCAGGCTGTTTGATGTTGGCGAGCAGACCAAGGATATCTTCTACCTTATCAAAGGGCAGGTTGCTCTAAACAGTGCTGAAGGTGTGGCAGATACGATTAGTGCCGGCAGCCCCCAGGCAAGGTTTCCACTCAATATCGAGCAGCCCTGCAAATATAGCGCCATTACGCTGAACAGGGCCATTCTGGTCAAGATACCTCATGAAATCGTGCAAAATATTGAGCATCTCTCTACCGGCAGCGAGGAGACTGTCGAGCTTGTAGAGGATGAGATGGGAGATAAGCACTATGCCGACTTTTTTTGCAAACTTCAGGATGGCGATTTTGAGATACCCAGCATGCCGGATATTGCCATCCGCATCAGCAAGGCGCTCAACAACCCGGATGCCACAAGCACCGATATTGCCCGCATCATTCAGATGGACCCCGCTCTTGCCGCACGCATTATCCACATTGTAAACAGCCCGCTCTACGCAAGTCGTCACCGTATCGATAACTGCCCGGATGCCGTCACCCGGCTGGGGCGGGCCACCACTCGCAGCTTGGTGCTCAGCTTCATACTAAAAAATCTTTTCCGCACCAGGCATGCCGCTCTCAGGAGGCGCATGTCTGAATTGTGGGCACACAGCCGGAAGGTTGCCGCTGTCTGCCATGTGCTGGCGCGCCTCGGCTCAAAGCTGGATCCCGACCAGGCCATGCTTGCTGGACTCATCCATGATATTGGCGCCATACCCATCCTTAACGCTGCCAAGGATTACCCAGAACTTATAGAAAATCCGGATCTATTGGACAAGACGGTTAACCGCTTGCAGGCACGAACCGGCGCCCTGGTTTTGCGTCAATGGAACTTTATGGATGAGCTTGCCGATGTCGCCTTGCAGGCTGAGAACTGGGCATGGGATGAAAGCAATACAATCAACTATATTGACTTGGTGATTCTGGGGCAGCTGCATGCCTATATTGGCACTCCCCGCATGCAGGCACTGCCACGTATTGATCTGGTTCCCGCCTTTCACAAACTGGGAAATGGAAAGTTGAGCCCCCAACAGTCATTGAAGATCATCGAAAAATCCAAATCAGACATTCAAGCCGTCGAGCAGCTTTTGGACGGGGGTTAAGGAACGTGCATGTTCCTAAATTGATTTAACTGCTTTGCTGGCAGCCTCACCCCTCTCCGACTGAGACTCCAGGTTTGCTGTCCCGCGGGCAACCAGTTCGCCCAGGGTTTTCTGCTTGAGAAACTCAAAGATGTCATTACTCAGTTCATTCCACAGTACATGTGTCAAACGGACTGATCCACCCTCTTGCTCAGCCTTTAAATGGTTAGACTCCACCCATTCATCTACGGCACAGATAATATCTGCAACCGATATCTCCCCTGCTGGCCGCCCCAGGTAGTAACCACCACCTGGCCCACGCACCCCCTTCACCAGCCGCTGACGACGCAGGCAGGCAAAAAGCTGCTCGAGATATGACAAGGAGATACCCTGTTCAACAGAGATGTCTGCCAGCGTCACCGCTCCCCGGCCATCATTGATTGCCAGCTCCAGCATTGCTGTAACAGCGTATCGTCCTTTTGTTGATAGCCTCATAACCTATCTCTCCAGGTGAGATCTTTCTTAACCATTAATGAACCTATGGTTTTTTCATTATAAATAACCACTTATTTCCCTTAGGCTAGCAGTACCTTATCAAACATGTCAATCATAGCAAGAGCCCAATATTAACTGCTGATTTTACATGGAATATATGTGTCAATTTGAAAGCCCACAGCAGGTTTGCATTATATCCTTTTTAGGCAAAATCAGGGTATAGAAAAACGCCTCTGTTTTTTCAAATACTGTATACATTACCAGATATACGGTAATTAAAAGCACGGCCCTATTGAACGGCGGTATACAGGCTATTTTGACAGGACAAGATTGGCTTTCGCTTCTGGTTTAACAGGCCGCAATGAAGCTCTTAACCCGGATTGCTTTGGGTCAAAGCCCAACCTGCTTCGCATCATGGTCAGGGCATGGTTCAAGCTGAAACTGGTTATCATGCAGGTTATCTGCATCCAGGCGTCCCTGATAGTGGCACATAGATCTGTTGCAGGTGGCTCGCCTGATGATTATTAACATCCCTGAAAAGTCCGCAATTTTGCGACGAAATTGGCAATCCAGACCTGCAAACGGGTTGATTTGGCAGGAAATTGTAGATAACTGCTATAAACTTATCTACGATTACAGCAGGGATTGTACGATTTTTTTATCCATTTTTGCTTTTTTAAAGATCCTTCAAGTAAATACCAGATAAAGTGGTTAATGAGATACAGAATGCCAATGAAGCAACCAACCATATCAACAAGGAGGCGCTTTCCCCGTATTGAGGTGGATCTACCCATAGAGATTAAGGCCGAATGCGGACTGGTTTTTAATGCCATAACAAAAAACATCTCTCAAACCGGGTTGTTAATGGTTACCGACAGAGATAAATTTGAGCAATTGACGGTTAACCAACGGTTATCTGAAAAAAGCCAGCCAGCGGAGGTGTCGGTTAAAATAACGCTCCCTATGGAAAATACCACCACAATTCATACGCATTGTCGCCTGTTTCAGTTTCGGCGTATCTCAAGGGATTGTTATTATATTGGGCTGGAGTATATGGAGTTGCCAGAGTCGGAACATAATGAGTTGACCCAATATATTCATAGCATCATTACACACAGCAACAACCGGAAAGCACCCCAAACCAGCAGCATACTATTGGCGGAAACGGAGAAAGATTGTAAAACCACCTAGCTAGTAGTGCTTCAAACAGATAACTAGGGATGTTAAAGTAATCTCCCAATAAGTCAATACAACTTATTGAGAGGCCTATATGAAAAAACTTTACGTTG
>Ga0256832_1003989_pt1 | contig 9995 bp, 10 predicted proteins | sample 134614metaG_FD_190534 | JGI IMG/M metagenome (GOLD analysis project Ga0256832, IMG submission 190534) | Hydrothermal vent microbial communities from Lau Basin, Pacific Ocean - 134-614 | ecosystem: Environmental > Aquatic > Marine > Hydrothermal vents | place: Pacific Ocean: Lau Basin | collected...
GTAAAAAATGAAACAAAGATTGACTCCGAAAGAAGAAGAATTAATGCAAGTGCTTTGGCATTTGCGAAAAGCATTTGTAAAGGAAATTGTAGCGGCATTGCCCGAACCACGTCCACATTATAATACGGTATCGACCATTATTAGAAAAATGGTGGATAAAGGATTTGTAGGGTACGAGAGTTTTGGCAATACGCATTGCTATTATCCGTTAGTGTCAAAAAAAGTCTATACTGAAAATTTTATGCAAAAGGCATTGCGGAATTATTTTGACAATTCGTATAAAAATATGGTCTCGTTTTTTGTCAAGCAACAAAAAATAAGTGCCGATGAATTGCGTGAAATTATCGAATTAATAGAAAACCAAAATCAGGAAAAATGAATTTGATTTATATTTTGAAAGTTAGTGTCATAACTGCTGTTTTGTGGCTGATTTACAAATTATTACTTCGTAAAGATACTTTTTTTAACTTGAAACGATTTTATTTTATAACCGGTATGTTTTTGTCCTTTTTACTGCCTTTATGGCATCTTAAAAAAGTTATTCCGGTTGCCACAGCTTCATTACCTATTCCTGTTAACAATGTGGTAACAGAAAATACACTGGAAGTCAGTTTGCAACAGGATTTTGATTTGGACAATTTGTTTTATATTTTACTTGTAGGAGCAGTTATTTTATTGTTTAAAATGCTGATAGATTTAATCGGTATTTACAAAATGATTGCGACAGGTGTCAAAGAACAAATAAATGGTTATGTTTTAGTTAAAGTTGATAAAGACATTTCGCCTTTTTCATTTGGAAAATATTTGGTCATTAATCCGGCACAATTTACACCGGAGGAACAGCAAATGGTTATAGCGCATGAACAGGTTCACATAAGCCAAAAGCACAGTATTGATGTATTGCTATCCGGTGTTTTTACGGCTTTGCAATGGTACAATCCATTTGCTTGGCTTTGGCGAAATGATTTGATTGAAAATCTCGAATTTATTGCAGATAGTAAAGCCACAAAACAGGTAGAGTCTGTTAAGAAATATCAATATTTGTTACTAAAAACCGGATTGACAAATCCTGTGCCTGACCTAGTTAATAATTTTTATAAACCCAATTTAAAAAATAGAATTATGATGTTACAAAAACAGCAAACTTCAAGTATACAATTAGTAAAATATGGTATTTTATTGCCGTTGATAACTCTGTTCCTTTACGGTTTTAATACCGAAAAAGTTTATGCACAAAATAAATCAAAGTATTATGTTATTGATAAACATACGACAGGAAAACAATTGAAAGATATTGAAAAAAATATCAACAAAGAAACAGTAAAATTTAAGCTTCATTTTGACAATTTGATGTATATAGATGACATTTTGGTTAATGTTGATGTAAAGACACATTATCTTACAACCGGAAAAGATACTAAAATACGAATTCAAAATGATAAAGGTATTTTAGAAACTATTCTTTATATTGAAGACAGCAAATTAGTGCTTTCTCAAAAAGAAGAAAAGGCTTTTTTAATATATGACGATGGAGTAGAAGTATCAACTTATGATAATAGTAATGAGTCATCTACATTAAGCACACTTCAAGTAAAACATTATAACAAAGTTGGTAAAGTAGTTAACTCAAAATCATATTCGGGTGTTATATCTTATGAGAATAAAGACTTTTTTTATGTTAAAACCGTACATGATTACCGTTTTTTTGATAGATATGGAATAGAAGTAGATAAAAAGACAGCTGATGCTTTGTTGCAAAAGTTAACCCGTGGTCAAGTATTTATCGTTAACAATAGTATTAGATATAAAAAAGATTCAAAAAATCATCCGTTATATGTTTTGAATGGCAAATTTATTTCCGAAGCAGATTTTGATAAAATCAATCAAGAAACGATACGTGAAATAATAATTTTAAAGGGTGATGCAGCTCTAAAAAAATATGGTGAAAAAGGCAAGAAAGGCGTTGTAGAGTTGTTTGTAAAATAAATTACAACATTTATAAAAAAACGCCTTGCGTTTATAAATTATTGATTGACAAACAAGCTGTGTTTTTGTAAATTTAATAAAAAAATCATGAAAAAAATAGCCGTTTTGTTAATCCTTACATTTTCATTATTTTCTTGTGTCAAACAAGAAACTCATGAAGTTGCTCTTGAAAAACAAGAAGCTCGTTTAACGGCACACGTTTGGAAAGGGGTTAGTGTGTCGAGATTTACCGGTAAACACAAAATTTTTCAACATAGCTTGCCGGATATTTCTTTACGATTTTATCCTGATCAACAATTTGTAAAAAATATTGGTCAGCAAAAATCAATTACCGGTCAGTGGGAATTGTTTGAACAAAATGATGTGCCGGTTTTAAGAATCCGTTATTTTGATGAAGATACAGGTTGTAATGTGATTGATGAATTAGTAGTCAATATTTTAACGGATGATTATTTGGAATATTGTCATTATATTCATAGACAAGGATATGTAGATATACACGACGATTATTTCTTTGAAAAAAATTGATCGGTATTTTGGTTTTGGAAATACAAGGCTGTCAACACGCAAACTGTTGACAGTTTTTTTTATGTGCTTAGGGAGATTGAAAAATGTAAATAAAATGTTAAGAAAAATTCTTATATTTGTCGAATTAACAAACTAACTTAACAAACTATGAGAAAAACTATTTTATTTTATCTGTTTGTTGCTTTATTATTAGCAACTAGTGGATTTGCACAAACTATTCATGAATATGAATATAATGTCAACAATGGATGGCTTGGTGACAATTATAATACGCCGGGCAATATCATTTATCCGGTAGGCTATAGCCGCCAAAACCTTAAAACACCGGTTGTTTTTGTTCACGGGATTACCGGAAAAGTCAGTAATTCGTATAAAGCCAATATTGAACAAGTGGAAAATTACCAACTAAATGCGGCTTTTGTTCAATTAAATCCTTTGGGAACACCTGAGCAAAACGGCAAATTATTAAAACGAATGATTGATAGAATTACCGCACATTATGGTTCAGCAACTGTTAGTATAGTAGCCCATAGTAAAGGCGGCATGGATACCGAGCGCGCACTTTACGGACGTAATCCTTACAATACTTCTATTCCGAGTTTCGGCTACGAAAAAGTTGATGGTGTTTATACTTTTAGTTCACCGCTTCGTGGCGCACGTGTTGCCGATGTGGGTGCCGCTTTGTCTTGGACAGGAATCGCTTTTATTGCCATGTGGTATACTAATGGATACTATTTGACAAGCGGAAGTGTCAATTCTTTTCATAACTGGGCGCAATCATGGCGTATCAATTCTTACACCACTTTTAGAAATGCATATCATCCTAATGGCGCTTCTTACAGCCGTATCAATATGATTGAAGACAATACTACACGTTGGTGGGCGCATCAATCCGACGATCCTTGTTATCAAAACAAATGGTATTATTGCTATGTCGGCAATGCGTTTCATCATTCAGCCGGAGCCTATTACGATGCTTATTGGGAATGGGATTGGTTTAACTCCGGATGGCGAAATTGGCATACCTCAAATGATGGATTTATTTCTGAATATCGAGCTAAACGTTCCGTAATAACCAACAGCAGTAATGCTTTGACGCCGGGCGCAGGCGATAGTAATTACCGCGTTATGCATGATGCTAATCATACCTCTTTGTGGGAACGTGGCGAAAATCATTTTTCTAATGAAGTAGCTCCCTATTTGCATTATGGTTTATTTAATGTTTACGGACGACCGGCTGCAACCAATGAGGTAACGGACTTGTCACTAAAACAAAAAACCGTATCCAAAGAAACTGCCGAATTGATAATGGGTAGTGCCGGATTTACTTATGTCGGACAAAACGGCCAATCGGAGTTTGTCATTGAGCATGATAACCAACCGGTTAATATTATTTTTTATACGGCACAACCGGTTAAAGAATTTAGTTTGAAAAATTCTTTGGGTAATACATTTAATTTTTCAATTGTAGATTCTAAACGTGATGATTTAACCGGAACAGAACAAGCAGTAGCGCATGTTGAGAATTTGCCTAAGGGGATTTATACTTTGACCATGCCGGTAGGTGAATTCATAGCAATGACCTCTTATGATGAAAGTAATGTTGCTTTTGCAGTCAACATGCACTTTAAAGAATCAGAAGGTTATAACGGACAAAATATTGAAGTGGCGATTGCCGGAATTGACCAAAATTTAGATTTGTCGCAGTTGCAATTGTCTGCTAAAATTTCAAAAGTGTCTAACGATGGAAATACGCCGGTTGATTTTGAAAAAATTCAAGCGCAAACCTATGCATTTACACCGGTTGCAGGTAAGCCCGGACATTTTATTACGCGTTTTAACAATTTAAATCCCGGTGCAGTTTATGCCATGCAATTGACTGCTCGTTTGAATCAAGGCAATCAATTATTAGCCCGAAATATTTTAAATACTTTCTATGTACATAAAACTTTGCCGGTGCAAAATATCAATATTGTTGAGGGCGTTAATGAAGTTCCCGAAATCAATACTGATATGGTAAGTTTGTATCCCAATCCGGCCAATCATTTAGTCAATATATACATCGAAGAAAACAGTCAAGCTGATGTTAGAATTTTTGACATAACAGGTAAAGAAATATATCAAGCTGATATGACAGATACTTTATTGCAATTAGATGTTTCTCAATGGCAAAAAGGTATTTATATGGTTAAAATTAAATCTGGAAACAGTTTGATTACCAAACAATTAATGGTAAAATGAAGTAAATAAATAACTCAATAAAGACGCCTTAACGGGCGTCTTTTTTTTGCCGGTCAATTACATCGAGTTCCGTTGCAAAATACACCATTTTCGGACTGAATTTAAGATGCAATTCGTTTAAAATAGGATATAATTCCTTGTCTATAAATTGTTTTAAATCGGCTTGATTATCAGCTGCAAATTGAATAGAGTAGGAGTTGCCTTGCGCTTCATCAACCATAATTTTACTGGTTAAGGACGATTTGAGTAACCCGCTTTCAAGCATTTTGGGTATAAAATTATTTTTGATATAATCTAACCACTCTTTTTCAATAGCTTTATCGACGTTGAAGGTGATATTATAGATATACATGTTTGGTTATTTTTTATTCATTTATTCCGAAATAATGCAATTCTTTTGTCTTTTTGTTTAGGCTAATTATAAAATGAAAAGTGCCATCTTTTTGTTTCTCTTTTGTATAAAATTCTCTTTCCAGATATTTATCCGTTTCATAATTAATTGTGTCATATGAATCATAGTTCAAGACAGGGAAATCTTTTTGAGAATCAGAAAAAACTCTTTTAAAAGATTTAGAATTTCTTATTTCGTTTGCAATTTTTTTAAAGTCGGATTCTGATATTTTTAAAGTAAATGTGTGAGAATAATCTGTAAAACCGCCGCTTTCATTGTGCAATATTTGAAAGTCTTTTTTTAATTTAATATGATGCCATGAAAGAATTTTACTAGCTTCTTTTTTATTGAAAGTCCAATCCGTTATCCAGGGTTGTATAGCTATCAGGATAAATCCTATGGTTAGAATAAATGAAAATACAGTTCCTAATTTTGTTTTTCCAAATAATCTAAATATCCAATATGTGATAAAAATAATTTGAAAAGCAAAAATAATCGGCCAAATAAAAATTACAAGAAAATCTAATCTACTAATTAGTGACCCAATAATGATTATTCCAAGAATTTTACTAACAATAATTCCGGTTTTTTCCCTATTGTTTTTATAAGGCAAATAAAAACACAAAAGTGTTAAGAGTATTAATATTGAACCGGAAATTATATAAAACGAAGTCATAAGGAAATAACAAAAGTTTTTTGGATAATGATATGTCTATTTTATAACCAATTCATTTTCAAACAAAAAATCTGCAATTTTCCGATTGTCCGACAGGCGTGGCAATTTATTTTGACCGCCTAATTTTCCAATGGATTTCATATACCGGTCAAAGCCTCCTTTTTTTACCGGTGTGATGACAGCCGGTCGTAAAATTTTACCGGTAATTAAGTCTTTGTAATACACATTTTGAGCTTGCATACTTTGGTCAATGATATGGGCAAATTCTTCGGTATTATCAGGAGCTTTTTCAAATTCGATGAGCCATTCGTGGTAGGGCAACCCGCTTTTAGGATTGACTTGCGGCGCCACCGTAAATTCACTGATGCTGGCATCGGTTTGCGCCATAGCCGTTTGAATGGCGGTTTCCACTTCCTTGGCAATGACATGTTCGCCAAAAGCCGAAATAAAATGTTTGATACGTCCGGTAACTTTTAAACGATAGGGGTTGGTGGAAGTAAACATAACAGTATCGCCTATATTATAAGCCCACAAACCCGCGTTGGTGCTAATAATTAAGGCGTAATTGACACCGGTTTCTACTTCTTTGAGAGACAGACGTGTAGGATGATCATTAAAAATTTCATCGGCAGGCACAAATTCGTAAAACATACCGTGATTGGTCAATAATAGTAAATCGTCTCGATCAGGTTTATCTTGATAAGCAAAAAACCCTTCCGAAGCCGGATAAAGTTCTATGCTGTTTACATCTCGTCCTATGAGTTGCTTAAATTTTTGCTGGTAAGGTTCAAAATTAAGTCCTCCGTAAACAAATAACTTAAAATTTGGAAATATTTCTCCAACCGGTTTCCCGGCTTTTTTGATGAGTTTTTCAAAATAAGTCTGTACCCACGAGGGAATACCACTGATGAGTCGCATATCTTCATGGATGGTTTCGTCAACAATGGCGTTAACTTTGGTTTCCCAGTCTTTGATGCTGTTGGTTTCCCAACTTGGCATCCGGTTTTTTTGTAAATATTTCGGAACGTAATGCGCCACAATACCCGACAAGCGACCGGTTTTGATACCGCCGACTTCATCTAAAACAGGATCGCCTTGTAAAAAAATCATTTTACCATCGACAAAGTCTGAATTTCCGGTTTCGTGGATATAATGAAGCAAAGCGTGTTTGGCTCCCATAATATGGTAAGGCATGGACTCTTTACTGATAGGGATATATTTGGTGCCGGATGTTGTGCCGGATGTTTTGGCAAAATAAATGGGGCGTCCTTTCCACAGAATATTGTATTCACCATTGATAATCCGGTTAATATAAGGATTGATATCTTCATAAGTTCTGATAGGAACCCTTTTTTTAAAGTCGTTATAATTAGTAATTTGTTTAAAATGATGATCTTTACCAAAAGCCGTATGTTCGGCATTGGAAATGAGATAGCGAAAAGTGTTTTGTTGAGCTTTAACAGCGTTATGTATCCACCATTTGTTTTTTTGGACCATATATCCGGCATAAATTTTTGCCAATTTTGCTTTAAGTCCCATCTTTTAAGGTTTAAAATTGATAAAATCAACCGGGTCAACCGGTGTGTCTTTTAACCAAAGTTCAAAATGCAAGTGCGGACCGGTGGTTTTTTCACCGGTATTGCCCGATAAAGCAATCACTTCTCCTTGTTGCACCAGGTCGCCGGTATGACGCAACAATTTTTGATTGTGTTTGTAAATAGAAATAACATTGTCCGGGTGTTTAACAATAATTGTATTGCCCGTATCAGGAGACCAATCAGCAAAAATAACGCGACCTTTGGCTATACTTTTGACCGGTGTGCCTTTTTTTAAGGCGATATCCACAGCGTAATGTTGTTTTGATGCATCAAACTTGTTCACAATTATACCTTTAACAGGCGGTATAAAATCGTAAGATAAGGTGTTTTTTTGTTGATTAAGTTTAAATCGCTCTCTTTCTTCAACTTCTTTTCGTAACAGGGAATCTATTTTTCCCGGAGCCAGTTTTAAAGTATCGGGATTGAATTTTTTTTGTTGATAGCTTTTGTTAAATTCTTCCATGCTTATTTCGTTATTCAAAACTTTTTTGAGTTGATTAAGATAAAATGTATTCATCAACAGTGCTTTTTCTAACGAATCGGTTTTTAGATGCAGACGGATAGCTTCCTTTCGTAGTCCGGGAGCCGTATAGCCTGGAATATAGGTGCGTATAGGTGTAAAGGCAATTAGAAAGGTTGTTAAAGCAATTAGAAAAAATGCAAACAAACCGGTAAAAACAAATACATTTAAGCGGTTGAGCTTAAAACTTAATTTTTCTTCATATGTATCATCGTTGATAATTAAGATACGGTAATGATATGTTAGTTTTTTTAAAAAACCTTTTGATTTTTGGTTTTTACTTTGCATGGTCAAATTTTTTGTAAAAATACAAAATTACTGCTTAGAAAATTTCTTTAAGAAGTGGGAATGCATGTTGCATAAAAAAACCGCCCGTTTAAAGGGCGGCTTTAATGTAAAATAGCTAAAAGTTAATATTATTCTTTGGCAGCAGCTTTGGCTTCTTGTGCCGCTTTCATAGCTGCTCTTGACATCTTCACTTGTACAACCACAACATTGTCCGGATGCAACAGTTTAAATTTGTCATTACGTAATTCTGATACGTAAACTTTATCACCGATATCTAATTTGCTAATATCTACAACAACGGCATCGGGCAGATTAGCCGGTATAGCTTTAATTTTAAGTTTTTTCATGGTCAAACTTAAAGAGCCCCCTTTGATGATACCCGGCGCCACTCCGGTGGTTTTAACCGGAACGGTAACGGTTACTTCTTTATCGGGGAACAATCGGTAAAAGTCAACATGTAAAATTTTGTCTGTTACAGGGTGAAATTGAATATCCTGCATAATGGCTTCATGTTTTGAGCCATCTTCCAATTCAATCACTACGGTATGCGTTTCCGGAGTGTAAACCAAATTTTTGAACGCACGTTCATCTGCTGAAAAGTGCATGGGTTCGCCACCGCCGTATAAAACGCACGGGACCCTTCCAGCATTACGTAGGGCTTTGGTTGCAGTTTTGCCCACGCTTTCTCTTTTGGAGCCTTTGATAGTTAATGATTTCATTACTTTTGTTTTTTTAATGTTTAACAATTTTCCTTCGCCGTTACAAGCATATTTGTCATTACATAATAAATTTTGAACTGATAGATTTATGTACATGAACGTTATGCATAACATCGGCAAATAGAGGGGCGCAAGATAGCACTTTTATTTTCTTTGACAAAATTTTTCTGGGGATAGAATCAGTGACGACTAATTCTTCTATTTCGGAGTTGGCAATGCGTTCTTGGGCATTGTCAGACAGCAAAGCATGAGTGCAAACAGCCCGGACACTTTCGGCACCTTTATCTTTCATCAATTGCGCTGCTTTGACCAAAGTGCCTCCCGTGTCTATAATATCATCTACCAGAACAACATTTTTGTCTTTGACATCACCTATCAATTCCATGCTTCCAATGACATTGGCACGTTTGCGTTGTTTATAGCAAATAACCACATCACTTTTTAAAAATTTTGAATAGGCATAAGCCCGTTTAGAACCACCCATATCTGGTGAAGCAATAACTAATTTGTCAAGATTCAGCTTTTGAATGTACGGCACAAAAATAGTACTCGAATACAAATGATCAACCGGAATTTCAAAAAATCCCTGAATCGGATCGGCATGTAAATCCATGGTAATAACCCTCGACGCACCGGCAGCTTCTAACATATTAGCCACTAATTTAGCGGCTATAGGTACACGGGGTTCATCTTTTCGTTCTTGACGTGCCCAGCCAAAATACGGAATAACCACATCTATAAACTCTGCAGAAGCGCGTTTGGCAGCGTCAATCATCAATAGGACTTCCATCAAATTATCAGAAGGGGCAAAGGTTGAGCCTATAATAAAAACCCGTTTGCCACGGATAGATTCTTTAAATGAGGGTTTAAATTCACCGTCTTTAAAACGTTGTAGTTCTACTTTTCCTAGCGGAATATCTAGTGCATTGGCAATTTTTTTAGCTAAATCTCTGCTTTGCGAACTGGCAAAGAGTTTGACTTCTTTAAATTTTTTAGAGGGCATCTTTGTATGTTATGGTTATACAAAGATAATTTTTTGTTTGAAATT
>Ga0256832_1003990_pt1 | contig 9994 bp, 10 predicted proteins | sample 134614metaG_FD_190534 | JGI IMG/M metagenome (GOLD analysis project Ga0256832, IMG submission 190534) | Hydrothermal vent microbial communities from Lau Basin, Pacific Ocean - 134-614 | ecosystem: Environmental > Aquatic > Marine > Hydrothermal vents | place: Pacific Ocean: Lau Basin | collected...
TAGGTTTAACTGATTTTTTAGGATAATAAGTATTGAAAGATAAAGGTTAAAAGGTGTAGTTATGGCAAGGCCAGTACGAATAGAGTATTCAGGCGCATATTATTTTATTTCTTCAAAAGCTGCCCCGGGTGAGACGGTTTTTAAAGACACTAAAGATCGTCAGGAGTTCCTGTCAATATTGCAGGATGTGGTCAAACGTATGCACTGGGAAGTTTTTGCCTATAATCTTATGCCTGACTCATACCAGTTGTTTATAAAAACCCCTAAGCCTAATCTCTCCAGAGGCATGAGACAGTTAAACGGTGTCTATACTCAGCGCTATAATGCCAAATATGAAACTACCGGGAATATTTTTCATGGTCGCTTTAAGGCCATACTGGTTGAAGCTAAACATTCATTTGAGGATGTCCTTAAATATGTGCTGCTGATGCCATTGCTCAAACGTAAGGCACGCAAGCTGGACAAATGGAAGTGGAGCAGTTACCAGGCAACCATGGGTATAACCGAAGCACCACAATGGCTTAAGGTGGATGAAGTTCTGTCCCATTTTGGCAAACAGCCCAAACGTGCTCGTGCTGCCCTGCAAAAAGCACTTGAAAATACCGATAAGGATTTTGACCTGATGGTACAGGTAAAGGCACAGATCCTGCTGGGCAGTGATGCCTTTATTAATAAATGGAAAAAGCAGCTGGATACTGGAAAAATTATGGACAGAGCCAGACAGAGAAAGTCTAAAAAAGTAAAACCCTTAACGGATTTTGGCAAACGCTTTAAAAATATTAAGGTGGCTATGGTTAAAGCCTATGAGACTGGAAACTATACCCTGGATCAAATCGGTACCCATTTTGGGGTACACTACAGCACGGTTAGCCGGACGGTGAAAAAAGCCGGTCTGTAATTAACAGGAGTGATTCAGTAAAAAGAATTCAGTAAAATTTTAATGAATTCTTTTGAAGATATATACCCTGGCATTTCTGTCTTTTACAATAAATTTATTGGGTTCACGGTAAAACTGAAACTGCAGGGTGGTTTTATTGGCTGGAATATAGGCATAGAGTATATTATTTTTAACCAGTAACCGCCCGGCAATATTACGTGTGTTGCCATCAGACCAGATAAACCGGTTATTATTGTAAATGGCAATCACATTACCCGTCTGAGACTGCCAGATCCCATTCATATTATTACTATTCTGCTGCTGATAATTACCTGTCTGCGGGGTGCCGGATGCGGTATTTTTACTGTTCAGATCCCAGAAACTGCCCTTGCTATTGTATGTGTTATTGTAATTACTGCTGCTGGTATTCTGCCCGGTGGGAAAATTATCACTGAAGCTGTTAGTAAAATTATTGACCGGCAGGTTTGAAGCCATTGGGAAATTATTCATTGCATAGAGATTATTGCCCATCCCCGGCATAAAACCGGGTGAATAAGGCATACCGTACAGACTTGAGTAATAATTATTACCGCCGCCACCCATAATATCATTCATTGCCCTGATCATGGCCGCCATCATTTCTACAAACGGCAGATCACGCCAGTCATTATTTTTATAATAACTGCCTGCAAGCGACTGGCTGATTAGAACAAAACACAGTAATAAACTGCTGATGAGGTGTTTCAAAATTATCCTTTCAGAATGCCGGTGGTATTTGTTTACTATACTGAATAGTTACTATTGTATTCAGGTTTTTATGGCTGCTTAATAACAACCAATACAACCCATTATTATAGTCGGTTTTTTTTAAATAGTTAATTAGTATTTTATTAAATAGTTTAATAGTGTGATGCGCTTGTTAAAATGTCTGGCTTTAACCTAAATTAATCCGTTGAACTTACTGCGAATATCCATAGCACTGCATCTACAGGGTATTCCAGAACATTTTGACTGGTATGTTAGAGCATGCGCCTGATCAACAAAGAGGCGGTTACCAGGGTCAGCAGGGTGACAACAGAGGCACTGAAAATGGGGCTGAAGTTATATACCAGGCCAAACTGGGCAGCAATTTTATTGGCAATTGTAAAACTGACACCAATCAGCACACCGATCATCAGTCGGTTACCGGCATTGTTGGTGCGGGAGGTATTAAACACAAAGGGCACCGCAATGAGCAGCATGGCGGCAATGGACAGTGGTGAAATCAGTTTACTCCAGAAAATCAGCCAGTACTGACTACTGTCCAGATTATTGCTGTCCAGGTAATTAGCATAACGGTAAATACCGGAAGCAGACAGGAACTCCAGTTTGGTAATAATAACATCCACCAGTTCCAGATCCAGCAAGGTTGGCCAGCGTGCCTGTTTAAGAGTGTTAGTGACTACCTTTTCATCACTGATAAAACTCTGTCTGATATTTTTTAAAATCCAGTCTTTACCATTGTAGTGAGCACTCTGAGCCAGGGTGCTCACTTTGAGTGTGTTATCATCATTAAAGGTATAAATACTGACCTTACCAAAAGAGTTGTCGGCCGTAATGGAATGAATTTTGGTAAAGGTTTTCTGGTCTTTTACCCACACGGCATCATCACTAATAACACTGGTAGCACCATGGGTTTTAACGGTCCAGTGATTCTGGGCGATGCTTTCTGTAACCGGTACCACGTACTCTCCAATGCCGAACATAAACAGGCCCAGTAACACAGCTGCTTTCATGGTGGAGAAAACAATTCGTCCGGTGGCCACACCGGCAGCACGAATAGCCACCAGTTCACTATTGCTGTTTAAGGCGCCAAGCCCCATCATGGCACCCAGCAACACAGAAAACGGCATCAGCTGATACAGGCGTCTGGGCATGGTCATGGCCGTATAGTAAAAGGCATCACTGATGCCAAAATTGCCCTTGCCGACATATTTAAAGGCGTCTGCCAGGGCAATAAATCCGTATAAAGCCAGAATAATAAACAGGAACAGGAAGGTGGAGCCGAGTACAGTTTTTATAAGATAACGATCAAGAATGTACATGACGTTTTATAATAATATCCGGGTTAAAGTGATAACGGCTGGAATTTTACGTTCAAGGCTCTATTTTTTGCGTTCAGGACTGCTTTAGCGTTCAAGACTGTATTAGCGCTCAAGACTGTAGTGAGTCAGTTTGCTGTTCAGATGCTGCAGGAAGCTTAGAACCATCCAGACCAGGCTGATAAACAGGATCTGTAAGCTAAGCAGAACAAAGGATAATGCGGTGATCAGTATGGCAAAGATACTGATAATAAGCTGGCCTGTTCGGTTTAAGATATTTGTCATCATAATGGCTTAAATGAATGGATGCTGTTTCTTACAGTATAGCTTTTATAGGCTTAAATTCATACCTGAAACCAGTGTGTTGAAAATTGATCAATAAAATCAGTGGTTTAATGGAGAAAGCTGGGCTTGGCAAGAGTGAATGGATGGATTTCTGCATCAAACATCCGCCCGTCACCGGCTTTCATCTGGTAGCTGCCCTGCATACTGCCAACCGGGGTATCAATAATGGTGCCTGAGGTATAGGTGAAATCTTCACCGGGCTTTAAATAAGGATGTTCTCCCACCACACCGGGACCTTTAACTTCCTGGGTCTGGCCTTCGGCATTAGTAATTATCCAGTGACGGGAGATTAACTGGGCGGCTTCTGTGCCCTTGTTAAGAATATTAATAGTATAGGAAAATACATAGCGCTCCTCACCGGGGGCCGATTGTTCTTCGATATACTGAACATCGACATCGATGGCAATATTGTATTTATCCGAATTCTGGGGCATGGTTATCTCTCAGGCTGTTAATACTAACGGGTAATGAACCGCCCATTATACTCTGTTTTATTCTCAGGCTCACGGTAATTTGTTGTTTTACCCTGTGGGTCGGCGTTAAATATTATTGTGAAAAGGTATTCGGTCTGTTATCAGATTCCTGTTTATCAACATGGGCCTTGGCTTTCTGCACGGCTTCCTTAACGGCTTTATCCATATCAGCCCGTTCCTGGGTGGTTAAAAAGAAGGCCATATCCACATCATGTCTGACATAACGGGCCGGCAGCATATTCAGAGCCACACAGGCAATATCCTGCAGATAGTCTTCATCCATGTTTTTAATGTCCTGCACAAAGGTCTGAATGAGTTCCCTGACTACCAGGGTTTCATAATAATTATGAATTGAATCAAAGCGCATAGTTACTCCAGATAAATTAGATGCCTGATACTTCTAGCCTAGTATGGAATACGGCAAAATCAAGCCAGAAGGCCAGGCTTATTTATACACACTTTTTTATTTTCCGTTATTGGCGTAGTCTCCAGGTCGGTTTGCCGACATTATCAATCAAACCATGCTTCTGTAACCACAGGCGGGCATCTTCGGCATCTTCTTCAAACCAGCGCTGTGCTGAACCCAGTCGGAAGGTGTAGCCCCAGTCATCCATATCTGCCATCATTTGAGTCCGGTTCATAAAAGGCAGGTAATCGGTCAGTAGAATCTGCAGATAACAGACTCCGTTTTCTTCATCATACCCGCCTGCCGCATCGGTATGCAGCTGATCACGTCTGGCCTGGTCCATGCAGATATAATGACAGGACTCATGCAGAGCAGAATGTACCGGGGTGTCGGAGCGGACATAAAGCCGGTTCTGGATAATACCGGCTTCAGGTTCACCGAACCAGCTGCCGGGAATTTTCTGCTGTTCAGCTATGGTGTTGATTTCAAGCTGATAGCGTTGCAGAAGTGTCTGCAACTCTGAAATGTGTTCGGTTAGACAAAAAAACATATTTTTGGCTTTTTTTATAAAAAATTCAGCTAAATAAATGGACTTTTTAAAGTTATGTATTATTCTAAAGTTAAGATACAGGTAAAAGTTAAACTGATTTGTTCGAATGGCATTTAACTGACTGATTAAAAAGTTGTTATTGGGCTGTTTGGGCTAATGAAAGAAGCATAAGGCTATAGATACATGAAAAAGAAAATTGATCCTCTGATGATGCTGGCCGTGCTGGTGGTCAGTGGCGTTATCTTAAGTCATTTTGTGGTGTTTTCTCAAGTACAGCCGCCGTTATTAAAGTTTAATTCTGTTGCAGAACGGGCAGCATCGGCACAGGGCAAAATATACTCTTCCGCAGAGCCTGCTAATCCTCAGTGGCAGCAAGGCCGCCAGCTTGTGCAAATTGATCCGCAAGGGCAACGAATTCACTGATCGTCAGGGTTTCTGCTCGTCGTCCCGGATCAATCCCGCAGGCATTAATCTGTTCTGCAGAAAGAATCTTTTTTAAATTATTACGCAGCGTTTTTCTGCGCTGAGCAAAAGCCTCTCTGGCAATTAAAGCCAGATCCTCCACACTGCCATACTGCAACTTCGGTGCAGAATTAAAATTGCGTCTGGGTGTTAACTGTACAATAGCCGAATCCACTTTGGGCGGCGGATTAAAGGCCCCAGGTGGTACAATAAATAAAAGTTGAGCCTGACATAAATACTGTACCAGAATACTCAGTCGGCCATAGGCTTTGGAACCCGCCGCTGCGGTCAGGCGTTCCACCACCTCTTTCTGCAGCATAAAATGCATATCTTCAATCAGGTCAATACTATCCAGCAGATGAAAAATCAGCGGGGTGGAAATATTATAGGGCAGGTTGCCCACCAGCCTCAGGCGGTCATTTTCTGATGCCGCTGCTTTTATTGCCACCAAACGGGAAAAATCAAACTTAAGCGCATCTGCACTGTGAATATTAAAATGGTCAAAAGATGCAAAGCGCTGTTCCAGCAGCGGTATCAGATCCCGATCCAGCTCAATCACATCCAGCCTGCCCGCCTGCTGCACCAGGCGTTCCGTTAAAGCCCCTTTACCCGGTCCGATTTCCACAAGATGCTGAGTTGCAGTCGGATTAATATGACTGATAATCCGCTCAATAATATTCTGATCATGCAGAAAATTCTGCCCGAATCTTTTTCTGGCTTTATGTTTCAATGGCTTACTCATTTATCTTCTTTAAAGGGGCTGGTTGTTGGCGCTTGTCATTTGTAAAGCAACCTGAATAGCATAATGCAGACTGCCGGTATCGGCCTGGCCGGTGCCGGCCAGTTCCAGGGCGGTGCCGTGATCGACGGAAGTGCGGATAATGGGTAGGCCCAGGGTGATATTGACGGCCCGTCCAAAGCCCTGGTATTTGAGTACCGGCAGGCCCTGATCGTGATACATGGCCAGTACAGCATCGGCCTGTTGCAGATTCTTCCTGGCAAACAGGGTATCGGCAGGTAATGGCCCGGTCAGGTTCATGCCACGGTCATTAAGCTGTTGCAGTACTGGAATAATGGTGTCCAGCTCCTCGGAGCCCAGGTGACCGTCTTCCCCGGCATGGGGGTTAAGACCGCACACCAGAATATGGGGCCTGCTGATCCCGAACTTTGTCTGCATGTCATGGTTCAAAATGCTTAATACCTGAATCAGACTGTCGCGGGTAATGGCCTGAGCGACATCTTTTAGCGGCAGATGGGTAGTGGCCAGAGCCACCTTCATTTCTTCAGTGGCCAGCATCATGACCACTTTTTCAGTGCTGGTTTTATCGGCCAGGTATTCGGTATGCCCGGTAAAGGGGATACCTGCTTCATTGATAATACCTTTATGGACAGGACCGGTGATCAGGGCATCAAAATGGCTGTTAAGACAGCCGGTAACGGCTTCGTCCAGGGTTTTGAGGACATAGGCGGCATTATCCGGGTTGAGTATGCCGCATTCAGAGGGTTTAATGAGTTCGGTGGTCTGGTAATAGAGTCGCCCGGAGCCGGATGGGGCGCTCTGTTTCTGATATTCAATGAGTTTAACAGGCAGGTTCAGCTGTTGGGCTCTTTGTTCTAAAAGCGCCGGATCCGCCAGGGCAATGAGCTGAAAATCATGGGGCAGCTGAGCGTACTGTATACAGAGTTCGGGACCGATCCCGGCGGGTTCACCGGGTGTCAGGGCCAGTCGTGCCAGCGGCATCAGCCGTTGTCCAGGCGGATTTCAACATAAGCTTCGTCACGGATACGGCGATAAAAGGCTTCTTTCTGCTCGGCAATTTTGCGCTGAGTAAGAATTTCCCGTGCTTTTTCCTTGAGCATTTCGTCGGCATCATCATGGGTGCGCCGACCCAGCACTTCAATAATATGGTAGCCGAAACTGGTGCGGATAACATCGCTGATTTCACCGGGTTCCAGTTGATTCAGGGCCGCTTCAAATTCAGGTACCATGGTACCTTCCTTGAACCAGCCCAGATCACCGCCTTTGGCGGCAGATGATGTATCCTCAGAATAGGCCTTGGCCATAGTGGCAAAGTCTTCACCATTAATTATGCGCTTGCGGATCTGTTTCAGTTGTTCTACAACCCGCTCATTGTCATCAATAATACTGGGTTTAATCAGAATATGACGGGCATGGGTCTGGGTGATAACATGGGAACGGCCGCCTTTGGCATCCACAAGCTCGATAATATGAAAGCCGCTGGGACTGCGGATGGGATTGGATATTTCACCTTTTTTCATTTTACTGACTACTTCAGTAAAAATAGAGGGCAGTTCACCGGCTTTACGCCAGCCCAGGTCACCGCCTTCAAGGGCATTCTGGCCATCGGATATGGATAAGGCCATTTCAGAAAAGTCTTTGCCGGAACGCAGTTCCTTAACCACTTTTTCGGCTTTCTTCTCAGCCTGCTGAATGACTGCCGGTGATGCGCCTTCCGGGGTGGCAATCAGAATATGTTTAAGGTGATAGGCCTGTTCCAGGCCGCCCTGCTTGTCAATATTAAACAGAAAGTTTTTAATTTCCTGATCACTGACGGTCACCTTGTTGATAACATTACGCTGCAGCAGGCGCTTTAAAATGATCTGTTTTTTAATTTCATCCTGAAAACGTCTGAAGTCTATGCCCTGGGCTGCCAGCTGTTCGCGGAATTCACTGATGGACATATTATTTTGCGCCGCAATACGGGTAATGGCACGGTTTAAGGTGGTATCATCCACTTTAATGCCGGTACGACGTGCCAGATCAAGCTGAATACGATCCAGGATCATGCGCTCCAGTACCTGTTTGCCCAGTACATTGGCAGGCGGCAGTTTAGCGCCTTTTTTCTTCAGGTTCCTGACGACATCGCGGAATTCATGTTTTAGTTCAAGCTGAGTAATGACATCATCATTAACAACGGCAACAATATTATCCAGCGGCACAATATCTTCAGCCACAGCCGGGACAATGCTCAGGCTGAATAATAGCAGGCTGAGAAAAGTAAGCAGAAGTGCCTTTTTATTAGTCGTATTTATATGAGGTCTTGCTGTAAATAACATTTATTTATCCTATTGATTCCAGTCAACTAATTGCTCCAGTCAACAAAGCCGGGAATATCATCAACCAGATTGCCGCCGCCGCCAATAGACTGACCAACGCTACCCAGTCCTTTAAACTGAATCTGCATCATGACGTAGTTATTGGAATCGGCATAATAATCTCTTTGATCACGGCCTACTACTAAACGCAGGGCATAACAGCAGCTGTCATATTCAACACCCACTTTGGCATCCAGGGTATAGCTGTCTCGTTCATTGTTTGTCAGGCTGGCCTGCCAGTCGTATAACGAGTAATACCAGTGTGCAAGAGCCCGCCACTGAGGAAGAATTTTCCAGTAAGTGGAGGCCTCTATTTGTTCATAATCCTGAGCACGATAGGAATAATCCAGGTTAGCAATATGGTATCGGTCGGATTTGTACTGCAGACGATAACGGCTTTCATCGGTACGGCCACTATTATTAGGATCATAAAGGAGCGAATAGGAGGTATACCAGTTACGGGCAAAACGGCTGGTTATTTCAGACGCTATAGCTGAACTTGAATTGGTATCCCTGTCTTCCTGAGCGTTTGTTCTTAAGGGATTGCCATTTTGATCATAATAAAGACTGACATTGCGATCTTCAAAATAATAAATCTGGCCAATCGATGCTGTTAAACGTTCTGTACCGGTATCACTATCCATCAGTCGACTGGTGACGGCAGCGGTAAGCTGATTGGCATCCCCTAAACGATCAAAGCCATTAAAACGATTTTCTCTGAATAGCTGATTAAAGCTGAAGGTTGACAGGGAGGTATCAAAAATCGGGATATCACTCTGATCCCTTTCCGGTACATATAAATAATACAGGCGGGGTTCCAGAGTCTGCTGCATGGGCAGATTAAACAGGGTCAAGTCGCGGTCAAAATACAAACCGCTGTCCAGACTAAATATCGGTGCTACTCTGGAAGGGCTGTCATCATCCAGTAATGTTTTAGTAGTGTCGCTGGTGGAGCCAAAATATGTTACATCCTGATCTTCATTATCCAGTTTATAGGTCACCATATCCAGGCTGATTTTAGGCGTAATAAAACTATAGGAATTCCTGAACGGCAGACTGATATTAGGGCTTATATGAAAACGACTGCCTTCAACTCGCTCAGTATCAGGCAAATTGTCATAAGGATCTTCCCAGTTTTGTGCAAAGGTAACAAACTCGGAATTAAACCCGGCTCTTAAATCGACACCATAGGTCGTATAGTCATCGTCAGCAGATAAGGTAATTTGCGGCAGGCGACTATAGGTATGATTGGCGGCACGTAATTCCTGATAACCCTGAGCTCTGGCCATAAAATTAAAGACATCACCGTTATAACGTACCAGACCTTCGCGTAGCAAATGTGTGACACTCTTATCTCTCAGATTATTACCGAAGTCTTCCAGGTAATAACGGTCAGTCACATAGTTGTAATCAACATTTCCGGACCAGCCGTTACCCCAGTTGGCCCGTTGCTGTAAGCTGAAGGCTCCGCGGTTTTTAGAAATATCTTTGGGTTTCTGCTTACCGTTAATAATCGGGTTGTTATTAACACCCTCTCTCTGAATAATTTCTGCGGTGTCTCTGCGGTCATCATAAGAACGGTCATTTAACCATTCGGCATACACTTCACCGGAATGATTTTCACTTAAATAGCGATATTCACCACCAAGCATTAAACCGCGATCTGATAACACCCGGGGGGTT
>Ga0256832_1003991_pt1 | contig 9992 bp, 10 predicted proteins | sample 134614metaG_FD_190534 | JGI IMG/M metagenome (GOLD analysis project Ga0256832, IMG submission 190534) | Hydrothermal vent microbial communities from Lau Basin, Pacific Ocean - 134-614 | ecosystem: Environmental > Aquatic > Marine > Hydrothermal vents | place: Pacific Ocean: Lau Basin | collected...
TCGACCAGGAACTCGCCGGCGCCCTGGTAAGCGCCCCGCCCAAGCAGCAAGCCAAAACCCACCGCATCTTTCTTCTGGCTCTCGACCAACAACGCGGGCAGGTACCCGGGCATGCCGCGGCCCAGCGAAACCGGTTTCACACGCACTGCGCGGAAACGCCCGAACAACAGACTGACGCCGACACGAACCATCTGGGCGCCACGCTGTTGCAACCAGCAGACGTAACCGAGCCGGGTCGTGTCTTTGTCATGCAGCAACAGAAGGTCACCCGCCTTGGGCGCAACCTCCACGTCACCCGGCGCTTCCAGACGCAAACCCAGCGAGCTGGCATCGATAAGCCGGCAACGTTGCAAGGAAAAGTTCCGCGGCGCGCGACAGCCAAATCCCACCGCCTCGGTCAGTTCGACCTCGCTCTCCAGCTCGAGCTCATCGTTCGACGCCTCGCCCGCCAGGAAATAGGTGACCGCGTCCAGCCCCCAGGCAGCCATTACCCAACCGCGCGCCGGCTTGCGTGGCTTGCGTCGCTCGGGAAGATCGCTCCACGCTTGATGCATCAGGCGATACAGGCGCTGGCGTGAATCGGCCACCAAACCGCCCCCCGCCGCGGAGAGTTTATCCAACTCCTGGCGGACATACTGGTTCAGGCGCCCGGTCGCAATCAGGCGACAACCCGCGGCGCGCTCGTCCACGCGCAGGTGCTGAAGCGCGCGCGGCAGTTGCGCCTGTCCCAACGAGAACAAAAAGCACGGGCCGGTTACCCGCGGGGCATCGCACGACTGAATCCGCACCAGTATCGCCGCGGATTCGAGAAACCGCCGCGCCATCCACAATTCGCTGCTCGTCAACCGCCACGGGTCCAGCAGACGGATCAACAAGATCTGCGCCAGGCGCATGTCGATGGTGATTCCGTCGTCCCCCTCGGCGGGCACCCCCACCGTCTTGATGGATTGGTCTTGCACCCCCTCCCGCTCGGCCAGGCGATAAATCTGAAAGATCTCCTTCCACAAGACCGGGTTGTCGCGCGCATGCTGCTCATAGAGAAACGACAACTGGTAGGAGAGCATCTCCAACGCACGCAGCAACGCCGAACGCCCCGCGCCCCGCCGCTTGCCCGTGTAACGACGCAGAATGACATGCTTGTAGGCGAAGCCCAGCTCCGCCGCGAGTTGGCGCATGGCCTCGAGAAAGCCCTCGCTCTTCCTCGTAACCTGACCCTCGGCCGGGACGCTCCCGCAATACGAGTCCAGCAAGGCATGAAACGCCTGCCGGTAAAGATCGGCCAATTCCTCGTGATGCAAAGGCTCCACCGGATGCCGATTGAGCCGGCACAAACCTTCCAACATCTGCTTCGCGGCCCGTCGTGGCGCGGCCAGCGCGAGCTGCTCGACGCGCTCGCGCAGTACATCGACATCGAGCAGCGTGCGCGGATCCTCGACCTCTTCCGGCGTTGGAACGGTCAACTTGAGCGACAATGACTTCCCCATACCTCGCATGTCCCTGGCGATGCGCGATCTCTTATCAGCCCTCCAAGTCGGTTCATCCATGGAACGAATCGCCCGAAGTGGCTGTCGATACCGATGATACCGAAGCCCGCGCTCAAGAGCACGCCCCGGTCGCCGATTTCAGCCAGACCAAGATACCCGGACACGGATCGATCGGGTAAACTAGCCGGATTCGGCAAGTGCGCGATCAGCCGACCTGAGACAACCTTCCCATTGCCACACTACCTTTTCCGCTTCGCGCAGAGAGAATATCCATGAAACACATCATCCGTCTCCCACTTCTTCTCGCACTGATGCTTCCCTTGTCGTTACCAGCGCAAACAGCCGACTTCACCCTCACCGGCCTCGATGGAAAAACCTACAGCCTGTCCGACTACCGCGGAAAATGGGTTCTGGTGAATTACTGGGCCACCTGGTGCCCACCATGCCGCGAGGAACTGCCCGAGCTGGAGGTCTTCTACAGCAATCACAAAGACAAGGACGCGGTGGTATTGGGCATCGCGCTGGAAGACATCAGTGACGAACGCCTGAAGGCCTTCGTCGATGAACAATTCCTCTCCTACCCCATCATCAAGGTGTCGCCAGACCGGAAACCGCCGCTCGGCACCGTGCCCGGGTTGCCAACCTCTTATCTCGTGAACCCCGAAGGCAAGATCGTCGCCAAACAGGTCGGCGCGCTCACTCGCGAGGCGCTGGAATCCTTTATCGAAACCCATAACGCCAAGCAATCCACCCCCAAAGCCGCAAAGGCCGACTGAACATGACACGCGCGCTGCCGCTGCTGGCCCTGCTGCTTTCGGTCGCCGCGCATGCCGCCGCGGTGACCGGCGCCGAGCGGTTCTTCGACCAGACCCTCGGCGATTTCAGCGAGGAACTGGAGAACGCCCGCGAACAGGGCAAGCAAGGTATCCTGATCATGTTCGAGATGGAGGAATGCCCGTTCTGCCATCGCATGAAAACCCAGGTCCTGAACCGACCCGAGGTGCAAGACTACTTCCACCGTCACTTCCTGATCTTTCCGGTGGATATCGAAGGCGATGTCGACATGATCGATTTCAAGGGCCGCGAGGTCACCCAAAAGGCCTTCGCGTTTCGCCAATACCGGGTGCGCGCAACGCCGGTGTTCGCTTTCTTCGATCTCGATGGCAAGCTGATCACGCGCTACACCGGAGCCACCCGTGACGCCGAAGAGTTCCTGCTGCTCGGACGTTATGTGGTCGAGGGCGCCCACCACAAGATGCCGTTCTCGCGCTACCGGCGCGCCCATCGCGCGCGACGATGATCGATCCACTGCCGACCCCGCTGCGTGAACGCCGCGCGGCGATGGAGGCGCTGTTGCGCGAGCAGATCCGCGCGCAAGGCCCGTTGCCGTTCGACCGCTTCATGGAGCTGGCATTGTATGCACCTGGGCTGGGTTACTATCGCGGCGGCCTGCACAAGTTCGGCGCGGCCGGGGATTTCACCACCGCTCCGGAGCTGAGTCCGCTGTTCGCGGGCTGTATCGCCCGCTACTGCGCCCATATACTCGATGCCGACGGCGAACTGATCGAGTTCGGCGGCGGCTCGGGACGCCTTGCCGCCGACCTGCTGCCGGCGCTGGACGCGCTCGGCGCCCTGCCCGCGCGATATACCCTGATCGAGCTCTCCGCCGAGCTGCGCGCGCGCCAGCGTGAAACCCTGGAGCGACTGGCGCCGGAGTATCTCTCCCGGGTCGCCTGGTCCGATGCCCCGCCCACCCGCCACCAGGGCGTCATTCTCGCCAACGAGGTGCTCGATGCCATGCCGGTGAGCCGCTTTCGCGTCGCCGGCGACGAACGCCTGGAAGAGCATTTCATCGATCGGCAAGAGGACCGCTTGGTCGGACGCTGGCTGCCTGTCCGCAGTCCCGGGCTGGAAGCCTTCATTCGCGCGCATGTACCGCTCGAGACCCTGCCCCGGGGTTATCAGTCCGAGATCTGCCCGCGCGCGGCGGCATGGATCGAGGCACTGGCGGAAATACCGGGTAAGCGCCTGGTACTGTTGATCGACTACGGCTACCCGGCCCGCGAATACTACCTGCCGGAACGCGACCGGGGCACCCTGATGTGTCATTTCCAGCATCGCGCGCACCCCGACCCGCTGGCCCATCCCGGCATTCAGGATATCACCGCGCATGTCGATTTCAGTCTGATCGCGCGCAGCGCCGAGGCGCGCGGCCTGCGGCTCGCCGGCTACACCCACCAGGCGGGCTTCCTGCTCGCCAACGGCCTGGACGCACAGCTTGCCGGGTTGGACCCCGAGGATACAGAAAACTGGCTGCGCGCGGTGCAGGCCGCCAAGACCCTGACCCTGCCCAGCGGCATGGGCGAGCGCTTCGGCGTGATGGCGCTGCAACGCGGCATCGGCGGGAACCGCCTGCCACCACTGGGACTGCGTGATCTGCGCGCCCGACTATGACTCGCGCCGCCGCAGAAAAGCCGGCAGCAGTTTGCGAAAACGGTTGTAACGCAGTCGCATGCGCTGCCCTTCCAGCTCCAGCGGCATGACCGCGTCGACCGGCGTCGGATCGATGCCGAGCCGGTTCAGACCGTTGCTCTCGCACAGGCTGGGCTTGCGCAACGAGGCATAGTTGTCGAGCGTGAACGGCTTGCCCGGCATCCAACCCAGCACACGCGCCTGGAAACGCGACACGCCATCGCCAAGCCCGATAATGGGCTTCTCGATATGCAGATGCCGCGCGGTATAGTCGACCACCTCGCGCAGAGTCATCGCTTCCGGCCCGCACAGTTCATAGATTTCACCGGCGCAGTGCGGGTCGCGCAGCGCACGCGCGAAGGCCTCGGCGACATCGCCGACATAGACCGGCGCGAAACGTGCCCCGGGACAAGCCAACGGCAAAAAACCGGGCAGACGCAGCAGGCCCGCGAAGCGGTTGAAGAAGTGGTCGTCCGGACCGAAGATCACCGAAGGGCGAAAGATCGTCACGCCGAGTTCCGCGCCGGCGTTCGTTGTCACCGCGCGCTCGGCGCGCCCCTTGGATCGCAGATATTCACTCGGCCCGTCGGGGTCGGCATTCAACGCGCTCATATGCAGCAGACGGCGCGCGCCGGCGTCGCGCGCGCTTTGCGCCGCCACCGTCGCGATACCCACATGAACCGTTTCGAATCGCCCGCCCAGGCCGCTGTTGAGGATCCCGACCAGGTTGATCACCGCGTCATGCCCCTCGAACAACTGGGTCAACTCACGCCGATCGAAGCTCGACACCCCGGCGACGCGCACGCCGCCGAGTTGCAGCTCGCGGTGACGGTGCGGACGCCGTGTCGCCACGGTGCAACGCAGACCGGCGGCGCGCAGGCGGTTGACCAAGTGACCACCGACAAAACCACTGCCGCCGAGGATACAAACCGATTCGATTTTCATGAGGATCTACTTCCCACTCTCTTCGTCACGCATGCGCTGACAAAACCCACGCTCGTCCGGATGCTCGACCGCATCGCAGATCGCGGAGACAAAGGCATTGAGCTCATCGCTCTCCAGACACCGGCTGATCTTCAAAAGCAAGGCCGGATCGACATGCGCATAGACCCGGCGACCGTCGTTCAGCTCCAGGGTCACGCCGGCCGCGGCGAACTCGCCCGCCTGCCCGGCGCAGTCCGCCTCGACAAGCTCGCGGTCAGCGTCCATCAACTCGTCATAGAACGTCTCGATGCGATCGGCCAGCGGCTCGTCCAAATCCTCCGGCACCGCCACCAGCCAGGCTTCCCCGTCGTTTTCGATGTCCGGCGCGATCGCCAGCGCACGCAAACGCGCGACGAAACGATCACAAGTGGACCGGGTGAAGAAGATATATTCGAGCACAGCCATGCCTCGTAAAAACGTCGGGGATTCTACACCGAATCGGCTATCCGGCGATACGTCGCGCTGGCGTGATGAACAGCAACGCCAAACTGCCCAGGACGCCGAGACCGAACAGCCAGCCAGCGACCGCATAGAGCAGGCGGCGGGAACGATTGGCCTTGTCGACCACCTCGAAACGTCGCACGAAGACGGTCTCGCAAGCCCCACTGCCGCGATCCTCGCGGGTGGTGCTGGTGCCGCGATGAAACCCGTTGGCGGGATTCGCGTACTCGGCCAATTCTCCCGACAAACGGATCCGATCCCCCGGCTCGGCGGCGAGGATCGCCTCGGCGATGAACTCGTCGTCGGTCAGCAGATGGTTGTTGGAAAGCTGGTTCGGATGAAACCGCCGGCCGGTCGCGGCATCCGGCCAATAGGCCCGGCAGGTCCAACTGTCGTTCTTGAATTCCATATCGCGATAGACGCCATTCTTGATATTTTCGCCCCAGATCACGCATAGATCCCGCACGTTCAGAAAATCCCGCCATTTGTCATGATGCCAGATATCGCCCAGGGCATCAGCGTTGTGCGCGCTGACGACAACGCCTTCGAGGACATAGGAGAAGCGCGGCGTGACCAGGTAGCGTTCCCCCGCCGCAGTGGTCTCGAACGGGGACAGGCGGGTCGCCGCCTGCCGCGGCGCGGCAGGCACCTCCCCAGCATAATAGGCCGGCGGTGGGAGGCGATCCTTGGTGAAATACAGCCCCACCAACCCAAACAGACCAAGCATGGTCAGCCAATGAGCAAACCGTTCGATCGCAACCAAGCCCTTCATCACGCGCGCCCGTGACAACCCTCAAGACGAACAGGATACCTCGATCCGGCCGGCCCATGCCGGTGGTCGCGCCGCATAGTCCTCCCTCTCCGGCTGTTCGTCGAACGGCCGGGCGAGCAGCGCGCGCAGGCGCTCGATCTCACGGAAATCGCCGCCGCGCGCCGACTCGATCGCCTGCTCGGCCAAGTAATTGCGCAAGATGTATTTGGGATTCACCTGATCCATCGCGCGCCGACGCAAGGCGTCGTCACTGTTTTCCGCGCGCAACCGCTCACGGTAGGATGCCGCCCAAACGGCGAAGGCCGCGGGGTCGGCGAACTCAGCGGCGGCCTCGCTTCGCTCAGGCGCTTCGTCACGACTCGAAAAACGCCCGAGCGCGCGAAAGAAACGGGTGTAATCGACCTGCTGTTCCGCCAACAGGCGCAGCAGCCCGGCGAACAGCCGGGGGTCGCCTCGATCCTCGCGCATCAGACCCAGCTTCTCGCGCGCGCCCCGTACATAGGTCGCCATAAAGGCCGACTCGAACTCCGCCAACGCCTCGTTGGCCAGCGCCGCGGCGGCCTCGCCGTCCTCCGGATGCAACAACGGCAGCATCGCCTGCGCCAGGCAACTCAGATTCCACAACGCGATACGCGGCTGCTGATCGAAGGCGTAACGCCCCTGGTAGTCGGAATGATTGCAGATGAAATCCGGCTGATAGCGATCGAGGAAACCGAAGGGGCCGTAGTCCAGCGTCAAACCCAGCACCGACAGGTTATCGGTATTCATCACACCGTGGGCGAAGCCCACCAACTGCCAGCGCGCGATCAACCGCGCGGTGCTCACGACGATCTCGCGCAGCAACTCATGGTACGGGTTGCGATACCCCGCCACCTGCTGAAAATGATGAGCCAGCAACCAGTTGGCCAACTCCCACAGGGCGCGGTAATCGCCGGCATGGTAGAAATATTCGAAGGTGCCGAAGCGGACATGGGTCGGAGCCAGGCGGGTCAACACTGCGGCGGTCTCGATCTGCTCGCGGTAGACCTCTTCCCTGCCGCCGACGATGCACATCGCGCGCGTGGTCGGAATGCCCAGCCCGTGCATGGCTTCGCTGCACAGGTACTCCCGGATCGTCGAGCGCAGCACCGCGCGACCGTCGCCGTCGCGGGAGAACGGGGTACGCCCGGCGCCTTTCAGCTGCACTTCCCAGCGGTCGCCGCGCCGGTTGGTCGCCTCGCCGAGCAGGATCGCGCGACCATCGCCAAGACGTGGCACATAGTGGCCGAACTGGTGGCCGGCGTAGCACATCGCCACCGGCTCCGCGCCGGGCAATGGCCGATTGCCGGCAAAGGCTTCGACGAAAGCCGGGGCCTCCACCACCTCAAGCGGAAGATCGAGCAGCCCAAGCGCCGCGGGATTGAAGGCAACCAGCTCGGGCGCCGGCAGGGGCGTCGGCGTCACCCGCTCGAAGAAGGCTTCCGGCAGCCGCAGGTAGCTATTGGTGAAATCGCTAATCATGCCGCCATGCTGCGGCTCCCGCCCCCACTTGGCAACCCTGCATGCAGCGCGGATAGCCGTTTTTCGGGAGTCCGCCTCAGCCGCCCGCCAGCAACGCCATCACCTTGCGCCAACCGGCCTCGGCCACGGGACCGGCGCGCCGGAAGACCTCGGCCAGTTGAGCGCGCTGCTCGCCGGTCAGGGCCTCTTCCAGCCGCCGCCCTTGCGCGCTCAAAGACAGGCGCTTGACGCGCCGGTCCGCGTCATCACGCCGGGTCTCGATATAGCCGTCGGCGATCAATCGACGCAAAGGCCGGTTCAGATACTGCTTGCTGACCCTCATGATGCCCAGCAGCTCGTTGACCGCGCATCCTTGGTTGCGCGCAACGAAATACAAGATACGGTGATGCACGCGGGAATAGCCCAGGGGCGCGAGCCGCTGGTCCGGGTGCGCGGTAATCGCGCGAAAACCGAAATGCAAGGCTTCCAGCGCCTGGTTCAGATCATGCTCCCGGCGTTTTGGATCATTTTGGTCAACCATATTGACATTCTAACCCCCGACGGGTGAAGATACGACACGTCAACCTCATTGACCTACCAAGGGAGAATCAGGATGAACCAAGGCGTTTGCTGGCTGGACGGCGAGATCCAAGCGCTGTCACACGCGCGCATCCCCGTCACCGATCACGGTCTGCTCTATGGCGACGGGGTATTCGAAGGCATCCGTTTTCATGCCGGCCGACCGTTTCTTCTCGACGCCCACCTACGCCGCCTGCGGCGCTCGGCGCGGGCCATCGCGCTGGCCTGCCCGTGGTCCGACGAGGAACTCGAGGAAAGCGTGCGTCGACTGATCGCCGCATTCGATGGCGCGGACGGCTATCTCCGGCTGATCGTCACGCGCGGCGACGGGCCGCTGGGCATCGACCCCACCCCCTGCGCCACCCCGCGACTGATCATCATCGCCAGTCACCTGGAGATGATCGGCCATGCCACGCGCGCCGGCGGCGCGCGGCTGATCATCGCAGCGACCCGACGCCTGCCATCCGACGGCCTCGATCCGCGGATAAAAAGCCTGAACTACCTGAATCACATCCTTGCGCGCATCGAGGCCAATACCGCCGGTGCCGACGAGGCGGTCCTGCTGAACCGCGCCGGACGGGTCGCGGAAGGCACCGCCGACAACCTGTTCATCGTGCGCGACGGCGTATTGATGACGCCGCCCCCGAGCGAAGGCGCGCTGGCCGGCATCACCCGCGAGCTGGTTATCGACCTGGCGCGTGAGCTGAACATCGAAACCCGGGAATGCGCGCTCGCCCCCTACGACCTGCATACCGCGGACGAATGCTTTCTGACCGGCACCGGCGCCGAGCTGTTCCCGGTGCGCGAGATCGATGGACGAGCGCTCCCGGCCTGTCCCGGCCCGGTTTTCGAGAGCTGCAATGACGCCTACCGCAAGGCCATCGAAAACGCCTGCCAGGAGCATCCCGCATGAACCAGCGAAATCCCCCGATCATGAACCTGGCCGACGCCCCGCTGGAGGATTGGCGTCACGGCGAACGCTACGCCGCGCGTCTGTTCCAGATCGGCCGCGCGCTCGGCGCGCGGAAGCTGGGCTGCCGGCTGGTCGAGCTCCCACCCGGCAAGGTCGCCTGGCCGATGCATGCCCATCTGGTCAATGAAGAGTTGTTCGTGATCCTCGAAGGCCGGGGCACGCTGCGCCTGGGCGACGACCGCCATGCGCTGCGCTCCGGCGACGTGATCGCGATCCCGCCCGGCCCCGGGAGCGCGCATCAGATCGTCAACGACAGCGAGACCGATCTGCGCTACCTGTGTCTCAGCACGATGGAGGAACCGGACATCGTCGAGATGCCGGATTCCGGCAAGATCGGCATCCTCGCCGGCAGCCCGCCTGGCGGCGACAAGGCGCGGCGCACGCTGACGCTGTACCTGCCCAAGGCCAGCGCGGTCGATTACTGGCAAGGAGAAGGAGGAGATGGGTGACAGCGCCAGCTTGGCTGACAACAGGGAAACCAACTGGCGCCTCCCCATTTAAGAGGTTGAAAACAAAAGGAAAGATGGACCAAAGATAAAGAATCGGAGTTTTCGATGAGGTAAAATGGAGGTACACACAAACCCTTGAACCCCAAGGAAAACTCCGATGACACAAGATGCCGGAGAACGCGCCAAATGGAAAGTCCGTCTGAGCAACTGGGTGGATGCCTTGCTTGCCCTGATCAAGCGGCCGGTCAGGAAGCTCATCCTGGAGACGACCTTCGGCATTCTCACCAGCGGCACGCTCAAGCAGTCGGAGATCGCCCGATCGCTCAAGGAGCCCTGTCGGCTGCACCACACCCAGAAAC
>Ga0256832_1003992_pt1 | contig 9992 bp, 11 predicted proteins | sample 134614metaG_FD_190534 | JGI IMG/M metagenome (GOLD analysis project Ga0256832, IMG submission 190534) | Hydrothermal vent microbial communities from Lau Basin, Pacific Ocean - 134-614 | ecosystem: Environmental > Aquatic > Marine > Hydrothermal vents | place: Pacific Ocean: Lau Basin | collected...
AAGGAGTCCGTCTGCCTGGCCGTTATCAGAAGATTCCTGCTCAACCGGAGATTTTGCTCGATGTGGCCCACAATCCTCAGGCAGCTGGCTTCTTGGCTGATTATGTCAAAACCACTTATCCTGGGCGGCGGATTAAGGCGCTCTTTACCGTCATGGCAGACAAGGACCTCGAAGGAATCGTAGCCAGGATGAAGGATGTCGTGGATGTGTGGGCTTTGGCGCCATTACCCGCAAACCCGAGGACCGCTACTGAACCCAGGTTACTGGAGGCGTTCAAGGCTGTGGGGCTGACAAGTCCTCTGCATGGTTTCGACGGTTGGAAACAAGCGCTACAGGCACTGATGCAGGATACAGAGGGGCATGATCTGATCCTTGTGTTTGGTTCGTTTTTTCTCATTGCAGAATTCCTGGCTGATCATGGACATTAGACTCAAAAGACGCCTGGCCGGTGGGGCTGTATTGGTATTGCTGGCAGTCATCTTCGTCCCAATGCTGTTTGAAGATGCTCTGCAGCACGAGAAATCATTCGATTGGACATTTTCTCCCGAACATCAATTGCTCGACAGCAACCGACTGGAAGCGGATTCTACCGGGATACAGCATCCCGTTTCACCGATCATCCCTTTGCCCTCTGCCTGGGCCGTCCAGGTGGGTAGTTTCCGCAGTTCCAAAAATGCCGAGGCATTGGTCGAGCAGCTCAAGACTGCAGGTTTTCCGGCTTTTCTGGTTCCACCAGATGAGCATGCGAAGACTCTGTACAGAGTTCGGGTGGGTCCATTGCTCGATAAGGAAAAGGCAGTTGCTTTGGGTGAAAGGATTCGAGAACAACTGGGATTTAAAGGCTTCGTCGTCTCCCATCCATAACCCCCATCGTTTGGGATCAGACAGACCCGGCTTGGCCGCTGTGTTTCAATAGTTTCCTAATTATTTATAATCAATGCATATATTGACTTTTTGTTTTCCATACCTATAATAACCCTGGATTCTATGTTTAGAACATCAAAGAGGTATCAAAATGACGAAGAAAGTGATATTGGGTTTCGCCATCTGGTTGGGAGTGGCTGGAATGGCTTCTGCCCAGGATCCTGAGAAAGTGGCGGAAAGCGTGGTGGCAAAATGGAATGCGGTATTGAAGCATGGAGCCAGTCTCAATGACCTGATGCGGCTGTATTCCAAAGATGCCAAGGTGTTGCTTCCCAACGGCGAGATGGCGAACGATAAGCAAGCGATTCGGGAATTCTGGCGTCAGTTATTGGCCAAACGCGGAAATCACTACGAATTGGATCTGGAGGATGTGATCTACGCCAAGGATGATACTGTGGTTTCAACCCTGCGTTGGTCCGAATTGGATGGAAATATCAAATATTCCTATGACGGAGTGATTTACAACGTGTTCAAGCGTCAGTCCGACGGGAGCTGGAAGGCACAGGTACAGCGCTGGAACTGAGACAACAGCGCCTGCGACAGACAAGAAAAATCAGCGTTGTTCCATTGGGGAACCGCAGCAGAAAGGGCCCGGCTAAACGGCCGGGAAACCTTTCCAAGCGGTTTTTTTATGCCTGTTCCTTTTCCGGTTGCTTGCCGTAATGGCTGGAGACATAACTCTCGACGATGGCCTGGAAGTCTTCTGCGATATGGTCACCTTTCAAAGTGACCGTTTTCTGCCCATCCTCGTAAACGGGAGCCACAGGTGTCTCGCCAGTCCCGGGTAGACTGATGCCGATATTGGCATTCTTGCTCTCTCCCGGCCCGTTCACCACGCAGCCCATGACTGCAACGTGCATTTCCTCCACCCCTGGATATCGTTCCCGCCACTGTGGCATCTTTTCCCTGAGATAATCCTGAATCTGTTGTGCCAGACGTTGAAAATAGTCGCTGGTGGTACGTCCACATCCAGGGCATGAAATGACCATTGGGGTGAACGAACGTATGCCCATGGTTTGCAGAATCTCCTGGGCCACCACGACTTCCTTGGTACGGGGGGCTCCGGGCTCCGGGGTCAGGGAGATGCGGATGGTGTCTCCGATGCCCTGTTGTAGCAACACTGCCAGGGCGGCGGTGGAGGCGACAATCCCTTTGGTGCCGATCCCTGCCTCGGTCAACCCCAGATGTAGCGCGTAGTTGCAACGCTCGGCCAGATCTTGATAGACCGTTATCAGTTCCTGGACACCGCTCATCTTGCACGAGATGACGATTTTGTCGGCAGTCAGACCTATTTCTTCGGCTTTGGCGGCGCTTTCCAGGGCTGAAGTGATCACGGCATCCCGCATCACTTCATCGAGGTCACGGGGTTCGGGAAGTTGAGCATTTTCATCCAGTAGTCGGGCCAGCACCGATTGATCCAGACTGCCCCAATTGACACCGATCCGAACCGGTTTGTCATAGCGGATGGCGAACTCGATCATCTGGGCGAACTGTGGATCACGCTTGGTACCCCGGCCCACGTTGCCTGGGTTGATCCGGAACTTGCCCAGGGCCTCGGCGCAGGCAGGATATTTGTCCAAAAGCCTGTGGCCATTGAAGTGGAAGTCACCCACCAGGGGAACATCACAGCCTTGCCGGTCCAAACGTTCACGGATTTTGGGTACTGCCGCAGCAGCGTCTTCGGTATTGACGGTGATACGAACGATTTCTGACCCGGCACGCGCCAAGGCGATCACCTGTTCTACCGTGCCATCGATATCCTCTGTGGCGGTATTGGTCATGGATTGGATGACGATCGGAGCGTCGCCGCCGATTTGTACATCGCCGACTTTTACGCCCACAGAAGGCCTTCTATTGATTGGAGGTGTGCTCATACGTGGACTGCTTTCCAGCTGCTAGTATTGTTGATAAAGGATCTAGGGAAATTCCCACCATTATAATGAAAAGTGGTTACCGTGAGGATTCATTATTTCTCTGACATTCATCTGGAATTTGGCCCACTCAAGTTACCGGACGTGGATGCTGATGTCATCGTCGCTGCGGGGGATATCGGATTGGGGGTCCAGGGATTCGAATGGCTGGCTCGTTTGCAGCGTCCTGTGGTCTATGTTGCCGGCAATCATGAATTTTACCAACAAGACCATGGTGGTTTGGTGACACGTCTGGAGAAACGGTCGCGAGAGGGGGGGGTCCGTTTTCTCGAGAATCGCAGCATCATTCTGGACAACGTGCGTTTTCTGGGTTGTACCTTGTGGACCGATCTTGGTGCCGGAGAAGAGGATGTGAGCCACCTGGAATCCACTGTCAACGATTTCCACAAAATCTGTTACAACGGCGGACCCTACCGGTTGCACCACTATCAGGAGTTGCATCGGCGCTCCAGGGACTGGCTGGAGCAGTCGTTACAGACACCTTTTTCCGGTCCCACAATCGTAGTGACACATCACGCCCCCACATTCTGGAGCTGGGACAATCGTCCTTCGGCCCTGAATCGTTTCGCCTACTGTAACGACCTGAGGGGGCTGATGTACGAATATGATATCGCTGCATGGTTCCATGGTCATACACATGTAGTGCGGGATTACCGCTGTGCCGATACGCGCATTCTCTGCAATCCCAGGGGTTACCATGGAAAAAATACGGTCCGGGAGTTTCTCCCCGACAGAGTGGCCGAGGTCTGAGCCTCATCGCCCATTCCTTTTCTTCCTTCGCTGACGTGCTACTTTTCTATTAGTGGAGAATGAATTGTGAGGAGGACCACTCTTGGATATCGCAACCCTGGTTGGATTTCTCGGCGGGCTCGGGATCATTGGTGCCGCCATAGGCATGGGCGGCGATTTCGGCTTGTTCGTCAATGCACCCTCCATCCTGATTGTGGTCGGGGGGACATTCATGGTGACCCTGATGAAAATCACCCTGGGGGACTTTTTCCGTTCCTTTGGGGTGGCCCTGAAAGGTTTCTTCAACAAGGTGGAGGATCCCGCGAAGCTGATCGAAGAGGCCGTGCGTTTGGCGGACGTGGCGCGTAAAAATGGCCTGTTGGCGTTGGAGAATGAAACCGTGGACAACCCTTTCCTGAAGAAAGGGGTGACCTTGTGTGTGGATGGGCATGACCCTTCTTTGATTCGCAAGATGTTGAGTGAGGAGATCAATCAGGCCATCAAACGCCATGAGGTCGGTCAAACCATGTGGACTTCCATTGGAGACATGGCCCCGGCGATGGGCATGATTGGAACACTCGTGGGGTTGGTGCAGATGTTGGCCAACATGTCCGACCCTGCCAGTATTGGTCCGGCCATGGCTGTGGCTCTCCTGACCACTCTTTATGGGGCTGTCATCGCCAATGCCTTTGCCATCCCTCTGGCTGACAAGCTTGCCCTGATCAGTGAATATGAAAGGACGACCAAATCCCTGATCATCGAGACGATCAACGGGATCCAGGAAGGAATGAACCCCAAGGTGCTGGAAGCCCTGCTCAGTACTTATGTGCCAGAGAAAAAACGACAAAATGGTGATTGATGGTGTCTGATCAGGCAGAAGAATGTCCCAAGTGTAAAGCCGGTGCACCGGCGTGGGTGATGACCTTTGCGGATTTGATGTCGTTGTTGATGTGCTTCTTCGTGTTGCTGCTGTCTTTTGCCACCATGGACGTGAACCGTTTCAAGAGGATGGCCGAGTCCATGAAAGACGCCTTTGGGGTGCAGCGGGAGATACCGGCCTATGAAACCGTCAAAGGAACCAGTGTCATTGCCCAGCATTTCTCACCTGGCACAGTCGAGCCCAGTCCCATTGAAGAGATTCGCCAGAGTACGACCCAGGAGCAGCCGAATCTGAATATCCCCGATTCGACCAGGGAGATGGACAGGGAAGAGATGGAGGCCAGACTGGAGGCAGAACGACAAAAGGAGCTGGAGGCCGAAACGAAAAAAATTCGCGAGTCACTGCTGGATGAAATCCTCGCTGGGAAAATCTCTGTTGAGATGGAAAACCGCAGAATCGTTATCCGCATTCACGAAAAAGGTTCCTTTCCCTCCGGTAGCGCCGTATTGAACGCCGGTTTTGGGAAGTCCATGAAAAAGATCGTCGAGGTGGTGAAACACAGTAGGGGAAAAATCATCGTGGCAGGACATACCGATGACGTACCCATCAGAACCGAATGGTACCGTTCCAATTGGGAGCTGTCCTCTGCACGAGCCGTTTCCATGGCCCACGAACTCCTCCGGGGTGGGGTCGATCCTGGGCGAATGGTCGTCTCCGGCTATGCCGATACCCAGCCTTTGGTGCCCAACAGCAATGCCAAAAACCGGGCAAAGAATCGCCGGGTCGAAATTATTCTGATGCAAGACGAGGCGGAGGGGGGAACATTTGATGAATTTGGACCATAGCGGAGGAGTTGCCTGAATGAGCCAGGAAATGAGAGCTGTCGACAGCATTGAACGAAGAAGGTACTTCAGGATAGAGGATGAAATCGTATTGGTCTATCGTCTGGTGGCCCCTGAAGAAGTACCCGATCCATCGGCATTTCCTGAACAGATGGCCGATCAATTTTCCATCACTTCGACGCTTGAGTATCTCACTCAGGAATCCCAGGCCCAACTGCGGAGCATTCAGCGAGATCATCCTGAAGTGGCGGCGTTTCTGCAGACCCTGGAACGTAAAATCGATGTGCTTGCCCAGGCCCTGCTCATCAGTAACAATCAGCTGATGGACCAGCCTACCCGGAAGGTCAATCTCAGTGCGGCCGGCCTGGCTTTCGATTCCGAGCAGACGATGAGTGAGGGCAGTGTGCTGGAGCTCAAGATGGTGGTGCCGCCGGCATTGGTGGGCATCATCACCTTCGGCAGAGTGGTCTATTGCCATGAAAATGAAGGAGGTGGGGATTATCGGATCGGAGTGGATTTTCTCAGTATGCGCGAGCAGGATCGGGAGTTCTTGATTCGCCACGTGGTCAAGCGTCAGTTGAGCAAACTGAGGCAACAAAAACAAACTCAGTTCGATACAATAGAGAAATCGGATTTACCGCGACCATGATACAAGGCCGGATCAGAGGTGGGAGTGTTCTGACCATTGCGGTGGCAAAGCAACTTCTCCCGAAAGACCAAGTCCACTTCCATGTTGCAATCTACAGACGTGCAGCTGTTGCGCTACCTGGCCGACGGCCGTTTTCATTCCGGACAAAAAATTGCCGCTGATCTAAGCCTCAGTCGTACCGCTATTTGGAAACAAATCCAAAGGCTCAAAGACAAGGGGTTGGAGATACAAGCCGTTACCGGCAGGGGCTATCGCCTCGACCACCCCCTCGAATGGCTTGACAGTGAACGCATCCGACAGGCGTTGGAGATTCCCTGTTCAGGTCTGGATCCTGTGATAGAAGTCCATACCTGCCTCGACTCGACCAATACTTATCTGCTGCAGAACGCGCGACGATTGGACAATTCCCATATCTGTCTGGCCGAGACCCAGACTTCGGGAAAAGGTCGTCTGGGACGTCGTTGGGTTTCTCCCTTTGGCCGTAACATCTATCTATCGATGTTATGGCGATTTCATTCTGGATCCACCGCAACGGGGCTTAGCCTTGCAGTGGGCGTGGCTGTTGTCCAGGCACTTCATGACATGGGTTTTTCCGATTTACAGTTGAAGTGGCCCAACGATATTCTCTGGCATGGAAAAAAACTCGGAGGCATCCTGATCGAAGGGCTCAGTGAGCATCAAGGCGAAAATATCGTCGTGATCGGTTTGGGCATCAATCTTTGGTTGCCCAGGCGGGCAGCCTCGGAGATCGACCAACCTTGGGTGGATGGGCGTACGGTCCTCGGCCGCCTGCCGCAACGCAATCTGACTGTCGCCAGGGTCATCAGCCGACTGCTTGGTTTGCTGAATGATTATGAGAACCAGGGACTGGCTCCCTGGCTCGATCAATGGCGGTGTATGAGTTGTGTGCTGGGGCGCCAGGTACAAGTGGAGCACTTTGGCCAAAAGTACCTCGCCACAGCGATCGATGTCAATGATGAGGGGTTGCTGTTGCTACAGGATCAATCAGGTGAGGTGAGGGTGCTGATGGCAGGGGATGTGAAATTGAGGGTTGATGGCCATTGGTGATGAATGAAGTTATTGGTGGACAGCGGCAATAGCCGCCTGAAATGGGCATGTATCGATCAGGGAAAGATGGCTTCGCAACAGAGTGCGGACGGGGGTGCCGCATTGACCCAAAGCACCCTGGACAGCATATGGGGAAAATTTGATCCTGCCCCCCGGCAGATATGGATAGCCAACGTCGCCGGGAAGGGGGTGGCTGAACTGATGAATCGATGGATCGGAGTCCGCTGGCAGATCTGTCCGAACTTCGTTTCCAGCCAGGCTGTGGCTCATGGTGTCACCAATGGTTATCGTGAGCCCTGCAAACTTGGTGTGGACCGATGGTTGGCGCTGGTTGGTGCCTGTCATCTTCGATTGTTGCCGGCCTGTATCGTGGATTGCGGGACTGCCTTGACTCTGGATGTCCTCGATCGTCGGGGGAATCATCTGGGAGGATTGATCAGCCCCGGTCTGATGCTAATGGCGCGAAGTCTGGGAAAGGGAACGGCCGAAGTCCGATTCGACACAATCCCGGATACCTTGGATTCTGTCCTGGCCGATGAGACTGTCACTGCGGTTGGTTCGGGAATCTGTCATTCCGCGGCTGGAATGATCGAACGGGTGGTGAACAGGTTGATGGTGCAGCGTCCCGATCTTCACCTTGTCCTGACAGGTGGGGATGCTGCAACAATCTCGGGAATGCTGGCATTCGAATCCATTGTCGTCCCTGATCTGGTGCTTCGGGGACTGGCCGAAGTCAGTCGGCGTCCATGAGCAAAAAACTGTTTTTTGTGTTGCTTGCCGCCAATTTCATCTTGTTCAGTTGGGAAGTGGGGCGCGATCGTAAGCTGCCTGCCGTGACAGCTCAGGGGATGGAGCAAGTGGATCGTCTGTTGTTGCTGGACGAACTCGATGATTTGCCGAAGAAACCTCCCCCTTTGGCAACCCGGATACTACCTGACCGGAAATCCGGAAACACGTCAACCAAAGACTCGGGGACCGAAGAGCACGCCCAGCACGAAGAAGCCGCAGAGGTCATCACCCTGGCCGAGGGAATGGCGGGGGATATGCCGGATCATCCTGTCTTTGTCCCCAGTGAAACCATTCACCAATCGGCAAGTAGACCCTGTTACCGTATTGGCCCCTTTGCTGAAAGGGCCCAGATCGACACCTTCCTGGCAAGGCTGGAAGGGACCGGAATCGGCGGGCGTATCGAGACCACGACGGTTTCGCTAACCAGTGGCTATTGGATCATGACGCCCACTTTCGCTTCGCTGGCCGACGCCGAAGCCACGGTACAACGCCTGAAATCCAAGGGTTTCCAAGATGTGTGGTTGTTTGATCGGGGGCCTATGAAGGGGGTGATTTCGTTGGGGTTGTACTCAAAGAAAAGCCGGGCTGAAATGGTCGCTTCCAGGTTTCGACAACAAGGGGTGGTGGTCGATGTGTCGCCCAAAAAGGACAGTCGCGAGGAGCTTTGGATTCGGTTTGAGAGTGAGCCTCCTTCCGACCTGTTGACAGGCGCTCCATTGCCCTTGCAACTGCAGGCTTGCGACCTTCAATCCGATAGCGTTGAGAGGACTTCCGTGGACGACCCTGAAGAGGGTATGGGTGTGACGGACAAAGAATAGCGCAGTGCGATCAGGAGGGTGAATTGAACTCCGAAGATCAGGTTGGCGATCAAAAGGTGAAACGGTTGAATGATTGGAGGAATTCCCAGCCGCACCATACTGATGCCCGTCGTAATTGCCAGCAGAATCAGAAAGCCGAGTGCCAAAGACAGTCTGAACAGCAGATGCTGTTGGGGAAGAATCCGGATCATCCGCCAGAGCAACACCAGATTGCAACAGAGAAGCAGCAGGGCAAATGCCTTGTGGACGTTAAAGACCCAAGGTAACTCATTCAGCCAGATTTCGCGGTGGGCAAAGTCATGACTTTTGGCGATGAGATCGACGCTTTCCCTGACCTGAGCGCCGAGAATGATTTGGATCAGGGTCATTGCCAGTACGATGGCCAGCCACCAGGTCAGATTTCGATCGAGAGCGTTGGGGAGGAATTTCAGGAAGGACGTTTTCTGCGAACGAATCACGGCGTACAGCAATAAGGCGACGATGGCCAGTGCCAACAACATATGACTGGTGATCAAGAGGGGATGCAGGTTGGAGCTGACGACGACGGCACCGAGCCACCCCTGGAACAGGACCGCCAGAAAAGCGGTCAGTGATGCATAGAATACCGGCCGGTCGAACTTCAAAAAGGGAATCGCACGCCACACTGTCAAAATGATCAGAATTCCTATCGTGACTCCCGTCAATCGATTGAGATATTCGGTCCAGGTTTTTACCGGGTTGAAATCAGTGTTGGCGTAGCCCAGTCCGGCGTAGATTTCATGGTAATTGGTGGGTAGCTGCGACTCCTGGGTGGGGGGGATCCATTGGCCGAAGCAAGTGGGCCAGTCGGGGCATCCCATACCCGCGCCTGAAGCGCGGACGATGGCTCCCACCAGGATCAGGAAATAAACGGCTGCCACAGTGATCAATCCGATCCTGCGGAATTTTCGTGTCGCAATATCGTTCATGGGGTTCGCGGTTACAGTCAGTAGTGGAAATATCAGCTGCACTATAACGGCTGATTTGGAATGGAACAAGCGCTTCCATCAACTGAATCAGGACCATGTCATTTAAACACGTAACGAATTGAATGAAGGGGCAGGTGGTCTGCTTCGACTTGAATAGATGACGGAGCCCTGTCAGCTGAATAGCTCACGGGTTTCGTTGATCCCTTCGATTTCCACGACTTCGATTTCCGGTGCCAGCCCCAACCGGGAGAAAGCAGCGATCTGTGAAGGTTCAACCGGTGGTTGCCCCCCCTGGGCTGCAATATGTTCGAGGTGCGCGACCTGAACCAAATCCACGTAATCTGCTTCCTCGTTTTCTGGTTGTCTCTCCCATTGGTTGTATTGCGCCACTACCTGCCTTAAGGAGTCGGGGAAG
>Ga0256832_1003993_pt1 | contig 9991 bp, 8 predicted proteins | sample 134614metaG_FD_190534 | JGI IMG/M metagenome (GOLD analysis project Ga0256832, IMG submission 190534) | Hydrothermal vent microbial communities from Lau Basin, Pacific Ocean - 134-614 | ecosystem: Environmental > Aquatic > Marine > Hydrothermal vents | place: Pacific Ocean: Lau Basin | collected...
GCACACCGTCGAAACGCGACAGGTTAGAAGAACACTCCGCCGGGGCCACCACATAGTAGGCGGCCACAGAATGATGGGAATTGGGCAGGGACACGTCCACCAGTTCAGCGCCCAGCGCTTTGAGTTGCTCCATGGCGGTCTCCATGGACTCGCGCATGCCGGGATTCAGGCCGTCTTCAAAAAATTCTTTGACCACGCCCACCCGCAGCCCTTTGATGTCCTGATCCAATTGGCCCAGGTAATCATCCACCGGGCGATCCACAGACGTGGAGTCGCGTTCATCGAAACCGGCCATGGCGGCCAACAGCCAGGCTGCATCTTCTGCGCTGCGGGTCATGGGGCCTGCCTGATCCAGGCTGGAAGCAAAGGCGATCATGCCATAGCGGGACACCCGCCCATAGGTGGGCTTGAGTCCGGTGATGCCGCACAGGGCAGCAGGCTGGCGTATGGAACCGCCGGTATCGGTACCTGTAGCGGCCACCGCAAGACGTGCCGCCACGGCCGCCGCCGAGCCGCCGGAGGAGCCGCCAGGTACCCGGTCCCTGTCCCAGGGGTTTCTCACCGGGCCGTAATAACTGGTTTCATTGGAAGAGCCCATGGCAAATTCGTCCATGTTGGTCTTGCCCAGCATCACCACCCCAGCATCCTTGAGGCGGCTCACCACGGTAGCATCATAGGGTGAGATGAAGTTGTCCAGCATGCGCGACCCGCAAGCCGTGCGTACACCCTGGGTGCAAAAAATATCCTTGTGCAGAATGGGAATGCCCGTGAGAGGGCCAGCCTCCCCTTTGGCGATACGCGCATCCGCGGCGGCAGCGGTCGCCAGGGACGCCTCTTCGGCTAGGGTGACTACCGAGTTCAATCCTTCATCCAGCTCCTGGATGCGGGCCAGAAAATGACGGGTGAGTTCCTCACTGCTGTACTCCCCCGCAGCCAGGCCTGCAGACAGTTCAGCAATGGACTTTAGATGCAGCTCACTCATTACTCGATCACCCTGGGTACCAGGTAGAGGCCGTTGTCCACGGCTGGAGCCACGGCTTGGTAAGCCTCGCGATGATTCTCTTCAGTCACCACATCCGGGCGCAGGCGTTGGGGCATGTCCAGAGGATGCGCCATGGGCACGATCTCAGAGGTATCCAGCTCACTCATGCGCGCCACAAGATCCAGGATGCCGGACAACTCTCCTTTGAGAGCCTCCACTTCATCCGAGGTGACGGCAATACGCGCCAAATGGGCAATTTTCTCGACTTCTTCAGCATCCAGACTCATCGACTTCCTTCCACGGCAAGGCTTCAAAGGTGGGAAAACTAGCATAAATCCCCCCGGATTTACATGCCGCGGGGGAGACGGCCCGCCACCCCAGGAAAAAAAATTCCCTGCTGCAGCAGCCGGCTGTTTGTGATTAACAACGGTAAATCAATGAACTAGGCATCAATTCCGGGCACTGCCAGGGATTTGCGGCAATACAGCTCTTGCCCAAAGGTAGCCTCAATTGATAGATTACCGCTCTTGATTCGGGAGTTCTCCGGCGTTTGCTGCGCCAGCTTCCGGGCATTACCCAACTTGAGAACCGGCCGTCATGCCGGTGCAATGGACTTACTCGATGCTATTCAGACGTCTTCGCGGCTTTTTTTCCAATGACCTTTCCATCGACCTGGGCACGGCCAACACCCTTATATACGCCAGGGATCGCGGCATTGTTCTGAACGAACCTTCCGTGGTGGCCATCCGTGAGGACCGGGGCCGGGGCATGAAGGCCGTGGCTGCCGTGGGCGAGGACGCCAAGAAGATGCTGGGCCGTACGCCAGCCAATATCACCGCCATCAGGCCCATGAAGGACGGCGTTATCGCCGACTTCACGGTCACAGAGAAGATGCTCCAGTATTTCATCCACAAGGTGCATGAATCGCGTCTCATCCGCCCCAGCCCGAGGGTACTGATCTGCGTGCCCTGTGGCTCTACCCAGGTGGAACGCCGGGCCATCAAGGAATCCGCTGCCGGCGCCGGGGCCCGGGAGGTCTATCTCATCGAGGAACCCATGGCCGCTGCCATCGGCGCCAGCCTGCCCGTGGACGAGGCCCGGGGCTCCATGATTCTGGACATTGGCGGGGGCACCTCCGAGGTAGCCATCATCTCCCTGAACGGTATCGTGTACGCCAATTCGGCGCGTATCGGCGGTGACAAGTTCGATGAAGCCATCATCAACTATGTGCGCCGCAACTACGGCAGCCTCATCGGCGAGGCCACGGCGGAACAGATCAAGCACCAGATCGCCACCGCCTGGCCGGGGAACGAAGTGCAGGAACTGGAGGTCAAAGGACGCAACCTGGCTGAAGGCATCCCGCGCAGCTTCACGCTCAACAGCAACGAGATTCTTGAAGCCCTGCAGGAGCCCTTGTCCGGCATCGTGGACGCCGTGCGCAAGGCCCTGGAGCAGACGCCTCCGGAACTGGGCGCCGATGTGGCCGAGCGGGGCATCGTGCTCACCGGCGGCGGCGCCCTGCTCAAGGGGCTGGATCGCCTGCTGGAAGAAGAAACAGGCCTGCCGGTGATCGTCGCCGAGGATCCCATGACCTGTGTAGCCCGGGGCGGCGGCAGAGCCTTGGAGCTGATGGATGAGAAGGCCGGGGATTTCTTCAGCGTCGAATAGAACCCCAGGCTGGCTGGAGTACAGGAACCGCGGTAAAGGAGCCCCATCATCAAATTCATTTTTGCAGAAGGCCCGTCCCAAGGCGCACGACTCATTGCCGCCATGATCCTGTCCATTCTGCTCATGGTGCTGGATCACCGCTTCCACCAGACCGAAACCTTGCGCAGCACACTTTCCGTTCTGACCTATCCCATCCAGTTTCTGGCCGAAGTGCCCAGCGACATCGGGCGCTGGGTCACGGAAACCCTGCAGGACCGCAATGCCCTGCAGGAAAACAATCAGAGACTGCAGCACGAGAATCTCAAGCTGCGCGCAGAACTGCAACAGATTGCGGCACTGCAGGCCGAAAACGAAAGGCTGCGCGATCTGCTGGGGTCTGCTTACAAGATCGGCAACCGGGTATTGGTGGCGGAATTGTCCGCCATGGACCTGGATCCCTTCCGGCAGCAGGTGGTGATCAACAAGGGCAGTCTTTCCGGCGTCTTCGAAGGCCAGGCGGTACTGGACGCCCATGCGGTCATGGGGCAGGTCACCCATGTCAGTCCCATGAACGCCACCGTATTGCTCATCACTGATGTAGAGCATGCCCTGCCGGTACAGGTATTGCGCAACGGTTTGCGCACCATTGCCGTTGGCAGCGGGCGTATCAACCGCCTGGAATTGCCTTATCTGCCCAACAACGCGGATATCCGCAACGATGACCTGCTGGTCACTTCCGGATTGGGTGGAAAATTCCCACCGGGCTATCCCGTAGCCCGCATCATCGAGGTGCAACGTCAGCCCGGCAAACCCTTCGCCACCGTAGTGGCGCAGCCCCTGGCTCAGCTGGACAGAACCCGGGAAGTGCTGCTGGTCTGGGAAATCAGCGTACCACCGCAATTCCCCGAGGAAGAAACAGCGCCCGCACCCCCTCCTGCCCCCATGGAAAACGAGGCTGAAGCGCCATGAGTCCCGAACTTCCTCACGGCAGAACGGTTATCGCCATCACGCTGATTGTTGCCCTGGTACTCAGCATCATGCCCATGCCCGAGAACCTGCAATACTACCGCCTGCAGTGGGCTGCCCTGGTGCTTATCTACTGGAGCATGGCCCTGCCTGAGCGGGTAGGCGTCGGAGTGGCCTTCTTTACCGGCCTGTTGCTGGACATTCTTACTGGCACCCTCCTGGGCCAGCATGCTTTTGGCCTGTCCCTGGTCGCTTTCCTCACCGTGAAGACTCACAAGCGGGTCAGGGTTTTTCCCCTGTGGCAGCAATCGGTGTTCGTTACCCTTTTGTTGTTCATGGATCGCGCCATGTTCTTCTGGGTGGACGGTACCATAGGGCGCCCCGCCGCCATGATGGAGTCCTGGGTGGCGCCCTTGCTGGGAGGCCTGCTGTGGCCCTGGCTGTTCATCGTGTTCCGCGATCTGAGACGCCGCTTCCATGTCAGGTAATCTGGAATTCAAGAACTACCGCCGGGAAGGGCGCCTTTTTACCCGCCGCGCCATCATGGCCGGCCTGTTCGTCTTCATCCTGCTGGGTGTCGTTCTGGGGCGCATGTTCTATCTGCAGGTCATCGACCATGAGCATTTCACCACCCTGGCCCAGGACAACCGTGTCAAACTGATCCCCCTGCCGCCCACCCGGGGACTCATCTACGACCGCCAGAACCGCCCTCTGGCCCTGAACCGCCCCGCCTTCAACCTGGAAATCGTCCCGGAGCTCGTTCCCCATATCGACCAGACCCTGGAGGACCTGGATGTGCTCATAGGCCTCAGGGAACAGGATCTGGAACGCTTCAACAGGCTGCGGCGGCAAAAAAGGCATTTCGAGAGCATTCCCATCAAACTCGACATCACCCAGGAAGAGGCCGCCCTGTTCGCGGTAAACCGCCACAAGTTTCCTGGTGTTTCTATCAAAGCCCGCCTGACGCGCACCTACCCCATGAAGGAGATCATGGCCCATGTGGTGGGCTATGTGGGCCGTATCAGCCTCAAAGATCTGAAATCCATCGACGCCTCCAACTACGCAGGCACCACCTATATCGGCAAGACCGGCGTGGAGCGTTCCTACGAAGATATACTCCATGGCCAGGTAGGCATGCAGGAAGTGGAAGTCAACGCCCTGGGCAAGGCGGTTCGCGTACTCAAAGAAATACCGCCCCGGCCCGGGCGCAGCCTGCGCCTGAACGTGGACAGCGCCCTGCAGAAAGTGGCTCTGGATGCCCTGGGCGACGTCAATGGCGCCGTGGTCGCCATCGATCCCCGGGACGGCGGCGTGCTGGCCATGGCCAGTAAGCCCGGGTATGACACCAACCCCTTTGTGGAGGGCATCAGCTCCAAAGCTTACAAGGCGCTGCGGGACGACCCGGACAAGCCTCTGTACAACCGCGCCGTGCAGGGCACTTATCCACCCGGCTCCACCATAAAGCCCTTCATGGGCCTGGCCGGCCTGGAGTTGGGGCTGTTGGATCTCAAAGAAAAAAAATACTGCCCCGGTTTCTTTCAGCTGCCAGGACATGACCACAAGTACAGGGACTGGAAAAGAGGGGGACACGGCCCCATGGACGTGGATAGCGCCATCACCCAGTCCTGCGACGTATTCTTCTACCAACTGGCGCATGAGATTGGTATCGACAAGCTGCAGCAGTACCTGAAACAGTTCCATTTCGGCGAGAAGACCGGCATTGATCTGATGGGGGAACGCAAAGGCATACGTCCTTCCCGGGAATGGAAAAGGCGGCGTTACAAGCAGGTCTGGTTCCCAGGGGAAACCGTCATCATCGGCATCGGCCAGGGAGCCTTTCAGGCCACTCCCCTGCAGCTAGCGGCCGCAACTGCTGCCATCGCCAACGGGGGCCACTACCATGAACCCCGCCTGGTTTCGGCCATCCTGGATGAAAGCAACGGTGACGTCAGCCCAGAACCCGGCAAGACTCATGATATCCCCATACGCAACCCCGCAAACTGGAACAAGATTCGTGAAGCCATGGAGCATGTCGTGCAGGGTCCCCGGGGAACCGCCCGACGGCTCAAGAACGAGCACTACCGCATTGCCGGGAAAACCGGCACCGCCCAGGTGTTCACCGTCGCCCAGGATGCGGAATATGACGAAGAAACCATAACAAAGAAGATGCGCGATCATGCTCTGTTCATTGCCTATGCCCCAGTGGAAGATCCAAAGATCGCCATCGCAGTGATCGTGGAGAATGGAGGCCACGGCGGCTCTACGGCCGCCCCTGTGGCCAAGAAAGTCATGGATGCCTGGCTGCTGGGCACTCCCGATATCAAGCCAGAAGGAGCCACCAAGTGAACCCTGCCTCCCGTTCCCCCAGCGGCCTGCCGGCCAGTGAACCCGCACGCCATCGCGGCCTGTTGGCCCGCATTCACCTGGATCTGCCCCTGCTCACGGGATTGTTGCTCCTCTGCGGCTACGGGCTGGTGGTTCTCTATTCCGCCACCGGCCAGGATCTGCATCAGGTGGAGAAGCAGGCCCTGCGCCTGCTCATTGCTTTTGGTGCCATGTTCTTCCTGGCGCAGATCCCCCCTCAGACCCTGCGGCGCTGGAGTCCCTGGCTGTACACCCTGGGCGTGGCCCTGCTGCTGGCCGTTCTGATCATGGGAGTCATAGGAAAAGGGGCGCAACGCTGGCTGGATCTGGGCTTCATGCGCTTTCAGCCTTCGGAACTGGTGAAGCTGGCGGCCCCCATGATGCTCGCCTGGTTCCTGTCCAGCAAACCCCTGCCACCCAACTGGAAACAAATTCTCCTGAGCCTGGTGCTGCTGGCTATCCCTGTACTGCTCATCGCCAAGCAGCCGGATCTGGGCACCGCCATACTTGTCGCCAGCAGCGGCCTGTTCGTGTTGTTCCTGGCCGGCATCAGCTGGCGGCTCATCATCGGCCTGGGCCTGCTGGCCGCGGCCGCGGCCCCGGCGATCTGGTATCTCATGCACGATTACCAGCGCCGCCGGGTGCTTACCTTTCTCAACCCGGAGAGCGATCCACTGGGCTCCGGCTACCATATCATCCAATCCAAGATCGCCATCGGCTCCGGCGGCATCTACGGCAAGGGATGGCTCAACGGCACCCAGTCCCAGCTGGAGTTCCTCCCGGAACGGCACACGGATTTCATCTTTGCCGTACTGGGAGAGGAGTTCGGCCTGATCGGCATCATGATACTGATGGCCATTTTCCTGTTCATCATCCTGCGGGGCCTGTACATGGCCTCCCAGGCCCAGGACAGCTACAGCCGTCTTCTGGCCGGAGCGCTGGTGCTGGTCTTCTTCGTCTATCTTTTCGTCAACATGGGCATGGTCAGCGGTATATTGCCGGTGGTGGGTGTACCCCTGCCCCTGATCAGCTATGGCGGCACCTCCCTGGTGACCCTGATGGCCGGTTTCGGTATGCTCATGTCCATACACACCCACAGGAAACTGGTGCCCAAATGAGAATCCTTTCCCTGTTGCTATTCGCCACAACACCGATACGCACCCTGTCTGAAGCACTGAGGGCGACATATTTAGTCGCCGGGTTAGTACTGCTCAGTCTTTCCCTGGTGGCACAGGCCGCCGATCCGGTGGAGGCCTTCATCGAGCACATGAGTAAAACCCAGGGCTTCGACGCCACCCAATTGCGCAAGGTGCTGAGCAAAGCCCATCGGCGCCAGGACATCATCGACCGCATGAACAAACCCGCGGAACACACCCTGAACTGGGGCCAGTACCGCAAGATATTTCTCAAGGAAAAGCGTATCAACAAGGGAGCAGAATTCTGGAGACGCAACGAGGAGGCCCTGAAAAGAGCTGAACAGACCTACGGGGTGGCGCCGCAATACATCGTTGCCATCATCGGCGTGGAAACTTTCTATGGGCGCATCGCCGGCAAGGACAGTGTGCTGGATGCCCTCTATACCCTGGCCTTCCACTATCCCAAGCGCAGCAAATTTTTTACTGCCGAGCTGGAGAAATACCTGATCCTGACGCGGGAAGAGGGACTCGATCCCACCCGCCCCAAAGGTTCTTATGCCGGCGCCATGGGACTGGGACAATTCATGCCCAGCAGTTACCTGGCCTACGCAGTGGATTTCGATGGCGACGGCAAGCGCGACATCTGGAACAACGAAACCGACGCCATCGGCAGCGTGGCCAACTATTTTGCCCGTCATGGCTGGAAGGCCGGGCTACCCGTAACCACCCCCGTTTCAGGGGTCAAACCCATCCACCGGAAGTTTATCGATGCCGGATTGAAACCCCAGTTCACACTGGGCAAACTGCGCCAGGCGGGTTTGCACATCGACCCCGCCCTGGGAGACGACCTGGAAACCGCCCTGTTCCAGCTGGTGACTGACAAGGGCCCGGAATACTGGGCAGGCCTGAACAATTTCTATGTCATCACCCGCTACAACCACAGTGAACTCTATGCCATGGCGGTATACCAGCTGGGCGAACGCATTCGTGAAATTCACTAGCAGCATTATTACCCCGGCGACCAAATATATCGTCCGCCTTGCCTGCCTCCTGGCTCTGAGCATCTGGTTGGGCGCGTGCAGCATCAGGACCCACGAGTTTCCGGATGAGGACTACGGGCCGGAATCACCCGTGGACGTGAGCCAGGTGCCCGACGCCATCCCCCAAAAAGTGCCCTACAGCCCCTACGGCAATCCCGACAGCTACACCGTACGAGGGGTCACCTACCACGTGATGAAAGACGCACGGAATTTCCGGGAACGGGGACTGGCTTCCTGGTACGGCCTGAAATTCCACGGCAAACGTACCTCCAGCGGCGAGCCTTATGACATGTATGCCATGACGGCGGCCCACAAGACCCTGCCCCTGCCCACATGGGTGCGGGTCACCAATCTGGACAATGGCAGATCCGTGGTGGTGAAGGTGAATGATCGCGGCCCTTTCCATGCCGGGCGCATCATTGACCTCTCCTACGCCGCCGCTTCCAAACTGGGCGTACTGGGCAAGGGCACGGCCCCCGTGGAAGTCGTAGCCATAACTCCCGATGCCCCCGGCCCCCAAGTGGATGAAGCCGGATTTCCCCTGTGGATACAGGCTGGCGCTTTCAGCAACGCCCGGAATGCCCGGCAGTTGCTGCACCGTCTGGAACAACAGGCCGGTTTCAAAGGCAGGGTGGAAACCGACACCCGGCCCAAGGGCATCCTCTACAAAGTCTGGCTGGGACCGGTGGAGAACACCCGGCAACTGGAACAGATCACCGGACAACTGCCCCGCTGGGGCATACACCAATACCACGTAGTACAATGACGCCATGAACCCGATAAAGATATTTATAACCTTACTCTGCTGTCTTGCCCTTGCAGGGGGTCTCGCCGCAGCACCCATAGCCTCTCCGCCACATATCGCCGCCACCGGCCATCTGCTCCTGGATTTCCACAGTGGCAAGGTGCTGGCGGAAAATAACGCCGACAAGCGCCTGGAACCTGCCAGCCTGACCAAGATCATGACTGCCTACACGGTGTTCAAGGAACTGGAAGCCGGCAATATCAGCCTTGACGACAAGGTGCTGGTGAGTAAAAAAGCCTGGAAGACCCCCGGTTCCCGCATGTTCATCGAGGTTGGCAAACAGGTCTCGGTGGATGACCTCATCCATGGCATGATCATCGCTTCCGGCAACGATGCCTGCGTGGCCCTGGCGGAACATATCACTGGCAGCGAAGAGGCTTTTGCCATCCTCATGAACAAGCATGCCGTGGAACTGGGCATGGAAAACACCCATTTCGTGAACGCCACTGGCCTGCCGGATCCCAATCACTATTCCACCCCCGAAGACATCCTCAAAGTCACCCGGGCGCTGATCACCGAATTTCCCCAGTTCTACCCCCTGTACTCCACCAAGGAATTCACTTTCAACGGCATCACCCAGAAAAACCGGAACCGCCTGCTATGGCGCGACCCCAGTGTAGATGGCATAAAAACCGGGCACACCGCCGCCGCCGGCTACTGCCTGGTGGCTTCCGCCAAGCGGGAGAACATGCGCCTTTTGTCCGTGGTCATGGGCACCAAGAGCGATGAAGCCCGCGCCCGGGAAAGCCAGACCCTGCTCAATTTCGGCTTCCGCTTCTACCAGACCCACCGCCTCTACGACGCCGGGAAGCCCCTGAGAACCATCCGCGTGTGGAAAGGAGAAGTGGAGAACCTGGGCCTGGGCGTGGAGAAAGACCTTTACGTTACCATCCCCCGGGGCAGCTATGACAAGCTCAAGGCCCGGGTCCAGATCCGGGACAGCGTCATGGCCCCGGTAAGCCAGGGCCAGAAACTGGGCACCATCACGCTGGAACACGATGGCGAAGTCATCAAGGAAGTGCCCCTGGTGGCCCTACGCAGGGTGCGCGAG
>Ga0256832_1003994_pt1 | contig 9991 bp, 9 predicted proteins | sample 134614metaG_FD_190534 | JGI IMG/M metagenome (GOLD analysis project Ga0256832, IMG submission 190534) | Hydrothermal vent microbial communities from Lau Basin, Pacific Ocean - 134-614 | ecosystem: Environmental > Aquatic > Marine > Hydrothermal vents | place: Pacific Ocean: Lau Basin | collected...
GGAAAGGAAAACCGGCGTGAAGTCGGCCCGCCCTTCTTGCACAGCCTTGCGGATGTTGGCGCTGATGAACATGGTGTTGACGCGCAGGTGCCCTTCCATCTCAGGAGAAACATACTCGGCTGGCCCCACGGTGAGCGCTTGGTCAATTTCCACATTTTCCAGTTCCGGGGCGCGCTTCACCAACGCCTTGAGGAGCACCTGCGGCGTAGAGCAGTTACCCGTCAGGAAGACGCGCTGATTTGATTTGATCACACTTATCGCTTCTTCTGCGCTGACAATGCGCGAGCGGTAAATCTTTTGCCAATCCATTGCTATTTCTCCTGATAGGGCAAGCGAGCAAGGTTGCGGAGTTCGCCCTTGTAAGTGTTGACGGCGTGGGCTAAAGCCGGTTTTTCTACCATTGCGCGGGCAATGCCGTGGTCGGCAATGCTGAGGATGTAGGGCATCGCGGCGGTGACGAGGGCATGGGTGGCAGTGCGCGCCACCACGCCGGGCATGTTGGGCACGGCGTAGTGGATGACGCCTTCTTCAATGTAGGTGGGGTGGTCGTGGGTTGTGGGGCGCGAAGTTTCAACGCATCCGCCTTGGTCTATGCTGACGTCAATGATGATGGCGCGTGGCTTCATCGCCCGCACCATTTCGCGCGTTACAACGATGGGAGCGCGCTCGCCCGGGCGAAGCACCGCCCCTACCACCACATCGGCATACGCCACCGAGCGGGCAATGTTGTACTTGGTCGCCGGCAATGTGGCAACCGTGGGGTAATCGCGGAAGATTTTTTCAAGCGCACTCTGGCTGATGTCCAGCACGGTGACGTGCGCCCCAAGCCCAACGAAGCCGCGGACGGCGCACGAGCCAACTACCCCCGCGCCGATTATCACCACTTCCGCCGGAGGGACGCCGGGCAAACCGCCCAAGATGATTCCCTTGCCGCCGTGGTTGTTTTGCAAAAGCCGCGCCGCGACCTGCACGCTCATTAGCCCGCCTATGCGGCTCATCGGCTTCAGCACCGGCCGTTCCCCGTCATCTTCTTCAATTTGCTCCAGCGCAACCGAGGTGATGTCGTTTTCAAGCATGTAGGCTACTTTGTCCTGCTTAGCCGAGGCCAAATGGAGCAAGCCCACCAACACCGACCCCGGGCGCATCCAGTGCAATTCTTCAAGCATAGGACGGGCGACTTTCACCAGCAGGTCTGCCCGCCCAAAGGCTTCGTGCGGGGAATAGACGATGCGCGCACCGGCGTTTTCGTAATCCTCATCGCTGAATCCGGCGCCCAGACCGGCTTCGTGCTCCACGTAAACCGTGTGGCCGTGGCTGGTAAGCACATGCACGCCGTGAGGCGACATGCCCACCCGATATTCAAACGGGCGCCGCTCTTTGGGAATGCAGATATTCATGGCAACTCTCCTTTCGTGCTGAGCAAACAAGCCTCCCTGCGCGCCGTGTTGAGGCGTGGGAGGCTTGCTGTATTGGAAATTAGCGCGGGGCGTTCCGCCTAAATGCCGCCCATGAGCCGCGCGAGGATGGCTTTTTGGGCATGCAGGCGGTTGTGCGCCTGCTGGAACACAACAGAATGCGGCCCATCTATCACCTCATCGGTAATTTCCTCGCCGCGGTGGGCGGGGAGGCAGTGCATCACAATCACCTCTGGCTTCGCTTCCGCCACCAGCGCCGCGTTGACCTGATAGGGCGGGAAAACGCGCTTGCGCTTTTCGGCTTCGGCTTCTTCGCCCATGCTGACCCAGGTGTCAGTGTAAATCACGTCGGCGCCTTTCACTGCCTCGTGCGGGTCGTGGGTGAATTGGAGGCTCGCGCCGCTCTCGGCGGCAAATTCGCGCGCCTGCTCAATTGCCTGCTCGGGAATTTCATAACCTTCCGGGCCTGCCCAAGCAAAGTTCGCACCGAGTTTGGTGCTGATGTGCATCAGCGAAACCGCCACATTGTTGCCATCGCCGATGAAGGCAACTTTCAAGCCTTTCACTTTGCCAAAATGTTCGTAGATTGTGAGCGCGTCGGCCAAAGCCTGAGCGGGGTGGTTGTAATCGCTCAGACCGTTGATGACCGGCACATCAGCCCAGCGGGCGAGTTCAAGGATGTGTTCGTGGGCAAACACCCGCGCCATGATGCCCTGCACGTAGCCGCTGAGCACGCGCGCAATATCGGAAATTGCCTCGCGTTTGCCCAAGCCGATTTCCTGCGGGCCAAGGTAAAAAGCGTGCCCGCCGAGGTGCTCCATTGCCATTTCAAAAGAAACCCGCGTGCGCAAACTGGGCTTCTGGAACACCATCGCCAGCGCCTTGCCTTTGAGAATGGGCTTATTGCCACCCGCGAACCATTCTTTTTTTAGTTCAACGGCAAGGTCAAGAAGCCCTTGAATTTCTTCGGGGGAATAATCGGCAATTGCAATGAAGTCGCGTTTCATGTTGAATCCTCCGTTCAAAAGAATCTTACACAGGTTTTCCTGTGGATTGCTCAAAGCATGGTTCCAAAAACAAGTTAGGAGTTACGCGGTTCTCCTGCTTCATGTCACCGCGAGGTGGTCGTAGACTGCCGAAGCGGTCTCCCCCACTGTCTGGGGGATGGCTTCGCCGCCTATGGCGGCTCGCCATGACATGAAAACGCACGCTTCTACCAGCAACCGCGTAAGTCCTATAAGTATAACATCGCAAGGTTAGCAAAACAACAAAAGCGCGCCCGTTGCCTACAAGCAAATTGCGAAGCGCTGTTTCTCGCCCTCACTGCTTGTAACCTTCACCTGCCGAACGGTGGATAATGCCGCTCACTTACGATAAAATAATGCCAGACGCATATGCTCTACGGCGTCGCCAGTTGGTGGGAAGAGCATTGTCCTGCCACCATTGCGGCGCACAAATCCCAAAACTGAGGTAAAAGAATGAGCGAATTCAAAGACCTTTTACAATCCAAAGTTTTTACCGAAAATGCCGAACAGGAAATTCTCAAACCTTTCTCTTTTCAGGAAGGGTACAAAAACGAACTGATTTTCTTCTTCAAGCCGGAAACTTTTTTGCTCCCTGCGCAGGTTTCGGAGCGCGTGATAGAAATGATTGAGAGCAAATTGGAGGAATACGGGGCAAACGTCTCCGGCATTGTGGCGGTGCGCGGCCCTGTTTTGGAGCGCCACGGCATTATGGACCGCCATTACGGCTTCATAAACACACTTTCCAAAAACGCTTCCAAGATGGTTAGTTTAGAAGAACTGGAACCGGTAGCCGAGGCCATAGGGCTTGATCTTCAGGCCGAAAAGCCGCAAATCCTCGGCGGGCATGAATTTTTGGAGCAATTTCCGGAGTTCAACGCCGAAAGTTTGAACGATTTGTGGTTCCAAGAACGCTCGGCGCGGGTGCGAAGCGGCTTTTACGTCCGGCGTGTGAATGTGAACGGCAAAGATGTTGTGCTCGTGAACGGCTTTCACCCCCTGCAGTTGGAACATTACACCAACCCCGAGCACAAAACAGTTGTGGCTCTTTTGCACTCCAACACACCGTGGAAGGTTTTGCGGGAGGAAATGATAGGCGATACTTACCCCGATAAGGCTTCGCCAAACTCGGTGCGCGGCACCCTCTACGCCGATGACGAGGTCAACAAGTGGGTGGAAGTTTCTATCGCTAACAACTTTGTGCATCTCTCTGCGGGGCCTTTTGAGGCTTTGAAGGAGATGGAAAACTTCCTCAAGCCGCTGATCGGGGAATTTTCGCTGGCCAAAACCAATGTTGGGCGCGCCATCATTGCATCCGGCCTTGATGAAAGCGCGATTTCGTATGCCCTCACTAACCCCACTGTGAAAACTGCCGAGGGCGAAACCGACCTCTTCTCGGCAACCGAATTGGCCGACACTGACGAAGCAGTGGCTCTGTTTGTGGAAAATGTGAAGGCAAGCAAAGCCTGAGATGAGGCATTTTGAACAAAAAAGCGCGGCTTTGGGAGCCGCGCTTTTTTGTTTTCACGCTTGCTTGTGCTCGGTGTTTGCTCTGATGCGCCTCAGCATCAGTGCCAGCCCAAAAGCGATGCTCAATTCCACAAATGGGAGCAAACCCACCACATAGCGCTGAAAGTTTAGCGGGATAGCCAGCGTGATGGTGCTCCCCATTCCCAACGTGGCGATGATTGTTGCCAAGACCGGCGGCCGCCTAAACTCGGTCATCATGGCCAAAAACCCCAACAGCGTTAGGATAAAGAGCAAACCGCCTACGGTGATGTTGCGACCCCAGCGGTTGAGCGGGTTTGCCTCGTATATCCTTATCGCTGGAGCAAGTTCGTGCTTGTAATTGCCGGTTTCCATGAATTGCAACGGGGCAAAGTACAGATGGCCGAGCACTACGGCGCTTTTGGCTTTTAGCCCTTTGGGCACCATGAAAGGGGCAACAGCCGAATATTCTTTTTGCTGGGAAGCCGTGGTGGCAAAGCGTTCACGCAAAGCCGCCAAAGTTGCTTGACTTGGTTTCTTCCAGAAAACGGGGTTTAGGGCAAAAGTGACCAGCATCGCCGTGAGCAAGGCAATTCCCCAACGATGGAGCGCTTTTTTGTGGATGTGCGAGCCGTCCTGCGCAAGAGCAAGCGCCGCCGCGGGCAATAGTCCAATTCCCCAAGGCTTGGCGTTTACCGCTATGGCAAAAGCGAGGCCGACAAGCCAAGGTTTGGGGTTGCGGGCGGTGATTGCCCAAAGCGTAAGGGCGACGCCGAAGAGCAAAGTGCCTTCCATCATGGCGCGGCGGGCGTGTAGCAACGCCAACGGGTTGAGGAGCACAAGTGCGAAGGCAAGCAAGCCAGCCGGCAGGCCGCCGAGGCGCGCGCCTACGGCGAAAATGAGCACAGCCGAGGCAAACGCCAACGCGGCGATTGCCGAGCGCGCCGCCAGCAGTTGCCGCTCGCTCGGAAGCGCGCCAAGGCGCTTGTTTTCTTGCCATGTTTTGCTCCAATCCCAATCTGTTTTGGTGGGTTGTTCCCCCGCGAGCGCCAACCCCACCCCTATGGCATAGCGGGTCAGCGGCGCATCCACCAAGCGGTAGTGGGCTCGCCTTTTCTCTCCCTGCGGGTATGCCATACCAAAAGGCGAGCGCAACAAGGTTTTGAGGTCACCGCTCATGTAAATTTCGGTGCTTTCATCCGGGTGAAACGGCACAGCGGCGATATTCGCGAACCAAAAAAGCGCCCCCGCCGAAATTAGGACGGCAGCGAGCGCTATTGCTTTTGTGCGGCCTTTCAAAGCAATGAGCAGATCCTTCAAGTTCACCCCTCTCGCGGTGGGGTATCTCCATCAGGAGGTGGGGTATCTCCATCTGGTTGGCCGGAAAGCACCTTTTCCACCCTTTCCAAAAGCGTTTCGGGCGAAAACGGTTTGACTATGTAATCATCTACCCCAACGATATAAAGACCCAGCACTCGGTCTATCTGCTGGGCTTTGGCGGTTACTACTATTACCGGCGTCTTGCTGTTTCTGCTTTCAGCCCTTATACGCCTGAAGACTTCCCACCCGTCTATCTTGGGCATCATTAGGTCAAGCAGTATTAGGTCAAAATCTTGCTTGTTGGCGAGTTCTAACCCCTCTTCTCCCCCTTCCGCGCCGATAACTTCGTAGCCCGCGCGCGACAAGATGAGCCTCAATAAGTCAATCATATCGGGCTCGTCTTCAATGCAAAGAATACGCTTCATGCTTTTTTCCCTCCACTTCCACTGCCTAAGCGCCTACTGCACGCCGCGAGCATTACCAGGGTGGCTGATGGGACTTGAACCCACAACATCCTGATCCACAGTCAGGTGCTCTGCCACTTGAGCTACAGCCACCATAGTGCGGGGCACATTTTACCACGCACAATGGCAAGTGTGAAGGGTGCGATTAGGCCGCCAAGTTGTGGAACAGGGCTTTATGCAGATTTCAACCCGTTCTGGACGCAGGCAGTTTTGGCATGCAGAACGGGTTTTGTTTTCCGCCGAGCGCGCTTACAGTTTTGGTACAATTTGCCAGCAGAACAACCCCAAGAAAAAGGAGAGCGCCATGCCATTTGTGGATTTGCCCTCGCTCACCATGGAAAATTTTGAGGAAGAGGTGCTAAATAGCACTTTGCCGGTGTTGGTTGATTTTACTGCCGAGTGGTGCGGTCCGTGTAAGATGTTAGACCCCCAAGTTGCTCAATTGGCAAAAGAGTGGGAAGGAAAGGTAAAAGTGTTTCAACTTGATGTTGACAAAGCGGCAGATTTGGCGGCGCGACTGCGCGTGCTGGGCGTCCCCACTTTGGCGCTGTTCATTGATGGCAAAATGGTCGCTCGGATGACAGGTTACAAGCCCAAAAAGGGCATTATCAAGAAGTTCAGTAAGTACCTTTCGTTGTGAAAGATTAACGCAGAGACACAGAGGAAACAGAGGCGCAGAGGAACGCAGAGACGCCAAGGGCGCAAAGAGAAAACCACAGATTACACAGATTAGCACAGATGAGAAGATTAGCGATTTAGGATTTGCGGAAGGACGCCAAGGTCGCCAAGGGCACGAAGGACGCCAAGAAAAAATTTCTGTGTCTTCTGTGGTTTTCTCCTTCAATCGGTGTAAATCTGTGTCAATCGGTGGATAACCACGCCAAGGGCGCCAAGGGCACAAAGGACGCCAAGAAAAAAGTTTTTCTGTGTTTTCTGTAAATTTCTGTGTCCTCTGTGGTTTTCTCCTTCAATCGGTGTAAATCTGTGGTTTTTACTTCAACTTTACGCCCCAACAGCCTAACGACCCAACTACCAACGTTCCTCTCTCACTACAAATCTGCGAGCAATCCCACCTACTCATTGAACAAAGCGCCAACGCTGCGGCCTTCGTGGGCGCGGCGTATCACTTTTGCCAGCAACGGCGCTACGCTCAGCACCTTCAGCCTTCCGCCAAAAGCGGCCTGCTTTTCGGGGGGGATTGGGACTGTGTCGGTGGTGACCACTTCCTTTATTGGAAGGGCCGCGAGCCTTTCGGCCGCCGTTCCGGAGAAAATGGGATGCACAAACGACATATAAACATCCCGCGCTCCGTTAGCCTTCAAAATTTGCACCGCTTGCGCCATTGAGCCACCGGTGTCCACCTCGTCGTCCACCAAAATAACATCTCGCCCGGCTACGTCGCCTATCACCGTAACGGCGTGGGCTTTGGCGTCGTTGCCAGTGCGCCTTTTTTCAATAAACGCTATGGGCAAGCCAAGTTTTTCTGCAAAATTGCGGCCTTTTTTGGCAAAGCCCAAGTCGGCAGTAACTACAACCGGGTTGTGCATCTTTGGCAATTTGCCCATCAGGTAATCGCTGAGCATGTGAAAAGCGGTCAGCACATCGCCCGGAATTGAGAAAAAGCCTTGGATTTGCCCGGCGTGGAGGTCAAAGGTGATATAGCGGTCGGCGCCAGCCACCTCAATCATATCGGTTACGAGGCGGGCAGTGATGGGGACGCGCGGCTGGTCTTTTTTATCTGAGCGGGCGTAGCACAAATAAGGCACTACTGCTGTTATCCGCCCAGCAGAATCCAGCCTCATCGTTTGGAGCATTATCAGCAATTCCATCAAATTGCGGTGCACGGGGCGCGAGGTAGTTTGGATCACATACACATCCTGCCCGCGCACGCTGTGGTGCAGTTTGACAAACAGGTTTTCGTTAGGAAATTCTATTAGGTCAATGCCGCCAAGGGGAATTTGCAACTCGGCAGCCACCCGAGCCGCGAACGCAGGGAACGAAGAGCCGGAAAAAATTTTGATGCTGCCGTACATTTGGAGCGCCTCCTGAAGTTGCTACACGGCAGGGGTGCGAGCACCAACGACTTCATGAACCCTGAGCAGAGGAAAGTAAAGATTCCACAGCCTCAGCCGGAGCGAGGCGGCGGGCGAAAACTTGCTCCAGAACTTCGCGATACCTTCTTTCCGGCATGTTTTTCTGCCACCGCCGCAACAGGGTCTCGCCGAGCAAGTCCTCAACCTCGGTGCTCAGGCGCAGGCGGTCGCGCGCCTCCCATTCGCCCGTTTTCTGCAAAAATTCGCGGTGTTTGGCTATCGCGGCGGCCAGTTCGTCAATACCCTTGTTCTCAGTGGCGACCGTTTTGATGACCGGCGGCACCCATTCCTCCGAATCGTTCTCACCGCCCGCCGGAATTTCCACTTTCATCATCTGGCCGTGATGGGAAACCATTTCACGGGATGGATGAGCCAATTTCAGCATTTCAATCAAAGCCCGCTCGGTGGAAATTGCGCCGGGGCGATCGGCTTTGTTCACAACCAGAATATCCGCAATTTCCAAAATACCGGCTTTGATTGCCTGCACGTCGTCGCCGAGGCCGGGTGCTTCTACCACCAAGGTGGTGTGGGCAAGGCGGGCGATGTCCACCTCGGCCTGCCCCGCGCCAACCGTCTCTATGAAGATAACTTCAAAGCCAGCGGCATCCAAAGCCTGCACAACCCCAGCAGTGGCGCGCGCGAGCCCACCCAATGCGCCGCGCGACGCCATTGAGCGAATAAACACTCCCCTATCGCCGGTAAGATCGCGCATCCGTATGCGGTCTCCCAAAATTGCGCCGCCCGTGAACGGGCTGGAAGGGTCTACTGCCACAATGGCTACGGTTTTAGGCTCGCCCTCGGGCGGGTGGCGGTAGAAGTAGGCCAATCGGTTTACCAGCGAAGATTTGCCGGTACCCGGAGCGCCGGTAACGCCGATGAGGTGTGCTTTGCCGGTATATGGGAAAAGGGCGGCTAATGCCTCCCGCCCTTCGGTGGTGTCGTTTTCAATTTGAGTGAGCACGCGCGAAAGCGCGTACCTGTTTCCTTCCAACACCTGTTGCACTATGCTCACTTTGGCGCTCCTTTAGCCGGATTGGTCGTCTTCGCCCAGCACTGCTTTGCGTATGTCGGCGACTATGTCGCTGGTGAGCGTGCCCGGCCCGTAAACTTCAAGCACTCCCATTTCCTTGAGGGCTGGCACGTCCTCGTCGGGGATAATGCCGCCCACGAACACTTTTACGTGGTCTTGCCCGTTCTGGCGCAGAAGTTCAATCACGCGCGGCACGAGCGCCATGTGAGCCCCGGAGAGGATAGAAAGCCCCACCACGTCCACATCCTCTTGCAAGGCGGCTTCGGCTATCATTTCAGGCGTTTGGCGCAGGCCGGTGTAAATCACTTCCATTCCGGCATCGCGTAGGGCGCGCGCCACCACCTTCGCCCCTCGGTCGTGCCCGTCAAGCCCCGGCTTGGCTATCAGAACGCGAATCCGTCGTTCGGACATTTTCTTCTCCTGTGGTTAGGCTATTGCATGAAGAAACCTGTATTTTCATTATACCCTAAGCCGCGTTGAACATGAGGCCGGAAAAAAGGCGAGTGGAGCAGGCTTCGGCTGCACCCGTGCCTTCTCCGCATTGGATTTGGGGGCAAACACCCGCCCCTGAGCGCGGAGCGAGCAGAAGTTCACGCGGGTGGACTTCGCAAAGCGTCGCCCGCGACTTCAGTCGCTGGGCAAATGGCAGCGATTGAAACTGCCCCTACTGCCTGCGAAGTCGCCCTACAGCGACTTTTTGAGGGTAACAAGCCCCAAAATGGCATTCCCTGAACCGTATTGAGCGCGGGCAAGGAAAGTGGTATCCTTTGGGCGAGAGGAATGCGCCTCGGGAGAAAGGTTTTAGGAGCAACGCGTGAAGCCTCAAAAAAGCGTTTTCCCAAAGTGGGGTTGGTTTTTGTTGCCCGCGATAGCGCTGGCTTGGAAGGGGCTATGGCTTTGGCGGCAAGCCTTCCCTTTCAACGCGGACGAAGCGATTGTGGCGTTGATGGCGCGGCACATCCTGCACGGCGAGCGCCCCATCTTTTTCTACGGCCAAGCGTACATGGGTAGCCTTGATGCCTTCCTCGTGGCGGCGGCATTTAAAGTTTTTGGGCAAAAGGTGCTCGCCATACGCCTCGTGCAAGCCATGCTGTATGCCATCATCGTGGATTTGAGCGCCTATTTGGCCTTACGCCTGAGCAAAAAGCCGTTGGCGGCT
>Ga0256832_1003995_pt1 | contig 9991 bp, 9 predicted proteins | sample 134614metaG_FD_190534 | JGI IMG/M metagenome (GOLD analysis project Ga0256832, IMG submission 190534) | Hydrothermal vent microbial communities from Lau Basin, Pacific Ocean - 134-614 | ecosystem: Environmental > Aquatic > Marine > Hydrothermal vents | place: Pacific Ocean: Lau Basin | collected...
AGGATGCCAAGATTAATGCAAAGACGCAGAGAAACGCAGAGGCGCAGAGAACACAAAGGAAAAATTTCTGTGTTCTCCGTAAATTTCTGTGTCCTCTGTGGTTTTTCTTCAATCGGTGCAAATCTGTGTCAATCGGTGGATGATAAGGACGCCAAGGACGCCAAGGGCACAAAGGACGCCAAGAAAAAAGTTTTTCTGTGTTTTCTGTAAAGTTCTGTGTCCTCTGTGGTTTTTCTTCAATCGGTGCAAATCTGTGTCAATCGGTGGATAGTTTACCCGACCCAACGGCCAACCTAACTCGCAACTCCTAATTCGCAATTCATAATTCCCATGACCAAACGCAAAATTACCGACGACCTTCACGCACTTCTCGCAGTTCTGCCGCCCGAAATCGCCCAAGCGGTAGAAAAAGCGGACGACACCGACAACCTGCTGGAAGTGATTTTAGACCTTGGGCGGGTGCCGACGGCGCGCTTTACGCACGGCGAAATTGTGTTGCGCGACCGCGAGGTTACGCGCGAAGAAATTGACTATGTAGTGGCGCGCGTCGGCGCTTTTGACGAAGATAACCGCGCCGGCATTGAGCGCACCCTGCACCGCATCGCGGCAATCCGCAACCGCCGCGGCGCCGTGGTGGGGCTGACCTGCCGCGTCGGCCGCGCCGTTTACGGCACGGTGGACATCATCCAAGACCTGATTGAAAGCGGCAAAAGCGTGCTGTTGCTCGGCCGCCCGGGCGTAGGCAAAACCACCCTTTTGCGCGAAGCCGCGCGCATCTTAGCCGAGAAAAAGCGCGTGGTGATTGTGGACACTTCCAACGAAATCGGCGGCGATGGCGATGTGCCTCATCCCGCCGTTGGGCGCGCCCGCCGCATGCAAGTGCCGATGCCCTCGCTTCAGCACGAGGTGATGATTGAGGCGGTGGAGAACCACAACCCCGAAGTCATCGTGATTGACGAAATCGGGCGTGAACTGGAGGCCTTGGCAGCGCGCACCATTGCCGAGCGCGGCGTGCAACTCATCGCCACCGCCCACGGCAACGCGCTGGAAAACCTGCTCCTCAACCCCACGCTTTCGGATTTGGTCGGCGGCATTGAGTCGGTTACGCTTTCGGATGAAGAAGCCCGCCGCCGCGGCACGCAAAAAACCGTGCTTGAGCGCCGCTCGCCACCCACGTTTGACATTTTGGTTGAAATCCAAGACCGCGACCGCATGTTGGTGCACAAAGATGTCGCCGAAGCGGTGGACGCGTTGCTCCGCGGAGCGCCGCTCCACGCCGAACTGCGCTATCGCGACGAAAACGGCGAAATTCACATTGAGGAAGTGACACTGAAACAGGAAAACGCCCGCGACCGCCGCGGCCCAAAGCGCATGGGCACGCAATCATTCAACGAAGAGCAACCCGAAGAAGCACCCACCAACCAGCGCGGGCGCACCGGCGGGCGCGGCCTGCAACCCATCCGCATTTACCCACACGGCGTGGCGCGCAACCGCCTGCGCAAAGCCGCCCAATACCTGCACGTGCCCGCGCGGGTGGTGGATAACCTGCGCGACGCCGAGGTGCTGGTCACCCTGCGCTCCTACTACCGCAAGCGCCCGCGCATCATCATAGACGCCGAAAACCGCGGCATGCCCATCCACGTCCTGCGCTCAAACACGGTGGCGCAGATGGAATCCTTCCTTGAAGGACTGTTTCACCTTGAGCCGCGCGCCGAAAACATGACCATTGACCAAATCATCGCCGAAACGCAAGCGGCGATAGAGGCAGTGCTTGCCGGCGCGGAATGGGTTGACCTCACGCCCGCCCCTTCCGACATCCGCCGGATGCAACACCGGCTCGCCGAAGAAGCGCACCTGACCTCGCGCTCCCACGGGCGCGAGCCCTTCCGCCGTGTGCGGATTTATCGGGAGGGGGAATGAGGGGACTGTTCGTCACCTTTGAAGGCACCGAAGGAAGCGGCAAAAGCACGCAAATACGCGCTTTAGCCGAATTTTTGCGCGAACAAGGCTACAGCGTGGTGCTCACCCGTGAGCCCGGCGGCACGCCCATCGGCGACCAAGTGCGGCGGATTTTGCTTGACCACGCCAACGATGAAATGCACCCGCGCACCGAGGTACTCCTTTTCCTTGCCTCGCGCGCCCAGCACGTGGAGGAACTGATCCGCCCAGCGCTCAAAGCGGGCAAAGTGGTGCTTTGCGACCGCTATGCGGATTCCACATTGGCATATCAGGGCTACGCCCGCGGCGAAGACGTGTCCGAACTGCGGCGCTTGATTGACTACGCCACCGGCGGGCTTTGGCCTGACCTCACTTTTTGGCTGGATTTGCCGGTTGAGGAGGGGCTGGCGCGGCTGGACAGCAAAAACCGGCTTGACAGCGAAGCCCTCACTTTCCACAGACGCGTGCGCGAAGGCTACAAGCGCCTTGCCGCGGCCGAACCGCAACGCTGGGTGCGAATTGACGGCACGCTCCCGCGCGCGGAAATCCAAGAGCAAATCCGCAAAATTTTGCTGGCGCGGCTGAAATAGCCCCCGCTATGCGCTCAAAACTTCCAAAAGCCACCGCAGCGCCCGTTCAGCGGTGGCTTTTTTGTTGCCAATGCGGTCGTGAGGCCAAACAAAGCGGCGTGCCCACGTGTCTTGAGGCGTGCTAAGGGCAATCCAAGTTGTGCCGACCGGCTTGGTCGGGCTCCCACCGCCCGGGCCAGCAATGCCGCTGACCGCGACCCCGACTTCGGCCGCGAGTGCCCGCCGCGCTCCCTCGGCCATGTAGCGCACCACAGGCTCGCTGACCGCACCGTGCGCTTCCAGCACCGACCACGGCACCCCCAAAAGCCGCACCTTGGCATCGTAAGCATAGGCAATTATGCCGCCGGCAAAGTAAGCAGACGAGCCGGGGATGTCGGTAATGCGGCTTCCGATTAGGCCACCAGTGCAAGATTCGGCGGTCGCGAGCCGCCAACCGCGCTCCACCAGCAATGGGGCGAGCAACGCCTCAGGCGCCGCGAAGTCATCGGCGGCGAAATCGCGGCCTTCCATTTCATCGGCAAGGGCTTGGAAATAAGCCCGCATCACCTCATCGCGGCGGACGGCGATTGAGCGCGCCGTGGGCGTATGCAGGCGGTCACGAACGCGGCGCAGTTTGAACAAAAATTCGTGGTAGGCGCTGTGAGGCTCATCCGGCTCGGTTTCACCGGTTGCTATGAAATGCTCGGATGGGCAAGCATAAACTGGCTGGCCGTGCGTAGCCGCGTAGGCGACCGCGCGCGCCGCCCCCACCGCTCCTATGGCGTCCAATTTGTCAGCATCGTAAAGCACTTTGGCTTCAATGCTCTGAGGCTCAGCGCCCGCGCGGAAACGGTGCGAGCGGATTGCCTCCACAACGGCGGCAATTTTCTCCTCAGGCCATCCCTTGGCCGCAAGCACGCGGCGGGCAAATTCCGCCGAGGCAAGGTGGTGAGAGGCCCGCTCATCCCCATGAGCGGAGTCGGCCGCACCGTGGGCGTCGTGCAAAAGGGCGGCGGCGCGCACGATTTCAGCATCCGCCCCTTCTCGCTCGGCTAAAAATTCCGCCAAGCGCAACACACGCAAGACGTGCCCAAAGCCGTGCGTAGGGTCGTCATCGTACCATTGACGGGCTTCGTTTATCGTAATTGGTTTCATAACTTCTCCGTTTCGGCTTTCAAAACATCGGCGGCATTAAGGCGGTAACCGTGATTAACGCCAAGGGTAACGCAAAGGCGCAGAGGAACACAGAGGCGCAGAGAGAAAAACCACAGATTACACAGATTAGCACAGATTGTTCTGCGTAATCTGCGAAATCTGCGGTTTACCCCAAATCTAATCGGTGTAAATCTGTGTCAATCGGTGGATGATAACGCAGAGACGCAGAGGAACGCAGAGACGCAGAGGAACACAGAGGCGCAGAGAGAAAAACCACAGATTACACAGATTAGCACAGATTGTTCTGCGTAATCTGTGTAATCTGCGGTTTACCCCAAATCTAATCGGTGTAAATCTGTGCCAATCGGTGGATGATAACGCAGAGACGCAGAGGAAACAGAGGCGCAGAGAGAAAATTTCTGTGTTTTCTGTGGCGTTTCTGTGTCTTCTGTGGTTTTTCTATTTCAATCTGCGTAATCCGTGGTCCCTCCTTGCCGAGGCCGAACGGCTACTAATGCAAAAAGTACTTGCCTATCACGACTCCAATTCCGACTAAAACCGCCACAAAACAGCACCAAAACACCAAGTGCCACACGGTTTTTATCACAAACTTGAACAAACCCACCACCAGCGCTATGCCGATAATGATGAGTATGAAAAGCAAAATGGGGTTATTTAGCAAAGAAAGCGGTACACTCATTGCAAAACTCCTACGAGGCAAAGTGCTACGGAGGTTTACCAAGATTATACTGCCTTTGACGCCATCTTGGCCGCCAAATTACAATGCCATTCCCGGGCGCCCAACACTTACCAACCGGTCGGCAGGGGGCTAATTTCAAAAATCCTTGCCTCGCACCCCCTACTGTGCTAAAATTGCACTCGGGGGAAGGCCGTGGTTGCTGGCTGAAAAGTGGGTTTTCCCCACTTTTCTGTGTATTTATGGGAAGTTACCTCCGACACCACGGACGCCCCCATACCGCTTGACCTTGGAGAAAACAGAAAAATGGCAAAAAGCGAACTACTACTGGCATTCAACGAACTGCTGGGAGCGCGGCAGTTGCCGGAAGAAGCGGTTATGGACGTGATTAAACGCGCCCTTGCCGCGGCTTACCGCAAAGAAGTAGGCGCCCCGGGTTCACAACGCGTTGACGTAGAACTTGATTTAGAAAAAGGCACTTACCGCCTCTGGGCGGAAAAAGAAGTGGTCTCTCAGGTGGAAAACCCGGCCACCGAAATTTCACTTGAAGAAGCGGAACAAATAGACCCCGAGGTTACGCTTGGCGATGTCGTGATGGTGGAGGTAACGCCGCCGACTTTGGGGCGGGTTGCCGCGCAAACAGCGCGTCAAGTCCTGCAACAGCGGCTGCGCGAAGTGGAGCGCGAAATCCAGTACGAGTATTTCAGCAAAATGGTGGGCGAAATAATCGGCGGCATCGTCCAAGCCGTGCGCCCCAACGGGCTGATCGTAGGGTTGGAAAAGAACGCCGAAGCGATTTTGCCGCGCAAAGAGCAAATTCCGGGCGAGCGCTTTAGGGTGCATGACCGCCTGCGCGCCCTTTTGCTGGAAGTGAAGCCGGGGAACAAAGGACCTCAAATTGTGCTTTCGCGCGCCCACAAAAACTACCTGCGCCGCCTGCTTGAAGAAGAAGTGCCCGAAATTTACCGCGGCGAGGTGGAAATTCGCGCCATCGCTCGCGAAGCCGGAAAGCGCTCCAAGGTCGCCGTCTCGGCCATTGCACCCAACATAGACCCCGTGGGGGCGTGCGTTGGCCTGCGCGGCGTCCGCATCCAAGCCATCATGCGCGAACTCCACGGCGAAAAAATTGACGTCATCCAGTGGGACCCAGACCCCCACGTGTTCATCGCCAAAGCCCTAAGCCCGGCGCAGGTGCTCGGCGTGTACTTGGACGAAAAAGCGGAAATCCGCACCGCTACAGTTGTGGTGCCAGAAGACCAACTGAGCCTTGCCATCGGGCGGCAGGGGCAAAACGCGCGCCTCGCGGCCAAACTGACCGCTTGGCGCATTGACATCAAGAGCCTGCCCGAGGCCGCCGCCGACGCCCTCCACAAACTCCAAACCGACCCCGAATATGCCGAAATGGCTCAGGCGGAAGCCGAAACAATGGAAAAAGTGGAAGCCGTGCTCGCCAAGAAAGCCGAAGGCCGCCTGATCGCCCCCGAAGAATATCGCCTGCTCATCCAGTTTGTGGAACGCGTTGAGCGCGGCTGGATAGCGCAGCGCGAGGCCGCTCTTTCCGAAGAAGCCCAAAAGCGCGCCGAAATCCGCGCCACCATCCCCGACGATGCCTTTGAACTGCCGCTGGACGTGCTTGGCCTTTCGCCGCGCCTCATAATCACCCTCACCAACGCAGGCTACAACTCCATCGGCGACCTGATGCTCCAAATGAAACTCAACCCCGATGAAATTTTGGCACTTGAGGGAATTGGTCCGAAGTCAATGGAGCAAATCCAATCCACATTGGCACTGTTTGAAGAAGAACAAGCGCCAGCCGAGGAACAACCTGCCGAGCAGGCCGAAACCCCCACATCCCCCGAAGCGGAAAAAGAGCCGAAAGCCGAAGAGCCTCCCGCGCCGGTAGAAACTGAAACCCAGCCTACGGAAGAAAAAACCACCGAAGAACCTCCCACTGAGGGACAACCCGAAGAGCCCGAAGAAAAAGAAGAAGAACCTTCGCTGGAGGAACTTTTCTCACAAGTTGAAATTACGGGAGACATCCCCGAGGTGGAAGAAGAGGAAGAAGTAGAAACCAGCAAGGCCAAAAAGAAAAAGAAGAAAAAGAAAAAAGGCAGCCGCTTTGTTGAAATGGCTTACGGTGAAAACGAGGAAGACCTCATCCCCCTCAAACGCCATAAGCGCGATGATTGGGAGGATGAATGGGATTACTGACAGGACTTACGCAGTTGCTCGTAGAAGCGCTTGCTTTCATGTCATGGCGAGCCGCCGTAGGCGGCGAAGCCATCCCCCAGATGATGGAGGAGACCGCTTCGGCGGTCTACTACCGCCTCGCGGCGACACAAAGCAGGGGAACTGCGCAGATCCTGTTACTGAGGTGTTGGAGTGGCAAAGAAGCGCGGTAAGCACACCCCTCAACGGACGTGTGTGGGTTGCCACCGCACTTTGGCAAAACGCCAATTGGTGCGGCTGGTTTACACACCCGAAGGTCTCAGGGTGGACTTGACCGGTCGGTTACCCGGGCGCGGCGCTTATTTACACGACCGCCGTTCTTGCTGGGAGCAAGCCTTGAAAAAAGGCACCCTTGCGCGCGCCCTGCGCGTTACCCTTACTGAAGACGACATAGCACGGATGCGCGCGTTCATGGAAATGCTCCCCAACGACACAGACGAAGAAAACGCGGACAAATAACACCACGAAGGCCTCCCAAGAGCCTTCATTCCCCTGCCTCTCGTTTTGAGGCTATTAGGTGTAGCGCGCGGCGCATACACTTGAGGAGGTACACATGAGCGATAACGGGCAGGAGCCGATAAAACTTCCCTCCAGCCTCACTGTGCGCGATCTGGCGACCGCGCTGCACGCCAGCCCCATCACGGTTATCAAAACCCTGATGGCAAACGGCGTGATGGCTTCCATCAACCAGACGATAGACTTTGAAACCGCCGAAATCGTAGCCACCGAAATGGGCTACGAGGTCGTGCCGGAGGAAGAAGAAGAGGAACTTCAAACCGAAGCCGAGGCTGAAATTCCGCTTTGGCGGCAGTTGATAGCCAATGAACCGGAAGAGGCGCTGCAGCCGCGCCCGCCGGTTGTTGCCGTGCTTGGGCACGTTGACCACGGCAAGACCACCCTGCTTGACGCCATCCGCCATACAAACGTGGCGGAGCGCGAAGCCGGCGGCATCACCCAGCACATCGGCGCGTACCAAGTTGAGCACAACGGGCAAAAAATCACATTTTTGGATACCCCCGGCCATGCGGCGTTCACCTCAATGCGCGCCCGCGGCGCTCAGGGCGCGGATATTGTGGTGCTCGTGGTCGCCGCGGACGACGGCGTAATGCCGCAAACTAAAGAAGCAATTGCCCACGCCAAAGCCGCGCATGTACCCATCATCGTCGCCCTCAACAAAATTGACCGCCCAAACGCCAACCCCGAGCGCGTCAAGCGCCAACTTGCCGACGTTGGGCTTGTGCCCGATGAATGGGGCGGCGACACAATGGTCGTGCCGGTTTCGGCCAAACTCGGTGAGGGCATTGACGACCTGCTTGAGGCGATTTTGCTCGTTGCCGAAAGCATGAACATCCGCGCCAACCCCAACGGCAAAGTCATCGGCACGGTGATTGAAGCCAGCCGTGAAAAAGGGCGCGGTGTGGTTGCCACGTTGCTCGTCCAAAACGGCACGCTCAAACTTCGGCAGGTTATTGTGGCGGGAACGACCTACGCCAAAATCCGCGCTATGACCGATGACCGCGGCCGCCCGGTGCGCGCTGCCGAACCTTCCAAACCCGTGCAAGTTACCGGCTTCAATGATGTGCCCGCCGCGGGCGAACTCTTCCAAGTGGTGAAAGACGAAAAAGTCGCCCGCCAAATCGTAGAAAAGCGTTTGGAGGAAATCAAAGAGCGCCAACTCAAAGAACAACGCCGAGTTTCGCTTGAAGACCTGTTCAACCAAGTGCAAGCAGGCGAAATCAACGAACTGCGCCTTGTGGTCAAGGTGGATGTGCACGGCTCGCTTGAGCCGGTGGTCAACTCCATTGAAGAAGTCGCCTCAAAGAGCGACATCAAAGTGCGCATTTTGCATGCGGACGTGGGGCACATCAGCGAAAACGATGTGAACCTCGCCGCGGCTTCAAAAGCCGTGGTGATAGGCTTCAATGTGCGCCCCGACGCCGCCGCACGCAAACTTGCCGAAAGCCTTGGCGTCTCCATCCGCACCTACAACATCATCTACCGCCTCACCGAGGACTTAGAAAAGGCGCTCGCCGGTATGCTGGGCGGCAAGGAAGAGGAAACCGTCATCGGCAAAGCCGAAGTGCTCGCCATCTTCAAAGTGCCCAAGGTGGGCAAAGTGGCCGGTTGCCGCGTGCGCGAAGGCGTGGTGCGCCGCAACGCGCTGGCGCGCGTCATCCGCAACGGCGAAGTGCTGTTTGAAGGCCCCCTCGCCTCGCTGAAGCACGGCAAAGAGGATGTGCGCGAAATCCGCGCCGGCTACGAATGCGGCATCGCGCTCAAGGGCTTCCAAGATTTTCAGGTGGGCGACACAATTGAATGCTTCACCAAAAGCCGCACCGAAGCCCAAGAAAGCGGGTGGTAAAAATGGTCTCCAAACTGCGACTGCGTCGTATCAATGAGCGGATGAAAGAAGAACTGGCGACCATGCTGCTCTACGAAGTCGCCGACCCGCGCCTGCAAGGCGTTACCGTGACCGACGTTTCCGTAGACCGCGAACTTGCCTATGCCGACATTTTCGTTTCGGCAGTGGAAGGCTCGGAACGCAAGGACGAAATCCTTGCAGGGCTGGAGCATGCCCGCGGCTTTTTGCGGAGCCAGTTAGCAGCGCGGGTGGAAATCCGCCAAATGCCCCGCTTGCGTTTCCACTGGGACCCGACGCCCGAGCGCGCCGAGCGCATTGAGCAACTGCTCAAGCAAATTGCCCAAGAGCGGGAGCAAAAGGAAGCCGCCGAAGAGGGTGAAACGCCAAGCGCCGCCGAGGAAGGCAAAAACGATGAAGCCTGACGCCGAATCCATAGCCGCCGCGGGCGAGCGCCTGCACCGAGCGCGCCGCCTCACAATCGTTTCCCACATCCGCCCCGATGGCGATGCGGTCGGCTCGGCGTTGGGCTTGGCGGCGGCACTGCGCGCCGCGGGCAAAACCGTCACCGTGGCGTTGGCGGACGGCGTGCCGCGCTCCTTCCAGCACCTCCCCGGCGCGGCAGAAGTGCAACCCGTGGGCGACTACGAAGCCGACACCGTGGTATTCGTGGATAGCGCCGACCGCGAACGCGTCGGCGATGCATGGAAAGAAGACGCCCCCGTCCACATCAACATTGACCACCACATCACCAACACACACTACGCCGAAATCAACGTGGTGGACGGCGAAGCCGTCGCCGCCGCTGCGCTGATTGCCGAACTTTTGCCGCAATGGGGCTTTGAAATTACCCCCGAAGCCGCCTCTGCCCTGCTCACCGGCACGATCACCGACACAATCGGCTTCCGCACCTCCAACATGAACTCCAAAGCCCTCCGCATCGCGGCCGATTTGGTGGATAGGGGCGCCCCTATCAGCGAACTTTACTACAAAGCATTGGTGGAAACATCGTTTGAGGCCTTGCGCTACTGGGGACAAGGGCTA
>Ga0256832_1003996_pt1 | contig 9991 bp, 5 predicted proteins | sample 134614metaG_FD_190534 | JGI IMG/M metagenome (GOLD analysis project Ga0256832, IMG submission 190534) | Hydrothermal vent microbial communities from Lau Basin, Pacific Ocean - 134-614 | ecosystem: Environmental > Aquatic > Marine > Hydrothermal vents | place: Pacific Ocean: Lau Basin | collected...
CCCTGCTCGGCCAGGGCCCCGGCCACGCCCAGGACGCTGGTGGTCTTGGCCACCCCCCCTTTTTGGTGGGCAAAAGCCCACACCCGCGGGCGCTCGGCAGCCGACATGCTCATGAGGCCTCCTCCTCGCGGGTTTGGGATGTCGCCGCGGCTTCGGCCCGGGCCGTACCATCATCCGGCGCGGCGGTCTGTGCGGCGGTGGACGCCGTGCCCGGCACGCGCGTGAGCAAGATCTGCGCTTCTTGCAAATGCAATTGCTCGCGCAGGCCTTCCAACGCGGTGCGCACGATGGCCAACGGGTCGTTGCTGGCCCGCATACGCACCGTAATCTCGCGCACCCAGCGTTCCCGTTGGGCCCGGCGCTCCAGCGTTTCCAGCAAACGCGTGAGTTCGATGGCCAGTGAAAGTTGGCGGGTCAACTGCTCGAACACGGCCAGGTCCGAGGTCCCCAGGGGCGGCTCTTCGTCCTCGAAGCCCAAGGCCATTGCGCCGATGACCTCGCCGCCGACGAGCAAAGGCGCGAAGACCTGGCTGCGCACGCCGCGCTGCGTCACGGCCTGCCGGAAAGGCGCCGGCGCGTGCTGCAACTGGGCATAATTCACGACCCACACGCGCGGCTCCTCTTTGAGGCGCGTCAACGGCACGCCGGGCAACAAGGGCAGCCGCGTCTGCTGCCAATCCACGCCCGGCGCGTCGGGCGACCTGGAAACCGTGGCCACGAGCAAGGCCATCGGCTTGTGCTCGTCGAACAACAACAGGCCCGCGTGTAGCGCGTCGAAGGTGGCGCGCAAGCGGGCCGTGGCGTCCCGGGCCAAATCGTCGAAATGGGTATGCCCGCTGATGGCCACGGTGAAGTCATACAGCAATTGCAGTTGGGCCGACCGCCGACGCACCTGCTCCAGCAACCGCAGGTTCGACAACAAACTGCCCACCGCGTTGGCAGCCGTCTGGGCCAGGCCCCAGAAGTCCTCGGTATAGCCGTTGGGGCGAGCATGCTGGAAGGCCAGCACGCCTAAAATTTCGTCGCCGTATACCAGCGGCACGACCAGCACCGAGGCCAGGCCGGTCAATTTGCCGTCTTGCCAGGCAATCTGGTTGGCCCACAAGCCGTTCCCCGTGGCAAAGACCTGGGCGACGGGATGGTCTTCGGCATCCAGGCGAACCCGCTGGGGCCACGACTCGGCCAGGCTCGAGGCCGCGCGCGCCGCCACCCGCTCCAGGATTTGCGGCTCGCTCTCCGCGGGCAGGTAGAAGGCCACGGCCTGGGGGGCCTCCAATTCGTAGAGCGCCTGCACCACGATGTCCAACGCCTCGGGCACCGATGCGGCCGCGGTGGCTTCGGTCAGCGCGTGTTGCAGGCGCTGTTGTTCCGACAGCAACAGTTGCAGGCGGGCCACCAGCCGCGCGTTGAGCAAGGCCACGCCCAACGAGTCTACCAGCAGGCGCAAGACGGTCAGATCGGCTTCCAGGAAGGCCCGTGGGCGTTGGGCGTGCAGGTCCAACACGCCGAACAATTCGCCGCCTAACAGCACGGGCAGCAACAAGCGCGCGCCGCCCGCGGGCGTCGGTGCGGTGTCGGGATAGGCCTGCATGGCCTCGGGCGTGTTGAACAGCAGGGGCTCCCGGCGTCGGGCTACGCGCGCGACCGGGTCTTCCGCGTCCAAGGGCACGGCATGACCGGAGGGGACGAGCAACGCGTCGGCATGGGCCCCTGCGGCCGCGTGGGCGCGCAAGCGGCGTTCTTCAGGCTCGAACACATACAGGGCGGCCCGCCAGAAGGGGAAGCGGTTCAGCAATTCCCGCACGAAGGCCGCCACCAGGGTGGTCTCGTCCCAGGTACGCATGACGCGGCCCAATTCCACCGCGGCCTGCAGCCAGGCGGTTCGGCGCTGGGCCACATAGTACAAACGCGCGCTTTCCAGGGCCAGGCCCAGGCGAATGGCCAGCGCGTGCAGCATCTCGCGCTCCGAGTCGGTCCAGGGCGTGAGCCGTCGCAAGCGCAACCAGGCCACCCGCTGTTCGCGCACCTCGATGGGCACCTGCAGTTCGTGCCCCTGGGCCTCGGACGGAGGGGGGGCCGTGCGCAGCGCCTCGGGGGGCTCGGCCAGGGTTTGGAAATCGCCCCGCGCGGTGCGATGATAGGCCTGGGCCGGCACCACGCGTAAGAATTCCTCCCAACCGCGTTGGGCCAACTGGCGTTGCACCCAGTGCAGTTCGTCCAGGGCGCGTTCCATGCGTTGGAGCAAGAACGCGTTGTCCAGGGCCACGGCCAACTGGTCGGCCACGACCCGCAGCGTGGTTACATCTTCGGGCGAGAAGGCGTTGGGTTGGGTGCTTTGGATGTCCAGCACGCCCAGCACCCGGCCACCCACCCGCAACGGCAGGGCCATCTCCGAACGGGTCAGAGCCAACTCCGTAGGGCGGACATAATGCGGGTCTTCGGAAACATCCAACACAATGCGCGGGTTGCCGCTACGGGCCACGAAGCCCACCACGCCTTCTTCGCCTACCCGCAAGCGATGGTGCCGAGCCACCATCTGCTGGCCGCCCTCGCTGCTGGCCGCCCGCAATTCCATCCATTCGCCGCTCTCGTCGAGCAAGAAGATGCCCACATGATAATAGCCAAAGCGCTCGGCAATGAGGCGCGCGGTACGCTCCAGCAGCAGTTCAGGCGAACGTAGCGAGGTCAACAGGCGGGCGATGTCGGCCGCGGCCTGAATTTGTCCTACCCGCCGTTGGAGCGCGTAGGTGCGTTCGGCCACGCGCTGTTCCAGCGAGAGTTGGGCCGACTGCACCCGCTCGGCCATGGTGTTGAAGACCTGCTGCAGGTAGACCACCTCGTCGCTTGGCCCCTCTTCGGTCGCCAGACGATAGCCGTAATCGCCTTCCGCAAATCGAAGCACGCCCTGGGCCGTTTCTTCAAGCCGTTGAATGATGCGCCGATTGACGAAACGAGCAAAAGAGGCCACCAGCACCAGCGAGACCAGCACCACCACGAAGGGCTGGAACAAGATACGCCGCAACGACTGGAGCATGGTGTGCAAGGTCGCGTCTCGGCGCTCTTCCAGCACGCGGACGATGAAGCGCTGGGCCAGGTGATATTCTTCGTAAACGGTGAAGAAACGCCGAATCAGGGTGCGGGCGTCGTCCCACTTTTCGTGGTTGACGGCCTGGGTAATTTCTTGCAGCAGGCGTACCGTTTCACGCTGGAGCGCCCAAGAACGGGCCAGAGGAGGCTGCAGGGGGTCATCGGGCGCGAGGCCGTCGATGTAGGCTTCCAGGTCCTTCAGATTCGAGTTCAACGCGCTGTGCAAGGCCACCAGTTGCGAACTCCAATCCAGAGCCCGACGCTGGGCCTCCTCGGGATTGTTCTCCAGCACCACCTCGATGCCGCGCAGCACATGGGCGGCCCGCTCCACCAGGGCGATGGTCTCGTTGCTCAGCAAGAGCGGTCCGATGTCGGTGTACATGCGAAGCACGATGGCCCGCAAGGTGAACACCTGGTAGCCCACGAACACGCCCAGCAGCAACAAGACCCCGATAATGGCCACGAGGAATTGCTGCACCGTACGACGCAGTGTTCGTTGGGGGCGGAGGACCGTCAACGTACGGCGATCGGTCGTCATGCCGTCTTACCTCCGGGCGAGGGCGCGGCAGGGGCCGAGGGCGAGTCCTCGCTCCCGGCGTGAGCATCTTGGGCGGGCTGTCCCAGGCTTTCCAACACCAACCACGCCTCTTGCACCTGAAAGGTCTCGCTCAAGCCCTCCAGGGCCGCCCGCACCAGCAACTCGAAGTCCAACGCGGAAGCGAAGCGCGCGGCCAGGCGGTTCTGGACCTCTTCGCGGCGGGCGTAGTTCTGCACCTCGTCCAACAAACGCGCCACCATCAGGTGGTTGGTGAGCAAAGCCACGATGCCTTCCAGCAAGTCGGCCTCGCCCTCTTGCCAGGGCCGCGGGCTGAGCACCCGCACCTCGCCGATGGTCTGATTGTACAGCCGGATGGGCAGAATCAAGGGCACGCCTTCTTCATCGGAATCTGCCCCGCCCGGGCCCGAGAGCGGAGCCACGCGTTGCACCCGAATCCCTTCGGCCAACTCGCCCCAGGTGCGACCCAGCAACCGCTGCTGCAGCGACTCGATTTCACGCAACTGGCTTTGCAGGCGCTGTACGGTAAGCGCGTTGGACAAGGCCAGGGCCACGCTGTTGGCCAGGGTCTGCAGGGTGCGGATGTCCTCTTCGTCGAAAGCGTTGGGCCGGTCGGACTGCACCGTCATGGCCCCCAGCACCTCGCCACGCGCGATGAGCGGCAAAGCCAACTCGGAGCGCGTGTACGGCAGATACGGGTTCTCGTAGTGCGTAGGGTCTTTTTGCACATTCAGCGCTACGCGCGGCTCGCGATGAGCGATGGCCCAGGCAATCATCGAGGTGCCGCCCAACGGAAGCCGATAGCCTTCGGCCACCATGCGTTCACCCGGGGTGCCGCTACCGGCCCGCAACACCGCGAACTCGAAGGCCTCGTCAACCAAGAAGATGCCTACATAGTACAGACCAAACTGGCGTTGAATCTGGTCCACCACCTGCTGCATCATGTCACGCGGGTCGGCCAGGCTACCCAGCGCGTTCACGATTTCGCTGGCGGCGCGAATTTGCCGCACCCGACGGCGCAGCAGGCGCTCGCGGTCACTCAGGCGTTGCCGTTCATATTCCAGAATGCGGGTCAACTGCACCGTGTCTTCCAGGGTGGTCTCAAAACGCTTGCCGATGAAATACACCAGCGACAAGAGGCCTATGCCCGCGATGGCAAACGCGATGGTCGTATACAACCATTGGGCTTCGGGCTGCAAGGCAAAAGGCGGAATGTTCGCCAGTTGCGAGAGGGTCACCCCTTTCTCGAGCACAAGATAAGTGGTGAGGGAATGGAGGATCACCACCCACACGGTATTGATGAGGATGCCCCAGCCGGTCAGGAAAAGCCCCCCGACCACAATGGCAAACAAGAAGGACAGGTTGGCCTCGCCCAGATTGCCGTAATACAGGGCCGCGTACACCGCCATCGTCTGGATCAACACCAACAGCATGGCGACCCGCCAGGTATACGACACGCGGATCAGAAAGCGCCCCCAGCCCAGCAAGAAACTGGCCGCCAACAACCCGACATACACCAGGCGCAGTTGCGGGTAATGCCAAAAGCGCCAGAGATACACGCCGAACAGCATCGGCAGCAAAGTGCCCACCAGGCTGAGCAGCAGCGAGAGCAGCCGCTCGCGATACAACTGCATTTGCTGGCCAAAGGTGGCCGACTGGTAGGGCGCGACGCCTTCGTGCCCCGGCGGGGTGGCTCGTGATTTCATGACTTCTGCTCCGCGCCGTCATCGGATGGAGCCATATCGCTCGTATCTTCGACGGGGGTTGAGAAGAGTTCGATTTCGACCTGCTTCACCTCGAACAGACGCAGGATCTCGCCCGCGCTGAAATCCAGCATGTTGCGCACATCGGTGAGACCGGTCAGGATTTGGGCGAAGGAGCGCAGCGATTGTTCGCGCTCGATGCGCTTGCGCAAGCGGCCTTCTTGCTGGATGTAGTACAACACACCGGCCAGGCCCTGGGCCAGGGTGGTCAGATAGGCCTGATGCTCGTCGGTGAAGGCATTGGCTTTGTCCCATTGCACCAGGCCGATGACGCCCAGGCGCTGGTTCCCCAACAGCACGGGCACGCCCAACCACGACTGCGGGATGCGCGTGGCCATGCGCACCGTGCGCCCGGCTTGGGCGATGATTTTGTGCTTGTCGCGCAGCAACAGCGGCTGCCCGCGCTCCAACACCTGCCGGATAAGCGCCTGCTCCAGGGGCGTCACGGTGGTGTGGTAGTAGCGTTGCCCGTAAGGGTAGATGAAGGTGTAAGTCGCGGCCCCGCGCCGCGAGGTGACGAAGAAGTCGGCCGGCGGCAGGTGCTTCTGCAACAGGTCCCACGCGCGCAGATAGAGATGGCCCTCAGAGGGCGCTTCGGGCGCGTAGTCCAGCATCTGACGCACCACCTGCCACACCGACAATCGTTGCTGCAGGCCCGTGTAGGCGGCGGCCCATCCGACCACATCGGCGAACAAACGCTCGCGCTCCCGGTCTGCCGGGGACTCGCTGGCACCGGGCGGGGTACCGCGCACCCAAACGGCCAGGATGCGCTCTTCGTGGTCCCGCACGGGATACAAGCCCAGGCTTTGCCAGTTGTGCAGGCGGGCCAGTCCGCCTAAGCCGGTGCTTTCGCTCTCGTCCACCACCAGGTGGGCCGGGCCGTCGCTGACCAGCGAGAGCAAATTGCGCACGGCGGGCACTCGCCCACTCTCGGATGCCGATTCGGGTTCGGGTTCGGGATACAGCATCTGCCAGGCATCGGTCAATTGCGGCATAGGGGCCAGCAATACGCCTTGGGCTTTGGCTGCGGTCAGGCCTTCGACCACGGTCGGCAACACCTGGGATGCATGGGTCATGGTGGGCAACCGTTGGAGCAAGTAGGTCAACACTTGCTGTTTCTCGGTCTCCAACCCCTGTCCCCAGTGCAGATGCAAGTATTCCAACACCAGGGTCAACTGGCGCGCCAACAAGCGCAGCGCGAAGCGGTCATACTCGCTCAACGGCGTGGGGTCCACCCCGCCGACGAACAACACGCCCAGCAGGCGCCGGGGGGTGGCCAAAGGCAGGCCGATCATCCAGGTCAAAGGCGGCGGCAGGCGCAAACTGGTAATTTGCGGCCGAGGCCAGCGTTGCACCTCCAGCGTGCGTCCCACCTCCGCGGCCAGATGCGGTTCGAAGGAACGCAGCGCCAGGTTGACGGCCTGGGGCAGGCGGGACACGCGTCCCGCGGGCTGCCAGCCCTGGTCGGGGGCATGCCAAAGCCGCAGCGAGAGATATGCAAAGCGCGGGAAACGCTCGGCCATGCGCTGCAAGATGGTCTGCAACACCCGCGCGGCCTCGCCGGTATCTTCCAGGGCCACGGTGGCCATGGTCACCACCAGTTGCACCTGTTGGGTGCGCAGGTTCAACTCCCGCTCCATGGTGGCGTAAGTCTCTTGCAGTTGGTCGGCCAAATTGTTGAAGGTATAGGCCAACAAGGCCATCTCGTCTTCGCCGACCACCGTAGCCCGGGCGTCCCACTGGCCCTGGGCAAAGGCTTCGGCCACCTGCACCAGATTCTGTATCCGCTGCAGCAGGCCGCGGCCGAAGGCCCAGGCCGCGACGGTGGCCAGGCCCACGATGGCCGTCCACACGACAACCCGCCAGCGGATGAGGGACGCGACCCCGGCCACGGCCACGTGCTCGGGGCTTGTCGCCGCGAGCCCCAGATTCAACGGCTCGATCCAGGCCACCAGCCCGATCAGTTGGGGCAAATCGACCCGCCACAGGCCATAAGCAGGCGCACGGCCCACGGGGCTGTAAGGTTGCACCCGGGCCACACCGCGCAGTATCCCCCAACGGGCCAACCACTGCTGCCACGGGCTAAGAGGCTCCAAGAAGACCGTATCTTGGGGCTGCTGCGCCAGCGTTTCGTACAGTTGCGCCAACTGGCCCACCCCTTGCTCCGTGGGCACGAGCACCAACAATTGTCGCGATGCATTCCAGGTATAGACCTGATCAGGGCCCACAAGGAGCGCGTTCTCGCCGTCGGGCAGCCAGGCATTCATGCGCATGAGCATGCGTTGCAGCACCAGGTCGGTCGAAAGGCCGACCAACAGCCCCTGGACCCGGCGTTGGTCATCTTTGACCGGATAAGTGCTCACGATGTGGAAGGCGCTTTCGCCCAGGGCCGGATTTTCGTTCACATCCACCCAATGTTGGACTTCGGTCAGCGCCTGGGTCCAACGCTGTTCCAGCGAAGGGCCAAAAGGCAACGAGCCAATGGGCTGTCCTTCCCAGGCCTGCTCGGTGGCGACGACGACCCGGCCGTTGAGGTCGACCAGCACGAAGCCGGTATAGAGGGGAGCACCGACATCCACACGGGTGTAGTTCTGCAGCCGATGGAGCAGTGTAGCCCGTGCATTGGCGAAAAGACGACTTCCGGACGAGGCGATCTGGACGGTAGCCAGGGCGTCGCGCACATCGCGCATATACAGGGCGGTCTCGACCCGGGCCTGACGCTGCACCATCCACTCGTTGAACGAGCCGAGTTCGACTTCCAGCACCAGTTCTTCACGGCGCAACGCCAACAGCACGGACTCTTGATAAGTACGCAGGTAGAACCAGCCACCCTCAACGGCCAGGGGCACCACCACGATCAGCAGCAGCAGGAGCAACAAACGCCATACCAGGCGCCGCTTGAAGCGTCGGCGGGGGGGCGCGACCTCATCGGCCGAGGGGCGTTGGGCTTCGGAACTGCCGCCCTCGGGCTCCTCATCGAAAGCCAAATCGGCGAAGGCCTCGGCATCGGCCGGGGGCACAGGGGGCGGGGTCGCTTCGGGATCGTGCTCCGACGACCCCGACGAAACGGGCGGGACGCTCATACCTCAAACCTCACAACACCACAACACAGCCGCACCGCGGCTACAACTCCCATACTTCTTCGCCGGCCAACAAACGGCGAATCTGCTCGGGGAAACGATCAGGGTCCAACGGCTTGCCGATGAAACCGTCGAAACCCGCCTCACGGGCTTTGCGCATCTGCTCCTGGCTGGCCTCGGCCGTCACGGCTACGACGGGCACATCCTTGAGGTGCTCCGAGGCCCGAATCTTGGCCAACGCGTCGTAGCCGCTTTCATAGGGCAGGCGCAGGTCCATCAAAATCAAATCCAGCCGCGGCAGTTGGCGGGCGAACTCCACCACCTCATAGCCCGAAGTCTTCCATTTGGTTTCGATGCCGATGAACCCCAACATGCGGGCGATGAGGACGAAGTTGGCCACATTGTCCTCCACCACCAGCACCAGGGGCTTGTCGTCGGACCCGGTCGGGTCGTGGGAAGAGGACACCCCGTTGCTCATGAGCCGCCTTGCTCCTTGGGCCGATTCAAATAACGCCGCAAGTCGTCCAGAAAAGTATCCACATCGATGGGCTTGGTGATGTAACCAACACAGCCCGCCTCGCGACAACGCTGGGGCGTATCGCGCAAGACATCCGCGGTCAAGGCCACCACCGGAATGTCCGCGTAGCGGGCGTCTTGCGTCAACTGGCGGGTCAAGGTAAAGCCGTCCACGCCGGGCAAATGAAGGTCCATGAGGATGACATCGGGCCGTTGCTGCTCCAACAAGGCCCACATCTGGGTGGCATTTTCGGCCTCCAACAGGTCGAAGCCAGCGGCTGTGAGCAACCGCCGAATCAACATGCGATTGTCGGGATTGTCTTCGACATACAAGATCAAAGTTCGTGCCACGGTTAACCATCCTTCAACCGAGGTCCAACGCGGTACAAGCACACCCTGCTCCCCATTTAAGGAAGCAGACCTCGGAGGTGCCTATATCATAGCACAAAAGACCCAATTCCGCCAAACGGCAGTTTGGCCGGGTGCATGCCGAAGTTGCCGAAAGCAACCAACGGGCGGCCTCAGGGTACAGGGCCGAAAGTGACTTTGGGGGCGTGCCTGCCCGCCCGCTGACACCTGACGCCTGTTCGCTGACCGCTGCCAAGCGGCGAAGCCATCTTCTACGCGGGCCGGGTGAGAGCCTGGGCATCACGCGCGACGGCAAGGGCCGCTTTTCGGCCATGTCTGTAGGGGCGCAGCGGCGCTGCGCCCCTACAGGGGGCTGCGCCCCCTCGCAACGACACCGACAAAGGTGTGTCGCGGTTACGGGCCACGCGCAGCACGCCCTCCGGCGACATTTGCACGCGCCCTTGGCCCTTTACCCCGCCTGTGCGTGTCCTTTTTCACTGGTCAACCGCGCGGCTGTCTGGCATAGTAAGGGTGGAGGCCATCGAATTCGCAGGGGTGCGTTGACCGGGAGGTGCGGTGATGGAAACGACGCTGTTGCGAGTGGACGCCCTGCTGCCGCCGGAAATGGCGCGCAAAGCCGA